>OBEQ010035417.1_pt1 | contig 12962 bp, 14 predicted proteins | sample 1670901 | NCBI WGS metagenome assembly OBEQ01 (sample SAMEA104232315, study PRJEB22302) | groundwater metagenome | biome: forest; feature: aquifer; material: groundwater | place: USA | collected 2011-08-07 | depth 5.4 m
ACCCTAGTTTTTTGAATTGCTCCAAAATGATATTTCCGTATTTTTCTTTCCATTGCCACACTCGTTCCAGGAATTTTTCTTTTCCCAAGTTGTGACGAGTCAATCCCTCTTTTTTGAGCTCTTTTTCTACCACGTATTGGGTGGCAATACTGGCGTGATCCGTGCCCGGCAGCCAAAGGGTTTTATATCCTTCCATTCTTTTTTTGCGGATTAAAATATCCTGAATAGTTGCGTTGAGAGCATGCCCCATGTGTAGAGAGCCAGTTATATTAGGGGGTGGCACAACAATAGAAAAAGTTTTTTTTCTTATGCCCGGCAATTTATCCGGATTAAAAAATCCGGACTTTTCCCAAGTCTGATAAATTTTATCCTCCACGTCTTTAGGGTTGTATTGGGGAGATAAACCGTCTTGTCTTGACATATTAGTCTTAACTATTATAGTAATCCTAGCTTAAACAACGTTCCTTGAAAAGGAGAAGATGGTGTCACGCTCTATACTATACCTGGTTGGGGCCACTATTTCAGAGGGTTTGTGGGCGGTTTTTCATAAACTTGCGGCGCCACACATCAATCAAGTAGTCGGGGCAATCATGGTCTCTCTCACCGCTGTTGTTTTCGGGAGTTTTTTCTTTCTGGTTAACTATAAAAGTACACAGTTATTCACGGACGTTAAGGGTATTGTTTTTGTTGTATTGGCGGGGATAGCGGCCTTCTTTATAGATTTTTTTATACTTCAGACATTTTCTCGTGGTATGCCCCTCACTGTTGGTGGACCAATTATTATTGTTGGAAGCACAGTTGTGGTAGTCATTGTTGGTATTATGCTGGGAGAAAGCGTTTCATTTCTGAAAATATTTAGCCTTTGTTTAATTCTTATAGGTGCTTCAATTTTGTCTGCAGTAGAATGATATTATTTTAGTTGAAGTGTATATTCGCGTCGGCTTGGACTCTGTTCCAAGCTTTTTTCATTCCCAAAAAATACGCGGCCCGCCCCTTTGGGGCGAGGCTCGCCCACTGAAAGTGGGCGGCCAGAGCAATCATTAAAGCGTTGTCGCCTGTTAAGCTAGTAACTGGTAACCGGTAACTAGCCAGCGGCAGCTGTTTTTTGATTTCTTTTCCGAGATGTTCGCGTAATAACTTATTGGCCGCTACTCCCCCGCCGAGGAGTATGGTTTTTATTTTATATTCTTTTGCCGCCCGCATTGTTTTTTTGACCAAGACTTCAACTACTGCCTTTTGGAACTCTCTGGCAATAAGTGGCCGCAGTTGCCGCGTTTTTTTAACCCCTAGATTGCGTGTTAAATAAAGTACCGCTGTTTTTAGTCCTGAGAATGAGAAATTGTAATCTTTTGAATTTAGCATTGGTCTAGGTAAAGAAACTTCATGAGGTTCAACCTCATGAACTTGATTAGATTTGTCGGCAAGTTTAGAAATTTCCGGTCCTCCCGGATAACCAAACCCTAGTAATCTTGCCACTTTATCAAAAGCTTCTCCGGCGGCATCATCCAGGGTTTCGCCGATAATTTTATATTTTTTATAACCCCTTACTAGCACAAGCTCTGTATGTCCGCCACTTACCAAAAGCGCCAATGCTGGAAACTTATGAGTTAAAGTCAAAAGTTTAAAATTATCTTTTCCTCTTTGCTCAAGTAGCGGGGAAAAGATGTGTCCTTCCATATGGTTAATCGGAATCAGCGGTTTTTCCCAAAGATAAGCCAGGGCCTTGGCAAAATTTATGCCAACCCAAAGCGCGGGCGCAAGTCCGGGGCCAATGGTTACGGCGATGGCGTCAATCCCAGGGTGTTTTAGTGGAAGAATGTTTTTTTTAAATTTAGCTAGCAGTTCTGGTTCCCGTTCTAAGGTTTTTTCCAGTCTTTGGATTTTGGATTTTGGGATTTGTTTAGAAATTAGAAATTTGGATTTAGAAATTTTAAGCAATTTAGCCTCCTTTAACGCATGTAGTAAAACGGGGACTAAGTTGCGTTGATGTTCTCTTTTGGCCAGATTCGGCACCACCCCGCCGAATTTGGCGTGCAGTTTTACTTGAGAAGATATTAGGTTGGCAAGGGTATTAATAACCGGCCTCGAACGAGGGCCGGTAAACTCTGCTATAGCAATTGCCGTTTCGTCACAACTGGTTTCTATGGCCAGAATTTTCATATATTATTTATATCTTTAAATATAAATTCCCGCAATGCTTAATTGCGGGTGTAAAAGTTGAGGAAAAAGTGTGGATTAGTTGTTAAGCAGTTGTGATTTTGAGTTTTTCGTCGGTTAAGGTAAATACTTCACAATCGCCGTTCTTAAGTATTTGAACATCTTCATGAGGCATGGCAATCTCTTCGTAAAAGTCTTTGGCCACCTCAGTCCAGAAGAAACAAAGGAATTGGATAAGTCCGCGGTTAAAATCTTTGCCGTAAACTTCCATAGTAAGCGCAGGCCCCAGAAAAGCGAGAGAATAATTGCAAAGTCCGATAAAGGCTATATTTTCTGATTCCTCGCGAGAGGTAAAATTTACTTCCCATACCAAAGATCTGATCTGGTCATCAAGTTCTGCTAATTTTACAAGCTCTTTTTTCTCAAATTGTTGTAAAAGACTCTGTACCTGGCCTCTATAATACATTTTTTATATTAGCGACTATTTTGATAAAGTCAACTCCTTAAATAAGTCTCTGAATTTTGCTTTGTATTTTTTCTTCTTGTCCGCGGCGGGCAAAGTCGTATTCGCCCATATTTACGAGCATAAATTCGGCTATCAAAGGATAAGCTTTTTTAATCAATTGAAACTTTTGTTGTTCTATTTTTCGGTAATCCGGATGTCCTTCGGGAATGGTGCGAAGCTCTGTCTGCCAAAAACTTTGACGGAGATTTTCCCACTGCATAAATCTTACTCTGTGGGCGAGAGTTACGGCGTACTGGGCCAGGTCTGGGTCATGTCGAGCTATTTTTGAAAATATAGTTTCTACCGGTTCTATGGCCCTGCGAAATTCGTTTTCCAGCCCCGCTTCTATGATTTCTTTGGGCACATCATATCCGTGGAAACAAGAAAAATTCTGTCTTTGCTGGGTTAGCATGCGGTGGCGGTGCAGGTCGCGCCAGGCGCCGATATTCATTACGATTTCAAAACGCGAGTAAGCATTCTCAAAAGCTCGGCCGACTTTCTGCCATCGTTGTTTCCTGCCTTTCAGGTATTCATAAATAATCTGTCGTCTTTTTTCTTCGCCTAAGCTTCTCACCTGATTATAGATCGTGTCCCACGACAAATGATTATTGGAAGCGGAGTAAAGCATTCCGGTTATAACTTTTGTTTCTCCTTCCGGGTCGTATTCTACCAGCCGTACTTCTGTTTCGGACGATTCGAGCGGAACAATATCATTTGTATTTGGAAATAGGTCTTTTACAAAAGGAGACATCCTTTTGTTTTTTTCCGCAAGAAGTTTTTGATATTCTTCCACGAGTTCTCTTTTTTCTTCGTCTTTAACGCGTCTTAGAAAAGAAGGGGTGACTTGGAAAAGTTCCTGATAAGCTCTTTCTCCGGCCCACCTTATCTCTCCGAGCGGATGTTGAGCAGAACGGGATACTAAATACTCAAACGCTTGTCCGTTACCGAAGAAAGCGACTTGCGAGAGGGTAGAGGTAGGCAACAAGCCGCGTAATGTATCAAACGCTTTTTTCTCAACTACGTTTGGTTTCTCTTCCGGAAATCTTTCTTTCAGCCATGCTGTTAGTCTCGGGATAAGATTGGTATAAGTTTTGAAAAGTCCATCCATCGCTCTTTCATATTCTTCTTTGAGCCCCAAATCTTGGAGAGTGGGATCGGTATAGTATAAATAGCGGCCGCCGACTTTCTCGGAATAATTTACATAACGGGTTGATTTTTCAATCGGAGCAAGCCCGATACGTTGATCCTCAAAGTATTTTATGGCAATTTGCGAAATGCCGGAAAATACAAGATGCGTGCCGGCCATTTGGGCAATGGAATCGTCTCCGTATTGAGCAAGCCACTTGGCGTAGAAAGCTCGCGCTCGCGGGTTTGCAAAAAGGTAAAGCAGAGGGTGCTGGTGGAGGAATTCGGCAAATTGTTTTAGCGCCTTTCCGTAGGCCATCTTTTCCTGCCAGATTTCTTCCGTGTCTTTTTCTTCGCGGACTGGACTTAGAAAAGGGTAGAGATATTCGTTAAGATAGATATGGCGAAGATCTTGGGGCGCGCGGCTCGCGCGGGAACAGAGCGCGCCGATGAGTTCTGGCGCAAATATCAAAGGTACATATACCGGTTGGTCTAAGTTGGTAAAGAACGGGGTTAGATGCCATCTGTCGTTTTCAGAATATTGGTCCGGCTGGAATTGCGGCGCAAATGCTTCGAGTGGATATTGTTTCATCTCGTCTCCCATGGCGGTTTATAAGTAATTAGTAGCATATAACTATTTTTTTGACAAGGTTTTTTGGACCGCCCTCCATATTTCTTCTTGGATGATATTGATCGGTTTGGAGGCGTCAATGACAAGCCACTTTTTAGGATTTTGTTTGGCTTGTTTTAGAAACCCATTACGCACTCTGCCGTGAAAGGCTATTTTTTCTTCCTCAAATCTGGTTTTGGGGCCTTTGATGCGATGGAGGCCTTTTTTTGGATCGAGATCTAGTAATACATATAAATCCGGCTCTACTCCGTTTCTCGCCAGTTCGTCTACTTTTGTCATCAGAACCGAATATTTACTAATTAAACCTCGTCCGTAGCCCTGATACGCAAAAGTAGAAGGAGAAAACCTGTCGCAAACTATATCAAATCCTTTTTTGAGACTGGGGGTAATGACTTGAGAAATATGTTGGGCGCGATCCGCTTCAAAGAGCAAAAATTCACTGATCGGGTCAAGTTCTTCGTCGTCTTTTTCAAGAAGTATGGAACGAATCTGAAAGCCCTTGAGCGTCGCCCCTGGTTCGTCGGTGTAAATTACCATTCTTTTATTGCGCTTCAGCTTTTCGTAAAGCAATCTGGTCTGCGTGGTTTTTCCCGCTCCTTCTACGCCCTCAAATGCTATAAATATTGGTTTTTGTTTTACCCAAGCCATTTTATTTATTTAACATCGAAATGACTTTATTTTCAAGAGAGCTTTGTATTTTATTTTCAAATTCTTCCATTGTGCCGTTGTTTTCTATAACCGCGTTGGCCATTTTTTCTCCGATTTCTTTGATAGAAATTTCTGTATCGTCCAAATCCTGTTTTTGAAACTGCTCCCAAGACATTTCTTCTTCATCGGTATTTTCAACGTCCTTTTTCCTTCTCGCAAAACGTATTTGGGGGTCGGCTTTAATATATACCAGTAGGCCGTTTAGCTCTTTGACCATTTCTGCCTCTTCTCGTTTCCTCACTCCGTCCAAAATAATCAAGTCGGCATCTGTGTTTTGCAGACGTTTTTTAATAGTCATATTAAAAATTCCATCTTCGTTAAAAGCGCGACGTAGGGCCGTGCTGATAATTTGCATATTTTCCCGCGATTCTTCTTTGCCTAAGACAGTCAGAATTTCTCGGGGGATGTCAGAGTAACGCACCGAAGAAATTTTGTATTGCGGTAACAGTTTTTGCGCGATCTTAACAAAAAGTCCTTTACCGGCTCCCTTCTCCGCTATGATTCCAATAATTAACCTCATTTTTCCATTCTAAACAAAAAACGATTGTTGTTCAATCGTTTTTTGTAAATCTCACCCTGGCTTATTTAACTTCACCTTGGCGTTTTTCATATCCTTCAACAACACCAACCAGTCCTTTTAAGGCGTCCAAGTCTTCTTGGGATAAAGTTGCTTTGAGATCTTCACACATTTTATTCCACTTTTCTGGAGGGGTACCCTTAATACTTTGTGCTAAGGCTTCAATCTTTCTTACTACGTTTAAAAATTCTATCGCTTCTCGTTGTTTTTCAAGACCCTCTGACATAATTTTATTTTTAAGATTAAATTTTTTTTACGACCTTTATTGTAAGTATAGCAAATCTATAAATTTATTTTCCAACCTCAATCCCCATTGATCGCGCTGTGCCCTCAATGATTTTTTCCGCCGCTTCTACAGTTTCGGCGTTTAAATCCTCCATTTTCCGCTCCGCGATTTTACGGATGTCTTCACGGGTGACTTTGCCCACTTTCTTTTTATTCGGTTCTCCCGAGCCCTTTTCTATGGACGCGGCTTTGCGCAAAAGGTCCGAAGCCGGCGGAGTTTTTAACTTAAAGTCAAAAGTGCGGTCTTCATAAATCGTAACTTCTACCGGCACGATTTCCCCTTCCATTTGGCCAGTTGCCTCGTTATATTTTTTTACAAAATCTCCAATATTAATTCCGTGCGGGCCAAGGGCTGTCCCGACCGGAGGCGCCGGTGTTGCCTTTCCTGCCGGAATCTGCAGTTTTATGATTGTTTTTATTGCTTTTGCCATACCTTACAGTTTTTTAATTTGCAGTGAATCTAATTCTACTGGCGTGTCTCTGCCAAAAACATTGACTAATACTTTAAGCTTGCCTCGTTCTTGATCCACTTCTGCCACCTTGCCGTCAAAGTCTTTGAAGGGCCCATCGGTTATTTTTACCGGATCGCCGAGAGATACTTCGATTTTAAATTTCGGCTCTTCTTGCCCCACATGCTTTAGCAGCAGATCCATTTCTTCTTGAGAAAGAGGGGTAGGGGTTGTTCCAGCGCCCACAAATCCGGTTACGCGGGGTGTGTTTCTCACTACGTACCAGGAATCGTCAGTTACAACCATTTCTACCAAAACATAACCCGGGTAGATTTTATCTTCTTCCACCCTTCTTTTGCCGTTTTTAATTTTAATTTTTTTCTCGGTCGGAACAAGGACGCTGAAGATTTTATCTTCCATCCCCATTGATTCGATTCTTTGTTTTAAGTTTCTCGCCACAGCGTCTTCGTAGCCCGAGTAAGTATGGACTGCGTACCAATTACGGCCGAATTCACTAGTTTGCTTAGGCATGTTTTATAACAAAAAAGTATTTAAAATAAATTGAAATAGATAGTCCAGTCCCCCCAGAAATAAAGCCAGGGCAGCGCTAATAATAATAACGGTCATGGTATAGCGAATAGTTTCCTCGCGGCTAGGCCAGGTTACTTTTTTTAGTTCTATTCTGGACTCTTTAATAAATTCAACTATCCGCGGCATATTTTTGGCTTTTTTAAAAGGCCCGCAGGCCTTTATATTTATCCATTATAACTTATAGCATAATATAGTCAAGCGCTCTTTAAGAAGGGCCTAAGTTGAATAAAAAATTTATTCCACCAGTGCTTTTTTTGTTGATTTTAGCGATTATTCCGTTGGAGATATTAATTTGGATAAGATTTCTAAATATCCAGATTTTTTACGGCTTTGGCATGAGTTTGGATGAATTTTTTGCGGGGTAGGACTTCTTCCCCCATTAAAATGTCGAATATCCGGTCTGCTTCGGCGGCATCTTTAACCCCCACTTGTTTTAGAATTCTTACCTTGGGATTCATAGTTGTTTCCCAGAGTTGTTCAGGATTCATTTCTCCTAGACCTTTGTATCTTTGGATTTCAACGCCTTTTACTTCCCCGCCCTCTTCCTCAATTATTTCTTGGCCCTTTTGACGGGCCTTTTCTTTTTTGGCTTCGGTTTTTTCTTTTTTCAATTCGGTCATTGTTTTTTCTTTGTCCTCGTCAGAATAAGCGTAGCGGACGGTTTTTCCCGATTGAATTCTATAAAGCGGCGGCGTGGCTATATAAAGATAGCCATGTTCTATTATTGTTGGAAAGTAACGATAAAAAAGAGTGAGAAGCAGAGTACGAATATGCGCTCCGTCAACGTCGGCGTCGGTGGCGATAATGATGCGGTGATAGCGAATGCGGCTTTCGTCAAATTCATCTCCTATGGCCGTGCCCAGGGCAATAATCAAAGATTTTATTTCTTTGGAGGCAAGCATTTTGTCCAGCCGCGCTTTTTCCACGTTTAAAATTTTTCCGCGAAGCGGCAGGATGGCTTGAAATTTTCTATCTCGGCCTGACTTTGCCGAACCGCCGGCCGAATCTCCTTCTACTAAAAATAATTCCGATTCAGCCGGATCTTTTGCTTGGCAGTCAGCGAGTTTGCCCGGAAGCATCATGCCTTCAAAGGCGCCTTTCCGCAGTACAGTTTCTCGGGCGGCTTTCGCGGCCTTACGGGCTTTTTGGGCAAGCAGGGCTCTGCCTATAATTTCTTGCGCATCGCGCGGATATTTTTCTAACCATTCTTTTACTGCTTCACCCACTACCGCTTCTACCGCCGTTCTTGCTTCGGGATTACCCAGTTTGGCCTTAGTTTGCCCCTCAAACTGCGGTTCGCGAAGTTTTATGGAAATAATTGCGGTCATTCCTTCGCGAATATCGTCTCCGGTCAGAGTTTCATCATCCTTTTTAAAATATTCGTTTTTGCGCGCGTAGTCATTCAAGGCGCGGGTAAGGGCAGTACGAAATCCCGTAAGGTGCGTACCTCCTTCGCCGGTATGGATATTGTTGGCAAAAGAAGTTTCTTTGCCTTGGATGTCATCAGTATATTGGAAAGCGGCCTCTACTAAAGTTTTTTTGGAATTTATTTCAATCTCTTTGGATATATAAAAAATATTTTCGTGTTTGGGAGTTTCATTTTTATTCAGATATTTAATATAAGATACAATGCCGCCGTCAAAATAAAAGGAGTAAGAGTTTTTTAAAGTGTTGCTTTCTTTTGTTTTTTTTGCCGTTCTTTCGTCAATGACCGCAATTTTTATGCTTTTGGTAAGGTAAGCTTGTTGGCGGATATGATCTAGAACTCGACGCCAGTCAAATTCTATTTTTTCAAATACTCCCGAATCTGGTTCAAAAGTTATGGCTGTGCCCGAACCATTGCATCGCCCCCCTTTTTTGACGGCGTATTTTGGTTTGCCTTGCGAATATTCTTGGATATATTGAAAACCGTCCCGGCAAACTTCGGCCTTCATCCAGATTGAAAGCGCGTTTACTACCGAAACTCCTACTCCGTGCAATCCCCCTGATACTTTATAAGATTCACCGCCAAATTTTGCTCCGGCATGGAGCGTAGTCATTACTGTTTCTAGGGCAGATTTTTTGGTTTGTTTATGAATATCAACCGGAATTCCTCTTCCGTCGTCAATCATCATAATTCTATTCTGGGGTAGAAAAGTTACCGCAATATTTTTCGCGTAGCCCCCCATTGCTTCATCAATGGAATTATCTAAAACTTCCCAAATCAAATGATGCAGGCCGTCCACGCCGGTTGAACCGATATACATTCCTGGCCTTTTTCTTACCGGCTCCAGCCCCTCCAAAACATAAATGTCTTTGGCTGTGTAGGAACCTTCGTTGTTGTCTGCAGCTTTTCTTGGTTTTTTTTCTCTTGCAGTTTTTGTTGTACGGGCCATTTTTTTATTTTTTATCTTCTTTTTTGGCATAGGGGCTTTATAAAAACGTAAATCCGCCTAAGATCCACCTCGTTTTAGACGGATTAGTGGCTTATTTAAGGCCTTTTTAAATTCAAGAATTATACCTTAATTTTAGCATATTTTGTCAGTACATTCAAGGTCATAATCTCCTTTTTTGCTACCTAATCTCTGCTTTAAATTGGTTTTTGGTTTCTTGATATATTTTATCTTGGATGGGGTTGATTTCGCCGGTCTCCAGAGTCCGTTCGTTGCTTCTATAGACGATCCGATAGGTATAGCTTATTTTGCCCTGACCGAACTTTTCCGCGTTTTCGTATTTGTCCAACAGCTTGACCTCTTCAATCAAATCCCGGCCAAGGTCTCTGATAAGGTCAAAATAATTATTAGGGATGAAGTTTTTATCAACCACAAAAGAAATGTCTCTCGTAATAGGAGGAAATTTGCTGACTTCTTTGAATTTATTTCCAAGGCGCAGTTGTTTTTTTACTCGTTCGTCCTCCGACCAAAGTAATCTGATATCTGGTAATTCCATGCTGGCAATTGCGAGGCGCTCCAAGCCGAATCCGAAAGCCCAGCCGTTGTAACCGGTTACGCCGAAATTTGATAAGACGCTTTTACGCGGCAGTCCTGACCCAAGCATTTCAATCCATTGGCCATTTATTTCCGCTTCCATTTCATAGCTTGGGTCGGTATAAGGAAATGTATGCTCGTAAAAACGAAATTGTATGTCGTTTCCGAAAATACTCCGCGCTATTTCGGAAAGAACATTTTTGAGATCGTCAGGGGTTATAATTTTTTTGTTGTCGGGCGTAAGATACAGTCCGCCAATTTGGTGAAAGACGTTCATATGGCGGCGATCAATTTCGTCCTTGCGATAAACCTTGCCGTAACAGATTGTTCCGAAGGATTCATTGTTTTTAATTCTTTCTTTAATAGCGGGATAAGTCAGATAATAGTGCCAAAATACGGTATCATGGGTCCTTAGGACATACTCATCGTTGATATAGTACGTATCGGATTTGCTGCGGGCGGGATGCCCCGGCGGCATATTAAAGAGGTCAAACAGAATATGGGTGGAAATAATTTCGGGTACGTCAATAATGTCAAATCCTTCAAGACCCTTGACGCTAATTGTACGGTCCACAACTTCTTTTAATGGGCTTTCTGGTGTTCGGGACAGATCAGGCATTTTAAGAAAGCGAAGTAGTCGTTGGCTCTCCGCGTCCTGTTTTTTTTCAAGCTCTTTTTTTAAGTTTTCTTCTTCTTCCGATCTGATATTTATTTCCATATGGATCGTTTCGTAACTTTTTTCTTGCTAAATTTATGAGCGTTTTTTTAGTATAATTCAAAATAAGGTCCTTAACAAGGTAGAAAATATGTGGAAGAGGATATTAAGAGGCGCAGGCTGGTTAGTGGTTCTTTTTTTGATAGTTGTTGGTATTCTCTGGCTCGGTATTGTTTTGGCCGGGTGGATTCAAGGTCCCGTCGGTCCTCTTATTGAACCATAAAAGCGGCAGTGCCGCTTTTTTAAGTCCCTCGTTTTATGTTGTTGATTTCGTATATAAGCAGAATAAAATATAAGGCAAAGAAGGTTCCAATAAATAAGGCAAAAAGGCCGAATAGGAGAGTTCTTAGATTTTCATTGGGACCAATATAATCTAGAACCTGTGAAATATCGCTGACATTGAATTTAAAAATACGGGAGAATGCTAGGGTTATGATTATCATCGGCCACCTTAGGTAGGGAATGATATATTTTGTAGATAATATTCGCCATTTTAGACGTTCTACTTCAGGAGATTGTGCGTAGCCAACGCCTATCATACTAAGTAGAAAAATCCCCAATACTAAGACTATTTGCCAATATTGATAAACAAACCATCCCAATAAGAAAAAGTCTAGTACTAATTTTGTTATTTTTTCTAGTTTCACCCTCTTAGTTCAGTTGCTGTTGGTTATTGTTTTGTTGTATATTCTTGAGCTGCGGTTTATACTTTGCAAAATAAAAAATTATATATAGTAATGGAGCAATTGGCGGTATGGAAAATAAGAAAACAACGCCGGCCCAGTTGCCCGGCGCCCATACATTTACACCCGCTCTCTGTAGCTTTTTAGCGCTTCTATATACTAATATTGTGGTTACTATTAAGTAGGCAAGTACAATAAGTAGGGGCCATAATAGTGTAAGTATAAATAAAAGTATATCCATACAAATTTATGTAATTTATATCCAGCGACCTTTTTAGTTGATGTTTGATTTCTTTTTGTATTTAGTAAACCTTAAAATTAAATAAGCCGGGAAAAATATTGCCCATAATATGATGACTAAAGTTGACCAAGTTACAGGACTTAAAAAACTATTTATTCCGGCCATATTTAATTTTTTGACATCGTCGTGGACCCAAATCGCAGAAATTATGACCAAAGCGATTATTATAAAAGGTAATAGCCAGCGTGAAGCAAGTAAAATGAGTAGATCGCCAATATTGATTTTTTCTGCATTGTCCCCGACTGTTTTTTGCAGTGGGGGTTTTGTGTTGATAGATTGCGTTTGTTCAGAAGTTTCCTTTTGTGAGGAAGTCACTAAGAAAGCTTTTTTATCGCTTTTATTATCGGCTTGTTTATTATAAATTTGAATGTTGTAATTTCCAGGGGTTGTGTCTTTTTGATCTCCCCCGAGATTAGTCGCAAGCTTAGCGGGTAACCGGAAAGATAACGTTTTGTCGTTAGACGAACTTATTTTAAAGCTACTCTCGCTATAGTCTATTTTTGACGGGGAGCTGAAAAAAATAATATTCTCTCCTTCAAAACCACTACCCGTAATGGTGATCACATCATCAATTTTACCAGAAGTAGGAGCAACGCTTTCAATAAATGGTTTTGAGATTTTATTTTGGTCTGCGGTGGCGGATTGGATAGAGATACTCTCCACAAATACTTTATATTTCTGCTCGTCGTAATAACCGGCTACTGTTGCCAATTTAAAAGTAACGGGTTCATCGCCTACTGGCCTCGGGGTATTAATAAATTTTGTGGAGTCCGTGACTATAAAAGCTCTTTTTAACTTCGGGGCTACAGAGGCTGGATTGATAGAGCCCAAAGATCCTGAAATTCCTTCAGCCCAATAAAATCCGTCAGAAAAAACAGCGGTAAAGTTAATTTTGGATTCCAAAAAAGCCCCCGAAGAAACGCGAGGAATAATTATAAATGTACCCAGGGCTAGTCCTAATAAAGCGATGACTAATAATTTCCTTGTTATGATTTTATTCATAAAGATATTATATCGTGGGGGGGGGGCTTAAAAGCTATGTTGTGTTATCCACAGTAAATCCTATATTAAGATTCCCGTCGATTTAATCGGCCGATTAGCACAAAATAAGTTTAGTAATGAGGCGGGTCGGCGATTTCTTTTGTGGTCTTGTATAAAACGGGGCCGACGGGATTTGAACCCGCAACCTCTTCTGTGACCCCGCACATAGCGGGCCGTACGGGATTTGAACCCGTGACCTTCTCCGTGACAAGGAGACGAACACTCCAG
>OBEQ011489945.1_pt1 | contig 12962 bp, 13 predicted proteins | sample 1670901 | NCBI WGS metagenome assembly OBEQ01 (sample SAMEA104232315, study PRJEB22302) | groundwater metagenome | biome: forest; feature: aquifer; material: groundwater | place: USA | collected 2011-08-07 | depth 5.4 m
CAAAACTCGGGAATGAATCCCTCAACTGACACGCCTCCTTGGTACACCCCGGGGTGTCGTCTTTGGGGTAGAAATAAATCAAGACCCACCTGCCCTTGTAACTCGAGAGCGTATGCGCGACACCGTCCTGGTCGGGAAGCGTAAAGTCGGGCGCTGTATCCCCTACGACAGGCATCCTTACATCTTAGCGCGAATGTCCCTCCAGAGTTCGGTACTCACCGTGCCCACACCAGCGAGGTAGACCAGAATAACTGCAATCCATCCGAGTATCGGAATAAGAGACACGAGCGACACCACCAAGGCACCGAGCAGTGCCCATTTCCACGTAACGCGAGGTTCTTTAACGGTAACCTTTGCGATGAGCGCACCGGTGACAATCGGCAACGCAATGGTGCTCGCGACGAGCAATAGCCCATACAGAACAAGGACTAATCCTCCGATGTACATACCAACCACCGTGAGGAGGAGTGCAACGCCAAGAATCGGAACCCCAATTATCGCGCAAAGCCCGATAAGGAGCATATGAGTGAAGCGGGAAATAGTTTCCGATGCAACATGCGCAGATGTCTTTGGGAAGATCTGCGCAGCAAGAGCTGAGGTGAGCATGAGCGCAATGAGCTTGATGATGAAAATAACCGACATCACCACGCCAACGACTTTCGCAACGTCATTCCGAGTGGGGAGCTCAAGCTTGCTATAGGTAACCTTGTCTCCCATCTTTGCGCCGGGCACCACGGTTGCCTCTGTCGGCGAGCGGTAGGTCAGGGTTGAGCCAACTATTGTTTTGTCACCGAACGTGACTGCACCTTTACTCGTTACAAACATCGGACCTGCAAAGGTACCGTCGAACGATACCGTGCCTCCGTAAACCTTCGTTTGCCCGTTGACAGTGCCCTGCACATCAACGGTGCCCCCCACCGCAACCAAATCACCACCGATCGTCGTTCCCGGAAGAATAGTCACTTGACCACCCGCGACGATGACATCGCCTCCAATGACGCCTTGAATAGTTACTTGGCCGCCTGCGATTCGTACGTCACCTCGAACATCAGCCAGAAGGTCAACCGTGCCCCCTGCCAATCCTACATCCCCCCATATCGGGCCGTTGTCGATTACTTTGCCTCCGGCGGCAAGTAAATCTTTTTGCGCAGTTGACGAAAACGTAACCTGACCGCCCGCCATGTATATATTTTGCGACACTAGCTCCTGGTCAGTAATGGTAACCGCTTGACCGCGCTCAAACCGAGCTGCTTCAACTGTTGCTCCATGGCCGTTTAATAATATCGGGAGCGCAAAAACAAGCGCCGCCCCTAAAACCACTAGGTATTTGTTCATACCCCCACTCTATACCTCCTTGGCGAGAATGTCTTGTGCGACCCTCCTGCCCTCGTCAAGTGCACCGTGCACGGTGGCACTGTCCTCTGTTAGATTTGAAGCCTCCCCGGCATAATAGAGCGTGCCATCCAAGGCAAGGCGGAGTGCCTCACGCTCCGTAGTCATCCCAACGGTTGGATATGAGTATGACCCCCTGGCAAACGGGTCATCACTCCATGTGTAGTGGCGCGATGTAACAATCTTTTTTTTGATGTCATTTCCTAACCCACTCACAAGTTCATCAATTCCTGTTTGGATTGCATCCGCTTCACTCATGCCGGTGAGTTGCCTTGCTTCTCTACCGCCCGAATATCCTATAATCACCGTCTGCCCGCCGAACGAGCGCGTCCACCAATCCCCCACAAGCCCGTTCGTTGCGAGGAGCGTGAAGTATGGCATGTCCCCTTCAATCCATAATGCGAGTTTGGTGGTGTCTCCGAATCCGATTTTTTGAACTGCGTTCCAAAAGGCGGGACCCGGATCTGGATTGATTGCTGGTGGTGTTGCCTTCAAAACACCAAGTGGCAGTGTGAGCACTACACACTCGCCTTCAAACGTCTCGTCGTTGGCACACATCACCAAGACGTGACCCTGACGCCAGTCAATCTGGACAACAATATGTTCGAGACGAATGTCGAGTCCAGTAACCAAGTAATCAAAGATGCCGTCATAGCCGCTTGTAACAAAGTAATCGCCCGAACCACCGTTAAACTCTGCGTCCTCACCTATAAACCCGCGTATGCCCAAATCCTCCGCATCGGCGGCATTGAGGTGCGCGATTTCGCGCTGTTTAAATAATGTTGCTTCCGTGTCGGCTCCTCCATACTGTTTCAAATAATCTGCAAGTGACATATCGGGTCCCTCGTAGTTCCACAATTCACGTGCTGCAGCGCGGTACCGGTCAAACATCTGCTCTGAGTCAGACCGTATTGCTCCATTAAGCCCAAATATTCGGTACGACTCGATGGACTCCGAGCCCCACTCGAGCGTCGCAGCATTGACTCCCCGCACCAAGTCCCAGGATGTAACCTCACTCCCCTGTATAAACTCTGCTCCCCGCTCAACGACGCCCCGCGAGCGGTCCGTCCATACCCTGCCACCAATGCGGTCGCGGGCCTCAAGGGTTACGACCTTCTTCCCGGCATCAGTCAGTGCTCGTGCTGCTGAGAGTCCCGCGGCTCCGGCCCCGACAACAATAACGTCATACGTGTTCACAAACTTATTGTGCCACGAGTTTCTTAGCCGCAATAAACACCGTGTAGTTGAATTTTAGATCTTGGATCTTTGCGTCTAAGACGTCGAGGCCATAGAGCTCCCCCGCGCGCTCGGCAGCAATGACTGCCGTCCCCGGAGGCAGTGTGCCCTCCGCGAGATCCTTTGCGGCTGTTGCAGTATCTATGTACTCGCCCACCTCGATGTTTGGCCAGTGCCGCGCGAGGTACATGCGGCACTGCCTGAGGGCCTGCCGCTGGGACACAATCTTGGTAACGTTGCTTGCATTCGTACCCTTCTTAACCAAGAGTGCGTGGTCTACGGGGATTTCAAAAATCTTGTCGACTCTGAACCGGTGTTCCGCTATCGCGGGCAAATATTCGGTCACGACACCACCGTTCGAGTTCTCAATTGCAAAGATGCCGACGTCGACCGACCCGGCCTCAACAGCATCTAAGACCGCACTTGCCTCCGTCAGATACTGAAGTTCCGGCGCATTTATGCCTGCGTCCTTTGCATACGTAAGCGCCGCAGTCTCGGAAAACGACCCCGCGGCTCCCGAAATCCCAATACGCATTGTGCTAGAATACCACGCATGAGTGATTTTCAAATGCCGAGTGAGGAAGAGTTGAAGGCGAAGCTAACCCCTGAGGAGTATCACGTGCTCAGAGAGAAAGGGACCGAGCCTCCATTTTCTGGTGATTTTGTTAGGCACAAAGCTGATGGTATCTATACCTGTAAAGTCTGCGGTAATCCCTTATTCCCGTCCACGGCACAGTTTGAGACCAAGATACCCGGTGTTTCCGGCTGGCCAAGTTTTGAAGATGCTCTGCCGGGGGCAGTGAAGTTAATGGAGGACAACTCTTACGGATGGCATCGTACTGAAATAACCTGTGCACGATGTGGATCACACCTGGGACATGTATTTAATGACCGATCGGAAACCTCGACGGGCAAACACTACTGTGTTAATTCCGTGTGTCTGGAACTAGAAGAGAAAAAATAACATGAGTAATTTTGTGATGCCTACTGAAGATGAGTTAAAGAGTAAGTTAACACCCGAGGAGTATGACGTCCTGCGCAACAAGGGTACCGAGATTCCCTATACCGGCGACTTTTTGGGCGACATTCCCCAGGGCACATTTGTCTGCAAGGTGTGCGGAAATCCTTTGTTTTACTCAAATTCTAAATACAACTCCATGATGGGATGGCCATCGTTTGACCAAGCTGTGGAAGGGTCCGTCATTGAAGCGGCCGATGGTGGTATCGGGCTTCAAAAAATCGCTGTTTCTTGTGCACACTGTAGGTCACACCTGGGGCACGTAATTGAAGGTGGGCTTTCAGAAACGGGTAAAATCTACAATATTAATTCAGTAAGTCTTATTTTGGACGAAACCAAAGCGCCTCCACCGCGCACAGAACGCGTGAGAGACGACTCCCCAGACGAGCGGGAAACTCTGGTCTAGTTGACTAGTGCAGAGAGTGGGGTCACAGATGAAATGGTTGTTGCTGTCGCCTCGTTAGCTTTGGCCATTCTTGCTACAGCAACATTCATCGCCTTACGTCATAGAAGTTTCGGCAGAGATGTTTTGGCAGTCTAAACAGGGAGGGTAAACCAGAAGGTGGAGCCCTTGCCCTCGCCTCCCGAGGTAACGCCGATTTTGCCGTTATGCTTTTCAATGATGCTCTTCGCGACCGCAAGTCCGATGCCGACACCCTCGGTGTCGCTGGTCTTCGCCGCATCGGTGCGGAAGAATGATGAGAAAATCTTATCTTGATCCTCCGGCTTCACCCCAATGCCCGTGTCTGAAACGCTACAGTGCACTCTGCCGTGTTCGTTGTTGAGTGCGACTCGGATGGACCCGCCCTGCGGTGTATAGATAACGGCGTTTTCAACCAGAATATCTATGACGGAGGCAAGGCGCCCCTGGTCCCCCATAGGCTTCCCTGAATCCGGTTGAATTTCAACCACTAGGTTAAGATTTTTTTCCTTTGTCTGTGTTTCAAAACGGCCTACGGCATTTTTGACTGCAATCGCGAGGTCAACGCGTTCCCTCTTGTAACTGTACTGTGTGTCTTCGGTATGTGCGGCTTCAAGCAGAATGTTGGTGAGCTCAATAAGGCGGTTATTGGCCACGTCGATGCGGACTAGACCTTCCTTGAGGGTTGGGTCCGTGGCCCGTTGAATCAAGTCAGGTATCTCCCAGCGGATACGCGTCAGGGGCGTTCGTAGTTTATGTGCCGCGATAGTAATAAATTCGTACTTCAGCCGGTCAGTGTCCTTGGTCTGTGACCACACTACTCTCGCGATAATGACCGCAACCACCGACACGACGAGTGGCACCGTCCAGAACTGGAGCCACGGCACAGCGTGCACGAGGTAGGCGTTGAGGAGGATGAGCGCAGCAAGAAATGCCGCCACAGCGCCTATCGATAGGCCATAGATAAACGCGCGACGCACGACGAGGCGGATATCCATGAGGTTAGTAGCAAATATGCCGTACGCGACGGGGATAAAGTAAAAGCCCAAAAACATTCCGAACAAAGGGTCGACCGGCACATTGTAGACCAAGAGGAAGTTGAGGCAGCCGATGGTGTACCCCACAACCAGCATGAGGATAAAGTACTCCAATCGCTTCCGCTCTATTCCCGACGAATACCAGTACGACACCAGGAGATTTAGAAACGCGACGAGCGGCATGAAGAGGAAGTACGCGAGCATGACGGAGTAGAGCGGCCCTGCATTCAGGTAGTAGAGGAAGTACAGTTTCGGCGTTACGTCGGGCAGGAATAAAAACTGCATAAACCATGCGGCCGCGAATATGCCGAGCCCGACGACGTACGTCAGTATGATGAACCACCTCCACGACCAATCCTTTTTAATGACCGCAAAGATGAAGTGTACGACTGAAATGGTAATAAAAACATCAAAGATATTGAGGAACCACCAAAAGTAGGCCGCGAAATGTTCTGTCTGCGCCGCCGCAATGACAAAAAGTACCGTATACACCAATGTCGCCATGGTAAGGAAAAAGAAAAGTCTATTGAGTTTCCCCCGCCAGTCCTGTGTGAGCACAAAGAGTCCGCCACCGAGCATAATGAGGCCCGATACGATGTTTCCCGCGAGTGTTATGAGGAGTTGGTCAGGTATACCGAACATTGCCTACGTCTTAGGAGTGTCGGCACTGTTTGGCGGCGGGCCGATCACCTCTTTGACGGCAACGAGGATATTAGTCGGCATGGTTACTGCTTTAACAAAAAAATGAGTGGAGCCGAGCTCCTTCGCCTTTTGGACATCACCTTCGGAGTTGAGGTTGGACAGCACGACGATTGGGATAGCCTTGGTTGCGAGGTCCGCCTTGAGTTGTCGCAACACCTCAAACCCTTCGATCTTGGGCAAGAGGAGGTCAAGCAGTATGAGGTCGGGCTTCCACTCCTTTGCGATTTTGATACCGGCCTCGCCGTCCGCAGCAAGTTTTACAGAGTATCCTGCATTCGACAAGACTTTTTCAACTGTGTCGGCAAAAAACTTTTCGTCTTCCACATACAGCACGCGCTTATCGACTGCCATGGGTACAGTATACCCCCACACCAAAGGATTTGGTGTGGGGGTATAGCCTAGTCGTAACGGTTGGTGCCCTGCTCTTCCCGCTCGTGGACCTGGGCTTCGTCCATACCAAAGTAGTGCGCTACCTCATGCCACACCGTCTCTTTTACTACCTGCTCGACAGGGAGTCCGTCTTCCTCTGCCACTTCAAGTATTGGCAGGCGGTAGAGGGTGATCGTGTCCGGCATGGTCATGCCAACACCGTAGTTATCGCCGCGAGCAGTCTGCGGTACACCTTTATAGAGCCCTAACAGGGTCTCGCTTTTCTGCAGGTTGCTGCGCATCCTATCCTCCCGCGAAGGCTCATCCTCAACCAAAATTGCGATGTTTTTAAATTTTTGTGCATACTCGAGCGGCACCGAATCGAGCGCTTTTGCAACCAACTTTTCAAATTCTTCTTTATCCATTGAACGCATGGGCGGCAATGTTTGTATGATATATCATACAGTTCTAATTGTTATAGCGGCGGACTCTCCATCTTCCAGACGCTCGGCGCGGCGCACGGAGGCCTTAACCGGCAAGAGATACGTGCCGCTTTTTGAGTCGGGGAAAATAGATGTGCGCCATGAAGTTGTACCAATTTTTGCAGTAACTCGTATTGAACCAAACCCGCGCTTAACCCTCACTGTCCTTTTAAGTTTCTCAGAATCTGCCTTCGGCACAGTTACAAACCTCCATGCGGCCCCCTCCCCCGGCCACACCCAAAGTTTTGATGTGAATACAGTTTTCATCCCCTAACTATACGGCACCACAACTGTTGCAATGCCATTCTAGTCTTTTGCAAAATACTAGAATGGTTATGCTTCTTCATCCTCCAATATAAACCCGCCGGCCTGGAGCTCCCAGAGCCTGCGGTAAAGAGAATTTTCGTCCTTCAGAAGTTCAGCGTGGGAGCCGTCTTCTCGAATCTTACCCTCCTCAATGACAAGGATACGGTCCATTTTTCTAATAGTTGAAAGGCGGTGAGCAATCACAAGTACTGTCTTCCCCTCCATAAGGGTGTCAAGTGCATCTTGTATAAGCGCTTCCGAATGCGAGTCAAGGGAGGATGTCGCCTCGTCAAGAATAAGAATCGGGGCGTTCTTAAGTATCGCGCGCGCAATAGCCACACGTTGGCGCTCCCCGCCTGAAAGTTTGACTCCTCGCTCTCCAACAAATGTATCGTATTTTTCAGGGAGCGTGTCGACAAACTCGTCACAGTGTGCAAGTTTCGCCGCCATCATAACCTCGGCATCAGTTGCATCGGGGCGCCCGTAACGAATATTGTCCATGAGCGTACGGTGAAAGAGGACGGGGTCTTGCGGCACCGCTGCAATGGCCTCATGGAGCGAGTCAAGCGTAACGCTACGGATATCGGTGTTGTCGATACGTATTTCGCCCTGTCCGACATCATAGAGCCGCATCAAGAGACGCACGAGTGTAGTCTTTCCAGCCCCAGAGGCACCGGCAAGTGCGACTTTTTGACCTGCCGGAATGGTAAGCGAGATAGCATCGAGCACCTTTCGTGCACCGGCAAAATTGAAAGTCACCTGTTCAAAATCGATTCGTCCGCGGTCTGCAACGAGCGCCTCGGCTCCCGGTACGTCTTTTACCTCATGTGGCAGTTCAAGAATTTCAACCATCTCCTTTGAGTCAGCGTAAATTTCATAGACTGAACGAATAATACGTCCGAAGTCCCAAAGCTGTGCGGCGAGCTGAATAAAGTATATCTGTACGAGTACGAAAGTTCCGACCGTAATCCCTCCCTTAGACCAGAGTTGAATAGCCCAATAAAAAATGAAAAACTCAGCGATAAAAATGAGTGCGGACTGTACTGCGTCAAAGGCGTTCCCTAAGTACCAGGTAAACTTTGTGATTTTTGCCTGCGCGGCAGTGACCTCATGCACCCGACCACGCTCCTCACTAAACGCCGAGAAAAGTGAAATCGCGTTTTGGTTTGCGATAAGATCTGCAAACGTCCCGGTCGTCCTTGAATCGGCCGCAGCAACTTGGACGTTGTAGGGCAACCGCCAGATGGAGAAAATATAATTGCAAACAAAAAATACTACGATCCACGTCAGTATGACCGCGGCCAAAATTGGCTCGGTCGTCCAGGTAACGGCGACCGCAGCAACTACGGATACCAGGAGCGGTATAAAGTTGAACGCAATAAGGTCAATGAGTCGTTCCAGTGCCCGTGCAAAACGGCTGATGCGCTGGACCAGAGAACCCGAAAAGTTGTTGATAAAAAAGCTGTGTGAGTGTTGAATCAGATAATCAAAAGCAAATTGGCGCATCCGTGCCATGCCATCTGCCTCAATGCTGGCCAAACTAAACTCACTCATCCTCCGGCATGCCCATCTGAATATGTTTAGTATTCCGATTGTAACAATTATGCCAACAAGTATCGGTACGGCTACTTCCCGGTCTGACACCGTCGTGAGAGTACCGAAAAACTGTTTGTAGAAGAGAGGTATAATCGCGTACCCAATTATCTGCCACCCCAAAAGCATGGCGAGCATGACAAAAAACTTGAACTTCTGCGGGGCTATCGCCCGCCATATGTATTTAAGAACGTCCCGTAGACCCACCTTGGGATACTGAATTGAGTCCATAGGTCTACACAGTGTAACTTAACTAGTGCGGCGGGCGCGCGAGCGGTCGTTCTCGGTTAGTGCTTGCTTCCTTAGGCGTACCGACGTCGGTGTAATTTCGAGGTACTCGTCGTCACTCATGACCTCGAGTCCTCGCTCGATGGTAAGTTCAAACGGAGGCGTCAACATTATGGCTTCGTCGGAACCGGACGAGCGCATATTGCTCAACTGTTTACCTTTTGTGGGGTTCACAATCATCTCCTCGCCTTTTGAAGTGTTCCCTACCACCTGACCCTCATACACTTCAACGGCAGGGTTGATGTAGAGGACGCCGCGGTCTTGGAGGTTGAAGAGCGAGAACCCAAGCGCCTTGCCGCTCGCCATAGAAATCATGGAGCCCACAACGCGCTTTCGTATCTCCCCAGCGTAGGGCTTAAAATCAAGAAAGTGTGACGACAGTATCCCCAGCCCTTTGGTGTCAACAACAAACTGGTTACGGTACCCCAGGAGGCCCCTCGTCGGCCCCTCAAAAATCATGCGTACCGAGTCACCGTGCACTTTAAGGTCCTTCATCTGAAACGCTCGCACACCCAAGCGCTCAATAATTGCGCCCTGAAACTCGGATGGTGTATCAACCAAGACTTCCTCAAACGGTTCCAATTTCTGACCTCCGTCCTCCTTGATAATGACCTGGGGTTGCGAGACCTGCATCTCGTAACCTTCGCGGCGCATGTTTTCAAGCAGTATTGAAACGTGGAGTTCGCCGCGGCCATACACCCGGAATGAATCGTTCGCACCAAAGTCAACACGAAGCCCTACATTGATTTCAAGCTCTTTCTCAAGACGCTCACGCAGTTGACGATTGGTCACGAACTTTCCTTCGCGCCCTGCAAACGGAGAATTGTTTACCAAAAAGTTGAGTGCAATAGTCGGCTCATCAACATGAATGGACGGTAAGGGTTCGCACTTTTCATCTGTGGTCACTGTTTCACCAATGTAGATGTCGGAGAGCCCTGCAACCAGCACTATGTCTCCTGCCTCGGCAGAATCGGTCTCGATACGCTCGAGACCACTAAAGGTAAAGACTTTTACAGTCCGGCCTGTCCGCGTCGCACCGTCAGCCTTTTTTATAAAAACACTCTGGTTTGGCTTTAACACCCCTTCATACACGCGCCCGACTGCGAGGCGGCCAAGGAAATTGTCGTAACCAAGATTGAACGGCTGAAATTTTAGTTCTGTACCATCCGGCGTAGGAAGTTCAGGCTTCACATGCTCGAGCACTACGTCCAAGAGTGGTGTAAGGTCCTTGCGCTCATCACCGAGTTTGCGCATCGCAACGCCCTCGCGACCTATTGAGTAGACAATCGGAAAGTTGGATTGCTCATCGTTCGCTCCCAGCTCGAGAAACAACTCAAGCACTTGCTCTTCGGTGCGCGCTGGGTCGGCCGCCGGCTTATCAATCTTGTTAATAACGACGATGGGTTTGAGTCCAAGTTCCAAGGACTTTTTAAGCACAAACCGAGTCTGCGGCATGGGTCCCTCCTGCGCATCAACGACCAAGAGGACGGAGTCGATAGAGCGCAAGACTCGCTCTACTTCGGAACCAAAGTCAGCGTGACCAGGAGTGTCGACAATATTGATTTTGGTGCCCTTATAGGGAACAGAGGCGTTTTTAGCATAGATAGTAATACCCCGCTCCTGTTCGAGTTTGTTGGTGTCCATGGTCACGCCCTCCTTGGCGACTCCAGTCTGGCGCAAAATTGCGTCGGTCAAAGTAGTCTTCCCGTGGTCAACGTGGGCGATGATAGCAATATTCCTGATCTCCATGTGTTGAACGGCCTGGATAAGAAAAAACGCCCGCAGGCACGATGACTATATCACAATTTATTGACTATCGCTAATTCTCTTTCACCGCCAATGGTTATAAACACCCCGACAACTCCCACTTGATAGTCCGGGGTGAGCGAATCAAAAATCACTTTGGCTGCTGCACTAGGAGAGACGAAGTCAAACTCAACCGGCACGGGCTCGCCTGCGAACGACTTGGTTGGCCGCACGTCTTCTCCCGAGTATGTTGAAACAAAATACGCTTTTCCATCCTCAAGAACAAGTGGCCATCGCTTGCGCTCTACCATACCTCCCACATCGCGCGATATAAAAAGCGTCACCTGTCCGTCAGCGACCACTCCGGTAATACGCGGTGTTTTATACTCATCTGGCTCGGGGTCGCACGTCTCCCATCCGCCCTCAATTTGTCTGCCATTTGCAACTACAAATCCGCTACCTTGCCACTTCAGTGCCCGGTATTCCAACAGTTCAGGGTTACCTTCAGTCTTTACCACATCACTCACGCCAACTGACCACACGTCTCCGTGCTCGTCCTGTACATACTTCCTCGCGAGGCTCGAGGCACTGCGCCCCGTGCACCCATAGATTGCCATTACTCTCCCACTCGTCTGTCCCAACACAATAAACCTGCCCGGGTAGCGCCGTGATCCAAGATACTCGATGGGGCTCGTCATGAGAGTAGATTAGCGCGGAGGAGCAGGAAGTGCGGGAACTCGGTTTCGGCGCCCTTGGAGCCGGAATAAATTTCCTTCAGCTCATCGATAACAAACCCGGCGTTCTTAAGTGCGTCGGCATAACTCTGGAGAGGCCTGTGATAAAAGAACGACGTTACTTGGTGATCGCCCGTCCTCTGCGGCAGAGGTATGGTGACTTCACTCTTGTACCGGTCCATGCGGCGGTAGGTGAGTTTGCGCCCCTCATCCTTTCCCCACCCGCTCTGGCGAGGTATCCGGAACGCCGGATGAATCATAAAAATCACTAACTCACCTCCCTTGCCTAAAAGTTGCGCGGCGTTTTTGATTGCATTCCCCAAATTATCAATGTCCTGAATAGAGAACATAAACACTGCTCTATCAAAGGTATCTTTTACCGGGAGCGCTACCCCACCCGCCCGCGCCACGTCGGACACAAAGAACTGCGCATGCCCGCCCCTACTCGTCCTGGCCGCCTGGTCCTTGGCTTTCCGTATCATTGCCGGTGACTTATCGACACCAACGTAGTCCCCACCCGCCTTCTCGACTGCCTCGCGGAGGGCCCCTAGGCCACACCCGAGGTCTACGACGCGCATACCGCGCCGTAGTTCAAGCGCCTTCATCACTTCAGGAATAGCAAATTGCTTATGGAAGTTACTGCCACCCCCCGCCCAGCCCGAATACCACGGTGCCATCTCGTCCCAGCCCGTACGCTCGGTCCGACGCTCTTCCTTGGGCTTAGGGCCGTAGACACCCCGCTTTCCGCGCACAAAACGCTTCTTATCCATCCCTGCATACTAGCAAGAACTGGCTCCGTTCCTAGTAGCACTCGCATTTACCGTTTGGCATACCGCACGTGCACAAGCGCGCTTCTGTGGAAGATTTATTCCTCTTCGTGTTGGTCTACGCCCAAGAGGTTGCTGGCGGTCCTTGCGACCAGAAAACCACCGAACCCCAATGCTGCGACTACTGCTGCAACAATAGAAACCCATGTTCCAAAACCCATGTCACTCACGTGCTCGGCTGCATTGAATGGTGTCATGGCAGGAACTATACTCCTCCTCGCTCAGGAGTCAACACCTTAACGCACCTGTTGAATTAAGAGAGTAAATTCCTTACACTGTAAGGATTATGGAGATTAAAATCCCACGCGACGAGGAAAACCGCCTGCGGGCACAACTTGCAAAGCGCACCGATGCAGAGGCACGCCGCATGGAGCGGTACCTCGATATGCCAGACCTCTCTCGCACTGCTGGTTCCCCACTCCATGAAATAGTTGAGAGGGTCAAAGCGTCGCCAGCATTTAAAAGATTCGATATCATCAGCATTCCTGAAATCGTACCTACGGACATATCATTCGACCTCTTCGACTTCCCTCCCGAGCATCCTGCACGTTCACACTCCGACACCTACTACGTAGACGACACCCACATCCTCCGGACGCACGACACGGTGTTCTGGTACTACTACCTAAATGACCCGGTGATCAAAGAACGTATCGCAAAGGGCGAAGCGATGGGGGCGTTGTGCTACGGCAAGGTGTACCGAAAGGACGAGATCGACTCAAGGCACATGAACATCTTCCACCAGTTCGGTGGCTGGTACATAGCGCCTGACTCGCAAAAAGTCGAGCCCGAAGACTTGCACAAGGCCTTG
>OBEQ011151737.1_pt1 | contig 12959 bp, 19 predicted proteins | sample 1670901 | NCBI WGS metagenome assembly OBEQ01 (sample SAMEA104232315, study PRJEB22302) | groundwater metagenome | biome: forest; feature: aquifer; material: groundwater | place: USA | collected 2011-08-07 | depth 5.4 m
ATTGAGCGTTCGAATTTAAAACTCGCCGATCACATGCGTGTTGACAACCCCTTGAGCGCGAATCAAGAATATTTACGTTCGAGCCTGCTCCCGCAGCTCTTGGACGCGGCGGCAAGAAACGCCGGGATGGGGATAGAGCCAAAAGTTTTTGAAGTCGGTACGGTATTTTCAAAGGGCAGTGACGGGAGCGTGCACGAATCACTCCACGTTGCCGCGGTGGCGCCTGTCACAACGGAGTATCTTCGTGATCTCAAAGCGGTCGGCACAGCGCTTGGAGTAAAACTCTGGGACATCCAGGTGCTGGGGAAGGATGAAGCGGCGCGGTTTAAGCTCCGCATGCCGGTCGCCGTGGTTGAGGCTGATTGCTCGACGCTTTCTCAAGAGAAGCGCACGCAGTTTGTGTCGCTTGCACTGTACCCACCGGTGTTGCGCGATCTCGCCGTGGTCGTGCCGTATAAAACTGCATTTTCCCGTGTCGCCTCCTGCATCCGGGCTACCGGAGACCTGGCGGTCGACTTTGAATTATTCGATATCTACGAAGGCAAGGGGGTGCCGGAAGGCATGAAGAGTTTTGCTCTGCACCTTCGCTATTCCAGTGCGGCCCGTACCCTCACGAGTGCAGACATCGACCAAGCGCATACCGCAATCATCGCGCACCTCGAGCGCGACCTCGGCGCCCGCGTTCGGGAGTAAGTTTGCTTTGTTGACGGCGCTCCGCATCCTCGCCGTCCCGTCATCCACCCCCTGCGCCGTTTCCTCCCGGTCCTCGCTCCGTGCCAAACGGATGCTGCCCGTTTTGCTTCACGCAAAAACCGCCAACTCGTCGTTCGCCTGCCCCCGACCGCAGTCGGGGTTGTCTCACCTCCTCGAACAGTGCTCTTTTGCTACAAAACGGACGCATCCTGGGTCACTGCGCTATGGAGCCGGAGAGCAAACGGCTGTGGGAGTGGGATGCGATCGTCGCTCCTCCGGACTGCCCGTGGCGCCGTTCATAGCGGAGGGCATGAGGAAAGTGCCGTGCGAGAGGTCGAGGGAGGCGGACGGCCTGCGCATCACCTGCCGGAAGTCCGAGGGTTCCCTGGCCGAAGCGCGTGCACTTGCTCTATGCCGGAGCGCTGAACGCCGACAGGGGCAGCCGGGGGAGCGGTGAGCAAAGAGCCCTATGGCCCAGGAGGGGATGAGAGGTGCGACTTGACGTGTTTCCGGCATTGTTGTAGCATAGGAACGCAATCGAAAATAACAATCGCTCATAAAAAGGGACTCATAATAAAAGCGTCAGGCTTTTCTCTTTATACTATTATGGCCGCAGCAAAATTTGAACGAACCAAACCGCACGTCAACGTCGGCACCATTGGCCACGTGGACCACGGCAAAACGACGCTTACCGCCGCAATTCTTGCGGTGTTAAACGCAAAGGGCCTCGTTGCCCAAAAGAAGGGTGTCGACGATATCGACAAGGCCCCGGAAGAAAAGGCGCGTGGAATCACCATTGCCACGGCCCACGTTGAATACGAAAGTCCGAAACGTCACTACGCGCACGTGGACTGTCCGGGTCACGCGGACTACGTGAAGAACATGATCACCGGTGCCGCGCAAATGGACGGCGCCATCTTGGTCGTGTCGGCTACCGATGGTCCGATGCCGCAAACCCGAGAACACATTCTCTTAGCGCGGCAAGTCGGTGTGCCATCCATTGCCGTGTTTTTGAACAAGGTAGACATGGTGGAAGACAAAGAGCTCATTGACCTCGTCGAAGAAGAAATTCGCGAGCTCTTGAAAAAGTACAACTTCCCCGGCGATACCACGCCAATTATCCGTGGCAGCGCCTTGAAAGCCCTGGAGAACCCCTCGGGTCCGGAAGCAGAAGCCGTGTATCAGCTCATTACGACACTGGACGACTTTATTCCTGAACCGGTGCGTGAAGTGGACAAGCCATACCTCATGCCGGTCGAAGATGTCTTCTCGATTGAAGGTCGTGGAACCGTGGTCACCGGTCGCGTGGAGCGCGGCATGGTGCACATTAACGACGAAGTGGAAATTATCGGCATGAAGCCCACGGCAAAGACCGTCGTCACGGGCATTGAAATGTTTAACAAGAGTTTGGACGAAGGCCGAGCCGGAGACAACGCCGGTGTGCTGTTGCGTGGAGTGAAGAAAGAAGAAGTGGAGCGCGGCCAAGTGCTTGCAAAGCCCGGCAGTGTCACGCCCCACACCGAGTTTGAGGCGGAGATCTACTCCCTCACAAAGGAAGAAGGTGGCCGTCACAAGCCATTCTTCAAGGGCTACAAGCCCCAGTTCTATATCCGCACCACCGACGTGACGGGTGAAGTGATGTTGCCGCAGGGTGTTGAGATGGTGATGCCGGGGGACACAGCGAACCTTTCCGTGAAACTCATCGTGCCGGTTGCACTCGAAGAAAAGCAGCGGTTCGCCATTCGCGAGGGCGGACACACGGTGGGTGCCGGAGTGGTGACGAAGATTCTGAAGTAAGGAGATCCCGAGCTTCCGCACTGTTCCTTCCATGAGCCCAAGTCAAAAATCCCCTCCGACATCGGTGCAAGGCGATGAGGTTCGCCAACGCATCCGCATTAAACTGCGAGCGTATGACCACAAGGTCATTGATCAGTCGGCGCGCACCATCTTAGAGACTGCACAGCGCAGCGGAGCGGTGATTCATGGGCCGCTCCCGCTACCAACCGAGAAGCGGAAATGGACGGTGAACCGTTCGACGTTCGTGCATAAAGATTCGCGAGAACAGTACGAGATGCGTATTCATAAGCGCTTAATTGATATCCTTGAGCCCACACCAAAAACGATTGATGCCCTCATGAGTTTAAGTTTACCTGCGGGGGTTGATATCGAGATCAAAATGTAACACACAACAACACACATAACTTCAAGGTACGCCTTTCGTCCGCCAGCTGGCGGAGTCATCGGAGGGTACGGCCTCGAACCGGAACGAGTGAACAACACTCCTTGGATCGGATCGAGTCCCCCAAGGAGTTTTTGGTGGAACGAGTACGCGCACGAGTAACCAGTAATCGGTAACTCGTAATCAGTACCCACAACAGCCAACGATGGCGATCCGTCAATTACTAGTTACCAGTTACTGATTACCGATCCCCGCACTATATGTCCGTGATGATTGGAAAAAAAGTGCACATGACCGAGATGTACCGTGATGACGGCACGCGGGTGCCGGTGACGGTGCTTTCTGCCGGCCCGTGTGTGGTCGTGGGTGCGCGGACCGTGGAGCGTGATGGGTATCAGGCCATGATTCTCGGCTATGGATTTCGGAAAAAGATTTCAAAACCCATGGCGGGAGCCTTAAAAAACTTAGGTCAGTTTCGCGTGATGAAGGAGTTTCGGCATCTTCCCGCAAGCGGCGACATGCCGGCAACGGGCAGCTCACTTGGTCTTGAAACCTTTACGGTCGGTGATGAGGTGAGTGTGGTCGGGCAATCAAAAGGCAAGGGTTTTCAAGGCGTGGTGAAGCGCCATGGTTTTCATGGGCACCCCACAACGCACGGTCACAAAGATCAGACGCGTATGCCGGGAAGTTCCGGTGCGGGTGGAGTGCAGCGCGTGTTTCCGGGGAAACGTATGCCGGGGCGCATGGGTGACGATCGCGTCACGGTGCACGGATTGACCGTCGTCAAAGTAGATGCCGAGCGTCATGAGCTGTGGGTTTCTGGCGCAGTCCCCGGAGCGCGGGGGAGTATCGTGCTCATTACGAGTAAAAAGTAATATGCCAACGGTGCCGGTCTACAACATCGAAGGGAAACAGGTGGGCAGTCAGGAACTTTCTGACGCCGTGTTTGCCGTTGCGATGAAATCGCACGTGCTCTCGAGTGTGGTGGAGGGGTTGCGGGGCAACGCCCGTCGGGCCACTGCACATGTGAAACATCGCGGCGAAGTGCGCGGTGGCGGCAAGAAGCCCTGGAAGCAGAAAGGGACTGGCAGAGCGCGTGTGGGATCAATTCGTTCTCCGCTCTGGCGCGGTGGTGGAGTCATTTTCGGTCCACGCAATGACCAGAACTATGAACGCAAAATCAACACCCGTTTACGGAGTTCGGCGATTCGAATGTGCTTATCGGAAAAAGTGCGCTCCGGACAGCTCACCATTGTTGACGGTTTTACCATACCCACAAAGAAAACGAAGGCTGCGTATACCGCGTTGAAGGCGCTTGCGACCGCAACGGGTTCTCCCTTTACCGAAAAGCGCACCATCCTGTTACTTGATGCAGATCCGACGACGATGCAGATCACCAAGAATCTTGCGTCGGTGACGCCGATGCCACTCGATGCCGTCAACGCGTTTACGTTAGTTCGCCATCCGTATCTGATTGCGACGGTTGAAGGAGTTCGGAAGATTGAATCGCGTTTTGGCAAGCGTGAAGTGAGTGTAAAGTAATTAAGTAAGTTGTAATTGAGTAATTATTTGAACACGGAACGTCAACGATAATTACCGAAATTACCAATTACCCAATTACTTCAGATATGGCAAGCAAAAATGTTTTTAGCAAACTGTTTCGCAGTGACGATGCGGCGGGTGAGGTTAAACCATCCGACGCCGCGACCCCGACGGCAGAGCGCCCGGGAAAGTCGAAGCAGACTGGTGCCGGGAGCCCTGGTGTTGCATTGCGCCGTTGGCAAACCGAGAAGGCTGTTGCTGGCGAAGCGATGGGGCAGTACACCTTTATTGTGCCTGCAAACACCGCGAAAGGAATGGTGTCGCGAGCATTTTTGGCCTTGACGGGCGTGAAACCGGTTCGCATTGCGATGGGATGGGTGATGCCGCGCCGTTCGCAACGCGGAAAAGTGAGAAAGCGTTTGAAAAAAGCGGTGGTCACGATTGCAAAGGGAGCGACAGTGAATGTGCCGTCGGCAGAAGAGACGAAGACGGCGAAGATAAAGCGCGAGAAGGCACGATAACGCACGATATGGGACTCAAGAAGTTGTTACCACTGACGAACCCGCGACGGATTGCAACCGCGCCGACCTTTGCCGAGATTACCAAATCGCGGCCCGAGAAGTCGTTGCTTGTTCCCAAGCGCCGCACGGGTGGACGCAACACCGCCGGGCGTATCACGGTGCGACATCGCGGTGGCGGCCACAAGCGGTTTATCCGCATGGTGGATTTTCAAATGGATCGTCTTGATACGACCGCATCAGTGACGGCAATTGAGTACGATCCCAACCGCGGTGCTCGGTTGGCATTGGTCACGTACCCTGATGGCGAGAAACGCTATATCATTGCGCCGGATGGACTGGCGGTGGGCTCGACCATTATCATCGCCGCCGGAGCCCTGCGCGATTTCAGTGTCGGCAACCGTGCGCCGCTTGGCTTCATTCCGGTCGGGAGCATCGTGCACAACGTTGAGCTTGTCCCGGGCAGAGGCGGCAAGCTTGCGCGGGGCGCTGGCAATGGTATCCAGCTGCTTGCACTCGATGGCGATTGGGTACAGTTAAAGCTTCCATCGAGCGAAGTGCGGACGGTTTCCAAAGAATGTCGCGCCTCGCTTGGTATCGTTTCCAACCCTGATCATCGTTTACGGAAGCTGGGCAAAGCCGGTATTCGCCGACGCATGGGATGGCGCCCATCGGTCCGTGGAAAGGCCATGAACCCGGTGGATCACCCGCATGGTGGTGGGGAAGGGAAGCACCCCATTGGAATGACGCACGCCAAAACCCCCTGGGGCAAACACGCGCGTGGTGTGAAAACGCGGAATCCAAAAAAATATTCTCGTCGTTTTATTCTGCAACGAAGACAAGGGCGTAAATAAAATGGTATGGCTCGAAGTTTAAAGAAAGGCCCATTTGTTGACCCACGACTTTTGGAGCGGGTGAAACGGTTGAAGCCGACGGATAAGACTGTGCTCAAAACCTGGTCGCGTGCTTCCACGGTAGTTCCCGAGATGGTCGGGTTGACTATTGCGATTCATAATGGTAAAGTGCATGTCCCCGTCGTCATGGTTGAGAACATGGTGGGGCATAAGCTTGGTGAGTTTGCCGCAAGTCGGAAGTTCATCCGTCACGGTGGTCGCATGCAGCGCGACATGGAACTGAAGGCGCAAGAAGCCGAGAAGAAAGCGTTGGAGGCTGCAAAGGCCACCAGCACAACGGAGAGTAAGAAATAATGAGTAATTGGGTAACTGGTAATTAACGATTGATATCAGGAACGATTCGCAATTACATCATTACTGAATTACCAAATTACACATATCCACGATATGGCCAGTGAATTTCGAGCAACCGCGCGGTACCTTCGACAGTCGCCACGAAAAGTGCGGCTGCTTGCTCGTTCACTGGTTGGACTGACGGTCTCGGATGCGGAAGCTCGGTTATCGGCTTCGGTGCGTACCGCAGCGCTTCCGTTGGAAAAGCTATTATTGTCTGCAGCGGCGAATGCCCTTGATCGGGACAAATTTCCCAAGGAGGCTCTGCAGATCGCGGGTATTACCGTTGACGGCGGCCCAACATTGAAGCGATTCCGTCCCCGTGCATTTGGACGTGCAGCGCCGATTCGCAAGCGTACAAGTCATATTGGGATTGTGCTGAAAGTGCTCCCCGGAGCGACTCCAGTCGGTTCGAAGGCTTCCGTGCCCGAAGGCGTTTCTGTAGCAGCAAACGACGAATCAAAGGCGGCAGGTGCGGGAGAGGCTCGAACAGAAGGTGGTGCCCCCGAGCAGCGATCAAAGACGATGCGCGGCGAGGTCTCGGCCGGAAAGGGTCCGGCTGGCAAAGGGTTTATGCGTCGCTTTTTCCAGCGGAAGAGTGGAATGTAATGATATGGGTCACAAAGCACATCCAAAAAGTTTGCGTCTTGCGATACTCTACACCTGGCCATCGAAATGGTTTTCGAAGGGGAGAGCGTATTCGCAATCACTGCGCGAGGACGTTGAGATCCGGGCGTATCTTCGTGGGGCATTTCGCGACGCGGGCGTTGCCGAGATTGAGATCGAACGCGGCCCCTCGACCGTCACCGTTATTATCCACGCGGCACGGGTTGGTGTCATTATCGGTCGCGGCGGATCGGGTCTTGAAGAGCTTCGGAAAACAATCATCAAGCGATTTTTTCCGCAGCTTGCGCCGACGAAACAGAGTCGCGGCAGCAGTGGAGGGCTCAAAGTCAACATTGTCGAAGTAAGCCAGCCATCGCTTTCGGCACCGGTGGTGCTGCAGACGATGATTCAGGATATTGAGCGTCGTCTTCCGTTTCGACGCGTCTTGCGCCAGACGATTGAACGGGTGGAGCGCGCCGGAGCCAAAGGAGTGAAAGTGTGCGTGTCTGGTCGTTTAGGTGGCGCTGAAATTGCGCGAGTTGAAAAGTTATCGAAAGGAAAGATCCCATTGCACACCCTGCGTGCCGATATTGACTATGCCCAGGGCATGGCACACACCACCTATGGAGCGATCGGGGTGAAGATCTGGATCTACCGTGGAGATATTTTTGCAGTAAAAAGTGAAACGAGTAGTAAAACGGTAATCAGTAACCCGTAATCCGCCACCCCGTCACGATATGTTAATGCCTCGCAAAGTCAAACACCGCAAGTGGCACAAGCGCACCGGTCGCACGGTGGCGTCGCAGCGGAACACGCTCTCGTTCGGAACGTTTGGCTTGAAAGCGATCGAGGATCGGTGGGTGACGGCACGGCAAATCGAGGCAGCGCGGCGCACCATGACCCGGAGTCTCAAGCGCGGTGGCAAATTGTGGATTCGCATTTTTCCCGATCGCCCCGTGACTTTCAAGGGGCTTGAGGTCGTCATGGGCGGAGGCAAGGGAGCGGTTGATCACTATGTTGCCGCCGTACAGCCGGGGACGATGCTGTTTGAAGTGGATGGAGTGCCGCAAGACAATGCCGAGAAAATTTTGAAAGCTGCTGCGTATAAATTGCCCATGAAGACGCGGTTCGTGTCCAAAATGTAACCCCCTGTATGCATCGTCATTTTACCGGAATCGTCGTATCAAACGCCATGACAAAGACCATTGTCGTCGAGGTTGAGTCCGTGGTGGTTCACCCCATCTACAAAAAGCGTCTTCGTCGCCATGCGCGGTATTCGGTGCATGCCGAGAAGCCGAGCGCATTCCCGATTGGTGCGACCGTCAATTTTGAAGAGTGTCGACCATTGTCGAAGACGAAACGGTGGCGCGTGATTGAGAAATTAGAAAGCAAAAAGGAGCTATGATCCAACACCGTACAATGTTAGTAGTTGCCGATAACTCTGGCGCAAAGCGCGTGCAGTGTATTCGTCTGCATGGCGGATACAAGAAGCGCTATGGCCGGATTGGTGATGTGATTACGGTGACGGTGAAGGAAGCGCAACCGCATGCGGCAGTGAAAAAAGGCGAAGTGGCGCACGCGGTCATTGTCCGCACGCGGAAAGAGTTTGTTCGTCCCAATGGCGTTGCGGTTCGGTTTGATGACAATGCGGTCGTGCTCGTCGATCAGAAGAGCAAGGAGCCGAGGGCAACCCGTATTTTTGGCCCCGTACCGCGCGAACTGCGTGCGCACGGGTTTCCAAAAATCATTTCACTGGCCCAGGAAGTGCTGTAACACCTATGCAGAAAGTGCTCAAAGGCGATACGGTGGTGATGCGTTCCGGTGCCGATCGTGGCAAGTCCGGGACCGTCTTGAAGGTGCTGCCAAAGGATGAGAAGGTGGTCGTTGAAGGCCTCAATCTTGTCCGAAAGCATCGCAAGCCCCGTCGCGCCGGCGAGCAAGGGCAGAAGATTGAGTTTCCGCGATCAGTGCGCATCTCCACCGTGATGGTGCGGTGCCTGGAATGTAAGAAACCCACGCGCGTTGGTTTTCGGGTGCTCGAGACCGGAGTAAAAGAGCGCGTGTGTCGACAATGTAACGCGGTGATGAGATCAGCATCAGGAACAAAACGATAAACGTATGTCTTCGCGATTACACCAGGATTATCAGACACGCATTCGGTCCGCATTGGCTTCCGAGTTGGGCATTGCCAATATGCTTGCGGTTCCTCGATTAGAGAAAATTGTGATCAACGTTGGGCTCAATGTGAACCTGCAGAAAGATCCGAAGTTTACCGAAACGGTGCGCCGCACGCTGGAACGGATTACGGGGCAGCGTCCGGTGGAAACGCGTTCGCATACATCAGTTTCGAGTTTTAAGATTCGACAAGGCCAGGTGGTGGGAATGAAGGCAACCTTGCGCGGGCAACGAATGTGGGATTTTGTAGATAAGCTCGTGAGCATCGTCTTGCCCCGCACGCGGGATTTTTGGGGACTGACGCCGACTGCGGTTGACCCCCACGGCAACCTCTCGATTGGCCTCAAAGAGCACCTGGCATTTCCCGAGATTCGTTCCGATGAGGTGGAGCGCATCCACGGGCTTGAGATCACCTTCGTCTCCACGGCAAAGACTCGCGCACACGCGTTCGCACTGTATCGAATGTTTGGCGTCCCATTTAAGAAGGACTAGAAGATTGCTATGGCTACGAAAGCACAAAAAATAAAATCAACCCGATCGTTAACGGCGCCAAAGTTTTCCACCCGTCTTGTTCGTCGCTGTTGGCGCTGTGGTCGCAAGCGTGGATATTTGCAAGATTTTCAACTATGTCGTATTTGTTTCCGCGAGCTTGCAAATCGCGGTGAAGTTCCTGGAGTTCGTAAATCGAGCTGGTAATTCTATGACCGACCCTATCGCCGACATGTTAACACGCATCCGCAATGCCTTGGCCGTCCGCAAGACCGAGGTGCAGATGCCGACGTCCAAGCTGAAAGAACGGATTGCAAAGCTCCTTGAAGCCGAGGGCTGGGTGGAGCATGTGGAGCGCATTGAGCAGAGGCCCCAATCAGTGTTGCTGATTCGATTGAAGTACGAACCAAACGGACAGCCCCGCATTCGTCATCTGAAGCGCGTTTCAAGCCCCGGTTTACGGCGCTATGTAGGGACCGATCGCTTGCCGCGCGTGCTCAACAACATGGGCATTGCGATTGTCTCAACCTCGCGCGGTGTGGTCACGAACCGACAAGCCCGTCGCCTTGGTGTTGGCGGTGAAGTGCTCTGTGAAATTGCATAATGCCTTTGTATGAGCAAGATCGGCAAGCGACCAATTGAAATCCCAAGCACTGTCGAGGCGATCATCGACGGGAGCGCTGTTGTGATTCGTGGACCCAAAGGCGAGCTCGCGTGGACGCTGCCGAAGGGCGTGCATCTCACGACGGCTGCAGGACAGCTCAGAGTGCGCGTGGAGCGACCCGAAGTGAAATCGGAACGTGCGCTGTGGGGACTTGCCCGTGCGTTGCTTGCCAACATGGTCCGCGGCGTCGTGACGCCGTATGAACGGAAACTTGAAATCCAAGGGATTGGCTATAAAATGGCGACGAGTGGGTCGAAGGCCACGCTCGAGATTGGTTACAGTCATCCGGTTGATTTCCCGTTTCCACCCGGTATCGAGTGCAGCGTTGAAAAAAATATTATGACGCTCAAGGGTATTGATAAGGCGGTGGTTGGAGAAGTGGCCGCACGGATTCGTTCGCTTCGCCCTGCTGAGCCGTATAAGGGGAAAGGCATTCGCTATGTTGGCGAAAAAGTTCGCAAAAAGGCAGGGAAGGCTGCCAAGGCTGCTGGAGCCAAGTCGTAATCCTCTCCTATTCATATGTCAGATATCCAGAAAATCAAACGCAGTGCTCGGGCCCGACGGCACCGACGAGTGCGTGCGCGTGTCCACGGAACTGCTGCGCGTCCTCGGTTGGCGTTGTTTCGATCGCAACAGTGGATTTCCGCCCAGCTTATTGACGACGTGGCGGCTCGCACCCTCGTTGGTATTTTTGAAAAGAAGGAGTCGTTGAAGGGAAAACCGGTTGATCGCGCCCGTGCCTTAGGTGAGCTGTTTGCAACCCGCGCAAAAGAAAAAGGAGTGACGGCAGTGGTGTTTGATCGTGCCGGATATGTGTACCATGGTCGTGTGGCCGCATTCGCCGATGGTGCGCGCAAAGGTGGATTGGAATTCTAGGAGCTCGTTTCAATCCATACCCCATAATACCAGTCCCATAATACATCATACATACTATGGCTCGACCACAAGGAAGAGGCGGATCACAACGCGGCAGACGGGACAGTGGCGTTGACGATGGGTTTGACCAGCGCACGCTGGAGTTAAGTCGTGTCACCCGGGTGACCAAAGGCGGCAAGCGCATGCGTTTTCGCGCGTGTGTTGCGGTCGGTGATCGCAAGGGCACCATTGGCGTCGGTCTGGCCAAGGGTGCCGACGTCGCGCAGGCGATTGCGAAGGCGACCCATCAAGCGAAACGCGGCCTTGTTCGCGTGCTCATTGATCGACAGACGATCCCTCATCGCGTAGAAGCGAAGGAAGGGGCGGCCTACGTGATGTTAAAACCAGCGCCACAAGGAACTGGGATTATTGCTGGTGGTGTCGTTCGTGTCCTCCTCGAACTCTCTGGCATTGAAAATATCGTGAGTAAGATTTTGGGCTCACCAAACAAAGTGAATAACGTCCGCGCCGCAGTGAAGGCATTGCAGCAGTTACGGCCGCGACCGCAACGAAAGGGCGAGGGATCAGTAATCAGTAATCAGTAATCAGTACTCGGATTTCGATTTTTCAAAAACGATCCACGCTTCACGAATTACCAATTACCAGTTACTGATTACCGGTTACCTCACCACACTATGTCACTCACACTCCACACCTTAACGCATCCCAGAGGGACCAAGCGAAAACGCAAAGTGATCGGCCGCGGGAACGCGTCGGGTCATGGGACGTATGCCGGTCGAGGGGTGAAGGGGCAGAAAGCCCGCACCGGAGGATCCAAGGGTCTCAAGCGCAAGGGTTTGCGCATGATGCTGTTGCGTATTCCAAAGACCCGCGGATTTACCGGTCGTCCGAACGAGACAGTGGTGCTGAATTTGGATGCGCTCTCCAAAACCGTCCGCGAGGGGATGCAGGTGGATGCCGCGCTGTTAAAAACCATGGGCCTTGTTGGATCACGGGCAAAACGCGTCAAGATCTTGGGTGATGGGGAGTGGCCACACAAGGGCGTTGCATTTACTGGACTCATCTTTTCACAGTCGGCGCGCGATAAAGTGATCGCCGCAGGCTCAACGATTACATGAACACGCTTCGTGCTATTTGGAAGCTGCCCGATTTGCGACGAGCCATCCTGTATGTCTTCGGAATGCTTTTTATTTTCCGTGCCGCAGCACACGTGCCGATCCCTGGGGTGGATGCCGAAAATTTACGCCGCTTTTTCGCCTCGAACCAACTCTTGGGGCTCTTGAACCTTTTCTCCGGTGGAGGATTGGAACAGTTTTCGGTGGTGAGTTTAGGGATTGCTCCGTATATTACGGCGTCAATCATTTTTCAGTTGCTGACGATGATTATCCCGCCACTGGAAGCCATTTCAAAAGAAGGCGAGATGGGCATGCGTCGCATTAACCAATATACCCGGATCGCTACGGTGCCGCTCGCCGCGATTCAAGGCTATGGGTTTTTAACACTGCTCTCGCGATCTGCCGTTCCGATTCTTCGGGATCTTACCGTGCCCGGCAAACTGCTCACCGTGTTTGTGATGACCGCCGGAACCATTTTCTTAATGTGGATCGGCGAGCTCGTCTCTGAAAAGCATGTCGGCAACGGCATCAGTTTGCTTATTTTTGCGGGTATTATCAGCAACCTCCCGAAGAAGTTTCAGCAGCTGTTTCTGACGCTTGATGCGACACAGTTGTTTACGCTTATTGCATTTATTCTGATTGGGCTCGCGACGATCGCCGGGGTGGTCTATATTACCGAGGCGCAACGGAATATTCCGGTGAGTTATGCGCGTGTCGTACGCGGAAATCGGCTGTATGGGGGGGTGAATACCCCTTTGCCGCTTCGCGTGACCAAAGCCGGTGTGATTCCGATTATTTTTGCCATTTCCATTCTGTTGTTCCCGCCGACCATCGCCCAGTTTTTTCTCGGGGCAA
>OBEQ012057862.1_pt1 | contig 12959 bp, 13 predicted proteins | sample 1670901 | NCBI WGS metagenome assembly OBEQ01 (sample SAMEA104232315, study PRJEB22302) | groundwater metagenome | biome: forest; feature: aquifer; material: groundwater | place: USA | collected 2011-08-07 | depth 5.4 m
AGTCACTAAGTATATTGCTTCGCAAAGCCTCGCAATCTACGTAAGTGCTCCGAAGCCTCTCGGCACGATTCTCTAATCGCCCGGCTCGCCATTTTTGCCTTTCGCAAAGCTCAAACAAAAATATGGCTGGGCGTTTCACTACACGAAAAAATCCCCAGCAGTGGGGATTTTTTCTGTTGGTGGACCTAAGGGGAATCGGACCCCTACCTCGCCCATGCCATGGGCGTGTAATACCATTTTACTATAGGCCCTGAAACAATTTTTCTGAAAAATGGTTAGGGCGACAGCCGCTTGGCGGCTGGTTTAGCCCTAGTGCAAAGTATTATTGCAAAAACGGGCCGAATTGCCAAATTGGTTGCAAAATAGCGAAGGCGTGGTAGAATCTCCTTTAGTTTGTTTTGTCCTTGAACCTTGAACATTCAACCAACAATTGTTGTTATGAAAAAATTGCTTATCCTCATTTCTGTTATCCTCGCCCTTAGCAACTTTGGGTTGCTGTATGTAGGCACTCACGCAGACCTGGACATCATTGGCAAAATTACCATGTCTTTTGCTTTCTTACTGCACATGGGCGCATTTATTTTTTGCCTGCAGGCAATACCAAAGTATTCTTCACGCAGAGTGAAAAGTGCGAGCCTGCCAACAAATTAAAGCGACAGTCTTCCCTCCCCGGAAAAACCACCGGGGATTTTTATTATACGCCCGCGTTACATTGGCTGAAACGGAAGCTTCTGCTACAATAATGCAATGTCAGAAAAAGAAAACAAAGGGCTTTCAACCGAGAGCTACAAAGGGGTGCGGGATTTTTATCCGGAAGACATGGCGGTGCAAAATTATATTTACGGCGTTTGGCGAGAAGTAGCAGAGAAAGCCGGCTACCATGAATATTCTGCCTCCATTCTTGAGCCGGCGGAATTGTACCGCCAAAAATCCGGCGACGAAATCGTCAACGACCAGATGTACACATTTAAGGATAAGGGTGACCGCGAGGTGGCGCTTCGTCCCGAAATGACCCCTACCCTCGCGCGCATGGTGGCAGGCAAACGCAAGTCGCTCAAATTTCCCCTGCGCTGGTACTCAATTCCGAATCTCTTTCGCTACGAGCGGTCGCAACGCGGACGGCGCCGCGAGCATTGGCAGCTCAACTGCGACCTGATAGGTGTTGCGGATATTGAAGGAGATATTGAAATCATCAAGCTTGCCTACGCCGTGATGAAAGCGTTTGGGGCGAAAGATGAAAATTTTGTAATACGAATTGGCAATCGCAAGATACCGAATGAAATCGGAAAGAAAGTTTTTCAACTAGACGACGAATCTGCACGCAGGTTGTTAAAAATACAAGACCAAAAGGAGAAGTTGGAAGAAAAAATTTACATAGACTTGGTCCGAAAGGTTTTCGAGGATAAGTTTAAATCAGAGGAGAGGTGGATAAGACAAACTTTAGGAAAAACATGGGAAGATGAGGCAGACAGATTCATTTCACTAATGAATACAAAAAAAATTGACGAACTCTTATCACAATTACCGCAAGACGAAACGGTGTCGCTTACAATTCTTGAAACAATTGAACTGCTAAAATCACTAAAAGCGGTGGACATAAAGAATGCAGTATTTAATCAGAATCTCGTCCGCGGCTTTGATTACTACACTGGCGTGGTCTTTGAAGTTTTTGATACCAATCCGGAAAACCGCCGCTCGCTCTTTGGTGGAGGCCGCTATGATAATCTACTCGAAATGTTCGGCGTCGAGCCCGTCCCCGCAGTTGGCTTTGGCATGGGAGATGTAACGATAAAAGATTTTCTTGAAACGCACAAGTTACCCTTGTCAAAACCCTAAAACGAGCCAGTAGACGCAATCTTTAACGAGGCGCTTAAAGCTATTGGCGAGGCGGAGTTAAAGAAAGTGATTGGGGAGTTCAAGAGTAGTTTTAAGGTGTAAGTTTGTTATGTCTTTAAATGAAAACAATATAATGGAATCATCATAGGAGGAATCATTGTTGCGTTTTTAATATATAAATTTGGTTGGAGTAGATAATTTTATGGCCGGGTCAAAAGAAATCAAACGCCGAACCCCCAAGAACAGAAATAAGAATTTCGCTACGGGGCACGTAAAATCGGTCAAAAGCACGAACCTGCTCGTCATCGCTTGCGGCTTTCTGACGCTGGCGGCGGGGAAAAGCACGAAAGCCATGGAGCTTGCCCCTAGACAGAGCATCTGATACACTATAAATACTATGGAAAAGGCACAGAACAATTTGGCGTACTATAAGAATATCTTGCCGAAAATAATCACTGTTTTAACGAAAAGAACAGATGATGGACTATTCGCTGAGGTGAAAGAATTTCCGCATTGTTATACTCAAGCGGACAACATACCGGAACTTATAGAAATGGTTAATGACGCGGTCTTTACCTATTTAGAAATCCCAGACGAGTATGTAAAACAGCTTGGCATCGTGTATCTTCCTGAAAAATTCTCTGCCGAATTGCAAGGCTCAAGAATGCAAGCCGCTTGTGATGAGTTGATGAAAGAAAATACTCCTTCTCCAATTTCTATTTATCGGCGACTCTCCATGTCTGAGGCGTAGAGGATACAGAGAATGTCTCCGCAACGACCCAAACTTAATAATTGCACTCCTCATGATGTCTTCTCAATGATCAGAAAGATTGGTGGTTTTGAAATTGTAGATGGTGGAAAACACACGAAGATTAAACATATAGCTACGAGCAAAAAGACGACCATCCCCAGAAAGAACCGCGTTAATAGGCACTTGCTAAAAGATGTTATAGAAGATTTCCTAGTTAAAGAACTTGGCTATACAGAAGAGGAAATATATAAGAATTTAAAATGCTAAGATTCCTCTCATGTAAGGTACTAAAAAAATCAACCGGCAATGAGAAAAATCACTTTTGACACCGAAACTTCAAACTTGTTTCAAGATGTCGGCTCAAACGACCCTGCCAAACTGACCCTCTCCGTCGTCTGCATTCATGATTCCCTAACCGACAGCTACTCTAGCTACCTGGAAGAAGACCTCGGGAAACTGTGGCCGATTTTGGAAAAAACCGATATGCTCATCGGCTTCAACTCCGACCACTTTGACATTCCGCTTCTCAACAAATACTATCCGGGCAACCTGACGAAAATAAAAAGCCTTGACCTCCTCAAAGAAGTGCGGGCCTCCCTCGGCCGGCGGATTAAGCTTGATGATTTGGCCGAAGCGACCTTGGGCAAAAAGAAGACTGGACACGGTCTTGAAGCGATTGTCTGGTGGAAAAACGGCGAGAAAGACAAAGTGATAAAATACTGTCTTGAGGACGTCAAAATAACCAAGGAAATTTACGAATACGCCCGCGTCCACAAGCACTTAAAATACAAGGAAGGCAACATCGTCAAAGAAATCCCGCTTGACCCGAGCGGCTGGGAAAGCGGCTCGGAGCAAGCGCTGACTCACACTTTGCCTTTTTGAACTCTTCAATCTAAACCACGAAAGACTATGAACAAACGTTGGTGGCACCATTCAAAACCTCATACGGCGCTTTTTTCATTTCTAGCGGCGGCAATAATTCTAACCGCCGCTTTTATCGCTCTCTACGGCGCTTCAAATTTCATAGGTAAAAAAAACTTAAATCTTGCCGAGCTCGGTCTCACTGACGCGCCGACACGCCTCATCATTCCGGCCATTGCGGTTGACGCGGCTGTTCAGAGTGTAGGCAGAACAGCAAGCGGCCGAATGGGCATCCCGACTAACTTCACGGACGTCGCTTGGTATAACCTCGGACCAAAACCCGGCGAAGCGGGAAGCGCCGTTGTAGACGGACACCTCGATACTGGACGAGACGCGAACGCCGTTTTTGCCCGTCTGAACGAACTGATAACAGGAGACGAAATTGACGTTTTAGACGAGACTGGAAAGAAAATCCGATTCCGCGTTACCGCCATGGAAATTTACGATGAAGCAAACGCTCCGCTCAATAAAATTTTTGACCAGTCGGAAACGAAGGCCCGGCTTAACCTCATCACCTGCGACGGCGTGTGGAATCAAAAAAAACGCGACTACAACAAACGGCTGGTGGTTTATTCGGAGCGGGTGAATTGACCCAGTAGTGAATCCAGCAACCAGGGTACTGCGAAACTTGACTTTTTATAGAAACCATGCCAAACTAACGTCAGTTCTAATTTGAACGGATTGCGGTTGGAACTGCAATCCCCTAACAAAAAAAACGGAATAAACAAAAAACGGAAAGGTTCTTTTATGTATCATCCGCTACATTTTTACCCGACAAGCGAGAAGGCAGGGGAAATGGTTAGAAAACAAGTTTCGTTTGCGGAGGAGCGAGCGTATAAAACAAAGTTTGTCCAAGGGATCCATGACGGTACATTGCCGCCGAGACAGTTCTTAAGCTACACTGCCTGCATCTACCCGATTGTTGTTGGTTTTTGTCAAGGGCTCGGCCATATGGTCGGACACTTTGATGCAGTAACTGATGCTCGGATTCTCTCGGCTCTGTATCGCCAGGGAGCCGAGGAGATAGGCCATAACAACATCTGGCGGGGTATGCTGACGGCCTTTGGGGTTGACCATGCAAAACTCTACCGAGACTTCAAAGAGTATCGGTCGAAATTTTCAAAGAAGCGTTGGGCAGAGATGGGTGAGAACCTCATCCGGCCTTCACCTCACTGGAATCCTTTCTTTGCGATGCATCTCATTGCGAAGAAACTCTATCCCAAACCTCCCCTGCCTCACCCCGTTCTCGCCCTTACGTATCAGATGGACAAGACAGGTCAGAACGGAAATCCGTGGATTCACTTCGCATGCCAGTCTGCCATTGAGACAGTACTCATCAACTTGGTGACCTTTGGTTTGCCGACCTACATGGAAAAGCATCCTGAGTTTTTCAATTCGCCGGTGACTAAAGCGTGGTGGCATGAACACACAAAAAGCACAGGTGAGGGCAAAGCCAATGACGAGGAGCGACACGTGTCAGTATCTCTCATGACCCTTGATCGCTATGCCACAGCGTCAAAGGAAATGCGCGAAACGGTCTATGGCACACTCAAGCTCTTTGTCTCCGTTCTTATGTACTTCAGCTGTGGGATATTTCCGATTGACAGGTATCGGATTCGCAAATAGCTCCAGTGTTAGAAAAAGTTCTTCAAGCGTACGGCAAAAACCGGACGCTTTTTTTATAAGTATATGCTAGAATGAACCGACCTTACTAATTAAAACCATTTCATGGATCCCGTTAGAAGTGCAGCCAGTATCTATCATTGAAAAACAGAATGGACAAATAATCACTTTTCACATAACATTAGCTTCTATTAATTAATAAACTTCTAACGGGATGGACACCCAGAAAAACGTTTTGACGGTTCCCATAGCCATTGTCGTCGCTGGCATTATTATCGGTGGAGCGGTTTTTCTAACGCGCGGCGGCCCGACAAAAGAAATTTTTAAACCAGCCGAGCAGCAGGCCGCTACGATATCAGAAGACATTGCCCTGCGCCCGGTTGACGCCAGAGACCATACGCTCGGCAACCCGAACGCGTCCATCGTCATGGTGGAATACTCCGACCTTGAATGCCCGTTCTGTAAAAGTTTTCACAAAACCATGCAGACGCTCATGGAGCAATACGGCAAAGCGGGCTCTGTGGCCTGGGTCTATCGGCACTTCCCGCTTGATATTCACCCGCGCTCGCCAAAAGAATCCGAGGCGGCGGAGTGCGCTTTTGAGCAGGGCGGCAACGAAAAATTCTGGGCGTATGTGAACAAAATTTTTGAAATCACGCCATCAAACAATCAGCTTGACCCTCTGCAGTTGCCTAAAGTAGCCGGCCAAATCGGCTTGAATGTAAATTCGTTTCAAACCTGTCTTGATAGCGGCAAATACGCTTCAAAAATAAAAGCCGATTATGACGATGGCATTAATGCTGGCGTTGGCGGCACGCCCCACACCGTCTTACTCCTATCCTCGCCGGTCACGCCCGCCGTCGAGAAGCGCTTGGGCGAAATCAATCAAACCATTTTACGCCAGCTCCAGCCGGGCAGTCCCAATCTTGTTACTATGAACTCCACTAGGCGTAAAGTGGGCATCAGTGGCGCCTTTCAACTCCCCATCATGAAAGAAATTATTAGCCTATTGTTGTCGGGGAATAGTTTTACGAGGTAGCTATCTGTAACCATGAAAATAATCATTTGTGGCTCAATCAGCGCGGCGGAAGAAATTCTGGCCGTTAAAAAACAACTTGAAGCAATGGGGCATGTCGTGGAAATTCCTGAGGGCGTAAAAATTTTAGAATTGCGCGGAAGAACGGAAGTCAGTACTGGAGAAAAAGCCGAGGACAAAATAAAACACGACCTAATCCGGGGTTATTTTGAGAAAATTAAAAATTATGATATCGTGCTTGTTGTTAATCCAGAAAAAAGAGGAGTCAGGGGATACATCGGCGGAAATACTCTTATAGAAATGGCTTTTACACATGTACTGGGCAAAAAGTTATACGCCCTTAATCCTTTGCCGGAACTGTCTTACACTTCAGAAATTTTAGCAATGCAACCTACTGTTTTGAATGGAAACTTATCCAAAATCTCTACTTAAGAACTTTTCTCAATCGGCACCACTCGCAGGCTTTGTCGTCGCATTTTTTGTTCCAGAAAGAAAGACTCAAAATCTCCTGCCCGATTCGCCGTATTTCTTCTTCAAGTTTTGCAACTTCGTCAGTCGTAATTTCAAACTCTTCCCTTTTATACAAGCCAGAATCGGTCGGCTCCACGAAATCCAGAACGCCTTTTTTCATTTTGTATTTACCTTTATCAAACTTGTCCAGAAGCAGACGATAAAATACCAGCTGGCGCTTCATGTTGCCGTCAGCACTTTTTGTTTTCCCCTCTATCTCATTCCGGCTTTTGGCTTTGCCGGTTTTAAAATCATAAACAACCGCGCTACCGTCCCTTTCAAACTCCACGCGGTCAAGCTTGCCCGAGAGAGGAAGCGCCACGCCATCTCCGATTTCAGACGATACGCCCCGAATGGAAAATTCTACCAGAGCCTCCGGCTGCCAAGTGCCTTTGTACTTTTTCAAAAATTCTAACAAAACTTTCCCGCCCTTTTTCAAAACCTCCGGAATTTCCCGGTCCTCAAGATAACTTTTCTTTATGACACTCTCAAAAACCAAGACGGCGTGCCTGCTGTCTTCCTTGCCTTTTTTCAAATCATTGAAATAAGTTTTCAGTCCGTCATGAATGGCCGTGCCGAAAATAAGATATTTCTCCTCGCTTTTCGGTATCCGCAAGAGATTCACGAAAAAATAGCGCCATGGGCACTCAAGGTAGGCGTTTAGGGCCGAAACGGAAAGGCCTTGCTCCAAGAAAAGTTTGTTTAAGTATTCTTTCTCAAGAAGCGAAGCTGTTTTGGGTTCGGCCTCTCGCGCCCCAAGCATTTTGGGATACGTTTCGCTTTCAAATTTCCCGATGTCAATCTTTTCTATCAAATCAGGATTTATTTCACCGATAAGCTCGGACGGCAGGGACTCTTTGCCGTTTGAATCCTCTTTCTGGTAAGACACCACCGCCTCTTCTCTGGCTCGGGTCAAAGCCACATAAAAAAGCCGTCTGTCGTCTTCCAAGTCGTGCTTCTTCGCCACTTCGCCCCAGAACGGGTCGAGCTTGTCGTGCCGCTTCCGACCGCTCCATTTGCCTTCATAGACGCCTGTCACGAAGACATAATCAAATTCCAGACCTTTGGAACGATGCGCCGTCATCAAAGCCACCGCTTCGTCATCACCGTGCCTTTCAAAATCAATCTTTTGATTGTGAGTCTCCATCCGCTCCAGCTCTTTGAAAAAATCCCGGAGTTTCGCGCCCTTATGTCTCTCCTGAAATCGCATGACAAACGACAGAAAAGCGTCGTAAGCTTTGATGATATTTTTGCCGTTCTGGTCTTTGAGAGCCTTGGCGACAAGGCCGAGCTTTTCGGCGCAATATTCCACAGCATAAAAGAGATTTTTGTTCCGCCCCGCCTTTGAAATATCGGAAATGGCAGCGAGGGACTGTTTTAATTTTTGATTTGCTTTAGGGCTTGACTCTATCCATGAAACGAGAGACATGCGCGCTTCTCTCGCGGATTGAATCGCTTCATAGACAACATGATGCGGTAAATTAAAATAATCCAGGAGAAGGGCTTTGGCGATATTTTCATTGGACGGCTCATTGCCGGCGCGAAGCACAATGACGCATTTTTCAATTTCTTCTTCCGAAAGCAAATCGGTATCGGAATAGGTCACCGTCGGAATCCCTAAAATTTTAAAGGTTCTTTCAAATTTTTCCGCGTCGGCATTGTCGCGATAGAGCACGGCGATGTTTGAAGGCTTTACGCCCTTTTTTAGGAGCAAGCTCGCTTTATGCGCCACATACAGGCTCTCCGTTTCGGGACGCAGAAGCTGCGCCAATTTTATGCCGCCCTGCCGCGCCTCGCCTTTGAGTCTGACCTTCAAATATTCCTCGGTTTGGTTCTTTTCTATGAGACTGTGCGCGGCGTCAAGAAGCTTTTGCGGACTGCGATAATTTTCCTGAAGCGAAACGACCGAGGCGTCTGGGAAACGCTTTTTGAAATAAAGAAAATTGTCCAGTGACGCCCCTTGAAAACGGAAAATGGCCTGTTTCTCGTCGCCCACAATAAAAAGATTCGGCCAGTCAAAAAAGCTGGACATTATCTCAAGCAGTTTGTTCTGGGCGTTATTGGCGTCCTGATGCTCGTCCGCCAGAATGTATTGCGCCGATTCCTGAAGCTCAAGGGCGAGCGACTTATTTTTCTCAAGCGTCCGCACCACTTCCATAATCATGTCTTCGTAGTCAAAAAGCCGCTCTTTATGCAAGGCTGCTTCGTAGGCGCGGTAGACAAGAAGCAGTTCTTCGTTCTTTTCAATGTTTCGCAAACGTTCTTTGTATTCCCCCTTCATTTTGCCTTTATGAACGCCTTTTTCATGATACATGCCGGAGAGCGCCTCAAATTTTTTCCGCTCCGCTTTGGCTTGCTTTTCAAAATCTTCCACTGACACCGCCTCGCGTTTCAAAGCTTTAATAGCGTCCCGAATGGAAGAGACGTAATGAAGCGGCTCGCCCCACGGTCGTAGAATTTTGAGAGGCAAATCCAAGACGGCATCCTCCAAGATTCGCAAGATGTCTGTGTCCGAGGCGTGTTCCGCTCCGATAATTCTGGGAAACTCCGAAGGGTAGGATTTTATAATGTCGTTGGAGAAACTGTGAAAAGTATGAATGCGGACGCGGTAGCCGGCTTGGCCGACAATATCAATCAGTTTCTTGCGCATGGCGCGCACGCCCGACTCGGTAAAGGTAAGCGCCAGAATGGCGTCCGGCGGCGTGTCGGTTTTTCGGAGAATTTGGGCAATGCGAAGGGTGAGAATGGTGGTCTTACCCGTACCCGGCCCGGCAATGACCATCACCGGCCCGTCAATCGCATCCACCGCCTCTCTTTGGGCGGGATTGAGTTCTTTATAGCGTTTTTCAAATACTTCTTGCATCATATATAGATTAGGTGTTATTATGACACCAGCAAACGAAAGAGTACACTATGAAAATCATATTTGACCGTCTTAATTGACATTAGAACCGGAAAGCCTCTAGCCCTTGACCGACCCAAAGCGTTTTCGCGCGCTAAGCAACAATTCATTAGTGACCTAGCTCGCCGAAGCGCGCAAAGATTGGTAAAAGCGCTACCAATAGGCAAATAGGCAAAAATGTTACTGGGAACCTCTAGCGCAACGGAAACTCCGTTGCGCTATTTTTTCTTAGGTCAATCGTGTATGATAATCGGGAAAGAAACCGGGCTGTAGTATAGTGGTAGCCCCGATGCAATCCGACTACGGATTGATACGGGGTAAATATACATGCATGGCCCTAGCAAATTTTTTCTGTCGGGGTATAGTATAAAAGCAGTATACATGCATGGGGTGCATGAGGCCCCGGAGCATTACCGGGTACCCCGACAGAGAAAATTTGATGGGCAAGGGTGGGTGAGGAACGAGTTTAAATCCTGTGGTAAGCACACAAACTGCTTTGTGTGCGGCAGGATTTAAAAGACTTTTCCTTATCGACTCGGGGAGATGGAAAAGTACCTGGCTATGTAGTAGCCGATTCTCGGCAGCCCGACAAGAAAAATTACATAATTTATCTATGGAACAAGAACCAAAATTTGAATCTCCTCCTAAATACGGACACAATTTGCTGGAGCTTACTTTAGAAGAAAAACGCGCGCTTAAGGAAAGGGTTGAAAAATGGCAGGGACTGGTAAGGATATTTGTTCACCCTATGTATGAGAAGTGGCGAGGTCATGAGCAAGAATATGTTAATGACCCGGAGAATATTAAGCTTGTTCAAATTGAAAGAGTGCTTTCCAAACTTTTGGCGATGGGAGAAGATAAAACTCCTCCTACAATAATCATGGAAGAGGAAAAATATACGAACAAACTTGCAACATGGCTCAAAAATAATCCTAACGGGTCTTCGCAAGACATGGTCTATTTCATTAAAACTCTAACCGACAATCCCGCGCCAAAAATAGAAACCAAAAATAAAACTCAATCCTGGAAGATATTAAGTCGGGCATTAAAGGAAATTGGGGTAAAAAAGATTTTGATAGGTGGAATGCAACTAGAAGTTTCATACCATAAAAAAGATTGGACAAATAAAGACCCGTTCTTGGCGCGATGTGTTGGTATTGCTATGTCATATCTCTCAAAAGAAAAAGCCGGTGAATTTGAGGTAGAACTGTCAGCGCTCACCGCTCCAACTAATGAAAGAAATGCGTTTATCGAATATAAACGTAAATCATAACCTATTCTGGTATTCTTGAGAATATTAGAATAGATTTTGTACGATATATCGTACAAAGAGAAACCGCTTCACTTTACTTAAATAAAGTGAAGTGGTTTTGATTTTCCACTTTTACGTATTCTTGAATCTTTAATCTAAAATCTTAAATCTACATATGTTATTGCGAATACAACTCATTCAACTTCAGAATCGTGGCATCTCCCAAGCGACCCTGCTCGCCGGCAAGACCGTACTTTTTCTGAAACAGAGCGAGCGATTTCCAAGTGCATTTGCCGTACGTTCCCGAAAGCGGGCAGTCATGCTTGTCGAAATTTTGCGGCGGATAGACGCCTTCAAGCGAGAGTGCCGCTTGAAGCGATAGTACGGAGGAATTATGGCGCACGCCCGGCTCAACCAGGGTTTTCCAAGTATAAGGCAAGAGCGAGCTGTTGTACTTGCCTGCGATGGTCGTAGTGGCGCCGCCGAAAAAATTGTGGATGCCAATATAGGTTTGGAGCGCCAGTTCGCTGATAATTTTCCCCCGGATGTTTTTCTCCAAAAATTGCGGCTCGTAAATGTAGCCGTATTCAATGAGTATGGCCGCTGAGTCAAGTGTGTTGAAGGCGCCGATGGCGATGAGGTCTTGGTCTTCTACCACGCCGGCATCTTCTTTCGGCATGTTGCTCTCGGGGTAATAAGTTTGAAGCTGTTTTGAAACTGAATCGGCCACGGCCTTGCTCGCCCGTGCGTTTGAGTATTGACGTTCCGGCACATAAATGGAAAAGCCGGAATAATCACCCGGATAGGCTTTCTTACGGCGCGGATAATCGTTGAAATGGATGTGAACAACTAAATCAACCCGATTTTCATTGGCCCATTTGTTGACGCCGTAAAGCCGAAGAACAACGGGCGAAACTGCTTTGTTATGAAATACGCCGTTGTTTTCTTTTGAAACCAGTCCGGCAGAAACCAGGCCGCTCATAATTTTTTTCTTTTCATCGGCAAAAGCGAGAATTTGCCTTTGCTGTTGAGAAAAATATGAAGAAAATAAAGAAGTATAACCGATTTCGGTCCGGGTTACGTTTACGTCAAATTCGCTGTCCTGCGATAAAAGTCGTCCCAATTCAAGACTCAAAGCAAGCGTCATGTCCGCTTCCTTGACGTCCTGAAATTGCGTGCCCCAATATTCATTGTCGTGCCCCGGCACGAGGAGAATGCGCAATTTGCGGCGCGGGCCGTAAGCGTTGGCGAAGGTTTCTTTCAAATCCTCCGGCTTAGAACTTTCAACAAAGAAGACCGAGGCCGGCAAGTCCCTAGCCGGCCTCGCCGCGAAAAAATTGGTCTTGGCCAGCATCGGCGCGATGGCAAAAAATAAAGCGCCAATACTTATAAAAGTGAAAAATAAAAAAGCAAACATCCTGCTCATGGGATTATTATACAACAAAATAAAAACCAGCGCCTTGAAGCACTGGCAACTAATTTGCTTTCTATAAACCCGCCCCGCCCGCCGCGGGCGGGGCGGGGGTTCTTCTTTTTCTCTACAAGTCAAATGTCAATGGTCAACCGTCAATTGTTTTCTAGTAATTCTCCAACCTCTTTGATTTTTCGTGTTGTCGTATCTTCTCATGCGCCTTCGCCTCAATCTGGCGAATGCGCTCGCGAGTAACGCCGAATTTCTGGCCGACTTCTTCAAGGGTGTGGGTGATGCCATCATTGAGACCGTGCCGCATTTCAAGAATCCGCCTTTCTTTTTCAGATAGGTCGTTTAAAATTTCTTTGACTTGGTCTGAGAGAATCCGCCGCGAAGCGTCCTGGTCGGGCGAAAGGATTTTGTCATCGGGCAGAAAATCTCCGAGTGTGGACTTGCCGTCATCCCCCTCATCCCCCACCGGACTTTCAAGCGACACCGTGTCCTGGTCGATTTTTTCTATGTTGTAAACTTTTTCAACTTCCAGTCCCATTTCCACAGCGATTTCTTCGGGCAGAGGGTCGCGGCCGAGGTCTTGAGATAAGCGGCGCACCACTTGTTTATACTTGGCGATAGTTTCCACCATGTGCACCGGCACGCGGATAGTGCGGGACTGGTCGGCCAAGGCGCGCGTAATGGCCTGGCGAATCCACCAAGTGG
>OBEQ010236463.1_pt1 | contig 12957 bp, 16 predicted proteins | sample 1670901 | NCBI WGS metagenome assembly OBEQ01 (sample SAMEA104232315, study PRJEB22302) | groundwater metagenome | biome: forest; feature: aquifer; material: groundwater | place: USA | collected 2011-08-07 | depth 5.4 m
ACCATATAGATAAACAAAAAATTATCGACTATCCTTTTAACCAATTTGCTAATTCACAAACATTTTCTCTTATTATTGGGGAAACACTTATCGTTCCTGATGGAACTTTACCGAACTAGTTTTTGAATAAATATTGATGGTGTATAATAAATTTATGCCCAAATTTTCTTTGAATAATTCTTCTAAAAAATTCATTCCAAAAATAAGCAAGAGGTTCTTTATATTTATTGGTGTCATTACAGTTATAGATTTAAGCTACTTTAGTGCAAGTTATTTTTTTGGAAGAAGTATTGATTATCCTTATTTTTTGATACCTTATTTGATCGTATCAATTAATTTTTTAATAAAAACCCCAATTGGGTTATTAAAAAAATTATTTATTATTTTGGGTACATTTTTCCTAACAGCAATTACTGGAATTTTATTACTATTTTCAACTATGACTATCCCCGGTTCAAAAAATCACGATTACATCATGTATAAAGTGTGTTTGCCAGTAATTGATAAATACTACGCCACTAAAGGAATAAATCGCTTGTCACCTCCTAACGATAAAAACGCCGCAGGAGAGTATCGGTGGTGGGTACAACACTTAGAATGTGAAAAAAACGTTCGAGAAGGAAAGGGACCAATATTTTCTGAAAACCCTCCAGGTTTCCCGGTAATAAATAAAAATAATGAAGATATTTGGAAAACGATAAAAATGAAATCTACAGGTATTTCACCAATTCTCTATCCTCAGATATTACCATCTGGATTACAAAGTCAGAAAATAATACAGAGCGTACCAGATGCTTTTTTCGTGGAATATAGTGGCAGCAATAAAAAAATACTGCATTTAGGAGTAGTTCAATCCCCAGAAGAATTTGTTGCAAATGGAGCACCAAACCAGATTATTGTCCGCGGACAAAAGGGCACTCTCGATAGAATTACTGGTGGAGTCTTATTGCTACGGTGGCAAGAACCAGGAGTATGGAAGACACCATATGGCCAAAAACTCAAAGTATCTTATATGATCACAGCAGAAGGATTTACTCCTGAAGAAATTCAAGACTTTGCAGAATCTTTAAAACCACTTAATTAAGACTTATCGAGGAAGTTGAAGTTCAGAATAATTTACGCCATCTGGAGTAGATGCTTGCCAGGCTGCATACCTATTTCTTTCGACTCGTTCTTTTACTCTTTCTCTATTCAAAATATTAGCAATGTTTTGATCATTCTCAACTGCGTTATCATATACTTCACGTCCTCGTCTTACTGCTTGCTCACCAGTATCTCCCAGTTTTTCTACATCAAGGATATAACGTGCAGAGATGGTTGCCGCCCGTTCCCAATTGCTTGCTTCAAGTGATGCATGTGTTGCAGATTCAAAAGCAGTCGTAAGATTTGTAAAGGATTTTTCTGTTGGAGTTTGGCGATGGCGAAGGCGTTGTTGATCAAACTGCAGGAGTGTTTTCACTGTTGGTTCTTCTGCTTCTGCAATTGTAGCATCCATCTCATTAATTGCTGCTGTAAGAAAAGCGTTATTACCTGTTAGTCCAGCCAAAGTTAGGGTATATAAAATTTTATCCCGTCTCATTTCTGTGTGATATTCATATGATTCGTTATTGATTCCAGTATTGACTCTTCTTGCAGTGGTTTGTACTTCTGGGTGGTCGTAAATATCAACAATCGCACGTCGAGCACGAGTCAGTTCCTCTGCGACAGCGGGAGCGTTCCACTGTTCTCTTGCCCAACTAATTGTTGCGCTGGTATAGATTCTTGATGCCGCTAAAAATCTTTGCTGTTGGGAAAGGTTTCGTCTTGAAAAGTTACCAAGAGGAAACCCAATAATACCATCCACTTGATCCCGCGCATAATCATATCCTCCTGAGGCACGTTCTCGTTCAGCTCTAATAATTTGTGATCGTGTAGGTATTCTTGGTTTTTCGGACATAATGAGTGAGTATTATATCACTTCTGTTTTTATTTCTTCAAAATTTTATATGAAAGAGGGCACAGCCCTCTCTAAAAGCAAGGATTTCCTACGGAGCGTTCCTTGCCGTATTCCTCCTTGCTTTTATTCACTCCTTTTTTATGCGTTGCAGATATCGGGCATAGGGCATGCCCGATAAAACAACTATGAGGGGAGGTGAGAAAATGACAAATAATGAAAGAGAAGAAGCGATTGGGAAATTTGTTGAGAGAGAAGTATTTGCTTGCCAGTCAGGATTGGTTGAGGAAGGATTTAAGAAAGAATTATTTTCTGTTGATGAAATAGACAATCTGTACCGGCCGTTTGATGCAAAGTTGATTGATCCGGCAATATGCGTAAAATGTAATGATTCGTTTGGTTGCCTTGATAGCGAAACCGGAGAATGTGAATCTTGTTTTAGAGATAATCAGATGCCACAAGAGATTTTTGAATGGTGGCTGATTTCTAAATGGCTTGGGATAAAGCTTTTGATGAACGGAGAACCAATCATTGATAACGGCTATGGCATCTGGTGGGGCCGTACGACCACAGGACAGGCAATATCAATGGATTACATAATACAGCAGATCTACGACGATCTGATGGGCTAAAAAGGATAGTAAGATTAAGTGGGGACAATACTTCTGTCCCCACTATCCCATCTTTTTATTTAGTCCACCTTTTAAGAGTTTGTTCGTATACTGTGTTAATAAAATCTTTAATAGATTCATTATTTTGATATTTTTCTACCTGCACTCTTACTTTATCTAATAGTGCATCGCCAATCCCTAAAAATTTCCACATTTCAAAATAACTTTCAACTGAGACTTGTTGAGGTACTGCATACATAGTTTGGAAATATTTATTGAACTTTAATAACTCCTCAATGTTTTCACCATTCAAATTTTCTATGTAGTCTAAATATGGAAGATATGCGTTTATATTATACTTTTTAACATCATCAATATCTTGCAATATTTTAAGAGCAGTCATACGAATCCATAATTCTTGCCCCGGATCTTTAAAGCTTTCAATATCTAAAAACATCTCTGACAATGTTTCTTTAGTGTAGTTACGCAGTATATTGTCGTAAAGTAAGTGAGCATAACAACCTTTATTAAAATCATCTAAGTTTAGATACTCATTGTCTAAAAGATCTTGAGGATGGGTTAGTTCGCGATCAATTTTTGTAACATATCTACTATCAGGGTAAATAATACCGGGAATGTATTTTTTTAAGTCCCTGACTTTCAATTTATCCTTAATATCTAAGGCAAATCGTATATGAGATGCTTCAAGTGCCATCAATATATTTTAGCAGAAATAATTACTCCAATAATACTTTTTTCCAAACATCATTATTGCCTCTTTGAATTTGTCCCATTGTCGTTAGGAAAAGAGATAGTTTGTCATCATAGGTTTTTTCAAGCAATGACTTTGCATAATAATAGATGTGCTTTTTCACCCTCTCCGATGGGCAGATAAAAAGGATCGAAGGAAAAGGAGCATTATTAGTATTCTCATCCCAATCACTTTTTTCTATATACTCCAGATACATTTTCACTCGCCTTCTCAAAACAAATGCGGGGGTATATTCATCAAAAAAATCAAGAAAGTATCTTCTTGTCGTTTCTTCTCCTTTGACTGAAATAAAGGCATCCGGGAGAGGATCAGGAAAATACTCATAGCCTTTAAGCAAAGTTTTGGTAAAAAATTTAATTTCTTCTTGTGGTTCTTTTTGTGATAAAAGATACAGATAGACATCAGCCAGAAAAAGACAACGATCAATAAACTTTTTCTCTCGTCTGTACTCTGAATAAATATATTCCAAATCGTAAAGATCAATCTTTTTTTCCTTTTGTAAAACTTGTCGTGCTTTTGGACCTAAATAATAAATAGCTGGTTTGGCAGTGTCTTGAAATGATTTTTTTTCATAATGTCTTTTGACGTAATTTTTTTCAATAAGATTTTTTAACCAAGAGAGTGTTCGATTAGGATTTTTATGTTTGAGGAGTTTTTGTATTTGGTGAGTATGGAGGAATCGGAATTGATAGAGATAATATAATATTTCTTTTTGTTTTTTTGTGAGTTTTTTTATAATACGTTGGATTTTCATAGTATGATTTTAGATTAGTACCTTCCCTTATATTATATAAGGTATAAAGAGACAGGAGTATTTTATAGATTAGATTCAAAAAAGTAAATATTTTGGGTGTAACCGCACACCCAATTTAGATGAGTCCGATTCCCTGTGCCCCTGGACTCTGAAAGATTACCTTTTTTTGGCTATCAATTTTCATAATCATTAAAAATGTCTATTTTCTTTTTCATGTTATAATTATTTTGCTTAGGGAAGCTGAGCAAGGAAAGTCTTTACTCAGCTTTCCCTTCCTAAAGACATAAGGAAAATTATTTCTTCTTATATCTTTCGTGTTCTGTCGTTTTTGGATGTTTATCAGCGTATGCTTCAGTCACTCTTTGACCTGTAATAGCATCACGATAAAAATCTACGGTTTTTCTATCTGGATTTTTTTTTGAATCTGCCATGTAATCAATCACCTCCAATCCCTTCACGAATAAATCAGAACTTCCTCCGATCCACAAGGATTGGTTACGGTAATCTAGGAGTTATGCGGCAAGCATTTCTTTCTTGTAGACTGCCTTTACTACACCTTGAATCGTAAAGTCAGAATGAAGAATAATTGGTTTATTTTCGGGATTTTTGGATTGAGGTACTAACGCAACAAAATCCTTATCCTTTTTAAGAATTTTTATTGTTGCTTCGTCATCAATAAGAGCAACTATTTTTTCATTTTGGTTTGCTGTATTTTGACTCTTTATAAGAATAAAATCACCATTCTCTATTGTTTTTCCATTAACATCTGCATCATTCATACTATCACCGACTGCGCGTAAGAAAAAATAATCTCCATAATTCCCTTTAAGAAGTTTAGTCTCAACAGAGATGTAACCTTCTACATTCTCTTCAGCAAGCAATGGAAGACCGCATGCAACAGAACCAACTAATGGAACATTAACAATATCATTATTATTAGACTCAACTAAAATGATTCCCCGTTCGGCACCTTTAATGCGTTTTATGTATCCTTTAGCTTCAAGTCCCCGTAATAAGAATACTATTGAATTAAGAGAAGAAAACTTTAAGTCATCTTTTATTTCTCTCAATTTTGGATAAATTCCATATTTCTTACGAAAATCTCGAATATGTCGCAAAACTAATTGTTGATTGGAGGTTAAATTACTCACTTGTATAGTTTACATGCTTTACAAGTAAAAAGCAATAGATTATAATATCTTCGAAAGGAGACTAATATGGCAACAACAAAAAGGGCAAAATATAGATTTACCGTTAAGGAATTTGCTGAAGGCACACCTTGGATCATGCTTGAACCTTTACAAAAGGGTATCGAGCTACCCAATGATGGGTTTCTTGGTTTTGATTTACCGGAAGGCACCGACTTCAACAAAGCAAAAGAAATCGCTGAATACTTAAACCGTAATCTTTCAACGCTTTCACTTACTACATTGTAGATCTTATGCGAAGTATTCAAATAACTGAAGACCATCACGTTTATTCGAAGTGGCTAAAAAGTGAGCTTTATAGAGTTAAAACGGATTTATCGACCTCTGAAATTGAGTTGGTAGAAAATCCAAATCTACAGAATTTGGAAGACAACGTGGCAAGAAAAAATCTTCTTTGGAATAAGTATGGAAGATCTGCAATTCTTTCGCCATTGCCTCAGAACATAACTTGGCATGAAGTGGTTATTGAAGTAGATGATATAGAAAAAATGTATATTCTACCCGTCTTCGATTGGTTTATGGATACAGGGAGAACTTTTAAATTAAAAGACACCACTGACAACCTTGCACCTAATCGCGGATATAATATTCGTCCCGATTTACGAGGATCAGTCGTGCATCACCAAAAAATAGAAGAAATGTCGATTTCAGAAAATAATAACTATTCTGATATTGTGATTATCTCCTCAGGTTTAACAGATAAACCGTATACCATCATTGATGGGACGCATCGATCAACCTTTCTTTATAAAAACAATAATTTAACCGGTACGAAAGCATTTCTTGGAATTGCGCATGATCTTTCCAGCTATATTTGGTCAATAGAACGATCAAGTATGAACAATGATTTAAGAGAGCTTAACCAACTTGCCGACAACGGATTATTGTGGTGATGTCATAAGAAATTCTTGGAAATACGTTCCAACAAAGTTGCTCAGCTTCGTCAAAAAATCTTAATTAAGTTAATACTATCGTTAAGTCGGCAGACCGCTTTTTCCTTTGACGGTTTTATCATTATTTTCTTTCTCTTCCTGCCCACTTACTGCTTTTACACTCTTCTGTGGATCTTTATACTCAATTGCATACAGACTTCGAGACGATCTGATAAACCGATCATGTTTTTCCTTATCAACCGAAATCGTCATAGGAACCGTAACTCCTGAAAAAGGCTCTTCTGGACGGATCGCAGCAGTTTTCATATAGAAATGAAATGACGGGAGATTGGTTATTTCACCATACTCAACATAGGGTCGAAATTGCGGCAAAAGTAATTCTTCGTCTTGAGGATTCGCGCTTCTGAATGTGACAACTGTTCCGGTATTGGCAAGAACGATTTGTACCAAATTTTTATCTTTCTGCTGTGACGTTGATTGCTCAGCCATCGTAAGATTGAGTCCATATTTTCTTGCTTCTGAAAGCATTTGAACAAAGGACGGAGTAGCAAAATTTTGAAATTCATCAACGTATAAGTAAAAATTGTTTCTTTCTTTTTGAGCAACTCTTGCTCGCTTGAGTGCTGCCAGCTGGATTTTATTGAGTATCATAATGCCCATTACTTCTGATGTATCTTCGCCAATATTGCCTTTTGATAAATTACAAATCAAAATCTTTTTATTATCCAGTATCTTATCAAAATTAATGGTAGATTTTTCCTGCTCAAGAATTCTTTTGGCAGATGGTGAAAAAAGAAACCGTCCGATTCTGGCAGTAACTGGTGCAACCATTTTGACTTTTTGATAATCACCAGCTTTGCCAAATTCATACTTCCAAAAATTCTTTAAATGTTCATCTTGCAGGCCTTGAATAGCTTTTTTCTGAAATGGAGGATTATTCAAAAGCTCAAAGATAGTAAAGAGGGTTGGTTTCTCAAGAGTAAATGCCGTATGGATGGTATTTCTCAAAATATATTCGATTCTGTGTGGAGGGGCTGACCAGGCATCGGAAAAGACTTTACGAAAAAGCGATATAACACTCTCAGCAATAAATTCTTTTTCAAGCAATGCGTCATCTTCGGAAAGATCCGGTGTTAATTCCAAGAGATTGATACCAATTGGGTACTTAATATCAAACGGGTTAAAATAGATAAGATCTTTCATTCTTTCTTCAGGAATACAATTGATTGCGGCTTCTGCTAAGTCTCCATGTGGATCGACAAGACTTACACCTTTCCCATTTTTCAAATCTTGGGCAATCATTGATAAAAGCATGGTTGATTTTCCCGTTCCTGTCGCTCCGATAACATATATGTGCCTCAGCCGTTCCTCTTTGGTTAAACCTATTACTGTTTCTGTACCGCCATAGGTATTTTTTGCAAAGACGACATCCAGATCAGGGTGATTCTTTAGAGAAAGCGGGGCAGGCAGTTCTTTACTATGCACTTTGACAATATTTTCGGTTTGGGTGACTCTCATAAATGGAAAATGATACAAGTCAGCAATTTCAGAAATAGAAAGGAGTGAAGGACTACTATTATCTACCACTGATAACAACCGTTTTTTGAAACTAAAAAATCGAAGGTTATTTGTTATAGCAAAAGGGAAATCATAGCTTTTCTTAAATGATTGATATTTAGGTACAGAAAAGGTTGCAAGTGATGACATAAAGCCTCTGAGTCTTTCTTTTTGATCAGTTTTATCATTTACAATGACTAAGAGTCGCACTGTCGTTTCAAAGAGAGATTGATCAATTTTCTCTTGTACTGACTTGATCGCTTCTTCTTCAAAACTACTTAAAACCCGAACTGGTTTTAAAGGATTCGGTAATGGTTGTGTTTGATAAAGATATTGATTATGAGCATAAACTGACCCACGACTTGTGTCTCGTGTCAGTTCCATCAGTGCCCATTGCAGTTGACTACCAATCACTTGAAGAATTTTACCTACTATTATTATCAGGAAACCAATCGGTGCAAGAAGCGATGGAATTTGTGGTTTGTCTAAATATCGCAGTACATCTTCATTTCGTAAAATCATTCTTGATAAATTTTGTGTTTCTTTCCGCTTTGTTGGAGAAAGAACAATTTGAAAAGAGATAAGTTCATCCGGCAATAATTTTGTCATTTGTCCAGTAATATATGCAACAGGATCGTGCTCATAAAGCATGTCCTGTTTTTGTAGAGGATAGGCAAAGTGTCGTGTTAGTTGAAATTCGATAATTTTCGTTTCAGAATTTTTAAGCTCTTTTGGTAAATATTCATCAATGACTTTTACTTCAACGCCTGGGAGATAGGAAAGAATGGTTCGTTTGATATTATTCACGTCTTGTTTTCTCATTCTCATTAGATAACGAATACCTTGATCTTGTGTTGAAACAATCTCAAATGAGAAAAGGATCTTTTTCCCAAGCAATTTATCAATAAATGTCTTTTGTATGCCGAGACTATGAATGACCGAAAAAACCTGTTGCGTAGTGTATGCCGTCTTTTTTGTTGAAGCAGGAGGCGTGAGTTCAAGAAATACGTATCGCTGCTGCAAAAGGATTTTAAGAATCCAAAGTTTACGAAAAAGAGAAAGAACGATAAATACTATTAATATATTAATGGAAATACTGAGGAGAAGAGGAAAATCAATACCTGAGCTGTATTGCTCAAGTTGCGATAAGATTTGCCCTGCTTCAAAAGTATGAAAATTTGTCATTTCTCTTGAGCAGACAGGGTATTATACAAAAAGATAATTAAAAAATTATTAAAACCACATATAATTTTATAAAAAACTCATAATTTTTCGAGGGTAAAGTATAGTATAATCGGCATATGATAAAAAACTTGGTACCCAACAAATCTCTACAGACAACAGGGAAAAGTGTTTTACTTGAAGACGCAATTGAAGACAAAGAAGATATCGTATCATTGACAACCGCTTTTTTTAAAAACTTATTAGGACAAGTCCCCGGATTAAATATATTCACAGGAACAGCCGCAGATTACTACGATGCACGAGTCACAAAAAGGAGAGAGAAGGAACTCAAGTCATTCCTAACTGCGATAAATAACAGGCTTGCAGGTGTTGAGATGAAACAGGAGGCTGTTGAATATTTCGAAGAGTCTTTAGTATTTAAGTTGGAGCAAATTAACGAAAAGCTTATATCTGAACCGGGTAAGGGTTTCGATGAAGTACTTAGTGAATTTGTCATAAACGCACTTACAAAACTTGATACATCACCCGAAACGAAAGATCATATTCTGTCAGCCCTGTTGAATCTCGATAGTGTCGATGTCTTAGTGCTTAAGACCATGGATAAACATTTTATGGCAAATATTAATCATCCAAACAACAGAGGTAAGGGTGTTACGCGGGATTCAATTTGGACTCTTTTGAAAGATAACGGAATTAACGAAGTAGCAATTAACAGGTCAATTCAAAAATTACAATCAGAATTTCTAATTCAACCTTTGAAAATAAGTTCGCCTGCTATTACAGAACAACCAACTCCCGACGAACTATATAGAGGAGAGAGACCCGATCAATATGATGCTCCTGGTGGCTATGTTAATACCGACTTCGGTAGAGTATTTATTAACTTTTTAGGTCTAGATAAAAAATGATATGAGCTTTACACTTTTATCTCATGATGAATTGACAGGATATGCACCTTCACTAATACCGCGCGTAATTAAACATGCAGACAGATTTTGGTATGTAAAACATAAGCCAGGATCCCATGACGAGGACAAAAGAGACTTACTCACATATCTATTGGGAAAAGATATATGTAATATAGCAGAGGTAAAACTACTTACGGAAATTGAGCATAATGACGTTAAGACAATACTCCAACTCCCTTCCGATTCAAATAACCGCAACACCTTTTTAGTAAGACTTGCAAGCACATATACCTTAGATGATTTACCAAATAAAGATATTGAAAAAGCAGTTGCTACTGAACTTGTTTACTCGGTTTGGATAAGACGAAGGGATACCCATGTAGACAATCGAGCGTATATAAGCGGTGTACCCATCTTCTTTGATCATCAAACAGCCTTTCTATCAGAACCACATTTTGCACATTCTACAATTTTCTTTATGCATGCTCCGGATCACGGACATGCACCTTTTTGGAGAGTAAAACAGATACCGCAAACGACCGTTATGACTACAGAACAAGCAAGAAATGTCTCGACCTTGACGGATAAAGCTCACCATTATGTCTATGATCTTAATAAATTCAAGCAAGAAATTAGGCTTGCGGAGACTAAAGTAGGAGAATTGGCTACTTCAAACTTAGATCCATTACTTACCGAGGCAGGCTTCACGAACGGAGAAGCAGAGATGATAAAAGATTTTCTCAAAAAGAATTTAACTTCACTAAGAGACGACATAGAACATATGGAAAGAATAATCTTTCAATGATAAAGAATAGGTTCAAAAGTCAACGTATTATTGAAGATCAAAAAAGACAACTTAAAAAGGCAATATATCTGAAGATTTTATTTTGAGGACATTACAAAGCTTTTCTAATACCGCGAAAGTTGGATTTTCTTCACCTCTTTCAATGCCTGCATAATAAGTGATAGAAATTCCCACAGCTTTTGCAACTTCCTCTTGAAAAAGTCTTTTACGTTCTCTTATATCCCGCAACTTTTTCCCCATCTTTTGCTGTGACTGTTCGTTTGCGTGCACCGTCATAAATATAGTATACCACTCACTATAAAACATAATTAGCCTCAGATAATAAATTTTCGTGCTTGACAACTACAACTATAGTTACTATACTATCACTATAGTTGTAGTGTAAACATGGTAAGTAATGAATTATTAGAGAAGCTTAAGACGATATACCAAGCAAAATTCAACGTCTCCATAACGGATGAAGAAGTAACACAGATGGCAACAGATATAGTAAATCTTATGAAAGTATTACTCGAACCGGAGCCGGAAGAAACAAAGGAAGAAGGGAGGCAAGATGAAACTATCAGAACACACGCTTCTTAATACAAATCCTCAACAATTTACGTCTAATCGCTATATTATGTATTGTCGTAAAAGTAGTGAGTCTGATGAACGTCAAATTCAGTCTTTGCCTGACCAAATAAGTACACTCATGACATTTATTGCATCTCGTGGACTACAAGTCATAAGTGAACCATTGCAGGAATCAAAATCTGCCAAAATACCTGGAAGACCAATTTTTGACCAGATGATTCAAATGGTTGAGGAGGGGACTGTTAACGGCATAATTCTATTAAATCCATCCCGTTTATCAAGAAATACTATTGATACAGGCAGAATTATTTACCTCATGGATCAGGGTAAAATCCAAGAAGTAGTTACTCCTTACCAAACATTCAAAAATAACCCCCTCGATAAATTTATGCTTAACCTACTTTGTACTCAGGCAAAGCTAGAAAATGATAATAAAAGCGTAAATGTTAAAGAATCATTAAAGCTGAAAGCGGAAAGAGGAGTATTCCCAGGTAAAGCACGACCTGGATACATCAATAACAGCGACAAACCGCAAGGCTTAAGAGACATATCAGCACATCCCATTTATTTTCCTCTTATGAGAAAACTCTTTGATCTCGCTTTGACGAGTAATTACAGCGTTGAACGATTAGTAAAAGAGGCTGGAAAATTAGGTATCCGAAGCTCAAAAAGTGGCAAACCGATCTGTAAAAGCTGGATGCACAGATTGCTCCGAGATCCATTTTATACAGGAAAATTCATTTATGGAGGAAGGCTTTATCAAGGGAGCCATCCTGCTTTATTAACTGAGGAGGAATTTAATCTTTTACAAGATATCGTTGAAGGGAGAACAAAAGCAAAACCGCAAAAACATGATTTTGCGCTGACTGGCATTATTAATTGCGGTGAATGTCAGTACGCTGTTACTGCTGAAAAACATACTAAAAAGTATAAAAACGGAAAGTCACAAATATTTGCTTACTATCACTGCACTAAAAGAGGCAAGTATACCGAAAAAAAGTGTAGCCAAGCCTATCTCGCTACCACAAAGCTAGAAGGACAATTTGCTGATGAATTAAGTCAACTTGAGTTTATGCCAGAAATTATAGCGTGGGCGTATGAGGCACTTAAAGAAGTCAAAGAACAAAACGAAAGCGTTATAAATAACGGCCATGAGGCACTACAAACGGCTTTAAACGGTGTTAACAAAAGAATTAACAACTTAGTATCTCTTAAAATCTCACCTGATAACTCAGATGGCAGCTTACTATCAGACGAAGAATTTGCCGAGAGAAAGAGAGCATTAATTCTTGAAAAAGAGAAGATTATGAAACAAATTGCTCAGCAAGATCCTAAAAATACTGAATGGGCACAATTAGCAAAAGATAGTTTCGACTTTGGCTTATTGGCAAGCAGAAGGTTTGCAAAAAGTAAATCCGAAGGTAAAAAGATCATCTTTAAGACAGTCGGTTCGAACCCGATCTTACTAGATCAAAAACTCCAATTTCAGCTTCGATATTTGTTTTTTAAATACAAAGACGGATCAAAAAAGACAGATGGCGCAAAAATTCGGTTCGTACCCAAGAATGAACCGTCAGATCAACCTAAACTCGAGAGCTACGCAAAAAGTTCTGTATGGTGCGGACGAGAGGACTTGAACCCCCACAGCCTTACAGCTACAAGATCCTAAACCTTGCGCGTCTGCCATTTCGCCACGTCCGCATGGTTCACTTTCCTATTATACTGTATTTAACATGAAATTTAAAGAGAAAGAGCAAG
>OBEQ010275647.1_pt1 | contig 12955 bp, 12 predicted proteins | sample 1670901 | NCBI WGS metagenome assembly OBEQ01 (sample SAMEA104232315, study PRJEB22302) | groundwater metagenome | biome: forest; feature: aquifer; material: groundwater | place: USA | collected 2011-08-07 | depth 5.4 m
AGAATCGGCTGGGTGGTGGGCAATGCCCAGATTCTGCGCTCCCTGGAGAAGACCAAGTCGTACATCGATTTTGGGATCTTTCGGGCGGTCCAGGAGGCGGCCATCAAGGCCTTGACCGGTCCACAGGAGTTCGTCAAGGAACTCGTGGAGACGTATCGAAGGCGACGAGACCTGTTCGTCAAGGGCTTGAACGAGATGGGTTGGAAGGTGCAACTTCCAAAGGCCACCTTCTACATCTGGGCCCATCTGCCCCCTAAGTTCAGCGCCTTGACCTCACTGGAGTTTGCCCAGCTTCTGGTCGATGAGGCAGGGGTCGTGGTGGCTCCGGGTACCGGCTTTGGGGAGTATGGGGAAGGATTCATCCGATTTGCCCTGGTCGAACCGGAGGCTCGATTGAAGATTGCCCTGGAACGGATCCAAAAGGTCCTCACCCTCTCTTAACTCGATCTTAAACGTGATGCGCCAAAGAATCCTCTTGATGTACATCACGGTCCGGTCCGGCCATTTTCAGGCGGCCCGGGCCTTGGAGCAGGGGATTTGGCACTTGAACCCCCACGCTGAAATCCTGACCATCGATGCCTTCCAGTACCTGAACCCCATCTTGGCGCGGATCGTCGATCGGATGTATCTGTCGGTGATCCAAAAGCTCCCGGAGCTGTGGGATTATCTGTACGACAACCCCAAGGTGGTGGAGCGCTCGGAGCGATTGCGTTGGCTTCTGCATCGCTACGATTCACCCAGGCTCAAAGGGCTCCTCGAGGAATTCCAGCCGGAGGCGATCGCCTGTACCCAGGCCTTCCCCTGTGGCTTGGTGGCCGATTACAAGAAGGAGGTGGGGCTCTCGACCCCCCTTTACGGGGTGATCACCGACTTCTTGCCCCACGCCTACTGGATCTCCCCGCTCGTGGATGGCTACATCGTAGCTGCCCAGGAGAGCCAGCAGTGGCTGATTCACCATCGAATTCAAGCCGAGCGGATCTTCACCTTAGGGATCCCGATCGGGCCGCGCTTTGCACAACCCCCCGACGTGCATCTCATTCGGCGAAGACTCCAATTGAGTAACGGCGTACCCACCCTCCTGCTCATGGGAGGAGGTCAGGGTTTGGGTCCCCTTCTGGAAGCGGTCAAGGCCCTGGATTCGATCGATCGACCACTGCAACTCCTCGTGGTGACCGGGACCAATGAGCGCCTCTACCATCAGCTGATCACCCAGGTGCCCCGCCTCGCTCACCCGGTGCAGGTTTTTGGGCATGTGGAATTTATTCCGGACCTCATGAGTGTCGCCAACCTCCTCATCACCAAGCCAGGGGGGTTGACCACCTCCGAGGCGCTGGCCAAGGGACTACCCCTGGTGATCATGGATCCGATTCCAGGTCAGGAGGTGAAGAACGCAAACTTCCTGGTAAAGGCCAAGGCGGCTTGTCAGGTCAAGGATCCAAAGGAGCTGCCCCATTTGGTGAAGCACCTGATCGATCACCCTCAGGAACTTCAGGAGTTGGCGGCTCATGCAGGGCGACTTGGGAAACCTAATGCTGCTCTCGAGGCGGCACGATTGATCCTGGGCGTTTAAGGGTACCCTGACATGCCTTTCTACCTGTTTTATTGGGTTGGGTACGTGGGGTGCCTTCTTCTGCCTCGCAGGTTCTGTTACTGGGTGGCATGCCGGCTTGCCGATTTCTGCTACTTAAGATTCGACAAGGACCGAGTGGCGGTTGAAGGCAACCTCGCGGCGGTTTTAAAAACCGATCAGGTGCCGCCTGCTTTGACCCGCGAGGTGTTTCGAAATTTTTCCAGGTACCTGGTCGACTTCTTCCGTTTCAGTCATCTGGACTCTCAGAAGGTGAGGCAGCTCGTCCGCGTGGAGGGGCTGGAGCGGATGAAGGCGGCCTTGGACGAGGGCCGCGGTGCCATTGGTCTGACCGCCCATTTGGGAAACTATGAATTGGCCGGTGCCGTCTTGGCCCTCTTAGGCCTGCCGGTCAACGCGGTGGTGCTGACCCACCAAAATCCACGGGTGGATGCATTCTTCACGAGGCAACGAGCACGCGTGGGAGTCCAGGGGATTCCCATTCGAGGAAACAACCTGAAGGCCTTCTTGGAGGCCTCCCTCTCGGCCTTGCGCCGCAACGAAATCCTGGCCCTGGTGGGCGATCGGGATTTCTTCAATCATGGGATCACGCTTCCTTTTTTTGGACGGAGTCTCAAGGTCCCCACTGGGCCTGCTGCATTCTCCCTCAGGACTGGGGCTCCGATTGTCCCTGGGTTTCTCATTCGGGAGTCGGATGGGTCGTATCGCTTTATTCTGGAATCTCCCATTTTCGTCCCCAACGGGGTGGACAAGGAGAAGGCGCAGCGCCAGATCATTCAAAGTTGCCTGGAGGTGATGGCTCGATACATCCGCCAGTATCCGACGCAATGGTACATGTTCCAAGAATTCTGGAGGCCTGGTCCTGCCATCATCCAATGACCCCACCATCTCCTTTCATGAAAAACCTCGTTTTTCATAGCTCCCTTCGGGAGCTGGCGCCGAAAGCGCTAAAGGAGGTGGTGGGGTGAGAAACAGGGGATAGAGGCCACCGTGCTCAAGGCGGTTGTGGTGATCCCGGCCTTCGAGGCGCAGTCGACCCTCCGTCCCCTGGTGGAGGCGGTTTTGGCTCAAGGGCTTGCAGTGATTGTGGTGGATGATGCTTCCCAGGATGCGACCGGAGCGGAGGCGAAAGATGCCGGTGCCAAGGTCGTCCGCCGCTCGATCAACGGGGGCAAGGGGATGGCCCTGCGGGAGGGGTTGTTTTTGGCTGTTCAGGAAGGTTATCCCTGGATCCTCACCATGGATGCGGATGGTCAGCATCTGCCTGTCGAGATTCCCCGATTTCTCGAGGCGGCTGCGCAGGGAAACGCCGATCTGATTCTCGGAAATCGAATGGAGGATCCCAAGGGGATGCCCCTGGATCGGCGGCTCACCAACGGGTTCATGTCGTGGCTGCTTTCTAGGGTGAGCGGGCAACAGATTCCGGATACGCAATGTGGATTCAGACTCATCTCTCGCCGCGTCCTGGAAAAGGTTCGTCTCAGGACCGAACGGTTCGAGATCGAGTCGGAGTTGGTGGTGAAGGCGGCCTGGGCCGGCTTTCGAATTCAGTCGATCCCGGTTAGCAGCGTTTATTCCAACAGTTTTAGCTTCATTCGTCCCCTGCGGGATACGATTCGATTCCTGCGCTTCCTGCGATCCCTTCGCCGCGACCGTCGATGACCTTTGAAGAGCAGCGCCAGAGGATGGTGATCGATCAGCTGATCGACAGAGGCATCCGAGACCCAAGGGTTTTGGCAGCGCTGGCCAAGGTGTCCCGACAGTTGTTCGTTCCTCCCGCCCACCGGGACAAAAGCTATACCGATCACCCCCTTCCCATTGGGGCGGGACAGACAATCTCGCAGCCTTACATTGTGGCCCTGATGACCCAGGAGCTTGCCCTCAAGCCCCATTCCAAGGTGCTGGAAGTGGGTACCGGTTCCGGTTACCAGACGGCGATCCTGGCGAACGTGGCTGCCCAAGTTTACTCTATTGAGCGGATCCCGTCCTTGGGGCAAAGGGCTTGCGAATTGCTTCGGACACTGGGGATGACCAACGTCGAGATCCGCCTCGGGGATGGTACCTTGGGTTGGCCAGAGGCAGCTCCCTTCGACGGGATCCTGGTGACGGCGGCTGCACCCCAAGTTCCACCAACGCTTCTGGACCAGCTGGCCGATCAAGGACGTCTGGTCCTCCCGATCGGATCGCCTGTCAATCAGGAGCTTACCGTCGTAGAACGCTCCGGAAAGGATTTAAGAACACGCCAAGTTTGCAGCTGTGTCTTTGTTCCTTTAATCGGCGCCCACGGATGGAGTGAGGGGCAAGCCGATCCGGAGGAGGTTTAGGCACCATAGGAAGCGATCTACGGCGTCCGCTTGAAAAAGGATGGTATACTATGTGTTTGAGAAACATAGGTCAGGGATAGAGATATGAATTGGCAGGACCGAATCGGGATAGATCCCAAGGTTCTTGTTGGCAAGCCGGTCATCAAAGGGACTCGGCTGGCGGTCGAGTTCATCTTGGAACTTTTGGCCGAAGGGTGGTCTCACGAGCAGATTTTGCAGAACTATCCCCAGTTGACCAATGAGGACATCTTAGCTGCCATTCACTACGCTACGGAGATCCTGAAGGTCGAACACGTTTATTCCCTGCCCCGTCCTTAGCGGATGGTCATATCCTCTCCGCTCCTTGCCGATGAGAATGTCCCAAAGGAAGCTATCCTTGTTTTAAGGCGCCTCGGATGCAATCTTGTCTGGGTTCAAGAAATTGCTCCTGGATTGAAGAATGGGGACGTCATTGATCTAGCGCGAAGGCAAGGACGCATCCTGCTGACGTTCGACAAGGACTTTGGGGAGATGGTGTTCCGAGAAGGATACGTTGGTTTGAAAGGGGTTATCCTCGTTCGAATTGGGCATCGTTCTCCAGAGGCGGTAGCTGCTTTCCTCTCGCAAGTTCTACAACAAGATATTTCTTGGCAGGGACATTACTGCGTGGTGTTAGAAGGGACCGTTCGCGCTGTTCCTCTACCACCGGAATAAGTGGTGAGGCAGCTCGTAGGTTCAGATTCCCCAGATGCCGCCCAAGGCTTGCGTCATATAAAGTTAGATCGAAAAAAGGTCACATTTCTCTCCGATTCATTCGGTATACTTGATGTTGGATCCCTCCAAGGAAGAGGATTTCTTTTTCCTCAGTTTCTTGAGGGATAGAAAAGAGTTACAAGAAACCTTCCCGAAAGGGCACATCCTCCGCCACAAGACGTGGTGGATCCGCCAAAGCAGTATGGCGGAGCCGTAAGGCGGAGTCGTCCGCCAAAAAGATTGGCGGACCCGCCAACGAAATGGGGCGGGGCAAAGGACGGGTCCAACGACCCGCCGTTCGTCCTGAGCAAAGTCGAAGGACAAAGGCGGATTCGGACAGCCGGACTGCCGAAAGAAGAAACGAACTCTAGCAGTCTGTGCGCATGCGACCCGATAAGGTGATCAAACTACCAAAGTATCTCACCAGACAAGGCGTAGCAGGATTTACCACCCTCGCTTTCCTTGTGACTCAACTTTCCTGGCCTCTGCCTGTTTCTGCCCAGGACACCCTTCGGCAAGAGCCGATTCCTGAAAGTAAATCCGGTCTCGAAGAGCTAAAGGCTAAATTCCAAGGTGAGCGCTCAGTAATTCCAGAATCCTCTACGATTCATCCCATTGCTGCTGGCATGGAGGGGGGAGAAGAAGAGAAAGAGCCACAGCTCACCACAGCAGAACAGCGAGTGGCACAAACCAGGTATCAGCTCCCTCCTGAAGGGCTTGTGTTGGAATACGATCCGGCTCGCTCTATTCCCTGTTGTTTAGGGCATCCGCCGCTTCTCTGGCGCGTCCGGGTAGTGGACACCTCAACCGGCCAGACTACATACATCGGCACCGGCTGTTGCCAAACTTTATTCGGAAAATCTTCCGGAGAGATTTCTACGGCTCAGACCGCGGTGAGTCACCGCCTAGCCCTGATAGCCAAATACGCCCCCATATTAGGAGATGTTCCAGAAGTCACTGGTGTATTACAGGCAATCCGGGAAAAACATCTGACGCCAGCCATCTGGAAGCAAATCGAAACCCTCACGACGGTCCTGGATGCTCAATACAGGTTTCCCATCTCGGAACTGGACCGTATGGCAAAAGAACTCCGAAGCGCTCCGCGCTTGCGGAGGCTCATGGGAGCAGGACTTGTTTCTTCCGAGGAAGCCGCTTTCTTGGAGTCTACTCTAGCAAAACTGGCTCCGGCGGCTGTTTATGACCCACCTACCCAGGAAGAAGTACGCATATTACGCAGCGTTCACACCCGCTTGGCCAAACACCCTCTTTTCCTGGCCACCCGGACCATTAAGGGCTGGGCTCGGGGTGAAACTCCTTCTCCCATGTCACCCGAGGAAAGGGCGCGCGAGGAGCAACGGATGCCCAACTGGATTGCCAACCTCTGGATTGCCAACCTGCTCCTTCCAGGGATTCAATCAGGTGCGATTACCCATGTTCTGGATGGGGGCGCTGGTGAGGAACCTCTTTACCGATTGCCCAGCAGTTGCGGACCACCAATACCCTTCGGGTGCCACCGCACCTCGTCGAGCAGCTGGAGGGACTACTGCCAACCGAAGGACAGGAGCCGTTGAGTGCGGAGCTGGCGGTCAACCGTATCTATGAGCGATACGGAATTACCGAGTCTGACGAAGAAGTGCCCGACGAAGACAAAGTGTTGGTCACAACACTCCACTCCTCGAAGGGGCTGGAGGCACAGGCGGTGTTTGTCATCGAGATGACCGACCGTTATATGCCGAACCCTGCGCGCGACCGTGATGAGGAGGTGCGGGTTTTGTACGTGGCGATGACGAGGACGCTGCAATTGCTGTTTTTCTCATTCAGCGACCGATTCGTACAAGGCAGGGGTCGGCTTGGAATTGAGGCCATGTCTCCATTTTTGCAGGGAATATGGCAACACCTTGCTGTAAGACGGGTGACAGCTTCTGATGCGAGGTAACGTCTACCCCTTTTTTACCAGTAGCGTTTGAGGTTGTAGAGGATTTTGAGGTAGCCAGGGCTAGCACCAGCGGCCCTGGCTTCTTTTGTCTTCGCCTCGACCACCTGGACGCTCTACCTCTGCTTCTGACTGGGAGAGTTGATGATCTTCTGATGCGCCAGAGTTTCTTGGTAGCGCCTCATATCCTCCTGAACTACGGACCAATCGAAGGTTTGATACAGGTCGTCGAATAGATTTGCAGCCCACTCCTTGTATCGCACCACAGATGGGTGCCACCCACGGAAACGATTGAACTTTGCCTTACAAGTCACACGCAAGGCCAGATGTCCGTAGTCACGTACATTTGGATCATCGCCCCTCGTGAACCTCTCCTCCGGGTCGGTTAGTCCAAGATGATGTCCGACGTTCCCTAGCCCAATCATGTAGGAGGAGAAGGCAACACGAACGGAGATGTCAAAGCTGAGCGGCTTGTAAAGCCGCAACTCGCAGAATCGGTGATCCTTCTCGTCCTCGGAGTAGAAAATCCTCGTGCCTTTTGGAACGGCGAAGGTGGTCAGCGGCTGCCAGTCCTCGAAGAAGATGGTCTGCTTCAAGGATGCTGGTAGCGCATTCTTGTCCACAAGCTGGACGTCCTCGTTGACGTTTTCTTCCTTTGGCGAGGACAACCCCATTCGACTTCCAGGTAGCTCCTTGCTTTCCCGTTCTACGTACCAAGTGCGGCCGTAGAATTGACTGAGGTGGTTGAGGATGGCGACGACCTGCAAATCGAGGATTGGTTTATGCTCTTTGGGAATGTCAAAGGAGGTATCTTGTTTGGCGTCTGTTTTTCGTCTCACGTAGTTGTTGTAGATGATCCCCATTTGCAGGTAATGGGACGTCAATACGGGGGCGTCGAAGAAAAGCAGCTTCTTTTCTTTGGTGCTGAGGAAATAAACAGGCGTGATCGTCTTCTTGATGGGTTCGCTTTTCGTGATGACCACCAAAGCACCGATGATGATGCCGGCAATAATGACGGTCGCCTCTTGGATTTTTGACGCGCTTCTGTTCTGGTAAAGTACCCACAGCAAGACCCATCCTGCTACGAGTAAGAGCAAGGGTACAGCTTTCATCTTGAGCCACTGGTACATTCCGGTTGCCTCGCCGAAAATGTCTCTGCCAGAAGGCTCTCAAGGAGTTGGTCGAGTAGCCGGCGGCTTGAGTGCTGTGCTTCTCGTAATGCCCCGATTTCCTTCACGCGATCAGCGAACTGACGCTGCAATTCTGGTGGAGGAACAAGGAGCATCAGCTTGTTCAGGATGCCGAGGTTGATGTTCTTCTGAGCAGCCTGGGGCGCTGCTTCTTCAAGACGGTGCTCCATTGTTACGAGCCAGCCACGAATGTATTCAGCAGTTACTCCTTCGGAGGGGATGAAACCCACGATGCTGTCAGGGAAGCAGGTGTCGAACGTCAAAACGGCTGTCTTTGCGATGTTGGCGGCTATGGTGATACAGAGCGTACCTGCGGGCCACAACTTACTTTGAGCCAACCCGGCCTCGGAGTAGGTCTGCGAATACTGACGGATGAAACCGTTTGCGTTGGCAACGTCTCCGGTCTGGATGAATGGATAAGGGCCGCCGTAGAGGTGGGCGGCGTCACGAGGACGATGGCGTGAACGGCCTCGGTCAAGCGTTCCGAGTTCTGACAGTAGCTTGGTGGGCCAATTCTTTGGATTCGTCGCGGGGTCGCCGAACATCTCAAGGAAGATGGCCTGGGTGAGTTGGCTGGTCCGTTCCTCGGCTTTGGCACGCAGCTTCCGCAACTCGTCAGCTTCGTCCAGCAGTTTTACGATCCGCTTCTGTTCCGACAACGGCGGCACAGGAATTGAAAGCTGTTGTACCTTCTCCTTGTTGAGCACCTTGCCCATGACAGCCGTATTCGCTGTGCCCTCATGCGACTCACGCAATAATGCGTAGCGCAGGAAATTGCAGGAAAGCTCTGTTGGTTTCCGAATGAGTAACGCGGCAATTGCCTCGTTCGTGTAAAGCGGACAGCCAGCGATACTCATCTTGCCGATGCTCAACTTGAAGCTGAAAAGGAGCGTACCAGCGGGAACGGATTCAGGCATACATTCCCGCACCGCGACCTCGGAAATCTTCTCCTTGGAGGACGCGATTTCACCACCGTTCAACTCCCGGACTGTAACCCAAACTGCATCACCACCCCAAAAGCGCGGCTCATCACGTGGTGGCGTTCTTCCAATTCGCACATCACACAGTTCGCCCAACGTCCTCGTAGGCCAGTGTTTCATTTCTTCTTGCTGATTTGCGCGAGCAGCGTGTTACTGCGTTGGATAATTTGGCTTTCCAGCTTGAGCACGTCGCTGAGAATTTCAGCGGGTGGGTCGTAGTTCACAGCTTCGATGATTACGGGCTTGTATTTCCCAGCGGTGAGAAAGAGATCATTCTGGCGGATCTGTTCAATCGACACGCGGAAGCTCCTCGGCCCTTCCTCACGCTTCGCCCACTTGGTGAGCAGGTCTGGGATGTCGTTTTTATAGGGAGTTGGTAGGCGCTTCTGATCCAGCGAGAAGCCGTCAGCGGTCAGCTCGTAGAACCAGACGGATTTGGTCGGCTGGCCTTTCTGGAAGACCAGGACGCTGGTTTTCACGCCGCTGTACGGTTGAAAGACTCCGCCGGGCAGGCTGACCACGGCTTGCAGGTCGCATTTCTCCAGCAGTAGGCGGCGGATCTCCTTGTGGGCGCCGGCGGCTCCAAAGAGCAGCCCCTCGGGCACGATGACGCCGCACCGCCCGTTGTCGCGGAGGGCATCGATCATCAGGCCGATGAAAAGGATCTCGGTCTTGGGAGAGATGACAGGCAGCGTCTTTCGGATGCGCTCCTTGTTGATGCTGCCGGAGAAGGGGGGATTGGAGAGGATGACATCGAACTGGCGGTCCTCCCAATCGTCCGGTGAACCGGCAATGGCGTCGCGCCGGAGGATCGAAGATTGCTCAAGACCATGCAGGATCAGATTCATGGTGCCGATCTTGTGGATGTGGGCGTCCACATCGAAGCCGTAGAAGGCTTGGGTACGGAGAAAGTCCCATTGGGTCTTGTTGAGTTTGTCGCCGTAGCCCCGCTTGATCTTCTGGCCGCTGCCGTTGGGGCGTTCGGCTACGTTGGCGGGATCGGAGTTTTGCAGCTTGATCCATTCGTAGGCCCCGATGAGGAACCCACCTGTCCCCAGGGCGGGGTCCAGGATCGTTTCGCCGATCTTGGGGTCCACCATTTGGACGATCATGCGGACGATGTGGCGGGGCGTGCGGAACTGGCCGGCGCGGCCTGAGGTAGTCAATTGGTTCAGGAGGTGCTCGTAGAGGTCCCCCTTCACGTCTGCATCCAGCTCGATGAAGTTGATGTCCCGGAACAGGTCAATTACGTCCCGGAGAGTCGCGCCGTCAGGGATATGGAGCTGGGCACCTTGAAAGAAACGACGCACCTCGGATCGGGTGCCAGGCAGCTCCGCCATGAACGGGAACACCTCGTCCCGCACGAAGCGGTAGAGTCGGTTGGTGTCGGTGATCTGGGACCACTCCGACCAGCGGTACTTCTCGTTCTTGCCCTCAAAGATAGATTTGTATTTCTGCTGCCCACCGGAAAGCCTGGCCTCCCGCTGCTTCTCGACATCCCATTCTTCGAGCATCTTCAGGAAAAAGAGATAGCTGACCTGTTCGATGTAGGTGACTGGATTGGTCAGGCCGGCGGCCCAGAGCTTATTGCAGAGGCGGTCAATGAGGCCGTTGATCTGTGCAGTGTCCATCAGGCGTTCAACACGTCTTCCTTCAGCTCTCGGAGCAGTTGCTGGAAGGCATCTTCTCCGAATAGTTGAGACACCCGCCGTAAGCCGCCCAGGTCAGATAATGGTTTCTCGTTGAACAGGGCAGGGGTCAGATCGCGCCCGGCCAGGTGCTGATTCTTGGCGATACGGAGGATGCGAGTTTCCTCCGGTCCGAAGTTCTTCTGCACCAGCCAGCCCTCGAACGCCTTTCCGAGACGTTCCTCTCTAGTGGGGAAGCGGAAGCGCCCGAAGGCGTGCTTGATGAAGTCCAAAAGGCCGGCCGCGGGCTGTTCGTAAGCTTCGCGGAGGTTCGCCTCATTGAGGTACTCCTCAGGGCCACCGAGGGCCTCAGTCAGTCTCTCCACCTCCTCATCTGTTACGGCGTTCTTCCCTTCGTGGATGCGCCGAAGCACCGAGTCAGTTTTTGCAAGCTGGTTAACCCGATTGGCGAACTTCTCCCGGTAGGTCTTGGCATCAATCCGCAGCCCCTCTGGACCGACCTCAAGCCATTTCTTCTCGATGAACTCGTCCGTTACGGAACCTTCTGGAATGACCTTGAAACCGGAGGGCCATGTCGGCGTTGGTTCTTCAGGGCCAGAAGTCGGTATGCGAACGCTGGGAATACGCCCTGGGATGGGCTTGTTGGGATCGTATTTTGGATCGTTGAAACGTTCGGCGTTGCCCACGAAGTCGTAGATGAGATAGGACGTTTTCCCGATGCGGTTGCACCGTCGGCTGCCGCGTCCACGCATCTGCTGGTAGAAGATTACCGACTGGGTAGGCCGCAGCATTACGAGGTTTTCAATCTCGGGGCAGTCAAAGCCGGTATCGAGCATCCCGACGGATACGGCGATGACCGGCAGCGGCTCTTTCTTAAAGCGACGGATGGCCCGTTTGGGGTCGAAGGTATCCGTGGTGATGGTCTCGGCGTAGCGACCGGAAAATTCCGGGTATTCCGCGTTGAAGAAACGAGTTAGTTGCTCGGCGTGTTTCTTGGTGACGGCAAAGACAAGGGTCTTTCTTGGGTGGTCGCCGCCACGGGCTTTCTCAATGATGGAGAACTCTTTCACCATGAGCTCGTTTCGGTCTTCAACTGTGACGAATCGCTCCAGATCCGAAGGGCGGTAGTCCTCACCCTCCCATGCGATTCCTTCGGCGGTGATCTTCGTCTTGGCGATGTAGATGTCGTAGTCGGCCAGGAAGCTGTCTCGGATGCCGTCCAGAATACCGTAGGCGAAGGTAGGCTCGCCGGTTTCGGTTACGGAGTTCCAGCAGTCGAAGAACAGGTGGGTATTGCGGATGAGCTTGCGCTCCAATTCGTTGACGTATTCGTACTTGCCAGGATTCGGAGTGGCGGTCAGGCCGATATGGATGGCATCGAAATACATCAGGAGGTCGCGGTACTTGCTGTAAATCGAGCGATGGCACTCATCGGTGATGACCAGGTCGAAGTAGCCCGATGAAAACCCGCCTGGTCCTAACTGGCCCTGGATCGTGGGGAGAGTCCCTACCACGATTTGTCCCTCCTTGCTGCGTTTGCCTCCGGTCAGAAGCACGGAAGGGTAGTCGCTGAGATATTCGTCGAACGTCTCCTCTTTGGCCTGGCGGGCCAGCTCGATGCGGTCGGCCAGGAAAAGGACCCGCTGAACCAGTCCGGCTTGAAAAAGCCGTTTGATCTGCAAGGCGATGACGAACGTCTTGCCCGTACCGGTTGCCATTTCAATGAGGAGCTTCCGGTGCTTGGATTCGAGGGTCTTATCCATGGCCTGGAGGCACTCGCGTTGATATGGCCAGACGGTCCGTTCCTCGCCTTGGAAGATGACCTTTTCAGGAATGGGGATCGTGGATAGGGGACGCCGCAGCCTTTTGAGGGCGGCGCGCTGTTGCAGGTCAGTGCGGGTAAAGAAAGCGGCTACCTGGCGAGCATCGGCCTCCTGGTAATCCCAGAAGTAGGTCGTTTCTCCATTGCTGAGAAAAACAAATGGAGCGGAGAGACTTCTTGCGTATTCTTCGGCCTGACCTCTGGCGCCGTAGGGGTCCTTGCTGAATCGCTTGGCCTCGATGACGGCCAGGGGACGGCTACGCGTGTCAAGGAGGAGGTAGTCGGCCTGGCCATCGGTGATTTCCTCGGAGGTAGTGACCTGAGTTTTGTCTTCGATGTTCCAGCCGGCCTCACCCAGCATCCGATCAATGACAATGCGGGAGTCGGTTTCTTTGGTGGCCTTACTCAGGCCAGTTGGTAAATCAGCCGGGGTGCCTATCATATGCGTTATTATAGCAGGGGGAGGTGGGGGGCAGAAGGATGTGCAATCCCTCGCAGATGGGCTTACTGCGGATCCAAAAAGATCTTGACGCGCTGGCAGAAGACGTAGTACAACTACTTCTACAATTGGACGCCGTGTGAGGGAAGCCCCGTTAGGTTAAGAAGGGGCCGCCCCCCCGCCACTGTATCCGGGAAACCGTTAGAGCCGAAATCGCAACAGGCCACTGTCCTGCACCCTACGTGGTGCAGGGTGGGAAGGCGCGAGAGTAGGAGGAGCCGGCTGAAGCCGGCTCTAA
>OBEQ012397328.1_pt1 | contig 12954 bp, 12 predicted proteins | sample 1670901 | NCBI WGS metagenome assembly OBEQ01 (sample SAMEA104232315, study PRJEB22302) | groundwater metagenome | biome: forest; feature: aquifer; material: groundwater | place: USA | collected 2011-08-07 | depth 5.4 m
TCTTCTCTACCTATCTCTACCCATTCTGTCTCTATCCCACTCAGTACTTTGCCTATGCCGTACACCTAGCACCTATGATCAATGACTCACCTCGTATACGGAACTCCTCTGAGTCTAGAACTGAGGCAAGGGTGTAGGCATAAGACGCAACGTGACACGTAACGCGAGCTAGGCGTACTGGGAAGAAGAGACGTTATCTGTACCAATTGGACGTGCACGTTATACGAGCATACGTGATAACCAAACAGACGCGCTTATATGAGACATATGCTAGTTATTTCTCTGATGCTTAAGAAGCATAGTAAATGGTTAAAACCCATAAAGAGAAAAAAGCGGGGTGGTGAGATTTTTAGCGAGTTTTTTTGGGGGGGAAGTTCTTCTAAAAAAATGTCCATGCGATGAGGGTTAGTAGGAAGCTAATTCCTACTATGATTGAACTAAAAGAAATGGGGAATATGACGTTGAACTCTTTCTTTGCAAAATAATTCATTGCAAGAACTCCGCTGATGCGAAGGAGATGAGTGCAAGTAATGAATACTAGAAGGGAAACACTATCAAGCGCGTATAAGAGCATTAGTATGAGATATCCGAGCGTGTAAGGGAGATAGGAAAGGAAGAGTTCCTTGTAGCGTAATTTGACTTCGAGCACGCGTGTATAGGGAGAAAGTATCATCTCAAAGGCTGATCCACAGGTAACAACAAGAAAAAGAGTGGTGGTCATCCATGATACGCTTGAGTGGTTTTTAAAGAAAAATACGCTTCCTAAACAGAACAAAGGGATACACAATGTAAACATAGTTTTGAAGATGGCGGTGAATGCTGATTTTATGAGTGAGAGCCTGTTATCGGTGACTTCTATATAGGAAAGAAGGGCTGTGTCGGCAACGCCGATAGTTTTGATGGCAATACGTTGAAAGAAGATAGCAGCATCGTGCACTACCTTGAAGAGGTTAGCGGTGGAAAACCCTTGCATCCTGGTTATGAAAGGGAAGAGGAAGTTGCGTTCTGAAAGTGATTCGGAGAGTCCTATGATCCACATAAAGAAGGAGTGTTTGAGGAAGGCTCTTACAAGGGCGCGGGTATCGAGAGGTTCATGGCTGGGGATGGTGGTGGCGCGATAAAATAAAGGAAGCATGCTTACAGAAAAGAGTATGGTGCAAAAGTTGGAGATGATCTTAGAGATGAAAAGGAATGATACGATGGAGAGGGGGGATGCGTTAAAAAAGCAGAGGTAGAGCATGTTAGCGGTCATCTCTAGGAGTAGGAAAAAGGCTTGGATGAGGTTGAATTGTTTCTGCCAAAAATGAGCATGGTAGACGAGCATAAGAAGGGAGGTTACGCCTTCTGTTACAAACAAGATGCTGATAAGAGGAAGGAAGGCAAGGTTGGGGATAAAGATGTGGAGAGCGTAGAGTAAAAGGGGAAGGCCAGCTGCAAGTATACAGAATTTAATTAAGAGTAAGTATTGTACAAATTTTTTATGAAGTGCTGTGTTTTTACTAAAAACTGGAGCAAAGCGAGGGATCGATTTTTTGAGGCCACAGTTGAGCCAGAGAAGGAGAAGAAAGATGATGCTATTGGCGGTGGCCCATTGAGAAAAATAAAAGGAGGGAAGTTTCTGGTACAGGATGAAAGTGAGGGCTACAAAGCAGATCTTATATACTACATAAAAGAGAGCGTTCCAATTAATGGCGGCAGTAAAAGCAGCAAAGAAACGTGAAGTTGACATGGTAGGCTCGTTGTCGACCTTGTGTAAAAAAAACTAAAAAGAAGCGTGTTGTTATGATCCTGAGGAGTAATTGGCTTTTTTGATAGCAGCAGCTTCATTGAGTTTGAATGCATTGTTGGCTTCAGATGGAGTTATTGCTTTTGTTTGTACTTGCCCAATAAGAGCTTGTGAAGGGGGGCATTGATTGGTTGAAGCGTTGGCTTGCAGGCGTAGTATGTCATACGCTTGAAAGCAGGGGAGCTGGGATGGGTCAACAGATTGGTTAGCGGTTGAGGTAGGTTGAGCAATTTGTCCAAAGGCATAACTTGAACTGGGGAATGAAGGAGGTGCAGCATTTACTGAAGGAACGGGAGTGGAAGTGGAAATAGAAGGAGCTGGAATTGAAACAGGAGGTGCAACAGTAACGGGAGTTGTAGCGGGAGCTGAAGAAGCAGGAAGCGACGGAATGGAAAAAACGGAAACTGGATCAGAACCAAGACAGGTAAAAGAGACGAGCAAAAAGGTGAGGTTGGATAACTTTTTCATAAAAACTCCTTTCAAAAGAGAATAAAGATAAGCATAACTGTAGCCATCTTCAATGTAAATGAATGAAGGGCCTAAAAAGAGAGGGCGTTATGTTTGAGAGTTTTAGTAAAATTCTGTTTTTTCTCTAATGGGAAATTATATAAAAAGTGAGGGAAAGAATTTGGAAAGACTTCTTCAAAACAAGCTCTAGATCGATGTATGAGAGGTTTGTTAAAAATGAAAGAAGATTTTATAGTTTCTCGACGTTTTCATCGTCAAAGTAAAAAACTTCCAACAGTGGCCAACGTCGAAAGCGCCCCTGAAAGCGACCTTTAGGAGCTGGTTTTGAGAGGGCAACAATTAAGGAGAGGAAGAAAAAGAACAAAAAACGTATAAAAATGCAGGTGAGTACTACGGAAAAGAAAGAGAAAGAAAACCATGTAAAGGCAAAACATACTGCGCAGGTAAGAAGATTGCCAACGGCTAGAAGGCCTGCCCGTTCTTGTAAAAGAAAAAACTTTTCATACAAAATGAACATGCTTTCAAGTAAGTGAACAAAGAAAAAGAAAAAAAAGAGGGCCCAACTAAGATGAGCTACTTGAGGATGTCCGGCTAGTGTTGCAAAAGACCGGCCTTTGAGTAAGAGAAGAATTCCCAAGAGTGTGGTAATAGACACAAAGAGCAGTAAAACAGTTTGGAAAGCTTTGTAATGAGAAGAAAGTGAGAAGTTTTTAACTCGACTTAATAAAGCCTCTGCCGGCGGTACACATACTTTATGTATAAAAAAGGTGCAAGCGTGCGTCAGATAATTTGCAAAGGTTAAAATCCCTGCCTGCGCAAATCCTCCATAAAAGGAAAAGAGAGGTACTAGAAAGTTGCTGGTAAAAAACGACCGACAAAGTTGATTGATGAGTACTGATGCGCGTGTAGTAATAAAAGCTACATGAGGAGGAAGTGTGAGTTGGTTAGATTCAGAAGGTAATGTCTGATAATACGAGAAGAGTAAATAAACACAGCAAGCATTAGAAAGTAGGGAAAGAAAAATAAAAGGAACAAAAAAAAGTGATAATGAAAAAGGGACACCTGTCCAATGAAGGATCCAAATAGTTCCGACATATAAAGCAATCTGCAGTACTTCAAGTAGTGCGGTGTAACGATTATAAAAGGCAAGATACAAAATATGTTTCAATAATTTTTTGATGCCTTCCGCTATAACAAAAAGTCCAACCAAAAAAATACAGCGATAATCAAAGGAGTGGAAAGGACTCAGCATGAGTAATAACGCCATTCCAACAAGTGAAGACGCTATAATAAAAATGCTCTGACTTTTAATATAGTGGCGCACTAAATAGGAAAAAGATTTCTTATGGGCCGTAAAACTTTTAAAAAAAGGAAGGAGCCCGCCATCAAGCCCTGCGATAAGAATCGTAATAATCAAATAAGAAAAAGAGAAAAGAACGCCAGCTTTTCCATACAAAGAACTGTCACAATAGGTGAAGAGCCCCACTTGATGTGCAACAAAAATAAGTTGATAAGCGATCGATTCAAACGTGTTCCACTTAACCGCTGAAAAAAAACTTTTCTTATAAGATTGCAGAAACATTTCTTCAGTCTGTTTACCTGGATCCTTTGGAATTGGTAAGCTACCGTCATCTTTTTTCATTATCAGTTCCTTATGCTTATTTATTAAAAGGAGTAACGTATGAGCCTTCAGTATACCATACATTGCCATTACCCCTGGTATTTATACCTGGAATCCATCAAGTTTTTGGATATTGAGCCTTAGTGCTCTATCGCTCTGTAAGGGCAACCAAGAGTCTGCTGTAAATAGAATTATTAATATGGTATACTTTTTCCATGCATGAGCTGTGCTCAAATAAGGAAGAAGTATCTTTGAGAAAGGGAATCACAATGTTCTCGCTCAACGATAAAGTAGTATATCCGGGACATGGAGTGGCATCAATTTGCCGCGTGTTTGAAAAAAATGTGGGCTTACAAAAAATAATATTTTATGAGCTTAAATTTCAAAGCAAAGACATGACTATCATGGTCCCCAAGGATAAAGCGGAAGAAGTAGGAGTTCGCTCTCTCAGTTCAAGTAGCTCAATTACCAGTATGCTTGAAACCTTAGCACGTCCTGCGCGTCATATTAGATCTACGGAATCTAGCGCGAGTAATTGGAATAAACGGAACAAAGAGTACCAATCAAAGTTACGTACGGGGTCTCTCAAGGATATTTCAGAAATTTATAGAGACCTTAAATATATCTCACGCTACAAAGAACTTTCTTTTGGAGAAAAGAACCTTCTTTTAAAAACAGAGGCGTTATTAGTAGAGGAGATATCAGCAGCAGAGCAAGTTGGAGAGGATAAAGTAATCGAAAAATTGAGGGCATATCTTGTACCATCCTTAATAATTACTCCAAGTGTCTCAAGCGTGGTCGAACGATAAAACTAAAAAAAGGGGCTGTAGTTTTTGCTACGCCCTTTTTTTATCAAAGCACTATGGTATCCTGGCATAATGATAATTCAGTTCAGGAACATTCAAAGACAAAAACCTACTTTATGCGCAAACACATCATTAGTATATACGGGCCTACCGGGGTAGGTAAGTCAGATTATGCACTCGCATTAGCTCAAGATTTCCCGTTGGAAATCATAAACTGCGATGTGGGGCAGCTCTATACTCCTCTTTCTATCGGTACTGCCAAACCCGATTGGAAACGAGAAAAGACCCCTCACCATCTTTTTGATCTTCTTAATGAACCGCGAGATTATACTGTGGTTGACTATAGAAAGGCAGTGCTCGAATTGTGCCAACAAGTCTGGGAGAGGAACGCTACTCCTGTTCTGGTTGGAGGGTCTGGTTTTTATATAAAATCTCTTTTCTTCCCTCCTCTTTCTCCTGAACAACCTGAACAAAAAGAAAGCCTTCCCCTCTATGAAGGGCAAACAACTGACGCTCTTTTTGCTACCCTACAAAAGTTAGATCCTATCCGCGCTTCTCAAGTGCATCCTCATGATCGATATCGCATAGAACGAGCTCTTACTCTTGCCAATCGAGCCCCTGGTACGGTGCACACTTTGCAACCAACCTACCATGATCTTGGATTTCCCTACGCATTGTTTTGCCTTTCTCGTGAACGTTCGGAACTCTATAAACGCATTAATGAACGAACAGAAAAAATGATGGATGCAGGATGGATAGAAGAGGTACAAGGCTTACAAAAAACCGCTTGGGCGCCTTTCTTAAACCGAAAAAAATTAATAGGCTATAATGATATACTTTCCTTCTTAAAAGACGCACACGATCGTAAAAAACTAGTAGAAATTATTGCACAAAAAACGCGCCATTATGCCAAACGACAAATGACTTTTTGGCGAATGTTAGAAAAGGAATTAGCCGTGCATTGTACTTCCCCAAGCATTATTGAACAAATTATGATTACCAATGAACGGACAACGTACCTTGCACTTAAAAGCCGTATTTCTACTTTTTTGAATTCCTTATAAGGATACAATGTATGAAAAAAATACTGACAAAAATGCGTCACTCAATGGGCATACTTACAACTCTCAAAGATGAAGAGGCGGGGTTGTTTGTTCCCAATCGACAAGTAAGTTGGATAGTTGCAGGAACCCTTTTCTTAGGCTTTCTCTTTTTTATGCTGGGATACTTTTGGGGACATAGACGCGCGCTTGATCGATTTGTTGCAAAAATAGAAGAAGAATCATTTGCTGATCGAATCAACTATGCTCTTTATACAATGAATGATCGCGATATAAGCGAATTCGAACAAGAAACTGAAGATGTTAATGGAGTAAGCACATCACCGGAAGAACTTGCACAAACTAATGACGAACAAGAAGAAAACGGGGAAGAACAAGAACTTTCTGTAACCGCTGCCCAAGCACCATCTCAGCATGAACAATCAGATGACGTAAAAAAAGAAAATACTCTTGTGCAAGAATCGCAGCCAGTGCAAGCTCAAGCAAGCATATTGTTTGTTGCCCCTCTTGCAGGGTTTGGTACACTACATGCAGCTACAGAATTTATTCAGCGTGTTCAGCTTGTTGATCCTTCTAGTGTTGTAGAAAAACGAACAAGCAAAACATCCAAAGGCCGCGCCATCACCTGGTATCAAGCAACGACAGGTACTTTTGAAAAGAAAGAAGACCTTGAAAAAATTGTAAATGTTATACGAAAAAAAGAGCATATTAAAGACATAAAAATTGTAGAGAAAAGAAAGGGTTAAGTACGATGGCAATCATAGTATCATTAAGAAAAGCAATAAAAGGTCCTGTAGGTAAAATACTGATGGGAGGCATATTCATCACCATGTTTGGCGGATTCGGCCTTTCAAGAATTTTTTTAAAATTTTTCAAGGGAAGCAGCTTTGAAGGGGTTGCCCTGGTTAATGGAATCGATATTTCTAGGCAGTCATTTCAAGCTGCAGTAGCGCAAGAAGATCAGCGCATTTCTGCTATTCGTCAGCAATATGGAGAACATGCAGATTTGTATATGAACATTATGGGGATGAATACCGATCCACAAGTTAACGCACTCAATGCGTTGATACATGGAGCGGTGATGGAAGATTTTGCAGAAAAATTACAACTTCATCTTTCTCATGGTTACCTTGAAGCACGCTTGGCAGACCCTCGCTTTTTAATGAATGAATTTGGCCACTTACTTCCACGAGAAACATTCCTTAAAGATGGAGGCATAGATACCTATGCTGTTCTAGAATTTTTAAAACAGACTGGTCAGATGGAGGCAATTGAAGAACAATTGCGTGAAAAACTTATCAAACAGTTTGCAATTCTTATGCTGCAATCAGGTTTTTTTGTGCCATCCTTCATGATTAAACAAATGTATGTTGAACAAAAACTTGGTAAGAAATTTTCCTACCAAACATTTACACTTGCTACCTTCATTCAAAAAGAACGTACTGCTGGTGCAACCGATGAACAGTTAAAAGCCTTTTATGATGAACAAAATAAACTGAGCAGACGCTATTGGATTCCTGAATTACGCAGCGGAAATAAATGGACATTCTCAGCAGACCAGTATGGCATAACAATTGATGCAAGCGATGTTGACGCTTATTACGCTAAAAATAAAGCTACACGTTTTGTAAAAGAGCCAGTACAAATACAAGTACGAGAAATAGTATTTGGTGATCTGGTAAAACGAGGACGTGCAACAGTACAGGAAGAAGCTGAAAAGGTATATGCCGAGCTTATGCAAAATCCTGCCGACTTTGAAAAACTTGCCAAAGCTAACTCAACAGATAAAGAGAGTGGCGCAAAGGGCGGTCTAGTAGAATGGTTTAAACGTGGCGCCAAAGACAAAGCATACGAAAAAGGAGCATTTAAGCTTAAAGAAGATGGCGAAATTTCTCCTCTTGTAGAAACTAAAGATGCGTTAGTTATTTTACAACGAGTAGCTCGTAAAGAAGCGACCTTTGAACCACTTGAAAAAGTACGCGCTGATATTGTTAAAATCCTGACTGATCAAAAATTCAGAACAGAATTTACTCGCCAGGCAAACCAACTTTCTCGTCAAGATGATACGCAAAATGCTTTAAAAGGATTTGTACAACTCCATAAAGGTGTCGAATCCAGTCTTAATGAAGTAAAAAAAGACACCGCAGATATCGTATCACAACGGCTTTTTGTGCTTAAAAATGATGGCGACCTAAGCGTTTTTGTACAAGATGGTAAGGGAGTTATTGTGCAATTTGCAGGTAAAACACCTTCAAAAGCAGCCGTCATTGAAAAAGTTTTCAATGAAGTTGCCTCTGATTATTACGAAGCAAAAGCAACCAAAGCACTTGAAGCCGCAGTCAAAAAAGCAAAAGAGCAAACTCTTGCGCAGAAAAAACTCGTGTCAGTAGACGGAGGCAAAATAAGCTCAACTGAGTGGATTAAAGCTGATGATACAAAGATGCTCGAAAAACTTGTAGAACAAGGGTTTCCGCAAGGTTTTATGGAGCTTGACTGGGAAGGGGCAGTTCTTTCTAACTTTAACAAGGACGGGGGAGTTGTTTTACGCTTAGATGAAACTGAAGAATTTAAAGAAGAAGCCTTAGAAGAACAAAAGCAAGGAATGCTAAAACAGGTTTTTGAGCGCAACAGCGGGCTTTTCTCGCAGGCCTTTATTGCGTCTTTGTTTAGAAATGCTACAATAAAAGTCAATGATGAACTATCCCGTGTGAAAGATCAGCTATGAAATCAAAGACAACGCCAACCTCTGATACCTCTGTAAAACAGAAGGATCTAGCGGGTAACCATGAATTTTCCGCAAAACAAAAAGCGCTTGAAGTTACATTCGCTCAAATTGATAAGCAGTACGGAAAAGGTGCTGTTATGCTCCTTGGCCAATCGACGGGTATAGGCGTGGAAGCTGCGTCTTCAGGGTCTATCCTTTTAGATCAGGCCCTGGGAGTAGGCGGCTATCCAATAGGAAGAGTCGTAGAAATTTTTGGACCAGAAGCTTCTGGTAAGACGACACTTGCATTACAAGCAATAGCAGAAGCACAGAGAAAAGGTGGCATTTGCGCCTTTATCGACGCAGAACATGCTCTCGATCCTGAACATGCCACTAAGCTTGGCATTAATATTAATGAGTTGATTATTTCTCAACCAGATTATGGCGAACAAGCTTTGGATATTGCAGAAATGCTTATTCGTTCAGGCGCTATCGACATTATTGTGATCGATTCGGTTGCGGCTCTTGTACCAAAGGCTGAACTTGAAGGTGACATGGGGGATACCCATGTAGGGCTCCAAGCTCGTTTGATGTCACAAGCATTGCGTAAACTTACTCCTGTTATTCACAAATCAAGGTCCATTGTGATCTTTATTAACCAGATTCGACACACCATTGGTGGGATGGCTTTTGCCAATAAAGAAACCACTACGGGTGGGAATGCCTTGAAATTTTATGCTTCTATTCGCCTTGATGTTCGACGCATAGCAAGTTTAAAGAAGGACGAAGTCCATATCGGTAATAGGGTTGCCATTAAGGTTGCAAAAAATAAAGTAGCAGCCCCGTTCAAGCGTATTGAAGTTGATCTTCTCTTTAATGAGGGTATCAGCCGCAATCTTGATCTTCTTGACGCGGCGCTCTTTTATGGTGTTGTAAGTCAGTCAGGTTCATGGTTTGCCTATGAAGGAAACAAAATAGCGCAAGGACGTGAACAGGTACTGCATTATCTTAACCACGAAAAAGAAGTTGCTCTGGCGATGCGCACAAAAGTGCTCGACGTTATTGCGGCTGGAAAGCAATAAGTTTATGCCTGGTACTGTAAATGAAAATAACAAACGGTTTTCAAAGGGAAGTGATTCATTGAAAGAAAATACTACTCATAAAGGTCCATTAGCTAACGAAGCCATACGCGCAGCTCAGGTGCAGCTCATTGCTGCCGACGGGGCGAATATCGGTGTTGTTGATAGAGCAGAGGCTTTGGCGCAGGCAAAAGAAGCTGGTCTTGATTTGGTTATGCTCTCTGAAAGTGGCGCTCACAACGTTCCCGTAGTAAAAATCATGGACCACGGGAAAGAGCTCTATAAATCCAAGAAGAAACAAGCTGAATCTAAGAAGAATCAGAAAATTATTCTTGTTAAAGAAGTAAAAATTCGTCCAAAAATTGGCGAGCATGATTATGATCGTAAAATTAAGCAAGCAGTTGAATTTTTGCTTGAAGGAAATCGCTTAAAAATTACTGTTCAGTTTCATGGACGTGAAGTTGCCTTTAAGAGTGAACAAGGTGGGCAACTATTTGATAAAATAACCCGTAGTTTTCAGGCTGAGGGGCTTTCTGATCGGATTGCAGAAGAGAAGGAAGCAAACGCTGGAAAAACGTGGTCTAAGATGTTTTTTTTGAAGAAGTGATAGGTACAAGATGCCAAAAGTTAAAACAAATTCCGCTGCGAAGAAGAGATTCAAACGCATCGGTAAAGATACAATAAAACGTGCTTCCGCCTTAAGACGCCATATCTTAACAAAGAAATCACGCAAGAAAAAAAGACAATTGCGTCAGGGTGGCTATATAGCAGCTGTAGACGTTAAGAGAATCAGTCAATTACTTCCTTATTGGTAAAATGGATAAAACATGACAAGAGTTAAACGCGGTATATGTACCAAAAAACGTCACAAAAAATTACTCAAACAAACTAAAGGCTATTGGGGTCAGCGCTCTAATATTTTCCGCCGAGCAAAAGAAACTTTGCTACGTGCGATGGCCTTTGCATTTGTGGGTAGAAAACTTAAAAAAAGAACTACCAGGGCTCTCTTTATCACTCGCATAGGCGCAGCGGTAAAACCACTGGGTATTTCTTACAGTGTCTTCATCCATGGTCTTAAATTGGCTAATGTTGAATTGAACAGAAAGATGCTCAGTCAGCTTGCTATTTTTGAACCACAAGGCTTTTCCAAGATCGTTGAAATTGCTAAACAGGCTCGTTCTTGACAATAAAACTCTCTTCTCTGTAGAATCTCACTCAGCACATAGGTAACAAATGAAGGAGAGAGTGATGGAAATGATAGCTGCGTTAGAGAAAAAGATAGAGAAGCTTGTCGGGCTATTGCGTGCTTTGAAAGAAGAATCTACGCACCTTAAGAACGAAAATCAGCAGTTGAAAGAACAGATCGTTCGCCTTGAGGACTCTTTACTGAAAGAGAATAAGCAGTTTGAACAAAAGCTAACCGTGACTGAACAAGCGGTTAGCGATTTGCTTAAAAGCATTGACGAGCTTATAGAGACGGAAAGTTGAGTTTCCCCATGGCAAAAAATAGAACGAAAGTCTCTATCTGTGATGTTTCGTACTCCCTTGTAGGCGATGAAGAAGAAGCGCATCTCTTTCAGGCCGCGGCGCAGGTTGATTCTGCGATGCGTACTGTGAGTGAGGCGGGTGTCGAACGTGAAAAGGCAGCAGTTCTTGTTGCCCTTCAGTTGGCAAGCAAAATTCTGAAATATGAGGCGCGTGAGCGTTCTCAGGCTGAAGAGGGTGAGCGTCTTCTTGAAAAAATAGAGCGCGAGACACAGTTTCTTACCAGATTTTCTTAACATATTTTTCTCTTTCATGGCTGTTTTCCTAAGTGCATGCCCGAAAAGCGCATAAAATTTTTACGATGCTTTGTAGCATGATTTGAAAAACATCTTAAGTACCTGATACATGCGCAGAGAGATAGGAAAGACAATGTTAGTAGGAATCAGTGAAATGCTTATTGGTTTGATCGGCATCGTAGTTGCAATAAGTATGCTTATGTACGCGCGCAAAAAAATGGCGGAAGCAACTGCCTTTTTTGCGCAAATCGAAGATAAGCAGAAAAGTGTCAAACGTGAGATCGAAACAGAGCGAAAAGAAGCACTTTTAAAAGCAAAAGATGAAATTTATAAACGACGCAATGATTTTGAAACAGAAATCAAGCGTGAACGAATTGAAGTAGAACGACAACAGGCAAAGCTTCAAACTAAAGAAGATCTGCTTGAAAAAAAAGAGGCACAACTTGATGACCTTAAACGTGAGGTTCAGGATAAGGAGCGCAAATTACTTCGTATGAGTGAGGTAATGCATTCCAATGAAGAAAAATTAAAATCTCTCTATAACGAGCTTATTATGAAGCTCGAAAACATTAGCGGTTACAGCAAAGATCAAGCCAAAAAAGAACTTGCTGATATTTTGCATGCAGAAGTTAATCTCTCGAACCAAAAATGGATTCAAAAAGTTGAAGAGGAAGCTCGCCAGTCTGCCAAAGAAAAATCTACTCAGATTATTGTAAGCGCTATGCAGCGTTATACTGTCGATCAAGTTACTCCCAATTCCTCAAGCGTAGTTCATTTACCAAGTGAAGATATGAAGGGTCGTATCATTGGTAAAGAAGGAAGAAATATCAAATCACTTGAAATGGCAACCGGTATGGAATTTGTTATTGGTGACGCGCCTGAAATTATTACCGTTTCAGGGTTTAATCCCATTCGTCGAGAAGTTGCTCGTCGCGCACTTGAAAAATTGATCACTGATGGACGTATCAACCCAACTCGCATCGAAGAGACTGTTGAGTTGTGTGAAAAAGAAATCGAAGAAATGATTGAAGAATATGGTAAGCAGGCGATTTTGGAGTGCAACATCCAAGGTGTGCATCCCGAAATTGTAACCTTATTAGGTAAACTTCATTTTAGAACAAGTTTTTCTCAAAATGTGCTTGAACACTGTAAAGAGGTCGGCACGTTTGCCCGTATGATTGCAGAAGAACTTGGTCTTAACGGCCATATCGCTATGCGCGCAGGGCTTTTACACGATATCGGTAAAGCGGTAACTGCTGAAGTTGAAGGACCGCATGCTATTATCGGAGGTGACATTGCCAAGCGCTGTGGTGAAAATGCCATGGTCGTGAACGCAATTTCTGCTCATCACGAAGAAGTCCCATTCCTTTATATTTATGCTCCTATCGTGGTAATCGCTGATACTATTTCAGCGTCTCGCCCTGGTGCTCGCCGTGAAACATTAACTGCATACATCAAGCGTCTTGAAAAACTGGAAGATATTGCAAATCCATTTCCTGGTGTTAAAAAAGCGTACGCTTTACAAGCAGGTCGTGAGATCCGTGTTATTGTGGAAGAAGATTTACTGGATGACGAAAAAGCACTCATTCTTGCACGTGATGTTGCAAAGCGGATTGAAGACGAGATGAACTTCCCTGGTCAAATCAAA
>OBEQ010992929.1_pt1 | contig 12953 bp, 5 predicted proteins | sample 1670901 | NCBI WGS metagenome assembly OBEQ01 (sample SAMEA104232315, study PRJEB22302) | groundwater metagenome | biome: forest; feature: aquifer; material: groundwater | place: USA | collected 2011-08-07 | depth 5.4 m
CCCCGGCTTCGTGTCTTTTCAAGATGGGAATAATCTGATCTTCGGTGAATCTTTTGCGTGCCATAGAAACCTCCTGGTTACTGCTTTTACCACCTGGAGATTCTACTTTCAAACTGTTTGATTTTTAGGGGGGAGCGCCATGATTACGTTCCAAATGATTAATTTCGTGAAGAAGAACATAATCCAATTCTTCCTCAGTTTTGACAAATTGAAGAAGTTCGGGAGTGACAACAATTGTCCAATTCACAAAGGCCATAGCATTAACCCCTTCTCCCGTAGAGGCCAACAAATGGATCGCGGGAAGATCTTTTTCTTCCATATCCGGCAGCAATTGCTTAAGCTTGTTTTTGAGAAACTCAACAGCAGGGTGCTCATCCGGCATAAAGCCGTAATTAGCTTCCATCAGCATAAGGGCCTCGACAGAAACTTTCTTTTTTTCCTCTTTTGTGAGTTTCTCTTCTTCCTCGTCATCCCCTCTTTTTTGATGCTTCGCTTTTAAAACTCTTTTTCTCTCATTCGATGATTCTCTCAATTCAGAGCGCGATTTTTTATCTTTCTTGGGCTTAGACGGTGTCTCTGTTTTGCCTGTAACGTTTCCAAGAAGTGAAGGCAATTTTCCACTTAACCATTGCTGGCCTAAAAGGCCCATCAAATCCGCGGAAGATTTCGGAAGCAGCGTTGAAACCGTCTGAAACATTTGCATGATATCGGGCGGGCCGTCCGGGGAATAAAACAGGGCCTGCGTGATATCTCGCAAACCCGCAAGCTGGGCCATTTTATTAAGTGAGCTGATATTTTTTGTCACCAAAATCCATTTAATCGGCACATCAATTCCTTCCTGTTTCAAGAAAAGAAAGATATCAGCGACTGACTTTTCGGGCAATTTAGGATCAAATCTCTGGGTAATCGAGGTTTTCAATCTCTTGAGGAAGGCTTTGTCCCGAAGACGCTCAGGAGCAATAAATTTAGCGACCACACGATCAAAGGCCCGGTCGCGATTGCCCAAAAGCGAATCCGCGATCACTTCGAGTAAAAACTTCCTTTCAGCGACATCGAAAAGCAGGATGTTTTTTCTATCCAAAACTCCGAGCATTCCCCCTGCCATCATAATAAATTGCCCGGGATGAATATCAGAGTGCACAACTCCGGTCTCAAATAATTGATAAAAATAGTTCTGCGTAAGGGCCGCCACATTCTGCTGGGCTATTTGAGTCAAGTGCGGATCATTTTTTTGTTCAACCTGTGTCAAAAGTGAATTCAGAGACTGGCCTTGAACAAACTTTTCCCAGCGAATCAAATCCGTACCAGTGTCCCGGACCACCGGGATAAATAATTTAACCGGAACATTGTCTGCCGCTTTGAATTTGTCGGGACTTTTAGAACGGAAATCGTTTTGTTCTTCGTACTTTTTATTTTTCGCAATATAGTCCGGATCATTCAGTTCATCCAGGACCCACTGATGGGCATCCACAAGCAGCAGTTTTAATAATTTGTAATATTGTATCTCCGGAAGATTTCCTCCATTGGCCCGTTTGATCAAACCGTCCAGAATCTGCTGGCCAAAGTGTTCCAGCTCCCCGGAACGATAACCCGCATTCGGATTTTTCACCCCGAGCGCCCATTTATCCTGGTCCTGATCGATGGTTTCATAAACCGTAACAATCGAACCGCCCCCAAGCATCTTTCGCACTTCCAAAATAGTTTCAAACAGCGCTTTAAATTTCGGATTTCTCTCTGCTTCTCTTTTCATGACCAAATAAGCCTGTATCTTCGTTTGCCCTTGCACAGCATCATAAACCTGAGATAAAACCTGGCGATCTTCGACAGAAAGGTCAAAATACATACCCACAAGCTGAAGCAGCCGCACGGCAAGGCTTCCGACATGCTTTGAAACTTCGACCGCGAGCTCGATCGGCGTGATCTGTTTGCTGAATATTTTTCTTTGGCCGATGAGCGGCGCAAGTCTCTCGCTTGCCGCATTCTCAAAATTAATATAAGAAATTTTTTCCGGGAAAAACACTTGCGATCGACTCGCCACAGACTCGAGCCCATCCTGAACTTCGATATTTTCGGTTATCAAAGAAGGCGCAATACCCGTAACATAGGCCTTGATTCTTGCCCGCAAAATCTCGTGGGTTTGAGGGAATTTGCTTTTATCCGAAATGCCCGGATATTTAGCCTCCAGTCCTTTCAGTTGTTTTTGAAGAAGCGAATCAATGATTTGCTCGATCGGGTAAGGGTGACTCGGGACCTGTAATGCCACTTGCGAAAGGGCTGGCCCCACAAAATAAAACAGGTCTTCCGGGTCCAAATCTTCGGAAAGCGTCTCCGTGACATTCTGAATCACCCTGTCTGAGGTTTCTGTTTTTTTAATCTTGAGATATTGCCGGATAAAATGCCGGATCAAATCTTTTTTACCGGCCTCAGACCTGAAAATGCCCTCTGAGCCTTCCAGCGTGAGTGACCGCAGCAAAAGATAAATGAGAATAGAATCCAGACGGAACATGGCCGTATAAAACTCCTGAAAGAAAAGCATTTTGATTTTAATAATATCAATGCTTGCCAACGATTCTGCGGAGCGGAACCTGGCGGTTTCGATTTTTGCGGGATCGCCTTTTTCGCCGTAATAGGCCAAGAGCGCGATATCGTTGATATTGCTGATTTCAAGAGCATCTCCGTTAAATATTTTCCACCATTTTTCGGCCATGTAGGTTTTAAAACCCTTATCATCTTCATTGGTCGAAATAATGTGTTTAAAAAAATCGAGACGTTCGGGCTGAGGGATCAGGCGAAGCAGGGTCTGGCTGAGTTCGGCCATCATCACGTCTGAACTGACATCCAGAAGGCCTTCCATCTCTTTCAAAAACCAATCTGTCAACTGGTCAAGATCTTCTTTGCTATTGGCCTTTTCTTCCACCAGCGAAATCAACGCTTCACGGACCAGAGAGCGGGGCAAAAAGTTGTACTTTTTAATATAGCCAAAGGCCTCGTTAAAAGTCGCGGATCGTTTGATCATTTCACGAAAAGAAACCGCGGCCGTGCTCATGGCCGCAAAACTTTCCTGCGAAAGCAGTGATATGGCCAGTATTTTTTCAAAATCCTGGGGTGTTTGCGGAAAATCTTTCTTTTTGCTCAAATAGCTATTTAACTTTATCGAGATTTCTCTCCAGGACGTATCGTAATCGGTTTTGTTGATGTCGACAAAAGCCATTCCCCATTCAGAAACCAAGCGAACCGCATCTCCCATAATCCTTTCTGCCGGCATCTTTCTGTATTTATTCAAAGCTACGTGCTTCACCACCATCAAAATAGATGAAAGCTTGCCTCTCTCTCGCAGGCCAAAGTCCCATTGCCCCTCCATGCCAACCTCATTTCTCGAACGGATAAGACTGGCGAGCCATTTCACCGCAACTGCAGGCGACCAAGAAGTCCCAAAACGGAAATTTTGGAAGTAATCGTCAATTTGATTCAAAAAACGAAACTCCTTTTCACCCGCAGCATAAAGTGCAAGGACAATCATTTTTTCCTTTTCATCCTTTGTAACAAAGTCCTTTCGGCCATCCGAGTATCGCAGCCGGAAATCCCAATGATTATGGAGCCATATGGCTTCGGAAGTTCTCCTGACGACTTTTTCAAATCTTATTTTCCTGTCCGGGTCCTGCGATAAACTTAAAAACCAGTCCTTGAATTCCTTGTCCAGTTTTTTCGCATCCAGACTTTCTATCCGTGCCAGTCTTCTCGCATAAAGTGTCTGGGCTCCTCTTAGAAGATCTTGAGAAAATTCAATCTCACTGAACACAAGATAATTTTGTCTTGCCAGGGCAGCGCGGGATTTTTCCATTTCCTCTTCCTCAGAGATAAAGGGACTGCTTTCGCCGGCCGAGATCATCCCTTGCTCAAAACCTTCAAAAAGATTCTGTTTTTTATTTTCGGGCGGGACCGAATTTTTCAGGACCAAATTAAAAAAGCTGATCACTTTCGTTTTAAAAGCTAGGATAGCTCCATCGCGAGTATCATAAAATAAATCGCTTTCAACAAGTGTTCTTCTGATTCTGTTTAAAGGGAAATCCAATGCCATAAAAAGTTCTTTTAGCAAGTCGTCCGAAGAAACCAAGCCTATCTGCGTTTTTGTCATAAAAAGGTTAAGAACATCTTCGCTAATGCCCTCAAAGGGAATCTCATTTAAAAAATGAATCCTATGCGATTCTTTATTGCGATGCACATCAGACTTCAAGGGATCCCCTATTTCCTCATAAGTATAAACTGCCTTTCCTTTTACATAAGTCAGCATGAAGCTGCCCAGAAAAAGGGTATCAAGGTCAATTCTGAATTGAAAAATTTCACCGTACCTGTTTTGATAGGCTTTTTGCATTGTGTCGCGCAGTTTGATCGAAGGCCCCAATAAAGCCGGGAAGTTCGAAGGCACGCCATTCTGGAAGAAATGATCGAAGCTCTTCTGCGCCAAGTCCAGCATTTCCAGCGCTGTCAGCCACAGGCCCAATTTCTCAAAAAGATTTTCTTCCACAATTTCGGTCAAAAGTGCCGGATCAAAATAACGCGGAATCTCTTCTTTGGGGATGGTCACTTTTTTGCCGTCTTTTTCGTAAACAAACGGCTCCTTTCGCTGCAAGATGACATCGTGCAGGGCCAGCAGAATGAGCAATTCTTTTTCTTCACTTAACTGAACGCCCTGATTGCGGATAAAAGAACGCACCTTTTGCGGCCAGACTTCTTGCGGCGCGGTTTGAAGGAGCTGGCCAAATTGAAGCCAAAAATCACGGGGCTCCAGCTCTTCCAGCTCTTTAATTTTCTGCCGCACTTGCGGCCGGGGCAAGGCCGTCGGCGCCTCATACTGCTTCCAATCAATGGGATGAACATCTTCTGAGAGATGCAGCAAATCCGCAAAACGGATCAACTCTCTTAAATTGACATGCCGCAAGGCCATCGACCCGTGCACGGGGTCTGCCGCCGCAAGATCAGATAAAATTTTGTCATATTTGCTATTTTGTTCATGTTTTTTCCTTTCGATAAGCGCAGTCTGTTTTTTGGTAAAACTAATCGCCCCAATCGGATTAATCCCCCGCTTATCCAGCTCAAGCAGCATGGCAGTATCCGCCTGGAATTCCGCAAGTCTTCTCGCGCCCAAGCCGTAAAGATCGAAAGGATCGAGCAAATAGTGGGCATAAGAGTGTTCTTTTTCAATATGCGTCAGCTCATGCATGAGTAAAGCCAGCAATTCTTCTTCATTGTCAAAAAGTTTCAGCATTCCCGTCGTGATATAAATTTGATTCGTGCCTGTTGCAAAGGCGTTTTCTTCATCATCTTCAATCACGAAAATCTCGGCCTTGTGAGAACGAATAATTTTCTGCAGCTGGCTTGTCACAAATTGACTGAGAGGATGATTGGGCGAAAGAATCTTTTTTTCAAACCACAACCGCTGCACAGCTGCCTGCTGGCGTGCAAAGAAAACTTTTTTCGCTATGGCTTCGTGGGCCAACGCGCGCGCTGGTCCGGTTGCTTCCGGCTCGCTTTCAATTGGCAGCGCCGTTTTTTTCGCACGCATTTCCAAACGTCTAGTTTGGAAATTTTTGCTTGTGCTACCCTCATTGGAGGGTAGCCGCAACTCCGCTCGGGTCCCGAAAGAAGGTTGGAAAGTGATCCTGACGCTTGAAGCCGAGCGATTCATGACCTTGATTTTTTTTGTTTCTGAATTATAAATGACTTTATAGGCTCGGTATTCCATGATGCTGGCCTTAATATCCAAAACACTATGGCCTGCAACCGGCACGCCTTCCTCAGCGGAATAACGATTGTTCACAAGAGGCTCCCATTCTTTCTTCCCGCCATGTAAAACATGCAGCGTCAGCCCCTGCTTAACATAAAAATCAGCGGGAGCTACTTCTTGCTTGCGGACTATGGCGGCCACATGAAAAGGTCCGTCATACTCAAATTCGACTTCGTCCCCTGGAACAAGATTAAATTCCTTCTCCTGCTGGCCCTGCGGCAGCTTTGAAACATTCGTGATAGATTGAAGCGACTCTGAAACTTCTTGATGAAAATCGTACCCAAGAGGAGGCGTCTGGTCGTGAAGCAGATACTGATTTACTTCCACAACCGTTTGGTTGGTCGATCCCTGGTCGGCAAATTTTACGGCGGTGCCATATTCGGGATGTTCAACGATTTCGATTTCTACATGACCTGTCTGCAAATAATCGGGAATATACGACTTGGTCAACATATTGTAAGTCATGCGTCCTTCAGTCCGCTCAGCGCCACGCGACATGGCAGGATCAAAAGACTGCCTGGGAAGATAAACCGTGTGCTGAATTCCTTCGGACGAAGTCCAAAAGATGACCGTTCGACCTTCCGATTTGCCCAAATCATCTTTTGATTCCGCCACTGGTTTTCCGACCTTACCTTCAAGATCGATTTCCTTGTTGGAAAAATCTTCATTCAATACCGGCGGCCGCGCACCTCTTTTAATAATAAAAGGAATGCCTTCTTCCAGCTCGACATCGTCCAAGTCATACCACCGGTTATTCAGCCAGACTTGTAAAAGGAATTTGATTTGAGCGATGTTCACGCCGGCTTTTTCTCGCGAAGGCTTTGCCCAATCTTTATCTTCTCCCAACGGCACAATCTGAAAGGTCAAACCGGGCAACGCAAAACGGTTCAAAATTTTGAACCCATCCATTGCAAAAGGAATCGTATGAGTCTCAATCCTTCGCATGTTAATCAAATGGCTTGAATCATTCGGATCAGGCACGAGGCCGTCTCCACCAATGATGAATGGCTTAAAATTTCCTTTACCGAAATCCGCCGGGCGGGACGGACTGGATCTCAATTCATTTCGGCCCCCTTCTTTTTCCTCCCCCATTTTATGGGGGAGGAGTGAGCCGCCATAATTCTTGTCGAGCCTCGCCAAAGGCGGGGTGGGGGTAAAATAAACAAGCCGTGCATCGAGAAAATTATTTGGGGCTGGACTTCCGTAAGGGTCGGCCATTGTGGCGGGCCGCAACAGCTTTAAAATATTTTCAGGGGTCGCTTGAGATTTCAGATTGAGATTTTGGAGGCTTTCGATAAATTGATCTATCTTTTGAAGCTTTGGGTCTTTTACGCTTTCGCTCTTTTCATCAAGAAACGATGTGTAGTCTGCCGCTTTTTCGATTTTGCCTTGCTCCGCCAAATCCCGGATGATCTGGTCCCGCCAAGACTTTAAAAGACGTTTTATGTCCTCCCGACTTGCTTTTAAAAGATTGTCCCGTACCGCCCGGACCAAAGCTTTATAGAGATCGACTTTCCCATTTTCTATTTCAAAATAATCCTTCCAAGAAATTTTGCCCTGCATGTGTTCACGGTAAAGATTATTTTTCGGAACAGAATTCATTTGCGGCTTCAAAAGAAAATAAGACGTATTATTTTTCTTGAGCCTTTCGGTAAGGCTTTGAGTATGAAACCCGCCGGCTACGAGCAAAGCAGACTTTGTTTTGTTCTTACGCATCAAACTTGAAAGGTTATCAAGAAAAGCCTGGTCTCTTTTCGTAGCATTTTCATAAAATCGCCTATGAGATGTTAAATCTATTCCCCCTCCTATTTCCTCCCCCACTTTGCGGGGGAGGAGTGAGGTGGGGGTGACCTTTAATTCATTCCAGTCTTCACAGCTGAGCTCGAGCCGGACAGCGCGTCCAAGGACATCCAACCGGTGCCCCTCAAGGTCCAATTCTCTTTCCTTTTGCGTTTGAAATAATGTTTCTTTGATCTCGGCCGCGTAATGCTCAAAATCCCGAAAAAACTTTGTCCCCTCAATATCTCTCATCTGTTTCTGGCTTTCGATAAAATGCAAGAGCTTGCCGGTGACATTCACAGGGACGCCTTCTCGATCTGCCACTTCTTTTAAATAAAGCCCAAACATCGCTGCGGAAATCTGGGAAGTCTGGAATGCCTGTTTTTTTTCGAAGAAAAGACTCAACCCCTCACCCTGCCCTCTCCCCGTTGGGGAGAGGGGTTGGGTGAGGGAGATCATCGGTTTCGACTTAAGATCGGCTTCGATTTTTTTGGCAATGGCTTTGACTTCCATTTCGATATTTTGACTTTCATGGTCCTCTCCAGCCTCAAGAATGATGTCTAGCTCACTGTGTTCAGCCGGTGGCTTGATCGCGGAAAGAAGTTTCAAAACATTGAGCAAGTCGCTTTTATTTTCGTGGAATTTTTTTAAAATCTGGTCGATCTCGAAAAGTTTCTTCGAATAAGTTTTTTCTTTTTTTGCCCGTAATTGATTTTCTAAATTCGAAAGCTTCTCTAAAAGCTCAGGCTGCTTACGCAAAGACTCAAGATAAAACCCAAGCCCTTCTTCGTAAAGCTTCCAGTCTTCGATCCCGTGATATAAACCTTTGCTCTCATTGAAAAGTGCCGCGGCCGCAGCACCCGTCAATTCTGATTTCTCGAAATATTCCTGAAAGGTCTTCTTGAGCAGTTCTTTGTCGGGGAAACTTTTAAAGATTTGAAAATCAAGCGGAGAGGCAACGCCTTCGAGCCCCACAAGTCCAACTCCGTATTGTTTTTGAAAATGATCGATAAGCCGTTGGATGCTCCGTTGGGCATCCGGAATTGCGTGGGCATCCTGGACAAGAATGACTAACTCATCCCCTTTTCCCTTAAAAGAATCTTCGATTCTTCCCATTTCAGCCGGGACTTTGAGCTTTGAAATTTCTGCAGGAAATTTTACTTCAGGAAGGCCGGGAGTATTGGCCGCTTGCAAAGGCACAGGAAAAAAATTTGAGACAGTAAAGCAAATGAGCAGAAAAATGCTTATTTCTCTCTCAAATTTTAAGGATTTATTTTGTGGGTTTTGTCTATACAATGGGCGCATTATTTTAGACTTTTAAAAAGTTTGATCTAAAAAGATACTTGATAAGGTTGCCCTTTACAAATAGTTCGCAGAGGAAGTCTAGCAATATCTAGCGATAGCTAGCAGAAAACTACATCAGGAGAGAAAACGGCCAGCCTTGATGCGGGTGGGTTTACCATTTCGAACAACAGGCCTGCCGTTCACAAAAACCCATTCAATCCCCCGGCTGGGCAAATCGGGTTTTTCGTAGGTGGCCTGGTCAGAAATTTTTTTGGGGTCAAAAAGGACAAGGTCGGCAAAAAAACCGGGTTTAATCTGCCCGCGTTCTTTAAGGCGGAAATGTTCGGCAACGAGAGATGTCATTTTACGGACTGCCTCGCCAGTCTCGATTTCTTTTTTTTCGATTTCATAGCGCTTGAAAATTTTAGGGAATGACCCGAAAGCGCGCGGATGCGGTTTACGGCTTCCGTCAGCAATGCTGTCGGAGCCGACAGCCACATAAGGTTTTTCGATCACACGGTCGACCACTTCTTCGCTTTGTGAAAAAGAAAAAGCACTCACTTCAAAAGAAGTCCCGGCCAAGATCTCCACAAGGAATTGCTCCGGCGACTTGCCTGTTTCGCGCGCAATGTCGCGGATTGTCTTGCCCTCGTATTTCCAATATTTTTTATGGGGCGTTGCGGCAATCATGATCGTGTCCCATTTCATGTTCCGATCTTCATAATGCTTCCGCAACGTTTCAAGCAACTCTTCTCTTTTTTCCAGACTCTTAAATAAAGAAACCCTGTCTTCCCTTTGATAAATGGCATCCGGCAAAATAACTCCGAGCTCTGCAAAACTCGCGGCATAAGGATAAGCATCTGCTTCAACCGGCATTCCGGCAAGGCGCGCGCTTTCGATTAATTTAAAGGCCTCATCGATTTTTCCCCAATTGGCTTTACCACCTGCCTTCAAATGAGAAATCTGAATGGTGGCCTGTGCCTTTTGTCCGATACGAATCGCTTCCTGAATGGCCTCGAGAAGTTTCGAACCTTCGTTGCGCATGTGAAAAGCACATACGCCGTTATGCCGCGCGGCCTCGCGACAAAGCGCAACCAGCTCTTCTTCGTTGGCAAAAATTCCAGGCAAATAAACCAAGCCGAATGAAATCCCCGAGGCCCCTTGTTTCATGGCCTGCCCAAGCAACTTTTTCATTTGCAGAATTTCGCTTTCAGAGGCTTGATGCGGAGCAAAACCCATCACGGCCGAACGTAGATTGCCATGCCCGATAAGGCCCACAAAATTGCCGGACATTCCTTTTGATTCGAGTGCGGCGCGATATTCCTCAAAAGAATTCCATGAAATGGTCTTCTCAGGAATTCCGACCCCTTCCCTTGCCCAAACCCCGCGTATCCGTTCGCGGTGCGTGCCCAATACCGGGGCAGCCGACATGCCGCAATTACCTACGACTTCGGTTGTCACTCCCTGCAAAATTTTATTGGGAAGATCCGGATAAAGGAGCGGATTAAAATCGGAATGCGTGTGCGCGTCGATAAAGCCCGGCGCTAAAACCCATTCCTTGGCATCGATAATCTGTTTCGCTTTTGCGCTCAGATATGGGGCAATGGCAACAATCCTGTCTTTTTCAATGGCAACATCCCCGCGAAACCCGTCCAGGGATTTGCCGTCAAAAATCAGGGCCTTCTTGATTAAAAAATCATATTCTTTTTGCTGAGCAAACATGGAGGGAATATAAGAAAAGAAAAGGAGAATGGAAATGAAAAATTTTAAGGATCGCATCTTTGGTCCAAATCATGAGGCCCGATCCGACTCTCGGACAGGTGTTTGTTTAAAGATTTTTTTTCCCCGCAACGCTCTTTTTGCCGTGACTGGCCCGCACCACGGTATGGATCCCGCCGCGCACATAAAAATCAGCTTCGAGCTCCATCCAACGGGGATGGACGGCCTGCACCAAATCATCCAAGATTTTATTGGTCACGGCTTCGTGAAAGGCCCCCTCGTCACGATAACTCCAGAGATAGAGCTTGAGGCTTTTAAGCTCCACACATAACTTGTCCGGGACATAAACAATTCTCAGGGTCGCAAAATCAGGCTGTCCGGTTTTCGGACAAAGACAGGTAAATTCAGGGCATTCGAAAGAAATTTCATAATCGCGCTTGGGACAGGGATTAGGAAAAACTTCCAATTTTTTTGAAGGTTTTGTAGGCATGGTGGATTATACCACGATTTTTTCTGAAGGCTACTTCGCCAGATATTTCTATTATTTCTGTTTATTTGTGCAGCTTTTCGGCATCGCATAGAATTAGATTTTTATCTACTTTTAAAAGATTCCAAAAATCATAAAGGGCCCTGGGTATTTTCAGCCAAGCGGCCAGCAGCTATGATTGGGACATGCAAGGGAGGATTTAAAATGCTCAACTTTAAAAACGAAACCGAACGCCTGCCGAGTGTTTGGGAAGACCTGGTCATGGATTTTTTGGAAATGGCTTGTTTCCTTAGCCCGGACCAGCAGGCGCATCTCATCGAAGCCTTATGGGAGGAAGGCGCGGAGACAGACAGCATTCATGTTTATCCGAGTTTTTGTATTGAGGGCCGCGTGGTCATTGTCTGTGAGGAAACGCCCGTTCGAGAATGCTGGCTTTATTATCCTAAAGAAAAAAAGCTGGTGAAGAAATCTTAGAAGTGTTCGAAATCGGAAAGGCAGCGATTTGAGAAAGAAAAAGAATTGACGGCCACGCCCCGTGAACGAGTCCAAAGCCGCAACTCATGCAGCTCTTCGTCGTTCTCATTGGCAATCAAATAATACATCCGGGGCTGCTCAAGTAAAAAATAAGTCTGACCTTCGGCATCTTCATGCAAATCAATACCGCGATATTCAAGAGGCACCGGGCCTTTGTCACGCGTGACATAAATCCTGGCGGCTCCGGCCCCATCGGTTTTATTTAAGACGGCATAAACTTCGCGGCCCAAATAAATCATCCCCAAATAATCATCCAGATTGGCCGTATCGCGCGCGTGCTCAAAATAATCTCCGCGATTGGACCATAACCCCTGGACAAAAAATCCCTTTTCAACCCGCTCTCCGCGATCGCGAAACGACAAGGTCTTGTCTGAAGGGACCCAATCTTTATTGGCAATTTTAGCGCCCCACCAGGTCGCTTTTTTATATCCCACGTAAGTCTCTCCGCTCATGGCACCGCAAGCATCCATATTCAAAAACTGGACTTCTTGTTTGAGCACAGGCTGAGGCAAAACAACGCCGGGATTAAGCTTCTTCAAAAATTTTCTTATTTTTCGTTCGGTCGACACATTCTGCCCTTCGCCAACGGCCGTATAAACGACTTTCTTGTCCTCATTCAGAATAAATTTTGTCGGCCAGGAACGCACTTTCATGGCTTCCCAGACTTTAAAATCATTATCAAGAAAAACAGGATTTTGAATCTTAAAACGCTTGACTGCGTCTTCGACATTTTCTTTCTTGCCGGCGACTTCAAATTCCGGCGCATGAATATAAATAATCTGAAACCCATACGGTTTATATTGTTCATACCACTTCTTCAGTGTCGTGAGTTCACGCAAACAATTACTCGAGGTGTAATCCCAAAAATAAACCAGGGTCATCTTGTCTTCGAAGGCGCTGTCTTTTAATGGCTTCGTATTCAGCCACACACCCTTTTTCGAAAATTTGGGAAGTACTAAGGGCTCTTCTTTTTTGGGAGTTTTAACGAACGTTTTACTTTTTTTTGTCTGCTTATCTAAAGAATGGGCTTTTTTCTGGGCTTTGGAGAAAAGTTTGAACGCGACGGCCCTGGCAGGTAATGCTGCTGTCAAAAGCATCAGGCAAGCAAAAATTATCGGAAATCTTTTTAAAAAGCTCATTTAACTTTACCGCCCCTTTAAGAACGCCCTTTCTGATACAGAAACATCTAAAATAAAGCTTGCCCGGCATTTATTGTTTTTGCAAGCGAGATAGATCAAAAAGAGGCAAAAAATATCAGGAAATAGCGAAGAATTGACTTTTATCGAGGGTTAATGCTTAGAGTGCCTAACAAAACTCATTTTGTAACGAAAATTCATAGCCCAAAGAGATTCTAGGCGCGGAAGG
>OBEQ010081072.1_pt1 | contig 12951 bp, 11 predicted proteins | sample 1670901 | NCBI WGS metagenome assembly OBEQ01 (sample SAMEA104232315, study PRJEB22302) | groundwater metagenome | biome: forest; feature: aquifer; material: groundwater | place: USA | collected 2011-08-07 | depth 5.4 m
CGGGGTGGAGATGGTGATGCCGGGGGACAACGTGGCGATGGCGGTGGAGCTGATCACGCCGATCGCGCTGGAGAAGGAGCTCCGGTTTGCGATCCGGGAAGGGGGCCGGACGGTGGGGGCGGGCGTGGTGGCGGAGATCGCCGAGTAGGCTGCCATGCCGCGCGACATCATCACGCTGGCGTGCACGGCGTGCGATCGGCGTAACTACTCGACGACGAAGAACCGCCGGACGCAACCGGACCGTCTCGAGATCAAGAAGTACTGCAAGTGGTGCCGGAAACACACCCCGCACAAAGAAACCAAGTGACCTGGGGGTCGGGCATTTCGAGCGGTGGGTTGTTCGAGGGGCGGCTTTGCTGCCGCCATCGATGGGGGGGGCCTCGAAGGGGGCCGTCGAGGCCCCCTTCGAAAGATCCTAGGCGTGTAGCTCTAACGGCTAGAGCACCGGACTCCAAATCCGGGGGATGGGGGTTCGAATCCCTCCACGCCTGCCATTTTCGAGGATGACGTGGAGTATCTGGGGCGGATCCGGGAATTCTTCGGAGAGGTGATGGGCGAGTTCCGGAAGGTGACGTGGCCGGGCCAACCGGTGATCATCAACTCCACGGTGGTCGTGCTGGTGGTGACGGGCCTCGCGGCCTTCTTTCTCTGGGTCGTGGACATGGGGCTGGCCCGGATCGTAGGAGTGATTCTGAGATGACCAACGAGACCAGCACGAAACAGTGGTTCGTCGTGCACACCTACTCCGGATTCGAGAACAAGGTGGCGGCCGCGCTCGAGCAGCGCGCCAAGATCTTCGGCCAGCAGGACCAGATCACCCGGGTGGTGGTGCCGGTCGAGGAGGTCGTCGAGGTTCGCAAAGGCCAGAAGCGGATCAGTTCCCAGAAATTCTACCCAGGATATGTGCTCGTGGAGATGGAGTTAACGGATGAGACGTGGCACCTCGTCCGCAGCACGCCGAAGGTGACAGGCTTCGTCGGGTCGGGAGCCAGGCCGGTTCCGCTCCCGCAGGAAGAGGTGGACGAGATCCTCCGCCAGATGGAGGAGGGCGCCGAGAAGCCAAAGCCCAAGGCCGTGTTCTCGAAGGGCGATAAAGTGCGGATCATCGAGGGCCCGTTCGTGAATTTTACCGGGACGATCGAGGACCTGAATCCAGAGCGAGGCCGGCTCAAGGTGATGGTGGGGCTCCTCGGACGGCTGACCCCGGTCGAGCTCGAGTACTACCAGGTGGAGCGCCTCTAGTGAAGAAGGTGCAGGCGGTGGTCAAGCTCCAGATCCCGGCCGGCAAGGCGAATCCGGCTCCGCCGGTTGGCCCGGCGCTGGGACAGCACGGCGTGAACATCATGGAATTCTGCAAGGGGTTCAACGCCCAGACGGCCTCCCAGGAAGGGTTGATCCTCCCGGTCGTGGTGACGATCTACCAGGACCGGTCGTTCTCCTTCGTGGTGAAGACGCCGCCGGCCGCGGTGCTCCTGAAGCGGGCGGCCGGGATCGCCAAGGCGTCTGCCATTCCGCACCGGGACAAGATCGGCAAGGTCACGCGCGCTCAGGTCCGGGAAATCGCGCAGACCAAGCTGCCGGATCTCACCGCCAACTCCCTCGACGCGGCCATGCGCATCATCGAGGGCACCGCCCGCAGCATGGGCATTGAAGTCGTGGGCTAGGGAAGGGAGAGGATCCGGCGATGCCGACAGTCGGCAAGCGGTACAAGGCGGCGGTCGCGCTGGTCGACCCGACGAGGGCATACACGGTGGAGGAGGCCATCGCCACGCTCAAGCAGACGCCTGGGACCAAGTTCGACGAGGGCGTGGATCTCTCGTTCCGCCTCGGGGTGGATCCCAAGCACGCCGATCAGATGGTGCGCGGCGCCGTCGTCCTGCCCCACGGGACTGGCAAGGTCGTGCGCCTCGCGGTGTTCGCGAAGGGGGAGAAAGAACGGGAGGCTCGGGAGGCCGGCGCGGATCACGTCGGCGCCGAAGACCTGATCGAGAAGATCCAGGGGGGATGGATGGAGTTCGACGCGACGATCGCCACGCCGGATCTCATGGGTCAGGTCAGCAAGCTTGGAAAGGTGCTGGGCCCGCGGGGCCTCATGCCCAATCCGAAGCTGGGCACGGTGACGTTTGACGTCGCCCGGGCCGTTCGCGACGTCAAGGCGGGGAAGGTGGAGTTCCGCGTGGACAAGGCGGGGAACGCGCACGTCGCCGTCGGGAAGAAGTCGTTCGCCGCCGATCACCTCGTCGCGAACGCGATGACGCTCATCGAGGCCATCATGCGGGCGAAGCCGGCGGCGTCGAAGGGACAATATCTTCGCTCGCTGACAGTGTCCTCCAGCATGGGCCCCGGCATCCGCATGGACGTGCAGCGGTTGGCCAACCTGTTCAAGAAGTGAGCGATAAGGAGGGCACGGTGCCGAGTCGCGCGAAAGTCGAGGCTGTCGAGAGGCTGAAGGCTCGCCTCTCCGGGGTCAAGACGGCGGTGCTCACCGAGTACCGGGGTCTGACGGTCCAGCAGATCTCCAACCTTCGCCGCCAGCTGAGACCGGCGGCGGCCGAGTACAAGGTGATCAAGAACCGCCTGGCGCGCCTGGCCCTCAAAGACTCGCCCCTGGACGGCCTCGGGCCGCACCTCAAGGGTCCGACGGGGCTCGTGATCACCAAGGAGGATTCCGTCGCGCTCGCCAAGACCCTTCAGGCTTTCGTCAAGGCCCATCCCGTGCTTCAGGTCAAGGTGGGGTACGTCGAGGGGCGACTCCTTGCGCCCGCCGAACTGCGCGCGATGGCCGACTTGCCGTCGCGTGAGGTGTTGCTCGGACAGGTCGTCGGGGCGCTCCGGGCCCCCCTGGCGGGTCTCGTCGGGATGCTGGACGGCATGCTGCGATCGCTCGTTTCGATGCTGGACCAGGTTCGCGCGAAGAAAGAGTCATCGGCCTCATAGTTCCAGAAAAAGGAGGAAGGCATCCATGTCGAAGGTGAGCGTTGACGACGTGCTCGAAGCGATCGATGCCTGGACCGTGCTCGATCTCAACCGCCTCGTCAAGGGGCTTCAGGACAAGTATGGCATTTCCCCCGTGGCGGCGATGCCCATGGCCGCGGCGGCCGGGGGGGCGGCCCCGGGAGCGGCTCTCGCGGCAGCCGAGGAGGAGAAGACGGAGTTTGACGTGATCCTGACCGCGGCCGGAGACAAGAAGATCCAGGTCATCAAGGTTGTTCGCGAACTGACGGGGCTTGGCCTCAAGGAGGCCAAGTCGGTGGCGGACGACGCGCCGAAGCCGGTGAAGGAAAAGGTGTCCAAGGCCGAAGCGCAGGAGATGAAGAAGAAACTCGAAGAGGTGGGGGCCACCATCGAGATCAAGTAGTCTTCGCATCGAGCGCGGCCGCTCCGAGGAGGGCGTATGGCAGGGGTAATTCAGTGCGGGCGTCGGACCAGGAAAGACTTCGGGAAAATCCCGTCCATCGTGGAGATCCCGAACCTCATCGAGGTTCAAAAGGGGTCCTACGCGGCGTTCTTGCAAAAGGATGTGGCTCCCGAGCGCAGGGAGGACAGCGGGCTTCAGGCCGTGTTCAAGTCCGTCTTCCCGATCTCGGACTATAACGAGAATGCGTCCATGGAGTTCGTGAACTACCACTTCGCCGATCCCAAGTACAGCGTCGAGGAGTGCCACGACCGCGGGATGACGTTCGCCATCCCGCTCAAGGTCACGCTCCGCCTCGTGGTCTACGAGCATGACAAGGAGGCCAAGACGCGGACCGTCCGGGACATCAAGGAGCAGGAGGTGTATCTCGGCGAGCTCCCGCTGATGACCGAGAAAGGCACGTTCATCATTAACGGGACGGAGCGCGTGGTGGTCTCCCAGCTTCAGCGGTCCGCCGGCGTCTTCTTCGATGACGACAAAGGGAAGACCGTCGCCTCGGGGAAGCTCCTCTATTCGGCGCGGGTGATCCCGTACCGCGGCTCCTGGGTGGAGTTCGACTTCGACGCTAACGACATCCTCCACGTGCGCGTGGACCGTCGTCGGAAGATGTCGTCGACCGCCTTTCTCCGGGCGTTCTGGTTCCTGGCGCGGGGCTGTCACAAGCCCCAGGACATCCTGACGGACGAAGAGATCCTGGCGCTGTTCTACGACCTCGAGGAAGTGCTGTCCTTTGAAGACGGGATGGTGTGGAAGCATCTCAACCCCGAAGTGCACGTGGACGAGAAGGTGGGCGCGGATATCCGGCCTCCCCGCCACAAGGAGCCCGTGGTCCAAGCGGGCAAGAAGCTTACCCGCAAGCTTATCGAGCAGCTGCGGGAGCTCGGCGTGGACCGGATTCCGGTGCGCGCGGAGGAGTTGGTAGGGCGGCGCACGGGCAGCCGCGTGGTGGATAAGGATACCGGGGAGGTCCTGCTGGAGATCAACCAGGAGATCAAAGACGATCACCTGCGGACGATCAGGGCGCACCAGGTCGCGCCCTTCAAGCTGCTGGTCACGAATCCGGCCAAGGCGGATCTCTCCATCGCCGAGACCCTCACCCGGGACGCAAAGGATCACGTGAAGGACCCCGACGAGGCCCTGGTGGAGATCTACCGTCGCCTCCGTCCCGGCGATCCGCCGACCGTCGAGTCGGCGCGCACGCTCTTCCGCGGCATGTTCATGGATCCCCGCCGGTACGACCTGGCTCGGGGGGGGCGCTTCATGGTCAACAAGAAGCTCCAGATTAACGCCCCCCTCAATGCCCGGACGCTCCGCGGCGAGGACGTGGTGGCCGTCATCCGTCATCTCCTGCTGGTGAAGCTGGGCTCGAGGGCCACGGACGACATCGATCACTTGGGCAACCGGCGGGTGCGCTCCGTCGGGGAGCTCCTCGAAAACCAGTTCAGGGTCGGACTGACGCGGATGGAGCGGGCGGTGAAGGAGCGCATGTCCATCTCCGACATCGCCAACCTCATGCCTCACGATCTCATTAACGCAAAGCCGGTTTCCGCGGTGGTAAAGGAATTCTTCGGGTCGTCCCAGTTGAGCCAGTTCATGGATCAAACCAATCCGCTGGCCGAGCTGACCCACAAGCGGCGGCTTTCGGCGCTGGGGCCCCGGGGACTCTCGCGCGAGCGGGCCGGCTTCGAGGTGCGCGACGTCCACCCCACTCACTACGGGCGCATCTGCCCCATCGAAACCCCGGAGGGGCCGAACATCGGGCTGATCTCGTCGCTCTCCACCTACGCCCGGATCAACGAGTTCGGCTTCATCGAAACCCCCTACCGGAAGGTCGCCGGCGGGATGGTGACCGACGAGATCGTGTTCCTGACGGCGCTGGAGGAGGAGCAATTCGTCATCGCCCAGGCGAACGCAGAGCTGGATAAGCGGAACCGGTTCGTGAAGGACCGCATCTCCGCCCGCAAAGGCGGCGAATTCAAGATGGTGCCGCCGGAAGAAATCCATTTCATGGACGTCTCCCCGAAACAGCTCGTTTCGGTCGCGGCTTCGATGGTGCCGTTTCTCGAGAACGACGACGCCAACCGCGCGCTCATGGGCTCCAACATGCAGCGCCAGGCCGTGCCCCTGCTCCAGCCCGAGGCGCCCCTGGTCGGCACGGGAATGGAGCACATCGTGGCGCGCGACTCCGGCGCGGTGGTGCTGGCCAAGCGGATGGGCGTGGTGGAGTACGTGTCGGCCGACCGCATCGTCGTGCGCGCGGAGAGCCGGTCCAAAAAGGCCGACCCGGTGCAGGACCTGCCGCTGGACATCTACAACCTCACCAAGTATCAGCGCTCCAACCAGAACACCTGCATCAACCAGCGTCCCATCGTGCGCAAAGGCCAGCGGCTGCAGGCCGGTGAGGTGATCGCCGACGGGCCCTCCACCGACCAGGGAGAATTGGCCCTCGGGCGGAATGTCCTCGTCGCCTTCATGCCGTGGGGCGGGTACAACTTCGAGGAGGCCATCCTGGTGCCCAACGGCCGGGGAAGGATGGCCGCCACACCTCTATCCACATCGAGGAGTTCGAGGTCCAGGCGCGGGACACGAAACTCGGGAAAGAGGAGATCACCCGCGATATTCCCAACGTCGCGGAGGAGGCGCTCAAGGATCTGGACGAGTCCGGCATCGTGAGGATCGGCGCCAAGGTGAAGGCCGGCGACATCCTGGTCGGGAAGATCACCCCCAAGGGCGAGACCCAGCTGACGCCGGAGGAGAAGTTACTGCGAGCGATCTTCGGGGAAAAAGCCGGTGACGTCCGGGATACGTCGCTGACGGTTCCGCCGGGCATCGAGGGGACGGTCGTGGACGTGAAGGTCTTTTCGCGGCGCGGCGTGGACAAGGACGAGCGCGCCAAGTCCATCGAGGAGGAGGAGGTGAGCCACCTCGAGAAAGACTATCAAGATGAGATCGCGATGGTGGAGATGGAGCGCGACCAGAAGCTGAAGAATCTTCTGGTGGGCAAGACCCTGACTCAGGACCTGGTGGACCCGACCAACAAGAAGAAGCTGGGGAAGAAGGGCGACCGGATCGATCGTCCCTACCTCGAAAACTTCTCCTGGAACGAGCTGAAGAAGGTCCGCGTCAAGGAGGACGACGACCTGGCCGCCAACATCAAGCGGATCGAAGAGCTGGCCGGAGAGCAGATCTCCATTTATGAGACGATGCTGGACGAGCGTATCGCCCGCCTCCGCCGGGGCGACGACCTGGCGCCAGGGGTCATCAAGACGGTCAAGGTGTACGTGGCGGTCAAGCGCAAGCTTTCCGTGGGCGATAAAATGGCGGGCCGCCACGGCAACAAGGGCGTGGTCTCGCGGGTCCTCCCCGAAGAGGACATGCCGTACCTACCCGACGGAACGGCGGTGGAGATCGTGCTGAACCCGCTGGGCGTGCCCTCCCGGATGAACGTGGGCCAGATCTTGGAAACCCACCTGGGCTGGGCGGCGCGGGTGCTCGGGCTCTGGGTGGCGACTCCGGTCTTCGACGGAGCCACCGAGGAGGAGATCAAGGACCACCTGAAACAGGCGAAGCTTCCCACCTCGGGGAAAACGCTGCTCTACGATGGCCGCACGGGCAAGCCGTTCCACCAGGAGGTGACCGTGGGGCAGATCTACATGATGAAGCTGGCCCATCTGGTGGAGGACAAGATGCACGCTCGCTCTATCGGCCCCTACTCCCTCGTCACGCAGCAGCCGCTGGGAGGGAAGGCGCAGTTCGGCGGCCAGCGGTTCGGCGAAATGGAGGTCTGGGCGCTCGAGGCCTACGGTGCGGCTCATACGCTCCAGGAGATGCTCACCGTCAAGTCCGACGATCTGGAGGGACGGAACCGCATTTACGAGGCCATCGTCAAGGGCGAGAACTTCCTCGAGCCGGGCACTCCGGAGTCCTTCAACGTGCTGGTGAAGGAGCTGAAGAGCCTGGCGCTGGACGTGGAGCTCTTTCAGAAGAACGGCAAGAAGTAGGGGAAAAAGGAGGCTCACGAATGTTGACGGATCGGCCGCTGGGCAGCCTGCTCAGGGAGGAGAAGCCCATCAAGGACCTTTGGGGACTCCTCGACCGGCATCCGAAGCCTATCACCTTCGACGCCATCCGGATCCGGCTGGCGTCTCCGGAAAAGATCCGCTCCTGGTCGCACGGTGAGGTGAAAAAGCCGGAGACCATCAACTACCGGACGTTCAAGCCCGAGCGGGACGGCCTGTTCTGCGCCCGCATCTTCGGCCCCACGAAAGATTACGAATGCGCGTGTGGGAAGTACAAGCGGATGAAGTTTGCGGGCGTCGTCTGTGACAAGTGCGGGGTCGAGGTGACGCGCGCCCGGGTCCGGCGAGAGCGGATGGGACACATCGAGCTGGCCTCTCCGGTTTCTCACGTCTGGTTCTTCAAGGGCCTGCCGAGCCGGATCGGCCAACTTCTGGACATGTCGCTCCGCGATCTGGAGAAGATCCTCTACTTCGAAGAGAACGTGGTGCTGGATCCTGGACGCGTGCCCGGTCTGAAGAAGAAGGATCTCCTGGCGGTGGACCGGGCGCGCAAGCTCGCCGAGGAGCACGGCCCCGACGCGTTCAAGGTCGGCATGGGCGCGGAGGCGATCCGGGAGCTCCTTCGTGACATGGAGCTGGAGAGCCTGGCCCCCGAGCTCAGGGCGCAGATGCTCAGCGAGACCTCGGCGCAGAAGCGGAAGAAGACCGTGAAGCGCCTCAAGGTCGTGGAGGCCTTCATCAAGTCCGGCAACCAGCCCGAGTGGATGATCCTGGAGGTCGTGCCGGTCCTCCCGCCCGAGCTGCGGCCGCTGGTTCCCCTGGACGGTGGCCGCTTCGCGACGTCGGACCTCAACGATCTGTACCGGCGCGTGATCAACCGCAACAATCGGCTCAAGCGTCTCATGGAGCTGAAAGCTCCGGAGATCATCATCCGCAACGAGAAGCGGATGCTTCAGGAAGCGGTGGACGCGCTGTTCGACAATGGCCGCCGGGGCCGCGTGATCACCGGTCCCAATAACCGCCCGCTCAAGTCCCTGTCGGATACGCTCAAGGGTAAGCAGGGGCGCTTTCGCCAGAATCTTCTCGGCAAGCGCGTGGATTACTCGGGCCGCTCGGTCATCGTCGTGGGCCCGCACCTCAAGCTCCACCAGTGCGGACTGCCGAAGAAGATGGCGCTCGAGCTCTTCAAGCCATTCATCCTCCGGAAACTGGAGGAGCGAGGGATCGCGACGTCCATCAAAGCGGCGAAGAAATACGTGGAGAAAGAGCACCCCGAAGTCTGGGACATCCTGGAGGAGGTCATCAAGGAGCACCCGATCCTCCTGAACCGGGCGCCGACGCTCCACCGCCTCGGGATCCAGGCCTTCGAGCCGATCCTGGTGGAGGGGAAGGCCATCGAGATCCATCCGCTGGTCTGCACCGCCTTCAACGCCGACTTCGACGGTGACCAGATGGCGGTCCACATTCCGCTCAGCATGGAGGCCCAGCTGGAGGCACAGGTTCTCATGCTGTCGGCCAACAACATCCTCTCGCCGTCGAACGGCTCGCCGCTGGCGGTCCCGACCCAGGACATGGTGCTCGGCATCTACTACCTGACTAAGGAACGGCCGGGCGTGCGGGGGGAGGGACGCCTGTTCGCCGATCCCGAAGACGTGCGGGTTGCGTACGACGCCGAGGACGTGGACCTGCAGGCGCGGATCCGGCTCCGCTGGCGCGGGGAGGTCGTGGAAACCACCGTCGGCCGGGTGCTGCTCAACGACGTGATTCCGGAACCGCTCCGATTCGTCAACCGCGAGCTCAAGAAAAAGGAGATCACGGCCCTCGTCGCCGAATGCTACAACAAGCTCGGCAACGAGGTGACGGTCGCGTTCTTGGATGAGCTGAAGGATATCGGCTTCCGCTACGCGACCCTGTCGGGCCTGTCCATCGGCATCGACGACATGCACGTCCCGTCGGCGAAGGAGGAGCTCATCGAGGACGCCCGACAGCAGGTGAACGTGGTCGAGCAGCAGTACCAGGACGGAGTCATCACGAACGGCGAGCGTTACAACAAGGTCGTGGACATCTGGGCCCACGTTACCGAGCAGATCTCCGACGCGATGTTCCAGGAGCTCGAAGGGGGCGCGCAGGGCGGGGAGTTCAACCCGATCTACATGATGGCCGACTCCGGCGCGCGCGGGGCTAAGCAGCAGATCCGCCAGCTTGCGGGGATGCGCGGTCTCATGGCCAAGCCCTCGGGGGAGATCATCGAGACCCCGATCACCTCCAACTTCCGCGAGGGGCTCACGGTGCTCGAGTACTTCACCTCCACGCACGGTGCGCGGAAAGGGTTGGCCGACACGGCCCTGAAGACGGCCGATTCCGGGTACCTGACCCGGCGGCTGGTGGATGTGTCGCAGGATGTCATCGTGAGCGAGCACGACTGCGGCACCGTCAAGTATATCGACGTGACTCCCCTGGTGGAGGGCGGCGACATCATCCAGTCGCTCCGCGACCGCGTCCTCGGGCGCGTGGCGGCGGAGGACATCCGCGATCCGTTCGGGGGGGAGATCATCGTCCAGGCCAACTCGGAAGTCACCGAGGAGCTGGCGGTCAGGATCGAGGACTCAGGGCTGGAGAAGGTGCGGATCCGCTCCACGCTCACCTGCGAGGCCAAACGGGGAGTGTGTGTGATGTGCTACGGGCGCAACCTAGGCACGGGGCGCCTCGCGGAGCTCGGAGAGGCGGTGGGAATCATCGCCGCCCAATCCATCGGCGAGCCCGGGACGCAGCTCACGATGCGCACCTTCCACATCGGCGGCACGGCGAGCCGGATCGTCGAGGCGTCCAAGCACGAGGCGAAGAGCGCGGGGGTCGTGAAGTACCACAACATGCGCACGGTCGAGAATCGGGACCGCGATCTCGTGGTGCTGAACCGAAACGGCGAGATCGTCGTCGTGGACGATCGAGGACGGGAGAAGGAGCGGTATCCGGTGGTGCCCGGGGCGCGCGTGAAGGTCAAGGACGGCAAGCGGCTCACGATCGGGCAGGTCCTGGTGGAATGGGACCCGTTCACCACGCCGATCCTGACCGAGGTGTCGGGCAAACTCGTGTACCGGGATGTCGTCGAGGGCGTCACGGTCCGCGAGGAGTTCGACGAGGTCACGGGGCTCGCCCGAAAGGTGATTATCGAGGACGTCGAGGGCCGGCTCCAGCCGCGCGTCTCCATCGAGGACGAGAAGGGGACTACGGTCACTCAGAACCTGATGCCGGTGGGGGCGCACCTGCTCGTGGCGGACGGGTTGCACGTGTTTGCAGGCGACGTCATCGCCAAGATCCCTCGCGAGACGACGAAGACGAAGGACATTACTGGAGGTCTCCCGCGCGTGGCCGAGCTCTTCGAGGCGCGCAAGCCCAAGGAGCAGGCGGTGATCACCGAGATCGACGGGATCGTGGAGTTCGCCGGTTTCGTGAAAGGGATGCGGAAAATCGTGATCCGCGCCGATAACGGGGAGACGAAGGAGTACCTGATCCCCCGCGGGAAGCACATCTCGGTACACGAGGAGGACCGGGTCAAGGCGGGCGAGGCGCTCATGGATGGCTCGCCGAACCCTCATGACTACCTGGCCGTGCTCGGGGACCGTGAGCTGCAGCGATACCTCGTGAACGAGGTGCAGGAGGTCTACCGGCTCCAGGGCGTGACGATCAACGACAAGCACATCGAGATCATCGTGCGCCAGATGCTGCGACGCGTGCGCATCGAGGAGGTCGGCGACACCGATTTCGTGGTGGGCGAGCTGGTGGACAAGTTCGTCTTCCAGGAGGGGAACGATCAGATGCTGGCCCAGGGCAAGCGCCCCGCGGCCGCCAAGCCCGTCCTCCTCGGGATCACGAAGGCCTCACTCTCGACCGATAGCTTCATCTCGGCCGCCTCGTTCCAGGAAACGACGCGCGTCCTCACGGAGGCGGCGATCAGCGGCAAGGTGGACGACCTGCGGGGGCTCAAGGAGAACGTGATCGTGGGGCGGCTGATCCCGGCAGGCACGGGGCTTTCGCATTACACCCGGGCGGAAGTGCTGGGCGCGGGGGCAGCCGAGGAGACCAAGCCTGCGGCGGAGGCGACGCCGGGCGAGCCGCCGGCCGAGGGGGAGACCCCCGTGGCTGCGGCCGGGTAGGATCGTTGGAGGCGGTGGGGATCAAGCGGTTGACAAAGTCGCTCTATCCTAGTATAAGGTAAGAGTTTTGGCTCTATTGAGGGCATAAGCGGACAATGCCGACCATAAGTCAGCTCGTACGGAAGGGGCGGCAGGCGGTTTTGAAGAAGTCCAAGACCCCTGCCATGGCGGGGAGCCCCCAGAAGCGGGGTGTGTGTATCCGGGTGTACACCACGACCCCCAAGAAGCCGAACTCGGCGCTCCGCAAGGTGGCCCGCGTGCGGCTGACGAACGGGCTCGAGGTCACCTCCTACATTCCGGGGGTCGGCCACAACCTGCAGGAGCACTCGATCGTCCTGATCCGCGGCGGCCGGGTGAAGGACCTACCGGGAGTGCGGTACCACATCATCCGGGGCATTCTCGACACCGCGGGCGTGGCGAACCGGAAACAGGGCCGTTCGAAGTATGGCGCCAAGGCGCCGAAGGCCGGCGGGGGCGCGGCCTAATGCGCGCATCTCGTTCGAGGGCGGGCTTGGCCCGCCTAACCCGGGAGGGGGAGGTTCGGAAGGGGGACGGCGTCTCCCTCCGAGGTAACTGATGCGGAGGGCAGGCGCGGCGCGGCGGGAGATCCTCCCGGACCCGAAGTACGGCAGCCGGTTGGTGGCGAAGTTCGTCAACATCATGATGACCTGCGGCAAGAAGTCCACCGCGGAGCACATCATGTACGGCGCGCTGGCGACGATGGAGGAGCGGAGCAAGCAGGACGCGCTGAAGATGTTCAAGCAGGCGGTCGACAACGTGAAGCCCGCGGTGGAGGTGAAGTCGCGCCGGGTCGGTGGCTCCACCTACCAGGTGCCGGTGGAGGTGCGCCCGGAGCGGCGCACGTCCCTCTCGATGCGATGGCTGATCGCCGCCTCCCGCCGTCGCGGCGAGAGGAGCATGGCCGAGAAGCTGGCGGGCGAGCTCCTGGACGCGGCCAACAACCGGGGGACCGCCGTCAAGAAGCGGGAGGATACCCACCGGATGGCGGAGGCCAACAAGGCGTTCGCGCACTATCGGTGGTAGCGAGGGATCGGTGAGAGGGGGGCCGAAGGGTGACCCCCCTCTTCTTCCGTCGAGACGGCCGCGAAATCTAGAAAGGACGAGGCAGACGACGTGGAACAGCAGTACCCGTTAGAAGGAACCCGGAACATCGGTATCATGGCCCACATCGATGCCGGGAAGACCACCACCACGGAGCGGATCCTTTACTACACTGGCCGGTCGTACAAGATCGGCGAGGTGGACGAAGGCACCGCCACGATGGACTGGATGGTCCAGGAGCAGGAGCGGGGGATCACGATCACCTCCGCCGCGACCACATGCTTCTGGCGGGACTGCCGCA
>OBEQ010532139.1_pt1 | contig 12951 bp, 17 predicted proteins | sample 1670901 | NCBI WGS metagenome assembly OBEQ01 (sample SAMEA104232315, study PRJEB22302) | groundwater metagenome | biome: forest; feature: aquifer; material: groundwater | place: USA | collected 2011-08-07 | depth 5.4 m
ATTTTGTGCTTTGCATTAACACTTGGTTAAAATTTTAAACAAAAGCCCAGTCAATGATTGCCAAAAACAATTCAAAATCCGTCAGTTAAAACCAGTGTCACGTCATCTTGTAATATTTTCTAATGTCGTTATCAGTAATTATTCCTGTTATTCTTGTTCCAGATTGATTCCAAACAAGTACTGATGTGTGCTGCTCCAAGAGTTCTGATACCCTCTCAAGTGGCGTCTCATAGGGCACTTTGGGCGGTGCTGGCTCCATTGCATGCTTGACTTTTTTGTTCTGCCAGCCCTTCTCAGTCATCTTCTTTCTGAGAGACTTTTCCGTGAGCTGGCCAACCAAATTGTCTCCATCAAAAACAGGCATCTGAGTTATTTCATCGTGTAGGTCAAACATGGTGTTTGCCACGAATAATTTCCAGTCTGGCCTCATTTTGATGAGCTTCTTCGCGCATATATCGCCTGCCGTTGTTTTTGAGGATGAACTGTTTCTACTTTCAGTATTTAATAGAGTGAGACCGAGCTTTAGCATTGTGTCATAGCCGGGATTTTTATTTTTACCATTAAATATGGTGTTGATAGTTGCCCTGCTAATTCCTGATTCTTTTGCCAGTCTGTATTCCGTAACTCCAAGTTCCAACATCCATTTCTTTATTTCGCTGATCTCTGGGAACCTTATCAATGTAAATATCAATTGCTCACAGTTATAAAAATAATATCCTACTATATCTACGTGGTTTTGTATAATTGACGCTCATCTAGTAAAATATACTATTCCTTATAATCACATTTCACGTATAGATCCTATGGTTCAAAGCCAATCCTATCAAAAAATCCTCAGCTTACTGGTTTTTTGTCATCCCAGTCCAGTTGAAGAAAAAATTCTGGAGGTGTATTTCTGATGGCTCTAGTAGAAAAACGACCTTCAAAATCACCAGAGAAAGTAGAAGATAATGATGTTTCAACTGAAATCAAGTCCAAAGTAAGATTTTTTATAAAATATCCAAACGGACTGACAGACCAATTTGGAAACGACGGAAAATGGTATGAAGTCATAAAAGATGACTGGATGATCACAATGCCATGCAGCATATGCGGAGAATTGCTTTTGCTGCGTGTAGATGATCCTATCTGCACAAGATGCAGGAGCTCCTAGGGGGTAAATTGGGAATGAGTGAGGTGTTTTATCTTCTTCAACACCCTCTTTACGGCTGCTTGAGCCCGCAATGTCACTTTGTATACACAGAGGACGAAATTAAGACAGGCGAGTTTACAAGTTATCTAAAAAATCATGAATATGGTGGAGAAGCGCCAACCCTCTACCCCTTGGAGGCAAAGGTATGGAAATTAAAAGACATTATCAATCTTGAGAGCATTTATGGATGGACGCCTAGATATGCGCTAGAAAGTAATGGTTTTGAATGCACAGGCAAAATAGATGTGTTCAAGGATATATTTAGAATAAAGCCCAAGCCCTATCTTAGCCCAGAACATGATCTGGAAGAAAAAAAGGATGTAATTAAGAGAAAACTAGACGAGATCGGTGCTTTTGAACGGGAGTTTTTGATCTTCCGAACATCAAGGGAAGGGCTTAACGTATGGGATTACATCTATGTCTTTGACATCGGCAAATATCATACTAACAAGAAAGAGATACGTGAGCAAATAGTTCTATATTGTCAAAAGAGTCAAGATGAAGAAAAAGAGGAAATTAAGAAAAGGTTAGCAGAAAACGAGGCTAAAGGTATAAAACCAGTAGATTTTGAAACCGCAAAGAAACGATTTGAAGAATATATAAAAGAAAAGAATCCAAAGAACTTTCTCTTCGATCCATCTACAAACACAGGTTATGAAATGGAATCAACTGAAGGCAGAAAGCGACTGTACCAAGACATTACTAAAAGGGGTAAGAAAAAATCATGATGTTATCAGAAAATCGTGAGACTGAAGTTGAGATCTTACGCAGTAAGGCAAACACGCTTGTCAGCAAAGGAAAATTTCAGGAGGCAATACCATACTATGACAAGGTTATTGAGATCGAGCCAGAAAACATTGAAACCGTCCTGAAGAAGGGCATCGCACTTGGGAAACTGGCGAATAACGCTGAAGCGATCTCCTGTTTTGATAGAGTTCTAGAACTTGATGCAAAGAACTCGGATGCGATATTCTTCAAAGGATGCGCTCTCTACAATCTTGGGAAATATCCAGAAGCCATAGACTGCTTTGAGGAAAATCTGAAAATCGACTCTTCTGATATTTCCGCAATAAAGGAAAAAGGAAAATCATTATCGCAGCTTGGAAAATATGGGCAAGCAATATTGTGTTTTGAGAGAGCACTTGAAATCAACCCTAAAGATTCTGAGGCACTCTTGCAAAGGAATCTTACTATAAACATACTGGGCAAGCGTCTTGCGATGTATGGTTAGATATGACAGAATGGTTCTACACAAATTGCTGGCGGTTCTGGTTGATTTTAGAGCCTTTATTATTGAGGTGGAGTAATTGTCATCATTAACGAAACTGTATCGCTTTCATACAGTTTTGCAGCATTTTGTGTTGCACGTTGTTTTAAGAAGTGTGTAGACCTTACATATAACTCCCAGATCCAATACCATAATTCTATCGTTGGATCAATTTGTTCTACATTCAGTTTAAGGACATCTCTAGCTTCGACATAGTCTATGACTTTCCCATGTGATTTGTACGTTTTCCCATCTGAAAGCCATTCAGCTACTTTCTTTGCATGGCCTGTATCGTTTTTCAACATATATTTTGATAACCAATTTTCAGCAAAAGCCTGAGCGTCTTGAATTGCAGATTGGCATATTGAGATGATCTCAGGTCTGACTTGTTGTAGCATTGACAAATACATGTTAGGTGGGTCTCCTTTCTTTTTGATATTATCACGTATCATTTCTAAACCATCAATGAATGATCTAGCAGGAATTAATTGCCCACTACTAACAGGAATTTGAGGATCAATAGGACCTAATTCTGCTAGGTATCCCATCATTATTTTGTCAGCACCAAGACACATCATTGTAGCTGCACTTTTTGCAAAATTAGGTACTATTATTGTAAATTCATCTGTAAACTTTTTTCTACACATATTAAGGAGTTTCTCTGCGGCATTGCCACTACCACCATTTGAATTTAACAAAAGAAAACCTTTCTTATAATCTCCTATATTTTGTAACACGTCGGCAAAATAAACGGCATCATGACTGATTATTCCTGCATATGGGTGGTCTGGACTTTCGATATAACAAATTAATTTTCCACCTAATTTGTCTTGAATTAATTTTATGAGACTTTGACGAGATGTAGGATATGTATTTTCATTTAATATGCTAGTATAAATTGAATCTTTTGTAGGATCAATCATGTATTGGAAACTACTTCATGAGTTAGGTATATCATTTTCTCTTTCTTTTGGATAGATTTTAGAATTGTTTGGAATTCTTCTAATTTCTTTAAATCGTCTTTGTGTTCTTCCATCGTATTTGTGACAAACTCAGATAATTCCGACATATGTTAACCATCTTTTTTCGGTATTTTAAGTTTTAAGAACTGTTCTGTTAAATCTACGTTGTTTGATCCATAAAGCACACCATTCTATTTTTCGACCGTGCCTTCTTAATCCACGCTTATGCAAAAAATACATTCCAAATGCAATTGCGACAGATACCAACATAAAATTATATGAATTTTTTTCACTATCAATAAAGGTCTAACTATCTCCTATCAGTACGTAAGTTTTGTAATAACATCTATTGGGCTGGTATTTCTTTAAGTTCTTGACGAACCTTAATCATCCTATTAAATAGAGTGGCAGCATTTTTTCTCCATCCTGGCAAGAACGAATATAATTCCCTCCATTTTTCCATGTATTCCTTACGTCTTGACAAAAGAATCTCTCCAATGAAAATTCTCATCTAATCTACAGACAAGTCTTTTCGATCTCTTAATTTTGGAGACTATCATCTCATGATTTACTTAGAGGTATCCAACTTGGTACAGGGATGCCTTTTTCCTGTGCGTATAGTTCAATTCTTGCTAACTTTTCTTCCAAAATCTTTTGTCTTTCAGATATTTCGGTCAAATTCTTTTCAACCATAGTGAAATCAGAAATAGTCAGACGAGATTCTGCCTTCAGGTACAGTTTTCTTCTTTCATCGGCTGGCAAATTATAATAAGTGTCCAAATAGAAGCGATGGCCCATCAAGGCTTCGGCGAAATCTCTTCCAACCTCATTACCTACCACTGTTCTAAAGTACTTTCTAAAAGCGTGGAAATGAATGATTTTACGACCATTTTCACCTTTGACATTTAGGTCAGGTATCTTTTCAAGGGTGTGCTCTAGCGTCTTTTGAAGAACGTTTTCGGCTATTGCTGCAGAAGTCACCCTTAGTTGTTCTTCGCTTTTTCTAGGAACAGTACATACTACTGAAGTGCGACCAAAAATAGTTGTGTCCTTTAAATGTCCATTGGTCTGTCCTTCCTTCCAACCAAAGAAGCGTTCTAAATAATCCTTTAATGCTTTTGTAGCCTCGGTTGTTAGAAATGCTTCACGAGCCTGCCTTCCTTTGCTTGTATGTGCTCTAATCCTGATTCTTGTTGGGTTTGACTCAAAATCGACATCAGAAATCCTAAACTGAACCAACTCTCCCAATCTCATACCACTTGATACTGCTACAAGTATGGCAGTTTGCAACTTTGGGGGAGAATTACGGAGTAGTCTTACAATCATTTCTTTTGTTAACCCTTCTTCCCTAGTTGTGATCACCCTTGGCATTCTCACAAGGCTTTTGAATTTCTCAGAGTATATTTCGAGTCCTACATACCTAAGGTATCCTTTTACTGCTGGTAGCCAAACTCTCAGTGATTTGGGGCTGTAACCTGATTTACTAAGATTAACTACAAATTCACTTAGAACTCTGTACACATCAACATCGCCGTTCTTTACTTTATGTACCAAGTCTGCTTCAGTGAGGTTATATTTTTCCTCTAAGAACTTCTGAAACTTGTTTATGCCACCTCTGTAACTTGCCTTAGTGGAATGGCTGCTAGACATTACGAAAACTGAGTCAAGAAACACTTCTAAATCAATATCTTTTTGTACTTGTGTCATGTATAGGTAATGTATATGTCATCTATATAAGAATCTTTCTATATGTTATATATACTATATATAATTTAGTCTACAAGTCAAGAAGGAATCTCATCACGACATCTTTTTCTTGCTTTATTTCCATTAGATGAAAAGTTGGCGATTTTATCTCTACTTTGAATTGGTGTTTTTTAAAATCTAGTTCCTCACCAATCAGATTTGCTTTTAGATTATAGTCTTCTTTTTTCGTCAATTCGACAGCAAATCTTCTTGCTACAAACCCTTCGGTAATTGTTAGTATAATTATTGCTTCAAGCCAGTTATAGAGTAACTCGCTAAGATCCTTACCGCTAACGTTAATTTTTTTTTCTAATTTTTCATCTACAGACTTTAGGCTTAACATAGTATCAACAATAGCCATTCCCGCATTCTCAAAGGCCTCTTCAAGCGTCTTAGCTGTTACCTCAATGAAAGCATCTGTTACGTGTTCAAGATAGCGATAACCCATAAGATTGGTCTTGATTACCTTGTCTATTAATTCATTGTAAAATAGGTGGTTAAGTATTGCACTGGTTTATTGTAATTATTAGTAACGTCTAAATGCATTAGAACTAAATGATTTTTGAATTTGGATCTACCGCGTGGAATGAGAGATTTAGAACCCGACGAAGTTTTAAAGATAGAATATGTCAGACAAAAATTTATTGAAACTTCAAATCTTTTTGGTTTTCAACTTATGGAACCATCGCCAATAGAACTGCTTTCCGTAATTGAAACAAAAAGTGGCCCCTCTATAAAGAATGAAATTTATTATTTTAAGGACAAAGGCGATAGAGAAGTTGCTCTTAGATTTGACTTTACAATAGGGCTTACCAGATATGCAGTTTCACAAAAATCCATGAAACTTCCTGCAAAGATATCAACCTTTGGAGGGGTTTGGCGATACGATGAACCACAGAAAGGAAGATACAGATTTTTTCATCAATGGGATGTCGAGATTTATGGACAGCCAAATATAGAATCTGATGCTGAAATAATCGAGTTTACATCTAAATTTTTTTCGAATCTAAAATTACAAAATATAATAATAGATATTTGTGATCGTGAACTTATAGAATCGTACGTACGTCAAGTCTTTAACTCAAACTCTGAAGCCTTAATTGCAGATGTATTGAGAGCCATAGATAAAACTCAAAAAAAGAGAAAACAAGAAATAATTAAAGAATACGTGGAAAAGGGTTATTCACCGGCTAACTTGGAGAAAATTTTAGAATTTTCACAAATAAAAGGCTCTCCTGATGAAATTGAAGGAAAATTCGATGTTAAGAACTTGAAAAATTGGGACAAGTTACTTGATCTATTTACTTCCCTACAAAATCGAGAAGTTACTAACGTAAGGATAAACTTTGGAATCGTAAGGGGACTTGATTATTACTCCGGCATTGTGTTCGAGGCTTTTGACAACAATTCGGATGTAGGGGCTCTTGTAGGTGGCGGAAGATATGACACGCTGACTAAAGCTTTTGGACGCGCTGATCTTGGCGCAACTGGAGTAGCTGGCGGTGTAGAACGTATAATTTTTTCTCTAGAAAATCAGGGAGTTGACATAACTTTTGCATCACCACAAATTTGGGTGGCATTTGTCAATGATGAAATGAAAAAAGTTGCACAAAATGTGGTTTCTCAGCTTAGACAAAAGGGAATACGTGCAGAAACTGATTTGAGTGGAAAACCTTTGAAAAAACAGATGGAAATGGCCTCAAATTCAAAATTCACAATTATTGTAGCGCCAAAAGAATATTCTTCAAAGTCAGTGGTGGTCCGTAATATGAAAGATGGTACTGAAAAGCAAGTTGTTCTTGAATCTTTATTATCTGATCCAAAACTTAGTCTTCAACTTTAAAAGCCCTAGTTAGCATAACAAGTTCTGGACCATTTGTAAGAGTACCCACAACGAGTGATTTGTTGTTTGCCAAAACGCCGGATGCTACATAAGGTATTCCACCGTTTATCGTTGCTGCCTCGAGTCTTACTCCAAGAACTTCTGACATAGCATTGATATCATCTTCTTCGGTATCAGGATGAACAATGCCACCATGAGAGGTAGCAACTGCCATGACACCAGCTTGGTTATATCTGGCTATCTTTTTTTGTATTAGTTCTACTCCCAATATATCTTGGACTTTCTTTACATATTCGCCTGGAATAATGGGAGACATTATTCCACCCTTATCATTCACGCAGATTAAATTTCCAAGAGCAGTATACTTGGTATCTAGTATGCCAACGTTAAGACTTGTACTTTTTTTTAAATGGTTAACCTCATCTTCCAATGAAGTACGTGGTAGTATTATTCCATGGTTGTTTACAACCATTAGAGGACCAAGCAGCCTTGTGTTTGCAACGGAAGTGAAAATGTAATCAGTTTTTAGAAAATCAGCTAGATTTCTTGCTTTTGTTGTGGCAAAGCCATTTGGCACAAAGACAAACTCATCATTAACTTTGGTGTAGATGCCTACATTCGGACTTCTATAAACATCATATTTGAAAATTCCCAATGATTGAAGACACAGAGTGTGAAGATATGAATTTATCTTGAATACATTTTAATTAATCAATCATTGCATTTGATTTTAAAATGCCAATTGATGAAAACTTTCCAAAAAACCATATAGTCCTTGGAAAATTCAAGGATCCTTTAAGTGACAATTATCATTTGATGTGGGGACCGGGCCGACTTGCAGAAGCTGCTTCTGATGAAAACGTAAAGAAAGACTACGCTGCAAAAGGAGAGGAAATCAAACCAATGGGAATTCACGGTACATTTGTAGCAGTAGATTGGGATTCTTGCATTGCAGATGGAGCTTGTCTCATGAGTTGTCCAGTAAAGGTCTTTGAATGGTACAAAAATCCCGGGAAGTTACTTAGGAGAGATAGATTAGATTATACTGACAAGGCCAATCCGGTAAAAGAAGCAGACTGTATCTGGTGCATGGCATGTGTTGAAGTCTGCCCTACAAAGGCCGTCAAGGTTGATCAGGCCAACCTAGCGGTACATGAAAAAGAGATCGTAAGAGTAACTTAGTTTAAACTAATTTTGTCTAGGTTTAAATAACATGTTATGTAATAAAATTTCATGCCAATAGCAGAAGACTTTCCAAAAGGACTGAATCCAATTGGAAAAATAAAGCACACAGATGGTGAACATTTTCACTTTGTCTGGGGACCAGGCAAGGTAGCAGAGGCAGCAGAAAACCATGATGTTATTGCTGCATATGAGGCCCATGGTGAAAAATTGGAACCGTTAGGCGTAAGTGGCACAATGGTCGCAGTAGATTGGGATTCATGTATCGCAGATGGTGCATGCATTGAAGCTTGTCCAGTACAAGTTTTTCAGTGGTATAGAACGGAAAAAGATATTCCAGGAATACAGGCAATAAACGAAACATTTGCTGGTACAGGAAGTACCGTAAAGGAGGAACGTAAAGATCTTACCGACAAGGCTGATGCGATAAGAGAACATGACTGCATATGGTGCATGGCATGTGTTTCTGTGTGTCCCCCACTAGCAGTGAAGGTTGACCAGGCGAATCAAGAATTTCATGAGAAGGCTGCAGGAACATACATAAAAATGGAAGTCGGTTCTGCCAATCCGCACGCACATCACTAAATTCTTCTTCATTTCTTTATTTTTAGGCTAACTTTCTAAAGGATTGTTAACTTTTTTGAAATCTAATACAAGCACTTTTTTTGGAAGATTTATCGAAAGCATTTTTTCTGGCGGGGGTTCTAACTGCAAGACATGAATGAGCATCGTAGAATCTTCCTCAATTTTTGAATTCATCTTCTTTGTTATCTTTTTTTGCTGTATAGAAATTTTGGGTTTGAAAAGAACATCGAAGTTAAAATAGTATGAATTCCCCCAAATCCTAAAGGAATATTCTACTTTGTAATAAGGTATGTGTAAAATTGGAAATTTCAATCTTGATGAAGAGTGAAGCAAGTCTTGCATAAAGCATACCTTCTGGTGATAATCGTCTAGAAAATGTGTTTTTGCGTATACAGATGATCGTTGATTTTTTCTAGTTAGAATGGATGAAAAATGGTCAAATAATTCATCTGGAAAGCTTGCAGGTCCATACTTTCTGTCATCATATAGTTGCATTCTTCTATTAACAACAAACTTAGCATCTGACCCAAGCAGCCGATTTATGTTCTCGATAAACTGGGTTTCATTACATTCAAAGGTCGGCATCTAAGCATCCCAAAACCGCTTTTATTGTTTTTGGCGAGCCACATATTGATATTATGGGGTCTTTTGGCCAATAGTCGCCAACCTCTTCTGATACTGAAATCGTCTCGTCATTTTTAAGATAAAGTGTTTTCCTCCAGAACTTGCCATCACTTGAAGTTATTGCTGATTCTTGTTCCACAAATCCAATTTTTTCCAGTCTGTTACAAACAATCTCTTCAGGTATGAAAACCGAAATGGATTTTAATTTTTTTTCCAACTGCATAATTACAACTGAGCATTTTGAAATATAAAGATTGGTAAGTTGAAAAAAATAAATAGATGTGATATGTCCGAATTCATGCATGAAAAAATCCATCCTGATCCTGTCACTTCTATTGATTTGTGGTTTTGACGCTCAAGCATTCGCACAACATCATGATGCGGCCTATGTACATCTTAACGGAAGAGTACCTTCCATGGATTTCACAACTGCTGAAAACATACCAGATGATAGTGATTTTACGTTAACAATGACTCTCTACGATAAGAGCAATAACAAAAAATTTGAACACGTTTCAGCTCAGCTTGCAATTTTTCAAGAAGGATCTAAAAATCCTGTCATGAATGCACTTTTCTATGATAAGACGGGAGAAATTGTAATTGATTTCGTGTACAAATCATTTGACAAAACAAAGGCGGAAATAAGATCACCACAAGAGACTTTCCTTGGAGGATATATGGGAGAATACGGATCGCATATCAAAATTTCACAAAATATATCTTTACAAACTGGGTCATACGTATTGGAAGCCCGGTTATATCAATAGATAATCCCCATGCCTTTTTAGATCCTCACATTAAATTCACAAAAGAGATCTACGTGGAGCAAAGATTCAAGCAGATGACCCAAAAGTCGAAATTCCATCTTGGGTTAAAAATAACGCCAAATGGTGGTCAGAAGGTTCCATTGGAGACAAGGACTTTGCCTTGGGGATCCAATACCTCGTCAGAGCAGGTATAATTCAGGTATGAAAACATTGAGAGATTAATTCTATCTTGATAAGAACCAGTCATCACAAAATTTAAACAAATTTTAACTAGTTTTTATGAACGAGATTCGCAGAGGTCGCCTAGCCCGGCATGGCGTGGGCCTTGAGAGCCTATGTGCGCAAGCACGCGGGGGTTCAAATCCCTCTCTCTGCGCTATTATTTTCCTATTTTTCCAAGTTCGGCTAAAAGAGCAGAAAGCTGAATTTCTGGATTTGCTCCTATTATAAGTCGATAATCATATTTTGCAATAGCTTCTAAAATTTTATCAAGATTATCGGTTTTAATTTTGTATGATTCTTCATTCAAATATTTTAAAAAATCAGACTCCGACATGCCATAGACTTTGATTAGCTCTATCATCTTATTTCGTGCTTCAGATAATTTGCCCACAATTGCAAGTTTTAGTACATCTCCTACGTCATTTGTTTTTGTAAGTCCAGCTGATGCTTTTACATTCGCTTCATTTACTGTTCCAAGACTTGCTGTTGTTTGTAATATATTAATTGAATGGCGCATATCGCCTTCGGTATAACTATAGATTGTCTTGAGTCCCTTTTCATCATACTTTATTTTTTCTTTTTTACAAATTTCTTCTAGATAGGAAATTACTTCCTTTTCAGGAATTCTTGTGAATTTGAAGACAGCACATCTACTCTGAATCGGTTCAATAATTTTGGATATGTTGTTTGCAATTAGAATGAACCTACAAAATTTTGCAGTATCTTCTATTATTCGTCGAAGAGCGGTTTGTGCATCAGCAGTCATTTCATCGGCTTCATCCAAGATTATTATCTTGAAGGGAATTTTTGTATCAAGACCCGCAAAACGTGCAAATTTTTTCACCCTATCTCTGACCATTCCTATTCCACGTTCGTCAGAAGCATTCAATTCAAGAGTGTAGCCTTTCCAATGATCGCCCAAAATTTCTCTAGCTACACATAGAGCTGTAGTGGTTTTACCAACTCCAGCAGAACCTGAAAACATTAGGTGTGGTAATTCTGAAATATTCTTCAGAAGGGATTTTAGGCTGCCAATTATCTCTTTCTGGTTAACTATAGAAGAAAGCTTCATTGGCCTATACTTTTCAACCCACATGGCCGATTCGGTCATAAGGGTGATTCCTTTCTCACTGATTAATAAATTACGTCTAAGATCAAATGATCAAAGCTACTTGTTAAAGGAATTGATCGATCGATCCCATTAAATCCTTGAATGGAGTTTGATGCACATTGGAGATTTCAGACCTAACCCAAGTTCATACAATAGGATATAGACTTCAAGAGGTAAAAGTAACATTCAACTATGATATCAAAGTAAACGCCTCGGAAGTTTCTATTGAGGCAAAACAGGGAGAGATTCTTAGCATTCCACGCTGGGTCGCAGATGTCATGGAATCAGAAAAATTGGTAGATGTACAGGATACTGACATGATAGTAGCTCTAAAGCAAGCACTCGTTAAGGAAAATGTCCAAGGAGATTTTGATCTTTCTACGCTTGATTCAGACTTTTTCATAAAGGTTAGATCATACATGAAAAGACTTCCACCACAAGATAGAGACAAAGTCGAAAGTATGTTAAATACACTAATGCGGAAAAGGCAAGGAAAAATAATTAGGCTTGCCGACTCTTCAAAGATGACATCTGATCTTGCAAAAAAACTTTCAATAGAAGAAAGGGTCCTTTTTGATTCGATACACATGAAGAGTTCTAATTTTAAAAAACAAATTCTAGGTGACAAAAAATGACTACTCTTTCTAAGTCTATTCTAACTGAAGGCAAACGCATTGATCAAGTAAAAGAATTTCTTACCCAATTCAAGGACAAGTCAGGCTCATACAAATACGTTGATGAAATAGACCAGATGATGGCAAAGAAGCTCCAATACTTGGTAGTTGATTATAACAATCTAGTATCTAATCCAGAGATAGAATCTGTCTTTAACGAAGATCCTGATGAAATACTAAACGCCTTCGCAGAAGCGATAAAAAGTATTCTTAAAGAAAGATTTCCTCAATATGCGGAAAAGATTCAACATGACGTAAGAGTAAGAATAGCAAACTATCCAGCACAACGAAGCCTGCGTGAGATAAATGCAGAGATTATAGGAAAGATGACGAGCGTTTCTGGGATGGTTGTGCGGTCATCTGAAATTAAACCCCTTGCAAAGGAACTTGTTTATGTTTGTCCTGAAGGTCATCAAACTAAAGTTGTACAAGGAAAGGGTTTAGAATTTAGTGAACCGTTAAAATGTAGTGATAGTAAATGTATGCACAAAGACCTCGAACTTAGTCCTGAAAAAAGTCGATTTATAGACTTTCAGATGGTTAGGCTTCAAGAATTGCCTGAAGATTTACCACCAGGGCAGCTTCCGCACTATGTTGACGTGACTGTATTGCAGGATTTGGTTGATAACGCAAGACCTGGAGATCGTGTAATTCTTACGGGAATTGTAAGAATTGAACAAGAACACATACCATCCATGCGTGGCAAGAGTGGTATCTACAGATTACGAATCCAGGGAAACAACATAGAGTTTCTTGGTGGAAGAGGAACCAAAGCA
>OBEQ011356047.1_pt1 | contig 12950 bp, 13 predicted proteins | sample 1670901 | NCBI WGS metagenome assembly OBEQ01 (sample SAMEA104232315, study PRJEB22302) | groundwater metagenome | biome: forest; feature: aquifer; material: groundwater | place: USA | collected 2011-08-07 | depth 5.4 m
GACCATGGATGGTTTTGTTGATAATTCCTGGTATTTTTACCGGTATTTGAGTCCCAAGAATGATCAGGAACCCTTCGACAAGCTGAGGGCGAGAAAATGGATTCCTTTGGATATTTATTTTGGTGGAGCTGAACATACTTTGGGACATACTATGTATTCCCGGTTTTTTACCAAGTTTTTTTATGATATCGGACTGGTCAAATCAGATGAATATGCCTTAAAAAGGTTTAATCATGGAGTTATTTTGGGGTCGGATGGAGCCAGGATGAGCAAGTCCCATGGCAATGTGGTTAATCCGGATGAGCAGGTCAAAAGTTACGGCGCAGATGCGGTCAGGATTTATCTGGCTTTTATCGGACCATATGATATTGTGGCTCCCTGGAATCCAGGCGGAATCAACGGGATTTATCATTTTCTGCAAAGAGTTTGGGGGTTGCAAGAGAAGTTAGAGCATAGCGTCATTGCAGGCGAAGCGAAGCAATCCCAAAAAGAGATTGCTTCGTCGCCTTTGGCTCCTCGCAATGACGATTTAAGAATTATGCACGCTACAATTAAAAAAGTCACTGAAGATCTTGAGCAGTTGAAGTTTAACACCGCTATTGCCAGCCTAATGGAGTGGCTGAATTATTTATCTAAGAAGAGTCTAGAGTCTGGAATCGAGAGTCTGGAATATAAAACATTTTTACTGCTGCTGGCTCCGTTTGCTCCGCATATGACGGAGGAACTGTGGCAGATAGTAAAGTCTACAGGTGACAGTCTACAGTCTACAGACAAAAAACAACTAACAAACAGTCTGAAACCTGACAGCGAAGCGAGTCTGAAGACTGATGACTATTTATCAATTCATCAGCAGTCCTGGCCCGAGTTTGATAATAAGTTGCTGGAAAAGGACCAGATTATTATACCAATTCAGGTAAATGGTAAGGTTCGGGATAACTTAGTGATCGGGAAAGATCTATTAAATAATAAAGAGGTCATTGAAAAAATGGCAAAACAGTCGGAAAAGGTGCAAAAATTCTTAGCCGGAAAAACCGTGGAAAAGACCGTGTATATACCAGGAAGAGTAATTAATCTGGTTGTTAGTTGAAGTTAAATATTTTTAGCAGTTAAAATGAGTAATTGCTAACAAATTACAGTAGTTAGTTTAGACTGTTATGACAATGAGAGACAATAAATGGTTACTTTATCGGCTTGATTATATTTGGGATAAGTTTTTTTCAGATGTGTCTCAAAAAAACAAGGTCTATATAAAATTTGGACGCTTTGCCAAATACCGGCTGGGCTCAATTAAGTTAGACCGTAGAACTAAAGACACTCATATTACTATTACCTCCATGTTTAAGCAGGAATCAATTCCAGAGGCAGTAATTGATCAAACCATTGGCCATGAACTGGTACACTATGCTCAAGGTTTTTCTTCCATTCATCCTAAACTGCATAAATATCCTCATGCCGGAGGAGTGGTTAGTAAGGAAATGGTAGCCAGAGGCATGGGTCATTTGTATATTGCCTACAAGAATTGGATCAAAGTCTACAGGAAACAATTACTGGTTCGATACCGATATCGATATGTCTAGAGAAATGCTGGAAAAATTTAAACTGCCAATTGCCCTGGGCTTGATGGGTATTGTGTTAATTGTGGGCGGGGTATTTGTTTCCGGCTTAAGCAAGGCCAAACCAAAAGAAGCTTTTCCCAAAGAAAGCCTGGTTAGCCAAGCACAAAAAACCATTTCAGTTGATGTTTCCGGCGCAGTTAATAAACCCGGTGTCTACAAACTCACTGAAGGAAATATTATTCAGGATGCCATTGCAGCAGCCGGGGGATTTGCCGAAACAGCCAACAAAGAATACATATCAAAATATTTAAATATGGCTCAAAAGCTATCAGACGGCAGCAAGGTTTATGTACCAACAGAAGGTGAAGCGATGACTACTATACAAAGTACCGGGGTAGTGGCTGGATTAAGTACCCAAGCTAAGGTTAATATTAACACAGCTACTCAACCAGAATTAGAAGCTCTGGCTGGAATTGGCCCGGTTACAGCCTCAAAAATCATCTCAGACCGGCCATATCAAACAATTGATGATTTAACTGCTAAAAAAATTGTTAGTAAAGCTGTATTTGAGAAGATTAAGGATCAGATTGTAACATATTGATCGCAGCTCGTATGGCCGCAAAAAACCGTTCGCACTGTATAAACTTGCTCACTTGTGAGAATTTTGTGATAAAGTAAGTATAGTGTCATTAAGAGAATTAACACAAAATCCTCAACATTTTTTGACAGGCTCATACTTCGCTGCTCTTTTAGCAATAATTCTCTATTTATTACTACTTTGTTTGAGATTTCAGCAAGGTGGATGGGAACCTAAATTTGATCTGTTTGTCAGTCAAAGACAAGCCCTGGATCAAAAAATCAACCAGTTTTTACCTTCGCCGCAGGCAGAACTGCTTTCCGGCATTTTGCTGGGAGAGAGTAAAAACCTGCCTGGCAGGCTCAAATTAGCTTTAAGAGATACCTCTACTTTGCATATTGTGGTAGCTTCCGGCCAGAATTTAAGCATGGTGGCGGGATTTTTCCTTGCTCTTTCAGGTTTAATCAAACGCAAAAATGCCGTGGCCTTAAGCCTGGGAGCAGCCATCTTTTATACCATATTAACCGGTCTACAGGTGCCTATTTTACGGGCAGCGATCATGTTTAGTTTAGCCTCGCTGGCGCAGCTTTTTGGCAGAGAAAGAGATGGAGCCTGGGTTTTAGTGGTTACCGCAGCCTTGATGCTGTTGATTAATCCTGGCTGGATTACCAGCATCTCGTTTCAATTGTCTGTTTTAGCCACCTTTGGAGTGATTGTGGTAGCGCCAATCCTGCTTAAGTATCTGGATAAAGTGCCGGTTATTGGTTCGGATTTGGCAGTTAGTTTAGCGGCTCAGATTATGGTAACCCCTATAATTGCCCAAAATTTCCACCAGTTTTCTTTAGTTGGCCTTGTCACCAATGTTTTAATACTTTGGACTGTATCGTTTATTATGATTTTGGGGATGGTGATGAGTATGGTTGGTTTTTTCTGGAGTGGTCTGGCCTGGTTAATCGCTTTAGCGGTTAGTGCTTTTTTAACCTATTTTATTTATATAGTCCAATTTTTTGCCTCTTTTTCTTTTGCCTGGATCTATGTTGGTCAATATCTATGGATTGTTTGGCTGGGATATTATTTGGTAATAGCCGCAGTTATGTTATCATTAATATATGCTAAAAAAGAAAATCCTGGAAGACCTTAAAAAGGAGGTTGCTGATTTAGGTTTCCCCAGTACTGATACACTTTTATCTATCTCTAAAAATCCCGCCTTTGGAGACTATAGTACGAATTTGGCTTTGCAGCTTGCTAAACAGTCTACAGGTAATAGTCATCAGTCGGCAGAAGAGATTGCTAACAAAATAGTGACTAGAGTCAAGAGTCAAGAGTCTAGTAAAGACTATCTGGAAAAGGTCGAAGTAGCCGGTGGAGGATTCATAAATTTTTTTATAAAAGATCAAAGCCTGATTGAAAATATCAGCAAAGTGCATGAGTCGGAAACTTCAAAACAATTAACCGGTAAAGTAATGGTGGAATTTGCTCACCCTAATACTCATAAAGCTTTTCATATTGGTCATCTGAGAAATATTTCTATTGGGGAGTCTATTGTAAGACTTTTGGAAGCGGTTGGATATGAAGTAGTTAGAGCAAACTATGAGGGGGATGTGGGGATGCATATAGCCAAGGCAATTTATGCACTTTTGCATATTCCGGAATTCAAGGATGAAGTTGATAAGATTAAAGGGGTACACGAGCGGGTGGAATTTTTGGGAAAGGCCTATGCCGTTGGAAGCAAAGCTTTCGAAGAAGATGAGGCTGCCAAGCAGGAGATTAAGGATATTAATTTTCTGGTATACGCATCAGCCCAAAGATTTCAGCAGGAAAAGGGAATTTCAGCTTCTTCAACTGATTATCTGAAGTTTACTGAGGGTAAAGAGGATAAAGTATCGGAGGTTTTTAATCTTTGGAAGGAAACCAGACAGTGGAGTTTAGACTATTTTGAGACTATTTATAAGCGGGTTGATACTCATTTTGATCGTTATTTCTTTGAAAGTGAGTGTCTGGGCGGTGTTGATAAAGCCAATCAAGCAGTTAAAAAGGGAATTTTGCAAGAGTCTGAAGGAGCAATTATTTTTAAGGGTGAGGATTATGGTTTTGATACCAGGGTTTTTGTTAACAGTCTAGGATTGCCAACTTATGAGGCTAAAGAACTCGCTTTGGCAGAAAAAGAGTTTAGTGAATTCGGCAATCTTGATAAAATTATTCATGTTGTGGGCCCGGAGCAAGCCAGTTTTTTTAAGGTCACTTTTAAAGTAGAAGAACTTTTGGATCCTTTATATAAAGATAAACAATATCATTTGAGCTATGGTTGGGTCAGATTAAAGCAGGGTAAGATGAGTAGTAGAACCGGAGATGTTGTTTTAGGAGAATGGTTGTTGGATGAGGCTAAACAGGAAATTAAAAAAGAGTTTCCCGAAATGGATGAGCAAACAGCAGAAAAGGTCGCAGTAGGAGCAGTAAAATATTCGATGCTGCAATTTGGCACTTCTTCTGAGATCAGCTTTTCGTTTGAAGAATCAATTTCCTTGCAGGGTGATAGTGGGCCGTATTTACAATATGCCTGCGCCCGGGCTAATTCAGTATTAAAATCAGCTCAGTATCAATTTAAAGAACCTGTGAAGAGTGAGAATTTAGAAAAAGAAGAAAGGGAAGTTTTAAGAAAAATTGAATATTTTGAGGAAATGATAGCTGAGGCCGCCAAAAATTATGCGCCAAATATTATAGCCTCATATCTTACTGATTTAGCTAAGACTTTTAACTTGTTCTATCAAAAGCACCGAATTCTCAAAGCCGAAGAGAAGATGGAATTTAGGCTTGCTCTGACTTCTGCTGTAGCCATAGTTTTAAAAAAAGGTCTCTATCTACTGGGAATTGAAGCCCCGGAAAGGATGTAACTTAATGTTTACGGGATTTACTAGCCTTACCAAAAGCAAGATAAGTAAGAGCAGCTGCAATTATTATCAGTGCAAATGCAATTTGTCCTTGTTGAATTGTAGACGTCAAATCAATCATAATTCCTCCGATAGTTCATCTGCTTTAGAAGCAATGTACCATCCAAGGATAGCACAAGCCAAATTTGCTGTCAACGTTAGTAAATCGTGCGTGACAAACATAGTTACTATCCAAACAACTACGAGATTTGAAGAAATAGCAGACAGTACTTTTAGTTGGGATTTTTTTCTTAGCTTGAAAGAAAATGACATTAATTTAAACTTTAGCAGAAAGATATTTACTTCACAATATGTTTAGAAAATACAAGCCAAGAAAAACTGCCAATCCGCTGATTGTGGTATTTAGATTAATTTTGAGCTTAATTATGTTTGCTGTTCTGTTGGCAGGAGGTTATTCTGCCTACAAACATTTTTCCGGATTGGATCCTTTAAAAATAGACCCTCAGGCTCTGATTTCCAATTTAATCAAAGCCAAAACTCCGGCACAGTTTTTAACCATGCTTTCCAGTGTTTCCAACAAAGTTCACAAAGGGGTTTTAGGTGATAAAACCATTGTTAGTTCACAGTCTGCAGGGGTTGATACCTCTTCTCCTATGTTTAGCTTCCTGATGATAGCTGATTCTCATAGTGACAGTATCTATTTGCAAAAAGCTATCAACCAGGCTAAACAACTTCATCCCGATCTGGCCTTCATAATCGGCCTGGGGGATTATACCAATGTTGGTACAGTACAAGAGCTGAAAGATACCAAAAAAGAGCTGGATTTAGCTGGTTTGAGATACTTTTTAGTTCCGGGTGATCATGATCTGTGGGATTCCAGGAACAGGTCGCTTTCAGTAGCTGCTGATTTTAAAGAGGTTTTCGGGCCTGATTATCAATCTTTTACCTATGATAATTTTACTTTTTTACTGATTGATAATAGCGATGACTATAAAGGAATAGATCAAGACCAGTCAAAATGGATCACTACTCAGCTGGAAAAGGCTGGTCAGGATCAAACTAAAGGGGTCTTGGTTTTTCTGCATGAGCCGCTTTATCATCCAATATCAGATCATTCTATGGGTAAACTGGAAAAGCAAGTAAAACAGCAGGCCAAAAATTTAACTTTTCAGTTAAAAGAAGGTGGAGTAAAGGAAGTTTTTGCCGGGGATACTCATGATTTTAGCCAATATAATGATCCTCAAACTAATCTGCCGATGGTTTCTGTGGGAGCTATTACCAGAGACCGGAATCTGCAGCTGCCCAGGTTTGCCATTGGGTATGTATTTGGCGACGGGTCAGTGAGGGTGGAAGATGTGGAAATCAAATAGAGTCTAGTCGCTAGAGTCTAGATTCTAGACTCTCGACTCTAGTCACTTGTTAAGCTATAATGCTTGGACATGATTCAGCATACATTAATTATCATTAAGCCGGATGGTATTTCGGGCGGCTTTACTGATGAGATTATCAAAAGATATCAAGCAGTTGGCTTAAAAGTGTTGAAAAGAAAAGATATGACAGCTCCGCAGGATTTGGTGGAGAAACATTATGCGATGGATCCAGACTATCTTAGGGCAATTGGAGAAAAAACCATTGCTGCAGGTCAGGCTGTTACTTCGGCAGAAGACCAGGGAAGAAAAGTGGTGGGATGGCTTCGCAAATTTATTACTTCCGGCCCAATTGTAGTAATGGTACTGGAGGGAGAGGATGCTGTGACGGTAGCCAGGAAAACCACTGGTTTTACTGATCCTTCAACTGCTGAAAAAGGCACTATCAGAGGAGATTTAGGCACGGATTCCATTCTGGTAGCCAACAGGCAAGAGCGTCCGGTTTATAACTTGATTCATGCTTCGGGTTCTGCTGAGGAAGCTGAAAAAGAAATTAACCTCTGGTTTGGGGAGTAAAAATGCTTTGTTGACAACCTCATACAAAAACAGTATAATTGTATTATGCAAAGAGTGATACTACAGGTTCCCATGAGTAAAGATTTAAAACAAAAGGCAGAAATTGTTTCTTTTGATATGGGTTTTTCTTCTTTACAGGAAATTATCCGTGTTCTTTTAAATAAGCTAGCCAGAAGAGAGTTTTCTATTAGTATAAATGATGAAATACCCAATGAACGGCTTAAAAAAATCTTCCGCCAGGCAGATAAAGATCTAAAAGAGGGAAAGGCCTCACCAACTTTTGATAATGTTGAGGATGCAATTGCCTGGCTTCACCGAGATAAATGAAAATACGTTTCAGCCCTAATTTCTATAGTCAATATAAGAAAGCTGACGTAAGAATTCAACACAGTACCGACAAAAAACTTAGAATTTTTCGCAAAAATCCCAGCGACTTAGAATTAAACAATCACGCACTACGAGAACCTTATCAAGATCGCAGAAGTATTGATATTACAAATGACTATCGGGCTCACTACAAAGAGATTAAGCAAAAAAATCAAGAAGTTATTTATTTTATTAGCTTAGGTACACATGACGAATTATATGGAAAATCAAATTAGTCGGAGATCAGGGAGTCGCACCCTGCGCCTCTACGTCCCGAACGTAGCGTTCTACTGCTGAACTAATCTCCGCACAAGCTAACATTATACCTCCTAAAATGCTAAAATTATATATAGTTTGGCCCTGTAGCTCAGTAGATAGAGCAGCTTCGTCCTAAGAAGTTGGCCGGGGGTGCAATTCCCTCCAGGGTCACCAAACTATGTCAAGACGCTATAAAACCATTTTATTTGTCAGATTTTTAGGTTATTTTATTTTTCTAACCGGGCTGCTAAGTTTTCTTTTTGTTCTCGGGCCGGTGATTACAGCAGAGACCAGTTATCGAATAGACAGGGTATTCGGGGTTAAAAGACAAGTTACCAGCGCGGCTTTGCCTGTAAAGCCGGGATCAACCGATGAGCAATCAAATCAAGGTCAAAGTTTTGGTTCGGTCACGCCTTCGGAAAATTCCATTATTCCCTTATCAACAGAGTTTGGCATTGTAATTGAAAAAATAAATGCTAATGCTAAGGTCGTTGCCAACGTAGACCCTACAAACGAGCGGGATTATGTTAAAGCCTTATCAGCAGGTGTGGCTGAGGCTTTAGGTTCCACCCCACCCGGAGTGCCTGGTAATTTATATCTGTTTTCTCATTCCACCGATGCTCCCTGGAATATTATCCGTTTTAACGCTATTTTTTACCTGTTAAGAGAGTTGGAGGCAGGGGACAGAGTGATTATTTTCTATAACAATATTAGATATGATTATATAGTTTTTGATAAGCAAATTGTTTCACCTGCAGATGTTTCTTACCTGACTAATAGATATGACAGCCCGGTTTTAACTTTGCAAACCTGTGATCCACCGGGAACTTTGATTAATAGGCTCATTGTGAGGGCGAGGTTGGTTAGTAGTTAATATGTTATTATTATGAAGATGTCCAAAAGATTTATCCTGACTATTGTTACACTGATTGTTCTGGTTGTGGCTGCCGGGGTCGTTATCTTTTTTGCCAAAGGTTACACTGTTTCTACCAAAGAAAAACGGATTGTTGGTACCGGAATCATTACTGTTTCCTCTTTGCCTGATGCAGCCGCAGTGTTTATTGATGGACACTTAACCACTGCCACTAACGCCACTGTTTCATCTCTGCCCTCCAGGACTTATTCGGTCAAGGTTATTAAAGAGGGATTTATTCCCTGGGAAAGATCGGTTGAGGTTAAAGAAGGCCTGGTGACTGCTTTAAAGATTACTCTTTTCCCGGCCATTCCCACGATTTATCCGTTGACTTTTACCGGAGTGGTTAACCCGGTACTTAGTCCTGATGGAGCTAAGCTTAGTTTTATTGTCCCCGGTGGTAAAAAGGCCGGTGTTTGGGTTTGGACCATGAGTAATAACCAGCCAATTGCTTTTGCCCGTTCCTCTGAGCCTCACCAAATTGCGGCAAGCACAGTGGTGGATTATTCAAAAGCCACTCTTCGTTGGTCCCCTGATTCCAAACAGGTCTTGGCAGGGGTAAGCAAAAACAACTATTTGTTAAATGTTGATTCCTTAAACACTGACCCCAGAGATATCACCGCTATTCTTGATTCAACTTTGCAAAGTTGGGAAGCTGATGTTAAAGACAAGGAAACAGCCAGAGTATTAAGCATTAAGGATTTAAGTGTTCGTCAAATTGCCTCTGGTTCTGCTGGCCTTCGCTGGTCTCCGGATGAGACCAAATTTATGTCTGCAACTAAAGTTTATGATCTGGAAACCAGCAAACTTTATGATATTCCTGGCTCTAAGTATCAATTTTGGTTGCCGGATTCACTTCATCTGGTGTTAGTTGAGGATAATCAGATATCGGTGGCGGATTTTGACGGGACTAATAAGGCAGTAATTTATGCAGGGAAGTTTGAAAATTTAGCTGTTTTCCCCTGGCCGGATAGCTCCAGGCTGGTGATTATCAGCTCATTTCCCACCCCAACTGCATCTGAACCGAATCTATATGGGATAAACTTGAGGTAATCTCAAAACTCAAATGTTAAATGTCAAAACTACAGTTCAAATCTAAAATCTTTTACAGTTTTAAGATTTAAGTTTCAGATTTGAGTTTTGCGTTTTGAGATTTGAGATATTTTGACCTCTTTAGTATATCTTGTGATTAGGTCATAAGTGACTTAAGATACCTAAGTTACTTAAGCACATATGTTTTTTAATCCCTCCAAACGTATTGGTATTGATCTGGGAACTGCCAATTCACTGGTATATCTGGCCGGAACCGGTATTGTGCTAAATGAGCCTTCAGTGGTGGCTGTAACTACTGATGATAACCGGGTGTTGGCTGTTGGCAATGAGGCCAGAGAGATGTTGGGACGGACTCCGGGTAATATCACAGCTTCGCGGCCAATGAAAGACGGCGTAATTGCCGATTATGTCATTACTGAGGCCATGATCCGCTATTTTCTGGATAAAGTATGCGGCCGAAACAGGCTGTTTAAACCGGAAGTGATGGTTTGCGCTCCGGCCGGAGTGACATCGGTTGAAAAAAGAGCCATCCTGGATGCCACTTTGCAAGCCGGCGCCAAAGCTGCTTTTTTAATTGATGAACCTTTAGCCGCCGCCATTGGAGCCAAAATTCCCATTGCCAATCCTTCCGGTAATATGATTGTGGATATTGGCGGAGGGACTACTGAAGCAGCGGTAATTTGTTTAGGTGGGGTAGTGGTACACAATTCAGTCCGGGTAGGCGGAAATAAAATTGATGAGGCCATTCAGGCTTATGTGCGCAAAAAGCATAATTTAATCATTGGGGAGCGGATGGCAGAAGATGTTAAGATCAAAATCGGATCAGCAACCCAGCTTAAAAGTTCAGAGCTGGAGAAAACAGAAGTCAGGGGAAGAGATGCTTTTTCCGGTTTGCCTAAAACAGTGGAAATCACCTCAGATGAGGTAACTGAAGCCATCTTTGAGGTTACCCAAAAGATAGTCTCGGCTGCTAAAAAGGTGTTGGAGCAGATTCCACCGGAGTTGGCCTCAGACATTATTGATAAAGGTATTGTGATGAGTGGGGGGACCTCACTGCTTCGTAATTTAGATAAGCTGTTAACAGAATCCTTAAGAGTGCCGGCTGCTTTGGCAGAAAATCCCTTGCTTTGTGTGGCCCTCGGAACCGGCATGGCGCTGGAGAACCTGGATATCTATAAGCGATCGGTCAGCAAGCGCTGACCTGGATCGCTTGCGACCTTCGGTCTTAAAAGATCCGTATCTAAAAGATAGCAAATATAATTTGAGGCTAATTCTTACTAACTTTGCTAACTTTTAGCCTTAAAAGTTTTTTCTTTTCTCCTCCAGCCGCTTTTTGAAAAGATTTTCCCGGAAGCCGCCTTCTTTAATAAACTTTTGTTCAAGAGACTGAGCTAATCTCTTTTCTAGGTAAATGGCCTGGTTAATCAGGGTAATCATCAGGTTGACTGCCTGGGTAGGATCGCTAGGTAGGTCGGGGAAGTTGGGGGAGTCAGGGAGGGTAGGGGCTTTCTTTAGAATTTCCCAAACTTCCCCTAATTCCCTTACTTTCCTTACTACTTCTTCCTTTTCCCAGACCTCAATTTGGTTTTGTCTGGCGTAGGCCAGAAAATCTTTTAGCAGTTCTTCTAAAGAGCCTTTATTTATCCCGGTTAGTTTAATATAGCCCTCAAGGCTGGCTTGCTGATTGCCTTCAGCAATGTTCTGAGTGCCGGAGCGGGCAGCCTGAACCATCTGATCGAAGGTTCTAAGGGAAGACAGGGGAGGAAAGGGATGGTTGGGGGAAGCGCATCGTTTGCAAAAGACCACCGTGTAGTCATAAATAGGAACGGTAATCTTGTAGGCTAGGAGGTATTCGTAGCCTGCTTTATAACCGCTAGGTTTCAAGCTCTGCTTATATTGTCCTTTGTTTTTTCCTGTCTTTGTCCCCATACTTTCCATGCAGTATACGTTATTCACTATCAACAATCCACCATTTAAATTTAATATCCTTTGCGAAAGCATTATCAATTGAGACACTAAAACCGGTACCGGGTGTTTGACCGGATACATAAAGGACGTTTCCGCCGGTGGAGGTGGTTGGTGTAATAAAGACATTGGATTTATTGGTTATGGCTGAAGTTGCAATTGAGACTTCGGTTGAACCAACAGCAATCGTGGCTTGGCCCAAAGTGGTGGGGCCTGCGATAAACTTTTCAGACTGGATATTTTGAGCTTTGATAGTACCTGTTTTATCTATAGTAACCAAACCGTTAAAAAAGTCTACCCCCTGGGCCAGCGTTGAAGTCTGCAGTTTTAGGAAGGGCAGGGCGTTTAGGGTGGAACCATCAGTTACAGAGAAAGTACCATCAACTGTAAAGTTACCGGCAATTAAAGTATTGGATAGACTGGTTTGACCAAACACTTTTAAAGAATCGGTTATTTTTAACTGGGAATACTCAGATAATTGCGCTGACAAAGAAGCCTCTGATGTGCTAATGCTGGCCAGGGTGGCAGATGTTGAGGCATCAAGGATGGATGGTACAGTTGGTGTGGCAGAGCTACTAGCCTCGAGCTTAGCAATTCTTTTTTCTAAGTCAGTAAGCTTACTGGAACTGGAAGCTTGCTGAGATGATAATGCCTGAATACTGGCCAAAGCCACACCGGCCGGGTCAATGGTGGAAATATGTTGCGGGTCATTACCGACTCCAAAAATACTATAGAAATCCTCGGCAATTGGACCAATATGTTTAATAGAAGGGTCTTCCAGTTTATAATTCCATTCCAGCATTGGCAGCGTATTTACTTTAGCCAGTATAGAACTGACATCAACCGGCATAAAATTATCTTTAAATTCTCTACTTGATCCATTAGTCCAGACTCCTCCGACAGACAAAAAGGCTCCGTTACCATTGGTACCGGAAGTTCCAACGGTTAAAGGCTGACCCACGGCTGAGGTGCCAATACCAACATTACCGGCAGCGGTAACCAAAAGCGCCGGATTGGAACCATTACCGGCAGTAGACCCAACCTGCAGCAAACCAGCTGGAGAGGAAAATCCAATCCCGACATTACCGGTAGATGTAACCACAAAAGGAGTGGAGGTTGAGTTATTTACCTGGAAAGCAGCGGATGGGGAAGTAGTCCCAATGCCGACATTGCCTACATTATCTATTCTCATCCGCTCTGTAGTACCCGTCGTCCGAAATACAATCCCGCCATAACCGTCGATGGCAACACCATCTATCGGAGATGAGATAGCGAGGATTCGGTGGTTTACATCACTTAAGTTGAGTACGTTCTGTCCAACAATTGTGATGCCGGCACTTGAATCTAATCGCAGGCGCTCAACAACCTCCTCCGTGGTGACGGCCATGATCTGCTCTCGCAAGCGTGGAACCGCTTCTGCCATGAGCCTCC
>OBEQ012401665.1_pt1 | contig 12946 bp, 14 predicted proteins | sample 1670901 | NCBI WGS metagenome assembly OBEQ01 (sample SAMEA104232315, study PRJEB22302) | groundwater metagenome | biome: forest; feature: aquifer; material: groundwater | place: USA | collected 2011-08-07 | depth 5.4 m
GTGGCCGGTTAGTTGCTCGCAAAAGAAATCGAATATTTTGACAAGGCCATCTCTAGCCCGGACCGCCCCTTTATCACAATCCTTGGCGGCGCAAAAGTTTCAGACAAAATTAAATTAATCACCAATCTATTAGAAAAAGCGGACACTATTCTTATCGGTGGCGCGATGGCCTATACCTTTTATAAGGTGCTCGGGATTGGGATTGGTAATTCCAAGTTTGATCCTGCGGGCGAAGGCGTTGCGCGTGATGCCATGGCCAAAGCAAAAGCGAAAAATGTTCCGTTGATTCTGCCGGTTGATCGTGTCATTGCTCAAAAGATGGAAAGAAACGTTCCAACTCAAACTGTTACCGGAGATATTCCGGAAGGGTGGTCTGGGTTTGATATCGGCCCGGCGACGATCAAGAGTTATAAAGATATTTTAAGTAAGGCCAAAACCGTTCTATGGAACGGCCCTGTCGGTGTTTTTGAAATTCCTCCTTTTGACAAGGGGACAACCGAAATTGCGCAGTTTTTAGCGGGGCTTAAGGCTACTACGATTATTGGTGGCGGCGATACGGCTGCAGCCATTAATACGCTTGGTCTTGAACAGAAGATGTCTCATGTTTCTACCGGTGGAGGAGCTTCGCTCGAATATCTCGAAGGAACCGTGCTTCCCGGAATCGCAGCTTTGATGGATAAAAACCCCGCAGGAAGCAGACGCTAAAATGCCTAAACCTTTTATTGCAGGTAATTGGAAGATGTTTAAGACGATTGGCGAAGCCGTCAATCTTGTCCAAACCATTAAAGCCGGTGTTTATAAAGTAAACGATTGCAACATGGTGATTTGCCCGCCTTTTACGGCCCTTCAAGCCATCTCTCAAATTCTCAGTGATAGTCCATTGCAATTGGGTGCGCAAAATATGCATCCTGAGACAGAGGGCGCTTATACGGGAGAGATTTCTCCTTCAATGCTCAAAGACGTTGGTTGTCGTTATGTTATTCTCGGTCATTCCGAACGCCGGCAATATTTTAAAGAAGATGATACCTTTGTGAATGAAAAGGCGAAGACGGCTTTGAAATACAGTTTACTCCCGATTGTTTGTGTCGGTGAAACTTTGGACCAACGAAATGCGCGCCAGCAATTCGAAATCGTTAAGGCTCAGATGGAAAACTCGCTGAAAGATTTGACCAAAGAAGAAATTTCCAAAACAATTATTGCTTATGAGCCGGTATGGGCCATTGGCACGGGAAAAACTGCCACTCCCGAACAGGCCGAGCAGATGCAGTCTTATATCCGCCGCCTGCTTAAAGAAAAATACAGTGAAGAAGTGGCCTCCAAGATCCCTATTCTTTACGGTGGCAGCGTTAAGCCCGACAATATCGGGGAGTTAATGTTAAAACCAAACATCGACGGAGCCTTGGTCGGTGGTGCATCGCTTAAAGCCGAATCCTTTGTTCAGATTATTTTAAATGCAGTGACCGCTCTTGCTGCGGAGGCAAAAAAATGACATTGTTAGTTATTATCGTTCACGTGGTTGTTTGTTTAGTCCTTATTTTGGTCATTCTTGTCCAGGGTGGAAGAGGTCAGGGATTAACAGGGCCAAGTTTTGGCAGCGGTAACGTCCAATCTTTATTTGGTACACGGGCGGCTGATTTTTTGACAAAGGCCACATCGGTGTCTGCTATTTGTTTTCTTTTTACCTGCATTGGCTTGAATATTATTGAAACGCAAAAAAGTCGTAGTCTTTTTGAAGGTGCTCGCAAATCTGTTCCGATTGACATGGATGCGATTAAAAAAGCGCTGGAAAAAGTGAAGCAAGAGAAGGGGACTAAAACAGGAGCTGTTGAGGCTCCAAAAACTCCTGAAGAAGCACTCAAGAAGATTAAGGCAGAGGCCGCAGACTTCCAAAACTCAGTGGATAAATTAAAAGCCACTGCAACGGAATCTGCCAAAGTGCAACCGCCTTCTACGACAGCGCCTAGTGCAGTACCTCCTACAGCTGCCCCAACGGCAACAGCCCCGAGCCAAGCAGCGCCTGCAAAGGATACTTCTAAAACGCCTGCTAAGACCTGATGTCTGTTGGCAGTCCGCCGGTTACATCCAGCTTACGCTACATAAAAGGAATTGGCCCGAAACGCGCGTTGGCCCTCGAAAAACTCGGAATTCAGTCCGTCCGAGATCTTTTTTATTTTTTTCCCCGCCGTTACGAAGACCGTAGTTCCTTTCGTAAAATTTCCGAAGCTGTTTTAGGTGAGACTTCAACCTTTCGTGCGGAAATCCTCAAGGTAACGTTTAAACCTATCCGGCGTTTGAATCTATTGGAAGTCATGGTGGGCGATGACACAGGCACGATTACGGCGGTTTGGTTTAATCAGCCTTATTTGAAAAGTCAATTTGCTGCCGGGCAAGAAATTATTTTGTACGGGCGCGTGGACCTTTATAAGAACAGGATACAGATTTCATCGCCTGAATATGAAGTGGTCGATCCTGAAGAAGAAGCCATTCACACCGGCCGCATTACTCCTATTTATCCGCTCACCGAAGGGTTGTTTCAACGCACGCTCCGCTCGGTCCTGAAATCCCTGGTTGAAAATGATTTGTCGCAAAATATCAAGGAGTGGCTCCCGGTTTCTTTTCGAAATCAGAATGCCCTTATGGAGCTTCCCGAGGCCATTCGCGAAATGCATTTCCCATCTTCTTTTGATAAGCAATCCGCAGCCCGCCGCCGAATTGTTTTTGATGAGTTTTTAATTTTTGAGCTGATGCTTCTGCGCAAAGTCGAAAAATTAAAAACGCAGCATCGCGCCTTTACTTTGGAAAAAGGAGAAAGTCTTTATAAGGATTTTCTCAGCAAGCTTCCGTTTTCTTTGACGGACAGTCAGGACGTGGCGCTCAAAAGTTTAATTCACGATTTAAAACGTCCATTTCCTATGAACCGCCTTTTGCAAGGGGATGTTGGGTCGGGAAAAACGGTCGTGGCTGCTTTTGCCTTGCTCTTGGCTGCGGAAAATAAACGACAGGGCGTTCTTCTGGTGCCAACGGAAATTCTGGCCGAACAGCACTCGCGTACGCTCCGTGATTTATTTGAACCGTTTAATATTTCCATTGGGCTCCTGACAGCCAGCACTCCGGCCCCGAAACGTGAAAAAATGCTCGCAGAACTTCGTCAGGGAAAACTTCTCGCCGTTGTGGGCACGCACGCGCTTTTACAGGAAGACGTCGGTTTTGCTTCTCTGGCCGTTGTGATTATCGATGAACAGCATAAATTCGGGGTTTATCAAAGATGCCGTTTGCTTCAAGGTGAACCCCGGCCGCATCAACTTGTGATGACCGCGACGCCGATTCCTCGTACTTTGGCGCTAACGCTTTATGGCGGTCTCGAAATTTCAGTTATGAAGGAATTGCCGGCCGGAAGAAAACCGATTAAAACTTATTGGATTAAACGCGAAAAACAACCTGAAGTGCTTTTGCATATCCTGAAGAAAATACAGGAAGGCGACCAGGCTTACTTTATTTTTCCGTTGATTGAAGAAACTGAGAAGCTGGATTTGCTGGCGGCAAAGCAAGAATTTGAAAGACTTCAAAAAGGAGCGTTCGCAAAAGTGAGAATGGGCCTTGTTCATGGAAAGGTCCCGAACGAAGAGCGCGATGCCATCATGAAATCATTTATGCAGGGGGATATCAAAATTCTGGTCGCGACTTCCGTGATTGAAGTCGGTGTTAACAATCCGAACGCAACATTGATCGTCATTGAAAATGCGGAACGTTTCGGACTGTCGCAGCTTCATCAGATGCGCGGCCGTATCGGCCGTGGAGAGAAACCTTCCGAATGTTTCCTTTTCGGCGAACCCAAAACAACCGAAGGTCAAAAACGATTGAGAATATTAACCAAAACTCAGGACGGGTTTGTGATTGCTGAAGAAGATTTGAAATTGCGGGGACCAGGAGATTTTTGGGGGACCCGGCAAAGCGGTGAAGTGTTTTTCCGCTTGGCCCCTCCTGTGTTAGGCCAAGGCCTGCTTCTTGAAGCCCGTAAAACGGCTGAGGAAATTATTCACGACTTGCATTTGGAAGAACCCGTTGATCAGCAAACCTCAAAAACCGGTGCGTCTGCAAAAGCCAGCATTTGGAAAGAGACCATGAATTATCTTGAGCAATTTCCACTCCGGTATTAAAGACGGAATAATGATTGTGGATATTAAAATTATTGCTAGAATGTGCCAGCTGCAATTTTCTAACAGCAGCAAATAAAAATTATGAGAATTATTGGCGGGGAATTAAAGTCGCGGAAAATTGATTTTCCAAAAACGCGTTTGACGCGTCCGATGACGGACCGTTCAAAAGAAACCCTTTTTAATGTTTTGGGAGGGCTTGTTGTTGGAAAACATATTTTAGATCTTTACGCCGGGTCCGGAAGTCTTGGACTTGAGGCGCTCAGCCGTGGGGCCCTTGATGTCACTTTTGTGGACCAGGCTGAATGGGCTGTGCGGGTCATTCGAAAAAATGCTGCCGATCTTGCGCTGGAGAAAAAAGCTGAAATTATCCAGGGCGAAGTGCTTCGCACGATCGATAAACTCAAAAAACAGGGCCGTTTTTATTCTCTTGTGTTCGTGGATCCTCCGTTCCAGCAAGGACTTGTGAAAAAGACATTGATGAAGCTAGATCAATCTGGTATAGTGCTGCCGTTTGGACAAGTCATTGTTGGGCACACAAGACAAGAAGAATTGCCCGAAACGCTCGGAACCTTTAAGTTGGCCCGGGCAAAGAAGATAGGGCAAGCTTGCCTTTCTTTTTTGTTCCGCCTCGATACAAATCATGGAGAAACGAAGAGCTATCTATCCGGGGAGTTTTGACCCCGTCACGTACGGCCACCTTGATCTCATCAAGCGGGCCCTTTCCATCTTCGATGAAATCATCGTGGTCGTCGCCGTCAATTCAGAAAAACAAACCTTATTTAGCGTTGAAGAGCGCGTTGACTTTATGAAGCGCTCGGTAAAATCTTTAAAGGGAGTCAAGGTGGAAAGCTTGGAAGGGTTGACGGTTGAATATGCTGTGGCCAAAAAGGCCCGGACCCTTATCCGCGGACTTCGCGCCACATCGGATTTTGATTACGAATTTCAAATGGCTTTGACCAATCGTCGTTTGTCAAAGCAGGTTGATACAGTTTTTTTGATGCCCTCTGAAACCCATTTTTATCTTTCCTCAAAGCTCATTAAACAAATAGCGGCCCTAAAAGGTGATATTTCCGATTATGTCCCTGATTTTGTGGCCAAGAGACTGAATGAAAAATTGGTTTTATCTTGATTGCGATTGAAAAGGGTTTTGATATGAATATACGATTAGTTGAATATAAAGAAGGCGTTGTTACGCCGGTTGAAGCCGAATACAATCCAAAAGAATTGGATTTGGAGTTTGTCGACCTTATTTACAGCCAGCCCCTGAAATTAGTGGGAACGGTTGAAAAAAGTCTTGTTACCCTGACATTCCGCGGGGAACTTTCGAGCCGCGTTGAACATGTCTGCGGGCGTTGCTTGAAAAAAATCGCTGCCCCTATTTACGCAGAGTTTGAGTTTTTTTATGAAATCGAAGGCAAGGAATCTATTGAGACCCTTGATGATCTTCGCGAGACGCTTATTCTTGAACATCCCATTTCATTTGTCTGCGAGGAAACATGTAAAGGTTTGTGCCTGCAATGCGGGATTAATTTAAACGAATCGCGATGCTCTTGCGTCCCGCCGGATGAAAAACCGGCGGAAGGGGCATTTGCTGAACTGAAAAAGTTGTGGAATAAAAAGAAGAGAGGAGCTTCCTAATGGCTAATCCAAAACGGCGTCATTCTAACACTCGCACCCGGTTGCGGCGCGCCCATGATTTCTTGACACCCAAATCATTGTCCGTCTGTCCGCAATGCAAGGCCCCGCGCCTTCCGCATCGTGTTTGTTCTGCGTGTGGTTATTATCGCGGCAAACAAGTTGTGACGATTAAAATTAAAGAATCAAAACAGAAGTGAGCTGACCCATGATTCGAGTTGCTGTAGATGGAATGGGCGGTGATTATGCACCGCAAGTCGTTGTTGAAGGAGCGGTCGCTGCCGCTAATGATTTTGCACATCTCGAAATCATTCTGGTCGGGCAACCTGAGCCCTTAAAAAGAGAGCTCAACCGGCACAAGGTCCTTGGCGGTAAAATTATTGTGCATCCCGCCTCTGAAGTCGTCAGCATGGGGGATTCACCGGTTGCCGCACTTAAAAAGAAAAAAGACTCGTCAATTTCGGTTTGTATCGACCTATTAAAAAATAAAGAAGTCGATGCGGTCATGACGGCTGGCAATACAGGCGCGGCCGTTGCGGCAAGCACATTGCGTCTCGGACTTTTGCCTGGGATTAAACGCCCCGGAATCGCAATCAGCACTCCTACTTTGCATGGCATCTCCGTCGCCATGGACGTTGGCGCCAATTTAAGCCCTTCCGCTGAAGAGCTTTATCAATACGCACTCATGGCCGAGATTTATGCCCGTTGCATTTTTAAGAAGAAGCGTCCTTCCGTTGCACTTCTCAATATTGGCGAAGAAGAATCCAAAGGCACAGAAGCGCTGAAAGAGGCTTATAAGCTTTTGCGCGATTCAAACCTTAACTTTGTGGGAAATATTGAAGGAAGAGATTTTTTTACCGGTAAAGTCGATTGCATTATCTGCGACGGGTTTGTCGGCAATGTGGTTTTGAAAATGTGCGAAAGCGTTCTTGAAACAGCAGTTGCCATCATCGGACGTGAGTTGCGCAAAAATCCTGTGAGTATGCTTGGAGCCTGGCTTTGCAAGCCGGCCATGAGCGCCATCCGCAGGGAAACTAATTACGAAGAAGCCGGCGGCGCACCTCTTTTAGGCGTCAATGGAACAGTCATTATCAGTCACGGTATTTCTTCCGCAAGAGCCATTCGGAATGCCATTCGCGTTGCGGGAGACATTGTGGCTACGAAAGTAAACGAGAATATCATCGAAGGAATCATAGCTAGCGGGCACCTTTCAAATCAGCGTGCGACTGCCGCCGTAAAAGGAAAGATGGATGAGCCCGTTGTATAAGGCCATGATCAGTGGTCTTGGAGCTTATCTTCCCGAAAAAGTCCTGACGAATTTTCATCTGGAAAAGATGGTTGAAACAACGGATGAATGGATTCGCACACGGACCGGTATTCGCGAACGAAGAATTGCAGAGAATCAAAGTGCTAGCGACCTTGGTATTGAGGCTTCCCGGCAGGCGCTGGAAAATGCAAAGCTAAAACCCACCGATCTTGATCTTATCATTGTTGCAACCGTTACCCCTGATATGCTTTTTCCTTCCACCGCTTGTGCGATTCAAAACCGGCTCGGCGCTAAATGCGGCGCTTTCGATCTGGCGGCCGCTTGCTCGGGATTTACTTATGCGGTTTCAGTGGCCGACGGATTAATACGTAGCGGGCTTTATCAAAATATTTTGGTTGTGGGTGCCGAAGTTTTATCTGGTTTTATCGATTGGACTGATCGTTCGACTTGCGTGCTTTTTGGTGATGGCGCGGGTGCGGCCATTGTTTCTCGTGCGACAGACGGCCATGGAATTGTTGCCACGCACCTTGGTTCTGATGGTTCACAGGGTGAGCTATTGCAAATCCCAGCGGGTGGGTCTGTTCATCCGCCGACAGAAGAAACAATCAAGAACCGTATGCATTTTTTAAAAATGCAGGGTTCGGAAGTTTTTAAAACCGCAGTCCGCACCATGGAAGTTGCAGTTAAAGAAGTCCTGAAAAAAGCAGATCTCCAACTTTCGGATATTGATTGTCTGATACCACATCAAGCGAATATGAGAATTTTGCAGGCGGTGGCCGAGCGCCTGGAGCTTCCACTTGAAAAAGTTTTTATCAACGTTGAGAAATATGGGAATATGTCCAGTGCCTCTACGGCGGTTGCCCTTTATGAAGCCGTCAGAGATGGGAAAATCAAGTCTGGACACAATGTTGTTTTGGTCGCCTTTGGCGGTGGTCTGACCTGGGCTTCAACGCTTATTCGCTGGTGACGAGAGGAATGCCGATGCCTGAATCGATTGGTTATCTTTTTCCCGGACAGGGCGCCCAATATGTAGGAATGGGCAAAGACATTGCATCCCAATTTCCTGTGGCCAAACGCGTTTTTGAACAAGCGGACAACCTTTTGGGTTTTTCCATCAGTCGTATTTGTTTTGAAGGGCCTGAAGATCAGTTGACTCGAACGCTTTATGCGCAGCCTGCTATTTTCGTCATGAGCATGGCGGTGCTCGCCGTTCTTAAGGAAAAGTTTCCCATTCTAACCCCCGCCTTTGTTGCGGGTCTTAGTTTAGGAGAATTTAGCGCGCTTGTGGCCAGTGGAGCCATTTCTTTTGAGGATGGATTGAAGCTTGTTCAAAAAAGGGCTGCGGCTATGGAAAAGTCTGCAGAAAATAATCCAGGGACTATGGCTTCTATTATGGGACTTGCTCAGGTTGATTGTGAGGCTGTTGCTCTGGAGGCAGGGTGCGAGGTCGCTAATCTGAATGCACCGGATCAAATCGTTCTTTCAGGGACAGTCGAAACAATTGAAAAGGCGTGTGGTCTTGCTGAAGCTAAAGGTGCGAAGCGGGCCTTACGCTTAAAAGTCGGCGGCGCTTTTCATTCTTCGCTGATGCGTGAGGCGAAAGAAGACTTGGAAAAAGCTCTCGCGTCGACTGAGATAAAGACGCCCGAGGCTATATTTGTTCCGAATGCGGTGGCGACCCAAACATCAGATCCTAGCGCAATCAGAAGCTTACTTGCTAAACAGCTTATGAGCCCGGTTCGCTGGGTCCAGACTATGACGACAGCCCATGCCTGTGGGATTCGATTTTTTATTGAAATCGGACCTGGAAAGGTTTTGAAAGGGCTGGTCAAAAGATCTCAGCCGGAATTTACAGTCGAACCTTGCGGCACAGCCCAGGATTTGCAGAATCTGGAAGCGCTTTTCGCAAAGGTGTGAACTCCCGAGGAACTATATGAACCAAATGACGCCGGAAATAAAAGAAAATGAAGGAGAATCAGTCATGACTTTTTCACCCAACCGTTTGGAAGGCAAAGTGGCTCTTATAACGGGGGCGAGTAGGGGAATCGGGCAGGCAATTGCACTTGAATTTGCAAAAGCTGGTGCAAAATTGATTTTATCAGCCAGTACTTTAGAGAATTTGCAAGAGACCGGAGAGCTTGTTAACGGTTTAAAAAAAGAAACATGCATTTTGACACAAGCCAATGTCAGCATTGGAGATGAAGTGACTGAAGTTGTCAAGAAAGCCCTTGACACACATGGAAAGGTAGATATACTTGTCAACAATGCGGGCACAACAAAAGATAATTTGCTCGCATTAATGTCCGAAAAAGAGTGGGACGACGTTCTTTCGACAAATCTTAAAAGTGTTTTTCTTTTTACTAAGGCTTGCACGCGCCCGATGGTGCGTCAAAGATCAGGCGTTATCCTGAATATTTCTTCAGTGATTGGAATTACGGGAAATGCCGGGCAAGCTAATTACGCTGCATCAAAAGCCGGTATGATTGCCTTTACAAAGTCAGCGGCCAAGGAATTAGCGAAGCGCAATATTAGAGTGAATGCTATCGCTCCTGGTTTTATTAAAACCCGTATGACCGATAAATTGTCGGCTGATTTACAGCAAAAAATTCTCGAACAAATTCCCCTAGGAAGAATGGGGGATCCGAAAGATATAGCCGATGTTGTCTTATTTTTAGCATCGGATGCCGCCCGATATATAACGGGGCAAGTCTTGGTTGTTGACGGCGGCTTAGTGATTTAATCAAACAGTATTATTATAACCAGGAGGATTAACTGGCAGTTCAGGATAAGATCACCGAAATTATCGTAGAGCAATTAGGTGTTAAACCAGAAGAGGTGGTTCCTGAAGCGTCCTTTGTGGATGATCTCGGAGCAGATTCCCTTGATACAGTAGAACTGGTCATGGCCCTTGAAGAAGAGTTTGGTATCGAAATTCCGGATGAAGATGCAGAAAAAATTCAAACCGTTGGCGATGCGATTCGTTACATTGATGAAAAAGCAGGCTCCAAATAACCATTTTATTCTGCTTCGCTGCATCTCAGAATAACTTTCAATTGTGAATTTCCGCCGTGTAGTTGTCACAGGTGTTGGCATGATCACTCCCGTTGCCAATACCGCTCAAGCTAGTTGGGAAGGCTTCATCCGCGGTAAAAGCGGTACAGGAGCACTTTCTCAAATCCAGAACTATCACTTTAACTCCAATGTAAGTGCAGAAGTTAAAGGTTTTGACCCCGCCCCGTTTTTCAATAAACCCAAAGAAATAAAAAAAGCCGACCGCTTTGTTCAATTTGCAGTAGCCGCTGCAAAGATGGCGATTGAAGATGCCAAATTGGACATGACCAAGGAAGATGTCTACCGCGTGGGTGTGCTTGTTGGTTCTGGTATCGGTGGTTTGCGCGTTATCGAAGAACAGCATAAGATCCTTTTAGAAAAAGGCCCAGACCGGATTTCTCCCTTTTTAATTCCTATGCTTATTGTCAACATGGCCCCGGGAACTATATCCATTATGTTTGGGCTTAAAGGCCCAAACAATTGTGTTGCCACAGCGTGTGCGACAGGAGCAAATGCCATCGGTGATGCTTTCAAGATTATTCAACGCGGGGAAGCTGACATCATGATTGCCGGCGGAACAGAATCTTGCATAACGCCGCTTGGTTTTGGCGGTTTTGATGCAATGAAAGCATTAAGCACTCATAATGAAGATCCCTCAACAGCTTCGCGTCCCTTTGACAGGACCCGGAATGGTTTTGTGATGGGGGAAGGCTGTGGCGTGGTCGCTTTAGAAGAGTATGAGCATGCCATAAAGCGCGGCGCGCAAATTTACGCAGAAATGGTCGGTTATGGGATGACATCGGATGCGAGTCATATCACGGCCCCTGATCCGAGTGGTGATGGAGCCGCCCGTTGCATGTTAAATGCTCTTGGAGACGCCAAGTTAAAACCTACAGATGTCGATTATGTCAATGCTCACGGTACGTCGACCCCGCTTAATGACAAAGTCGAAACACTTGCAATCAAAAAAGCTTTAGGTGAAGATATTGCCCGTAAAGTCAAGGTTAGCTCCACCAAGTCGATGACAGGCCATTTGCTCGGCGCTGCCGGAGGCGTGGAAGCCATTGTTTGTGTATTGACGATCAAAAACGGAATCATCCACCCGACGATCAATTATAAAAATCCCGATCCGGATTGTGATCTGGATTATGTGCCGAATGAAGCTATACAAAAGAAGGTAAGAGTCGCTATGTCCAACTCCCTAGGATTCGGGGGTCATAACGCCTGCATTGTATTCAAAGCTTTTGAGGGGTAAGAGCTTCCTAGGCCAACCAAAGCCGGGCTTAAGCGCTCAAGGGATCTCCCGCCTTAAAAACAGAAACACCCGCCCCAGAAATTCCTCATTTTTTTCGCCGAAAATATTAGCAAGTACCGGAATAATCCCTTACAATGTCACAGTTTTGACCGGATTAATCGTTTTTACAAATTTATTTATTTCTTCTTTTACGGAGCCTATGCATGCGTCTTAAAAAAATAGAAATTTTTGGTTTTAAATCTTTTGCTGACCGCACTGAAATTCTTTTTGATGAGGGTGTGACTTGTATCGTGGGTCCAAACGGTTGCGGTAAAAGTAATATCTCAGATTCGATTCGCTGGGTGCTGGGCGAAAGAAGCGCCAAGCTTCTCCGGGGCTCGAAAATGGAAGACGTGATTTTTAATGGAACCGAATTTCGTAAACCGCTTGCAGTCGCCGAGGTCTCGCTTGTGATCGACAATGCCGACCGCGGACTTCCGATTGATTATCAGGAAGTCACATTGACCCGCCGTCTTTACAGGTCTGGTGAAAGCGAATATCTTATTAATAAAACATCCTGCCGCCTCAAAGATATTCAGGATTTAATTCTCGATACAGGTATCGGCTCGAATTCTTATTCAATGATTGAACAGGGGCGCATCGATTACATTCTTAACGCTAATGCCGATGAACGCCGTTTTTTAATTGAAGAGGCCGCTGGTATTTCAAAATTTAAATCAAAAAAAGAAGAAGCGATCCGCAAGCTTGAACGAACCGAAGAAAATCGTTTGCGATTGAACGATATCATTCACGAAGTCCACAAAAATATTCAATATGCAGAGCGTCAGGCCAAGCGTGCGGCAAAATATCGCGAGGAATATGAAAAGTTAAAAACTTTTGAGATCCAAAAAGCGTTTTTAGATTTGAACCGTCTCGAGACAGAAAAAACTCAGATCTCAAATGAACAAGCAGGTCTTAGAAGTCAAAATGAACAGTTGGAAGAACAGGCCCGCGAAACCCGCCAAAATCAAGAGATCTTTAAAGAAGAATTGACCCAGATTCTTTCCCGCTTTCACGACATTGAGTCTAAACAATACGCCCTTCAATCGAAGCTCGAACAAAATGCCCAACAAATGCGTTTCCATCAAGAAAAACGCATTGAAATGGCTGCGCGCCAAGGTCAGATAGAGCAAGAAAAGTTACAGCTTGAATCGAATCTTCTTAGGTATGCTCAGGAGATTTCGTCGAAAGAAAAGGAAATAGAATCCCTTCAAAACCAGAAATCCCAATCTTACGAAGCTTTGCAAGAGGCAAAACAATCTTTGCAGGTTGCTGAAGAAAAAATCGAAAGTATGCGAAAGACTCTTGAAGAGGACAAACAAAAGATGTTTGACGCTGCTTCTGAAGTGAGCCGTATCCGAAGTGAGTATCACCGTTTATCGGCCTATCTTGAATCAAGCGGCCAGCAAAGGCGCAAACAGCAGGCCGGCGCACAGCGCCTTGAAGAAGAATCTGCGCAATGGAAAGTCAGGCGTGAGTCATCCCAAAAGCAGATTGTTGTTCTTCAGGAAAAGCTGCAGGGTATTAATCTGCGTAAAACAA
>OBEQ011297489.1_pt1 | contig 12945 bp, 18 predicted proteins | sample 1670901 | NCBI WGS metagenome assembly OBEQ01 (sample SAMEA104232315, study PRJEB22302) | groundwater metagenome | biome: forest; feature: aquifer; material: groundwater | place: USA | collected 2011-08-07 | depth 5.4 m
TGGATGCTCGCGCTGGGCAATGCGCATGAGCGCGGCATTCCCCTCACCTTGCGCACCCGGGCACAATACCACCACTTGGTTTGGCGGCAATGCGACGGCTTTCTTGGTTGAAATCAGTGTCTTTGGATCAAGCTTTATATGCCCCAATTCGTGGGCGATTTCAACATTGGACTTCATGCTAAACCCTTCCAGCGCAACTTTTCTGCCGTGTTTTTCCGCTAAACGAATAACTTGCTGAACGCGGCTGATGAGCGTGGAAAATGTGGCGACAATGAGGCGATATTGAGAAAATTTGGTAAAAATTTCGTCAAGCGATTTTTCAATATCCGATTCGGGAATTGAATGGCCCTCTTCAATAACCGACGTTGAATCGGAAAGCAAAACCTTCACTCCTTCTTTGCCAATATGCGCGATGCGGCCAATATCCGCGGGTTCTTGCAACGCAGGATTCCTATCAAATTTGTAATCCCCTGTGTGAAAAATTATTCCCACAGGCGTTCGTATCGCGAGCGAAAAGCTGTCAGGAATATTGTGATTGACGTGAATAAATTCTACTTCAAACGCGCCAATACGCACGTTCTCTCCTGCCTTGACGCTCACAATATTTGGTTGAGTTCCCATTGGGAAATCCTCCTGGCGCTTCAATATAATTCCCTTTGCCAGTTCGCCCGCATAAATCACTGGGTTGCCCAACCTTTCTAAAAGATAGGGAAGCGCGCCAATGTGATCCATGTGTCCGTGGGTAATGACAATTGCCCGCAAGTCCGCGAGTTTGTTTTTTAAATACGCGATATTGGGGATGATATAATCAATCCCCATCATCGCATCTTCTGGAAACTGCAACCCCAAATCCACGATAATAATATCGCGCTTTTTTGTTGCAGGATCAGTATACTCAAACACCGTTGCGTTACGCCCCACTTCCTCCAACCCTCCAAGGGGAATAATTTTCACATGCGGCGCCTGTGAGTCGTGCTCCTTATGCGATACATCCTCTCCTCCCTGATGAGAGGGAATTTTATGGAGAGGATGACGTTGCATAAAAGAATTTCTTTGGCGAGAACGTCGGCGCCGCTTCTCTTTATGAGGAGTTGCCCCCTGTGACGTTCCTTGCTGGACATTATTACCTATCTGGTCTTGTTCTTCCATTGTTAAAAAATCTTTTCCCTACAACAAATCGCAAGCCCGTTTGTTGTAGGTAAAGAGTAATTATAGCTAAATTATTTCCAAATTCGTTTTTTGTTAATCTCTTCCTTTTCACGAAACGCTTTTTCTAAATCTATCCCGAAATGATTACAGATATGCAAGAGGGAGATGAAAACGTCCGCAATCTCATAATCAAGATGTGCCTCTTTTTTTCGCGCGGCTCCTGCCATTTCTCCGCATTCCTCCAGAAAATGCATGAACACTTTCTCAATGCTGTCTTTATAGATTCCCACGCACTTACGTGCGTGGTTCTCTCTTTCGCCATCCGCTTTTGGCGGATGCTTTAAGAGGAATTCATCCATGGGCGTAAGCCCATGGTGTTATTTTTATCTTGAAATCAAATCCCCGCTCTTTTTGCATCGTGGCGGTATATTCTTGGAAATCGCCAAGCGTAGGATTTTCTTTAAGCGATAATTTATTTCCCATAAAGTAATAGTTCAAGAAATTTTTTGCGCCACAGGTCAATATTCAAACGAGACCAGTATTTACGCAATTCTCTTTCGTTCAGTTTCTCATCCCCCAGTCCAAAATTCACCATTTGCTCGAGCTTCCAAATGGCATATTTTTCTGGCTCCTTTTTTAATTCACTTTCATTGGTAGACCAATTACGCATGGCGAGAGCATCTAATTGATTATCACCTGGGTTCCCGCCCAAATCCAAAACCCTATGAGAATAATGAGTAGAAAAGAGGTTATGGTGAGCGCAACAAATTTTTTCTTGAGCCCAAAATAGACGGTCAAACCAGTGAGTATAAGAAAAAGTAAATCAAGCATGGGCATATTTTATTTTTAGATCCCCGCACCGGTTGGTGCAGTATTCTTAAATTGAAAACGAAGTTTTCAGTGCTGCGGAGGCAGGGTTTAGTCCGAACGCATTTCGCCGAGAAAGCCCCCAAAAATTCAGAGCGGCGTTGCCGTCAAATTTGACAATTTCAAGTTTTTCCCTTCCTGCCGGCAGGAAGGTTTGGCGGCAAATTCTTTAAAGAGAATTACCTCCAAACAAAGGAGTTTGCAAGTAAGCAAGCACCAAAAGAACTATTAAACCAATGGTCACTGCTAAAAATTTTATTTTCCCCCATTGATAACGTACCTTAAGAAACCAAAGCGAAAAACCAAGAATCAATGGCGGAAAAATGGCGATACTAGCCGCAATCAGGGGTGCCAAACCCAAACAACCAAAGCCATCGCAACGTATACTCCTAATTAAAATTAAAGAAGACCAAAACAATATGACCGTGATAGTCGATAACCAAAAAGAAATTTTTTCTTGTTTCAATTTAGTAAATTGATAATCTTTCTTTTTTTCTTTGAAAAGTAAAACTAATAAAATGAAAAGAAACGGCGAAACCACTACAACTGAAGGGATAATATAATTGTCGAAATAATATTGAGAACAAGAGGATGGAGTAAATCCGTATTCTTTCGCTAAACTTAAGTATTCTTCGCAACCATTGTTTTGTTGAAAGTTAGTTACGGAGGGCACGATCGCCATAATCGCAAGTATTAAAAAGACAACAATCAAAGTGTAAGCCTTGAATGAAGAAGTATTATTAACTGAATTAGAATTTATTGAATCCATGATTAAAAAATTTTCTTCCGCCAAAATTAAAATATGGTTCGAGCCGATGTTTTTCTCCGAGTTCTTTTGCGGTTTTGACCTCGCAAAGCGAGGCGGCTTCCTCTGGCTTGCTATTTTCTTTCTGGTGTCGGAGGTGGGAGTTGAACCCTCACGAGCTTGCGCTCACTAGCTCCTGGGGCTAGTGCGTCTGCCAGTTCCGCCACTCCGACGCAATCTAAATTATCTTTGTTTAAGCCATTCTTTGCCAACGCCTGATTTAAGATATTTTTCTCTCCTTCGCGCGTCAATCCGTGTCGAAAACTTTTCAGTAAAAATAATCTTAAAAGGACGATAAGAAGCAGTCGTGCGTTCTTTGCCTCCTTGATGTTGTCTAAATCTTCGTTCTATATTATTCGTCAACCCCACGTACAAATATTTTCTTTGAATGCTGGAAATGACATAAACGTAATACATAATCTATCGAGCGCGCCTGCCTGCCGGCAGGCAGGTCTGCCAATTCCGCCAGGAGGGCATTATACTTTGCAACCCATTGACTTTGCGGATTATTTTTATTATACTCAACTAATCACCAATGGAAAATTAGCCCTTCAAGGTCCCGTCCTTGCGGGGCCTTTTCTTTTTGTAGGAAAGTTTGCGCTCTAAATCGTTCATATATCGCAGGTATGGACGAAACGATTTCCATTTGAGCAGAGCAGAAAACTTAAGGCGGTTTGGGATTACTACGTTCTTCAATTTCTTTTTTTCCAAGAGGTAATTAACTAAGCAATAAAAATCTCCATCGCCTGTCACGATAACCGCCTTATCATAATTCGGATACTCAATCATCGCCTGTAATACAAGTTCAGCGTCGCAGTTGCCCTTAGTAATACCATCTTTATAATTAAGCGTTGGCTTAAAAATACAAATGAAACCGGCTTCTTGGAGCGACACATACAAATCTTTATTCTCGCTGATGTAGCCGATAAATAGAAACGCTTTTATCACGTGATATTTTTCTTTGAGATGCACGCGAAAACGCGCAAAGTCAAGAATCCATCCGAGATTGCGAATGCTCAAGTTCAAATTCTGGCTATCAATGAACGCAAAATTATTTTCTTTCTTCATCTTATCCTTTTGGCGTTGATATACCAATCGCTGATTTGGTTGAATCTGTCCTCGGGCAAGGAGAGTACGCCTTGTATAACGCCATGTAAATCATCGCGCATCGCAAAAAGTTGATAGGGAGAATAAAGGAAAATCGCGGGTAAATCTTGCGTCATTATTGTTTGAAATTGACTGAAAAGCTCTTGTTGTTTTACGATTCCGCTTGTTTGGCGAAGCTCCTCTAATAAACTGTCGAGCTTGGGATTTTTATACGAACTCAAATTGACCCCCGGGTATTGCTGTTGCGAGGAATGCCACAAAGAAAAGGGATCTGGCTCAAGGGCAAGACTCTGCCCAAAAAGGAACACCTGATAATTGTGTTTCTGCAAAATTTCATCGCGTAGATTATCGAGCCCCACATGTTTTACCGATGTGTTAATTCCTACTGCCTGCCAATCACTTATCACTTGTTTGGCTACTTCATTAAGTGAGTCGTTATCAATTATGGCGAGCTCTAGATTGAGAGGCTTACTATCCTTTTGGAACCCTGCTTTTTTGAGTAATTCTTTGGACTTTGTAGGATCATACTCATAAAGCGGCGGAATTTTTGTGTAATATCTTGTGAGCGCTGGCGTAATAGGGCCCGTCGCTTCCTGTGCCTGCCCCTTGAGCACGTCGGTAATAATTTTTTGTTTCTGAATAGCACGCGTGAGCGCTTCTCGCACGTCTTTATTTGCAAGCGCAGAGTTTACCTTTTCATTAAGGAATAGGGCGAAATAACGAGGCAGGAGAAACGTGTATACGTTGGTATGACTTTGGGATTTCAATTCATTGTAGAGAGAAAATGTGGGGATGGGAATGCTTTGAATCTGACCTCGCTCGTATGCATCCACAAGTTGTTTGCTATCAGGATAAAATTCAAATGTTATCTGGTCAATGTAGGGCTTTTGTCCAAAGAATGTGGGGTTTGGGGTAAAAATAGCGTCTACCATGGCGCCATTCAACTGCGAAATCCGCTCCAAGCGATATGGCCCTGCACCCACGGGCTTGAGATTATACTCTGATTTTACAAAATCACTAGGGCTAATACTTCCCCAAATATGGCTAGGCAAAATTCCCACTGTCGCATTTTGCAAGAAAAACGCGTAAGGATGGCTAAGAGAAAAGCGAATCTTGAGAGGGCTTAGCACTTCTATCTTTACTCCGCTCCACACGCGATTAAGCGGCGAGCCGATTTTTTCGTCTTGAATAGCTTTTATGGTAAACGCAACGTCTTCTGTGGTTAAGGGTTTGCCATCTTCCCAGAGAATTCCCTCTTTCAAGGTAAATTCATATACTTTGCCATTGTCGCTTGCCTTAAAATCTTTTGCAAGGGATCCAGTAAGTTCGCCTTGCGGGGTATAAATAAGTAGCGAAGGGAAAATAAGTTTTACCAATTCTCTATCCACTTCGTTTAAGGGCGCCAATACAGGATTAATAAAATGGGGAGCGCCGATAACGCCTTCGCTATAACTTCCCCCATGGAGCGGCGCATACGTGCCTGTCAGAAAAAACGTCATGAAAAGAATCAGCGCAAGAGAGCCAGCAAATACAAAAGAGCATGCAAGAAAAACGAATCTATCGAGCGGGCGTAGTGTCTCAACCCAGTTCAGGATTTTTGAAATGTTCATACAACCAAGTTCGCCACGCCCAAACTCAAGAAGAGAACAACTAATACAATAGTTGCGTAAAAAAGCGATTTTACAAAACCCCTTTTTGAATAGTAATTCTCGGTTAAACCGCCAAACATTCCTCCCGCGCCAGTACCCTGTTTTTGCAAAAGAATACTTGCGATAAGAAGAAGCGAGACAATAACTTGAGCGATGGTAATATATTTAGCCATAGAGGAAACTTACTTCGTGAATTTGAAGGCGAAGAGGATATTACTCGTAATAACAATCAGCGCACCGATTGGTTTTCAGATTGCAGGTTGAAGGTGCTTTGCCTGGCAAAAACCGGGTGCCATCAAAATTTCTACACCAGCATTCTTCATTTGAATGGCACAAAGAATCGCTCTTTATTTCAACTTGAGGGCCAGTTTTGGGCGGCGGAGACTGATAAGGTGCAAGTACTCGTGTTGGCGCGGGTTTGCTTGTCAACAATGTATATCCTGCAATTGCGATGACAAGAGCAACAAAAGTAATCGCAATTCTGGTAAGGAGTTTTTTGGTTCATGGGGAATACACATTAAGCGAACGCAGCATGCTTTGTTTTAAGTACTTCTGCGCTCTGGGTAATGAACGTGGATGCGTCTAATACTTCAATGAAAACCGGGAGATGGTTTTTTGTGAAATGCACCACAATATTGCCCACTTCCGAGGCATAATCAATCTTCGCTTTCTTTAACAACTCCCAACTCAATACATCAGCTTCAGGGTCGTATGAAATTTTTAGATTATTGTTTGACATACTGATTTTTTCTTCCCGGATAAAATGTTATCACAATGATGATGTCATCTTCTTTTTTATACACCACTCGGAGAACATGCGCCTCATCTAAGTCTCTTTGCGCGATGAAAAGTGGCAAGCGACCATAATCTATTGCTTCTGGCGACTGTAGTGTTCTTAAAACTTTTTGTCGCGAGATAGTAACGCCGTGATCTTTCAACACCCTAAACTTAGCGATTGCATGCTTGGTAAAATATACTTCCATTGGAAATCATTTCGTAAATTTGAAGGTGGAGAGAACATCTGCAATAATTTTTCCGACATATCCTTTTGCATTGCTTGGAAAATAATAAAAACCATTTCGAACGTACAAAGGCTTATCTGAAATCAAAGAAGGGTGATAACCGTATTGTGGAGTAGCAGAAATATATAACAAGGTATCTTCATCAGAGGGCCACTCGCTCGCAAGATGCATTTCAAAGACTGCTCCTCCGTCTGAAACTGATTTACCCTTGTCCATTTCTAACTCACTTCTGCTGGCACCATATTGTTTTATTGCAAATTCCGATGGGTACTTCACCTCAAACCCAAATTCCTCATTGCGATAGGTTTTCCAATCTTTGGTATCCACTTGAGCAGGTTTTACTACTGGCGCTGACGGCAATTCTGGCACAGGGGATTTGGTGGTAAATACAATATATCCCGCGATTGCGATGATAATACCAACAAAAACAATCATAATACCAGTAAGAAGTTTTTGGTTCATGGGGTTGGTTACGAATTAGTACGTGTTTGATGTTCGGCGGCGAATATCTGAAATAAAAACAGAACGCTCTGTCGTAGATAGCTCAAAAATAATGCGATATGCGCCAACACGACGGCGCCATTCAGCTTCTTTGCCGCCTAACTTTTGAAGATCGCCCGCGAAAGGATTCTGCGCCATCTCATCAATAACTTTGTTGATGCGTCGGAAATCAAACCTTGGTATCCTTGCCATTTGCTTTTTTGCGCGGTCGGTTATAAAAATTTGCCAGTTCATGTTTGACTTCTTCCCATGGGGTGTATTTACCGGCTTCTATCTCTTTTTTGCCTTGTCGGATCGCTCGCAATTCTTCCGCACTCGCTTCTACAACCGGAAAATATTTTTTAAATACCAAAAACTCTTCGTACTCTTGACGAGAAATCGTAACAAGATTTTCAGCTCTCTTTATTTTTTTGGAAGCTGTGATAATGGTCATAATTTTTAATTTTCGCTTTTCGTTTTACGTTTCCTTCCCTTCGCCAATTAAATGGACTACAAAGTTAGCGCCAGTCAGAATCGCCAGCGTCCAGAAATATGCCCAAAAGCCCGTAATAGTAAGCTCCTTTACAAAGATTTGTAAAATCCAAAGGATAAAGAAGTTGATTATAATAATAAAAAGCCCTAATGTCAATACAATGAGCGGCGCTGAAAATATTTTTACAATAGGTCGGACAATGACATTGAGCACGCCCAACACAACGCCTGCAATGAGGAGCGACACAATATCGCCAGAAAAATTCACGCCTTGAATGTATTGCGCGGCAAGATATAATCCCAATGTATTAGCGATAATTTGTAAAATAAAACTCGTCATAATTTTTTGAGCGATTTCCGATGAAGCTTTCTGTAATACCCTATCGCAAACCGGTGCGCTTCATTTCGTATCGCTTGAAATAAGAGCTCATCGGCCTTCGAGATCCTCGAGAGTCGGATAACGCTATGTCCAGTATAAAGCTCTTCTTCCTTCTTTGCAAGACCAAAAACAGGGCGCGCAACACGTGCCCTTAAAAGCGCGGCAAGCGCGGCATTTCTTTGCGTTACGCCCCCGTCAATTAAAAATAAATCGGGCAATGGCCAGTCGCTATGGTTTAATCGCCGTGTGAGAACTTCGCCTATCATCGCCGGATCATTTGCGCCGTTTATCGTTCGAATTTTGAATCTTCGATAATCGCTTTTTTTGGGAACTATCATTCCCTCATCGTTTTTTTCAAACACCACCATTGAACCCACGGCAAAATTTCCTTGTATGTTTGAAATGTCGTAACCTTCGATGCGCTTTATACCATGGAACATAGGACTTGAAGCATGGGGCGCTCTTCTTGCTGACTCATCGCGAAACACTTGTTTATGCGCAAGTACGTTTGTGATACCTTCTAACTGATTGCGCAATTTTGCGGCCTTCTCAAAATCTTTTAGCCCAGCCATCGCTTTCATCTCTTTTTCTAATTCTTTTATCACGTAGCTTTTCTGGCCATTCAATATTTTTTTAACGCGGGAAATATTTTTGCCATACTCTTTTTTGTTTACTTTCGCGTCCTTAACGCAACAAAAACCGAGGTCCCGCCCCATGTGGTAATTCAAACAGAATCGTTTATGGCTCGTTTTACACGTACAATAAGGAAATACGCGGCGCAAAAGTTTGAGCGTTGTCTTTAACGCCCTCCCGTCAGTAAAAGGACCTATGCGGTTTTTTGTGGTACGCTGATGCGTGATGAAAATGCGCGAGAATGCGTCGCGCGTAAAGGCAACATAAAAATATTGCTTATCGTCACGCATTACGATATTATAGCGGGGTTTTTGTTCTTTTATCAGCCGCGCCTCCAAGATAAGCGCCTCAATTTCTGATTCGGTTTCGTGTATTTTAATATCGAACTCCTCATCTAAAAATCGCGCCCCGCCGCGTATATGCGACAACACGCGCGAACGTAAATTCACCGCCTTTCCTATATATAGGGGCGTGTCGTTCTTACCTAAAAACATATACACCCCTGGCGTTTGCGGAATATCTTTGACGATGCTTTGTAATTCTTTCTTATCCATTACTTTATCCTTACATGTTTTTATTTAGACGTCTATAGCTATCGGCAAAATCTTCCTTGCTTCTTTATATGGTACTTTTGTCCCCTCTTTTTTACGATCGTAAAAAAGAGGGGACATTTTTTGTTTTCAAAAAAAACGAGGAGAGATGGCGCTTGCCAGAGCTCTCCTTAGAGACGAAGCCGAACAAACACTATGCCGTTGAGCCCGGGTTATATCGGGATATTTCCAATGTCCCGCCAGGAAATTGAACGATTATCCTGACCCCGTCATGGCGAATCAAAAATTTCCCCGCGTTTGGCGCGCTATCTATTTTTCGTCCATCCTGATATACAGCCATTTGCTCCACGTCTGTGGGAAAATTTATCTGAACAATAGCATCGCCATCCCAGTGAATCTTCACTGGTAAGGAAGGAAGAATTAACTTGAGCTATCCCGCAACAGTGGCGCCCCAAAGTTCTTTTACGCCCCACTTTTTTAAGACGCGACCTGCTTCTTTGAGTGTTGAGCCGCTCGTTAATACATCGTCAATGAGCAATACTTTTTGCGGGGCGCGGCTTTCTGGCGCGCTCAATGAAAATGCTCCCTTGATATTATTGGCGCGCGCAACTTCGTCTTTTAATTTCGCCTGTGAAGGCGCTAACCAACTTCGTTCCAAGAGCGGAAGGCAAGGGAGATGAAAATATGACGCGACCGCATGCGCCAAAAGTTGTGACTGATTAAATCCCCGCCAACGCACACGCAGAGGCGCTAAAGGAACGAACGTAACAACGGGTTTTTGCAAAGAAACAAACGTTTCAATGCCTCCTTCATTTAAGGAAGCTATTAAAAGCTCGCCAAGCGGATGAGATAGTTCTTTTACGAAACGGAATTTGAATTGGAAAATGAGCGCCTTGAGAGTGGGATCAGCATAAGGTCCATAGACGAGCACTCGGTCAAAAGGTTTAAGAAGGCGGAGAGGATTTTTGTTCTGGCGAATCTTCAAAAAACAGCGGGCGCAAAGAAACGAAAAAAGATCACCATGCACGCGACAGGAAAAACAAATAACGCAATGGGGTGGGAAAAGAAGAGTAAGAAATTTACTCCAAGTGGATTGTTTTTCCATAGTGCGCAACTTCTTTTTTTAGCAGGGGCGTTTCACTAAGCGACGGATTCTTTGCCCAAAGTTCATCTGCGGCATTGCAGGCGGCCTCAACCAACAAAGGGTTTTGGAGCGCGTGCATTGCAACATCCGGGATGCCCGCTTGTTTAGATCCCAAGAGCTGGCCAGGCCCGCGGATTTCTAAATCTTTTTGGGCCAAAAAGAATCCATCATTGCTTTCTTTTAAGGCCTGCAGGCGTTTTTTTGTGGCTTCACCAAATGAAGATGGGAATAAAAAACAATATCCCACTTGCCCGCGCCTCCCGATGCGGCCTCGCAGTTGATGCGCTTGCGCCAATCCAAAGCGCTCTGCCCCCTCAATGACCATAATGCTTGCGTGCGCCACATCAATACCCACTTCCACCACTGACGTGGCGACCAAAATTTTTATATCGCCTTCAAGGAATTCCCTCATCACCGATTCTTTATCTTGGGCTTTCATGCGTCCATGCAAAAGCCCCACGCGAAATTCAGGGAAAACATCTTTTTTTAATCGTTCGTATTCTTCTTGCGCGGCTTTAGCATCAAGCAATTCAGATTCCTCAATAATAGGGTAAATGAAATAGGCTTGCGCGCCTGACGCAATTTTTTTGCGGATAAATTCCAGCGCGCTTTTTTGCTTGGCAGGTGGAATAATACGCGTAGTAATGACACGCGCGCCTTGGGGAAATTCGCGTAGAACCGATATATCAAGCCCGCCATAAAGGGTGAGCGCAAGAGAACGCGGAATTGGTGTCGCGCTCATAGTGAGAAGGTGGGGAATAGGGGGAAGCGACGTTTCTTCCTCGCTTTTTAAGAGAATGGCTCTTTGGGCAACGCCGAAACGATGCTGTTCGTCAATAATAACGAGCGCAAGGTTGCAAAATGTCAGCGAGGCATCTTTATCTAAAGAGGGAAGGATGCGGTGGGTGCCTATAATAATGCACAACTCGCCTTCCCGCGCCTTCTTTTTTGCCACACTAAGAGGAATATCGCGCACATGGCTAACGAGCGGATCATAGTATCGCACCTTACTACGGGTAATAAGCCCTACTGCCAAAGAAAACGACGCCAAGAATTTAATGAACGTTGCAAAATGCTGGTGAGCTAAAATTTCAGTGGGCGCCATTAAAACCGCTTGCATGCCTTTTTTTGCCACGAGGGCTGATGCCAGAAGCGCGACAAATGTTTTACCGGTTCCCACGTCGCCCTCTAAAAGTCTTTGCATGGGATAGGGCTTTGCTAAATCCTTAAACACGTCCCATGCCGCGCGGCGCTGATCTTGCGTCAATATAACGCCCAAACTTTTCACTAATGCTTGGACGAATGGCATGTCAAAGGGAATGGCCGGCGCGCCCTTCTTTCTTTGTTTCTCTTTTTGGGCAAGCACACAAAGACGCATAATTAAAAGCTCGCTAAACGCAAACCGCTCGTATGTTTTTTTTGCCTCGACAATACTCGAAGGGAAATGCACGCGCTGTATCGCTTCTTTGAGCCCCAGGAATCCGTGCGCGCGTAACATGTAATCGGGCAAATATTCTTCCCAGACCGGAACTAATTGCAAAAGAATGGTATGTATTTTCCAGCGCAACCACTTGGAACTCAATCCTTCCGTCTCGCTATAAATAGGAACAAGCCGCGACGTATGAAGCATCATGTCTTTGAAAAGCTCAATCTCTGGACTTATAAAAGACAACGTACCTTTTTTGTCCGCGCTTACTTTGCCCGCCAGCGCAACTCGCGTGCCAGGGGCAAACGTCTTTGTGAGATAGGGCTGGTTAAACCACGATGCATGTATCAGGCCTGTTTCATCCTCGACAGTCCCTTGCGTAATAAAACGTTGCCTGCCCCATCCCCGGCGCGTCTTCATTGTGCTCACGATCCCCTGAATTGTCACCTTCTCCCCTTCCTGCAATTGGGAAATGTTGCTCACGCGCGAAAAATCCTCATATCTATGGGGGAAATAATAGATAAGATCCTTTACCGTTTTAAGGCCGATATCCGCGAGGCGCTTTGCGTAGGCCTCGCCAATCCCGGAAATTTCTTTCAGCGGCGTGGTAAGATTGATTGACATACGGGGTTATTATAAAGTATTATTGCCTATTAGCGCAATAATACCTTGTTTCACCGCCTGCGCGGCAATAAATTATCCGCGTTGCTCGGAATATGCTATTATTTGCTTGTAATGCAATAAAATTTGGAGAGGTGGCTGAGCGGCTGAAAGCAATAACCTGCTAAGTTATTAGGGGAGTAATCCCCTCGAGGGTTCGAATCCCTCCCTCTCCGAGCAAGCGTAGCGCGGCGAGGAGAGGGAGGGATTGGAGCGATTCTTATCGCGTCATCCCTCCCTCTCCGTTTTTGTTTTCAAACAATATTGAGTAGCGCGGTGGGATAAAATTTGATAAAATAGATTTGATGAGCCAATCAAAAACAAAACACTTAATAATTATTCTCTATGTTTTAGCAGGATTGTTGCTGGCTTTTTCGATTACGACATTCCTTTATCAATATGTTGCGGCTTTGGGTTCTTTTTACGCGGTGGTAAGGGCTTTTGGCAATGACCGCATCCTTACCGCCCTCTGGTTAAGCTTGCTTTCGGCTTTTGCTACCGCTATCCTTGCCCTCCTTTTTGGAGTGCCGTTAGCGTATTTCTTTGCCACCAAAGAATTTAGAGGAAAAGCGTTTATTGAA
>OBEQ010603477.1_pt1 | contig 12944 bp, 12 predicted proteins | sample 1670901 | NCBI WGS metagenome assembly OBEQ01 (sample SAMEA104232315, study PRJEB22302) | groundwater metagenome | biome: forest; feature: aquifer; material: groundwater | place: USA | collected 2011-08-07 | depth 5.4 m
CCACTGCCAGTGCACGTTGCGTCGGGGGGCCAGTAGTCGATGGTGGTGGTGTCACTGACGTCGCTGCGGGGGCCGGTGATCACGAGGCGGTCGACAGCGCCGGGGACGCTGGCGTTGTAGGTGTAATTCCACGTAGTGGTGCGTACATTGCCGCTGGCAATGTCTTTGATGCTTTGGCTGGTCTTGTTGCCGTGGCTGTCGTAGGCGGTGTCGGTCTGGCGCAGGGGAACACCGCTGGCGTTCTTCTCTACCGTCTGGGTGGGCAGGCGCCAGGTGGCATCCCAGGTGGTGGTGATGGTGCGCGTTTCGGGGGTGGCACTGCCAGCGGCATTGAGGCCTTCGGTGCGTGAGGTTTCGAGGTTCCGGCTCAGGTCGTATTGGTAGTTGGTGCGGTGGCCGTTGAAGTCGACTCGGTAGGATACGTTGCCGTTGGGATCGTAAGCAAACGATTGTGATGCCGTTGCCGAGCCCGCGCCCGCAGGTTGACTCACGCCAATATTCCTGACTACCCCCAGGATGGTTTGAAAGCTATAGGTACGCACACTGCCCAGGGAATCGGTAGCGGTGGTGGTGTTACTACCGTAACCGAGTGTGACTCGATCCACACTGCCCGCGTGTTCGGAGCTGATGGCGCGGCCCTGACTGTCATAGGCCCAGGCGGCGAAGCGGTTGCCATTCTCGTCAATGAGACCTGTCAGCGCATTGGAGAAACTGGTGTTCTCGTACAAATAAGCGCGGAGGCGGTTGTCGGGATAGGTGGCAGAAACGAGGTTGTTGTGATTGTCGTAGGCGTAGAGGTAGAGACCACCGGCCGGGTCGGTCGCGCTAATAATCCGGGCATTGTTATCGTAAGTGAAATTAAGCTGATGGCCTAAGGCATCGGTGACACGAATCAGCAGCCCCGCAAAAGGGGCAATGTTAATCGGAGTCGTGTTGTCGCTATAGCTGAGTGTCTGTGTGAGGCCAGCGCGGTCGATGATGGAAAGCAACGTGCCCGTTGCATCATAGGTTTCAATTTCGGTGGCGGTAGTGTAACGCCAGCCGGTGATGGCGCCACTGCCATCGACCAGCGCGACCAGCTGGTCGGTAATGTCGGCATCGGCGGTCCAGACTGCACCGGCTGTGCCCCATAACACTGGCGTGCCATTCGCGGTCAGGTTGAAGTAGAAGGTCTTGCCATCTGGACGCGACACATAGACTGTGGTGATAGTGGAGGATTGGAGGGCAATGCTGCGTTCATAGTTATGGCGCCACTGGCTGCCAATGCGATTGCCGATGACGGCGTTGCTGCTGTTGTAGGTACGTGAGAAGCGCAGTGCGCCGGGACCGGCAGCATCGGTTTCAATCTGGAATTTGTTGCCAACACCGACATTGATCGGGTTGCTATTGGCCGTCTGCTCGGGACTGTTGCCGTTGCAGTTGCAGGGGCCTGCGTTCTTGGCAGGAACAGGGTCAGGGTAGAGCTTGACGCAATAAGCAGGATAGGGAGTGCCGGGAAGATTGCTTTGCGGATCCCAGCCTGCGGGGCAGATGAGCTGCCAGTCAATGAACATTCCTGTTCCACCTCTGTCTTGAGAAATGACGTTTCCATTGCTGAGGTAACAAGCAGCCCAAATCCGGAAATGCCCCAGGATCGGTTGTTCGCTGGCCAGGTAGCTGTCGGTCAAGTCGGGGGCCCAACCCACGTAGGTGCAAAAATCGGTGACAGCCTGACCAACCGAGTTCGTCAGCGATGTGGGGGAACCCCTGTAACCTTGGTTAGGCGCAATCTGCCGGAATTGACTCTGGGCATCGCTGGATTGAGCGATCAATAACAGCATCGCAGCACAAAGGCTGAACACAACAGCACGAAGCGAAGTGATGTTGACAAAAACCAATGGGCGGGTCGATTGATCCGCGATCTGTTTTTGAGACTTCAACGTGATGCCGACAAAACGTGCCGCTACCACAAACCAATTCCCTGACCACATTTTTTTCTGCCCCGGTTTTTTGTTGATCGTTTTTCTGCTTTGTACTTTTTGGTGACTGTAGTCAAATTCTCTGCAGGCTGTCAATAGTCTGTGGGCGATTATTTTGGATGGCGTAAGTTTTTTCTACTCGGCAATGAAAATCGGAAATTATTTACGCTGCGGCTCAGCTAAAAAGGCTAAAATCGTTTCCAGTGAAAGTTTTACTCAAAAAAAAAACGCTAGCACTTGAGAGGTGCGGCGCAGTGAATAACGGGGGAAAGCATGAGTTTCGCATGGAGGCTATGTTGCCTGTGCCTGGTCTCTTCGTCTGCATGGGCTGATGTGTACCTGGGCGTATCCCAGGACGGTTCGCCTCACTACAGCACCGCTCCGATTCAGCCCGGCGATGAATTGATTCTGCGTAACCCGCCAGATGCTCGGCCCGCAGCAGCGAATACAGCGCAGACCGGTAAAGCATCTTCAGAGGCTGCGCGCGCCCGACGCGCTCACTATCAACCCCTGGTATTGAAGCTGGCACAGAAACATGGTCTGAGCCCCGTGCTGGTTGATGCCATCGTCACGACCGAATCCGATTACAACCCACAAGCACGTTCGCGCATGGGCGCAATCGGCCTGATGCAGTTGATGCCCGCAACGGCCCGGCAGTTCGGGGTCAACAATCCCTATGACCCGGCAGAGAACCTTGGCGCCGGCATGCGTTATCTCAAATCCCTGCTCGCCCTTTACGACAACAACATCGTGCTTGCCCTAGCGGCCTACAACGCCGGACAAGGCAATGTCCAGAAATATGCCAACGGCATTCCTCCTTTTTCTGAAACGATGCAGTATGTGCCGCAAGTACTGGCGCGCTACAAGCTGCCTGCCGACCTGGCCACTCAATAATCTGATAGCTCGTATAGTTCATGGAAACATTGCGCCCTACTCCTCCAACAAGACAAACCCGACAAGCCGGTTTCACCCTGCTCGAATTGCTGGTGGTGATTGTCATCATCGGACTGTTGGCTTCTTATGTGGGACCAAAGTATTTTTCTCAAATCGGCAAATCCGAAGTCACTCTGGCACGGGCGCAGATGGGTGCGTTTGAGAAGGCGCTGGATACGTATCGAGTGGATGTGGGGCGCTATCCCAGTACCGAGGAAGGCTTGCAGGCCTTGATGGAAAAACCCGCCAATGCAAACAAGTGGAATGGCCCTTATTTAAAGAAAGACATTCCACTCGATCCATGGGGCAATCCTTACCAGTATCACGCGCCCGGTAAAAAAAGTGACTTTGAACTGATTTCCCTGGGCAAGGATGGACAGCCTGGCGGCGCCGATGAAAACGCCGACATCAGCGTGCCTTGATCTGAAGCCCGATCTTAAAATCAAACGCCATGCGATATATTGCACGTACCCTGTCTGCCAGCAACGTCGTCACGGAAATCCTGCTCGATGCCGAGAATGAAGCGGATGTCCGCACCCAGCTGGCAGCGCAGACACTGCAACCGCTGTCGATCCAGGTGGCGCGTGGCGCGCTCTTTGTGCGCGGCCAATCCGGCGCCCATAAATTTTCCTTGCTGCTGTTCAATCAGGAACTGCTGGCCCTGTTGAAGGCGGGCCTCAGCCTGATTGAAGCGCTGGAAGGTCTGGTAGAAAAAGAAACCCGCCCCACTACGCAGCGCATCGTCAACAGCTTGCTTACCGCATTGCGCGAAGGCAAACGTTTCTCGGCAGCCCTGCAAGCACAGCCTTCCATATTTCCGCCGCTCTATATCGGTCTGATCCAGTCGGCAGAACACACCAGCAACCTGCCCCAGACCCTGGAGCGCTACATCCTCTATCGCCAACGTATCGATCTGGTGGGCAGCAAAATCGTCAGTGCTTCGCTCTACCCGATCATCCTGCTGATTGTCGGCATGGCGGTGACCGGCTTTCTGGTGGGTTTTGTGGTGCCGCGCTTTGCGGTCGTATATCAGGGCACCGGGCGCAGCCTGCCGTTGCTTTCTCAATGGCTGCTGGCCTGGGGCGAGTTTGCCGCCCAACATGGCAAGCTGTTGCTGGGAGGCGCTCTGGTAACACTCTTCGCAGCTTTCATTGTGTTCAGATCCCTGCTGCGCAGCGGTCAACTGCTCGAGTGGGTACAACGCATCCCGACCATCGGCGAGCGCTACCGGATCTATCTGCTGTCACGCATCTACCTGACATTGGGCATGCTGTTGCAGGGCGGTGTGCCGGTGGTCCAGGCGCTCAACAACATCCGCACCGTTGTCCCGCCCGAATGGGGCCGACGGCTTGAAGCCGCCCAGCGCAGCATCGAATCGGGGCAGTCCGTGTCCAGCGCCTTCACGGCTCATGATCTGAGCACGCCGATTACGATGCGCATGCTGCGGGTGGGCGAGCAAACCGGACAGCTTGGCGGCATGCTGCAACAAGCGGCCGAATTTTACGAAGGCGACATTTCGCGTTTTATTGAACGCTTTCTCAGAACGTTCGAACCGGCCCTGATGGCCGCGATCGGTATCGTGGTCGGTCTGATTGTCGTGTTGCTCTACATGCCGATTTTCGATCTTGCCGGGAGCCTGCAGTGAATCACCCGGATCGCGCCTTCACACTGGCGCCCGCCCTGCTCAATCAAGCCCGCGCCGAGTTTCACGATGCGGGTCGCGATCCTTTGCCGCTGCTGGAAATTTCCTCGGGACTGGGGCCGCGTGAAATCTACGGCTGCCTGTCGAATCACTTCGGCTGGCCTACGCTCGAAACGGCTGACATGCTGACCTTGCAGCCAGCGTTTGATTTGCTGCCGCTGGCCAAATGTCTGGCGCGCTCGGCCGTGCTGCTGCGCACGGAAACGCAGCAAATTATGGCCGTGATCAGCAACCCATTCGCCGCCGACCTGTTGACCTGGCTGGAATCCAATGCAAAGCAACCGGTGCATCCCTGTCTGGCGCTGGCCTCCGATATCCAGGCCTACCTCGACAAACAGGAAATCGGTGCAAAGGCGATCGACACGCTGCTGCATCCGCAAGAAGTTAATCGTGCTGAAGAAAAACTCTCGACGGTACTGTCGTTCAGCGCCATCAACGATAGCGCCAGCCCCGCGGTCAAGCTGGTCAATTCAATGCTCTACGATGCCCTGAAAGCTGCGGCCTCCGACGTGCATTTTGAGAGCACCAGTTCCGGCATGGCGGTCAAGTACCGGATTGACGGTGTGCTCAACGCAGCGGCCACCGTCAATGGCACTGAGCTGGCCGAACAAGCGATCTCGAGACTCAAGGTACTGGCGGAACTGGATATCGCCGAGCGGCGCATCCCGCAGGATGGCAGCTTCCGGGTGCAGGCCAGCCAGCGCGACATTGACTTGCGCGTTTCCATCATGCCCAGCATTCACGGTGAGGATGCCGTGATCCGTATTCTCGACAAACGCGCCATGATCGAGGCCTATGGCAGCCTGACTTTGCAGGCACTGGGTTTCAATCAAGACTCGCTGGCAAAGTTGCGTCATCTGGCAGAGGCGGCGCACGGCATGCTGCTGGTCACCGGGCCGACCGGCTCGGGCAAAACGACCACGCTCTATGCGGCCATCTCCGAGACCAATAATGGACGCGACAAGATCATCACGATCGAGGACCCGGTCGAATATCAACTGCCCGGCGTTCTGCAGATTCCCGTCAACGACAAGAAGGGACTGACCTTTGCCCGCGGCCTGCGCTCGATTCTCCGTCACGATCCCGACAAGATCATGGTCGGCGAAATCCGCGATGCCGAGACGGCCGAAATTGCCGTGCAATCGGCGCTGACCGGCCACCTGGTGTTGACTACGGTGCATGCCAACAATGTGTTCGATGTATTCGGCCGCTTTACGCATATGGGGATCGACCCCTATGCCTTTGTGTCGGCATTGAACGGCATCTGGGCACAGCGGCTGGTGCGTCTCAATTGCCCGCATTGCACGCGCGCGGTCACACCCACAGAAGCAGAAATGCGACGCGTCGGTTTGTCGCCCAACACCGCCGCCGATTTCCGTTTCATGGCGGGCGCCGGTTGCGGGGACTGCCGCGGCTCCGGCTACAAGGGCCGCAAGGCCATCGCCGAAATTCTGTTGCTCAATGACGAGATTCGCGAATTGATTATCGAAAAAGCCCCGCTCCGAAAAATCAAGGAAACGGCACGCATGCAAGGCACACGCACCATGCGCGAGAGCAGCCTGGATTTGGTCAAGCGCGGGGAGACGACTCTGGAGGAGATTCAGCGTGTTACGTTGGAAGGGTAGCCCCTGTTTTCTTTATCTGCACACAAACAAGTTTGCTCTATATCAGCAGATGGGAGCGCAGACGTCGCTCATCCACGCACACCCATTCGATCCGGCCACCTTCACAGCAGCGCTCGGCCCCGGAATCAACGCCTGTCTTGAACATTTGCCGGCACGTCGCACACATCTGGACATCATGTTCGACGATTCCCATGCGCGCTACTGGCGCGTCACCCCGCCAGAACAAATATCGCATCTGAGCGATTTGCGTGCCACAGCGGCACTACGATTCCAATCCCTGTTTGATCTGCCATCCGACACCTGGCAGATCGAGGCCGATTGGAATGCCCAGCGCGATTTTCTTGCCTGTGCTTTACCAGCCGCCTTAGTGAACCAGGTTCATCAGCTTTTAAAAAGCCACAGCAAGTCCATCACCTCCAGTGCATGCTGGCCACACTTTATCCAACAGTGGAACCAGTACGCCAGCCAACTCGGTAAACCTCGGCAAGCATTTGCCGTTGTCGGGGACGGCAGCATGACGTTGGCGCTGACGCAGAACCGTGCAATCAAATCCGTGCGCTCCTTGCCATTCTTCTCCCCTGACTCCGATTCTTTGAAAAGCCATCTGCAAAACCTGGAACCGTCGATTCATGCGCATGCCTTGCAACTGGGTATCGATGCGCCGCAAGAAATTTTGCTGGCAGGGAAATTTTGCACGCTACCCGATGAGATTCAAACCGGAGAAATTCGTTGGCGTACCCCATCGCGCGCTGGGAGCGGGACCCTCGTGCAGTCGGCAAGGGAGCAAATCGCATGAGCCCGCTTGATATCAATTTCTCCGATAGCAAACTACGCTACTGGCAACGCCTGCCGCACCAAAGCTATGCCACGGCCCTGCTACTTGTTGTTGCCGGGCTGGCCTGTGCGGGTGGGCTGGCCATCTTTGCCTGGATACAGCTGCAAGACCTGAATGCGTTACAGCAGCAGAAGCAAAACCTCCGCGATCGCCTGGCCGCACAACAACCAGCAGCACTCCCTGCCGCCCCACCGCTTTCCCTCGCGCGCGTGGCAGCCATGAACGCTGCGGTCGAAAAGCTCAACATCCCCTGGCGCGACCTGTTCGACTCGATCGAGCAAGCCACACCCAAAGACATCGCTCTGATTTCCATCGCACCCAACAGCGCCAGACAAACCCTCGTACTTATCGGGGAAGCCGCGCATCCAGACACCATGCTGGATTACCTTGGGGCGCTCAAAGCTCAGCCTCTATTTGGTGACGTGACCTTGACCAGGCATGAAATCAATAAAGCAGATCCGAACGCACCTTACCGTTTCCAACTGGAAATACAGTGGCGAGCACCATGATGAACACACGAATACTGCACTGGATCTTGTCGATCCGCGCCTGCAAATGGCCGGTATGGGCAGCGCTGTGCGCATGGTTGGGTGCAGCCGTGTTGGCTGCAGTTGTTCTATGGCAATGGCAGCGCAAAGTGGAACTACAACATCAAGCCGGCCGCCTGCAGAGTCAAATGATTACGGCACAACAGGCTCACACTGCCCCCATAACCGTTGCAGAATATCCGCTCCAACACTTCGAAGCCGTGCTAGGCGACAAAACGCGGTTGGAGGACTATCTCAAAACCTTGTTCCAAATTGCCCGCAGGCAAAACCTCAATCTTCCGCAAGGCAATTACAAGCCGGAACATGCCAACGGCTTCGACCGCTATTCCATCGACCTCCCGCTACGTGGTGATTACGTCAAGGTCAGGACCATTTGCGAACAAATGCTGTTGGCACTGCCGTTCAGCGCCCTCGAAGAAATCCAGTTCAAACGCGAATCCATTGGCGAGGCAGCACTCGAAACACATCTGCGCTTCACGCTGTTTCTTAAAACCTCCACCGATATTCAAGCTCCTTCGAAGGGTGAAGGACAATGAAATCAAGACATCTAACTCTTGGTGTCATCCTGCTCGGCTCCGCCCTGCTGGCTTGGTTTGGCGACAACCGGCCAGCGCAAGTGCTCAGCGAACCCACCCAGCGCGTGGCCTCCACCGCAAAACCGATAACCGCCACCGCAGATGCGCGCGCGACAAGTGCTGGGCCAGCCGCCCCCACGCCTTTAATCTTGATCGATCGCCCGACACTGATTGGCCGGACAAGCCAGTCGCAGCATTCTCTGTTCGACCAACATTCATGGACACCGCCGCCACCCATACTGAAACCATTGCCTCCCCCACCTCCCACTGCACCGCCAGTACCCTTCAAATATCTGGGCAAGTCAAATGAAGGCGGCCAGTGGCAAGTATTTTTGGCACGCAATGAAACCACCTACATCGTGCGGGAAAATGAAAGTCTGGAAACACAGTACCGGATCGAAAAAATCAATCCGCCGACCATGACCTTGATCTATTTACCGTTAAATCAAACCCAGAGTCTGACCATTGAATAGCGACACGCAATGAAAAAAACAAGCCTCATCATCGCAAGCCTGCTGGGCCTCCTGCTGCTGTCGGGTTGTGCAACAGAAATGGCATTACGCCAGGCCCACTCCGCCTACAGCGCAGGAAAATTGGAGGAAAGTCTCGCAGTCTTGCAACAGGCACGCGCCGAGAACCCAACCGATCCACAGTTACGTGCTGCCTACCTGACGCTGCGTGACGATGGAATCCAGAAAATACTCGCTGAAGCCGACCAGGCCAAACAAAGTGGTGCAAGCGCTACGGCACAAAGCGCCTATGAACGGGTGCTGCGGATCGACCGCGACAATATCCGCGCCAAAAATGGGCTGCTGGAAATCGAGCGGGCGCAACGGCACACCGAAATTCTCGCCAAGGTCAAAGACGATCTGAAGAAGAATGAAACCGCTACAGCCGCTGAACAGTTGCGCCTTGTGTTGACAGAACAGATTGACAACCCCGACGCAAAAACACTGCAGCAGGAGATGGCGCAGAAATCTGCCAAAGAGCCGAAAGAAACAAAGATTTCCAAGGCATTGCAAAAGACCTTGTCGATTGATTTCAAGGACGCCCTGCTCAAGCAGGTGTTCGAGGTGTTTTCACGGACCACCGGCGTCAACTTTGTTTTTGACAAGGATATCAAGTCGGATCAGAAGGTCACCCTTTTTCTCAAGGGCACCAGCGTCAGGGAAGCTCTCGATGTCGTCATGTTCACCAACCAGCTTGAACAACGCGTGCTGGACACCAATACCATCCTGATTTATCCCAATACACCGGCCAAGCAGAAAGATTATCAACCACTGACTGTCAGAGGATTTTTCCTGGCCAATGCCGATCCCGAACAGCTGTCTGCCGCGCTCAAATCTCTACTCAAGATGAAGGATGTCGTGGTCGACAAGCGCCAGAACCTGATCACCGTCCGCGATACCCAGGACGCCGTCAAGATGGCTGAAAAATTGGTGACGCTCTACGATCTGCCAGAACCCGAGGTCATGCTCGAGGTGGAAATTCTGGAGATCAACCGCACGCGCCTCACCGAACTTGGCATCAAATACCCCAACCAACTCACCCTGACACCACTCGCTGCAAGCGGTGGCAGTACCGTGACCCTGCGCGACCTGCGAAGCGTCAGCGAAAACTCTTTGGGTGCAAGCGTGACGCCGGCCGTCATCAACGCTAGACGTGAGACAGCCGACATCAATCTGCTGGCCAATCCGCGCATCCGTGTCCGCAACCGCGACACCGCTAAGATTCTGATCGGCGACAAGGTTCCTACGATTACGACCACCTCCACCGCGACCGGGTTTGTTGGCACCAATGTCCAGTATCTCGATGTCGGCCTCAAACTGGAAGTTGTCCCCACCATCAGCGTCGACAACGAGGTTGCCATCAAGATTTCTCTTGAAGTCAGCAACATTGCCAATCAGACCACCACGACCGGAGGCACCATCGCCTATCAAATCGGCACCCGTAGCGCCTCCACCGTATTGCGCCTGAAGGATGGCGAGAACCAGGTGCTGGCCGGTCTGATCAATGACGAAGATCGCCACAGTGCCAGCAAGATTCCCGGTCTGGGCGACATCCCTCTGCTGGGCAGATTGTTTGGCAGCAATCTGAATGACGGTAAAAGATCTGAAATCGTCCTTTCGATCACCCCACGTCTGGTGCGCAATAACCTGCGTCCTGACCTGTCCATTCTGGAATTCGAATCCGGTACTGAAAGCGGTCTGCGCACGATCAACACTGGGGGCACCGATAAATCCAGGGACGCTGCCACTACCACCGATTCGGGCAATATCCCTGCCGGCAGCAAGGCTCTGCCACCGTCCGTGCCCGCAACTCTGGACAACAAGGACAGCAGCGCCGCCACGACTAGCGCGATCCGCTGGGATGCCCCCGCGCAAGTCAAGCCGGGCGACACCTTCAGCGTTAGGCTCAATCTGAGCGCCGGCCAGCCCATTACCGGAATACCGCTCGCCATCGCGTTCGATCCGGCCAAGCTGGAAATCATCAATGTTCAGGAAGGCAGCCTGCTCTCGCAGGGGGGCGCCAAAACCAGCTTTAGTCAGCGTGTGGACCGCAGCTCTGGGCGCATCTACATGACCACCACGCGTAACCCGACCGATGGCAGCGGTGGGGCTACTGGTGAGGGCACCTTGGTCACCCTGACTGCCAAAGCAGCCAGCGGCCCCAGCGAGGCTTTCCTGAGCATCATCGCCATCTCACCGCTCGGCCCGAATGGCGTCACGGTGCCAGTCGATATCCCTGCCCCGGTCAGTATCAACATCAGCCAATGAACGGGGCTGACTGAATATGAACAAGGGCTTCACACTGATCGAATTGCTGATCACGCTGGCCATTCTGTCAGTACTGGCCCTGATCGCACTCCCGGTTGCAGAAGTATCGATCCAGCGCAGCAAGGAGCAGGAGCTGCGTCTCGCGCTGCGCGATATCCGCACGGCCATCGACACCTATAAGCGCGCGATTGATGAAGGCCGCATCGTGCGTAATCTGAATGAAAGCGGCTATCCAAAAACGTTGTCTGTACTGGTCGATGGCGTGGAAAATGCGCGCGACCCGAAACACTCGAAAATCTATTTCCTGCGCCGCATCCCACGCGATCCCTTTGCTGCCGACCCCGACATGGCTACTGCCGATACCTGGGGGCTGCGCAGTTATGCCAGCCCACCCGATGCGCCTGAAGCGGGCGAGGATGTCTACGATATCTATTCCCGGTCCACCAAGACCGGTTTGAATAACGTCCCCTATCGGCAGTGGTGACTTTTTAAAGACCAACGCACATGCAAGCGATCCGCAAAATTCCCGGCTTTACCCTGATCGAATTGCTGGTCGTCCTGGCCATCGTCGCCCTGCTGCTGACGCTGGCCGTGCCGCGTTACTTTAATAGTCTGGATAGTTCCAAAGAAACCATCCTGGTCGAGAACCTGCGCATCGTGCGCGAAACCATAGACAAGTTTTATGGCGACACCGGCCGTTATCCCGACAGCCTGGAAGAACTGGTCGAGAAAAAATACTTGCGCGCCCTGCCCGTTGATCCGATCACCGAAAGCAATGCCAGCTGGCAGTTGACTGCACCGGACGACAGCAGCAAAGGCAATCTCTACAACCTCAAATCCGGCGCGCCCGGCAAGAACCACGATGGCACCCCCTATGCCGAGCTATAGGGATGCCCGCTGTAAATACTGCGGCTTCACCTATCTCGGGCTGCTGATTTTTATCGCGCTGATCGCGCTGGCCAGCACGACCGCCGTCTCGGTCGGCACGCTCGTGCAGCGGCGCAGCGCAGAAGAAGAATTGCTCTTCATCGGTGGCCAGTTCCGCAGTGCTTTCCAAAGCTACGCAACGATTACACCGGCGGGACAGCCACAGTTCCCGAATCAGTTGGAAGATCTCGTTCAAGACCCGCGCTTTCCAAAACCCGTGCGGCATCTACGAAAAATCTTTGTCGACCCCATCACGGGCAAACCCGACTGGCATTTGATACCGGCCCCCGCAGGCGGCATCATGGGTATCAGCAGCGCCTCGGATACTGCGCCTATCAAGATCGGAAATTTCTCAGATGCCGACCTGGCGCTGGAGGGAAAAGAGAAATACTCGGAATGGGTTTTTTACTACAGTCCTGGCTACCTGACAGGTGCAACAAAAAGATAAGTGGCTGAGTCCAAATGCTAAGGAAACGCGGATTTATTGCCTGAGCGTCATTCCCGCGAACGCGGGAATCCATGGTAATCAACCACTTAAATGGATCCCCGCGTGCGCGGGGATGACGTTTCCCGAATAAATCCGTGTTTCCCTAAAAATCATTCAGGGTGGTCGAATCAAAATCGAGCGCAGGCTCGTTGAGACGCTTTTCAGCGATCAGAATATCAGCCAGGATGAGCAGTTCATGTCTCGCCTTCGCTCAAAATCTTCTCTCAGGCTGATTTCGGTTTCTCGACCCCAAGACAAACCGCCAGTCTTCCAGCAACCGACGTGACGCTGCTCAATGGATCGAATTTACCTGTACCCGTGGAGCTGCCGAAAGACCTAAAATCATTCCCACTCAATCGTCGCTGGCGGCTTGCCGGAAATGTCGTACACGACCCGATTGATGCCGCGCACTTCGTTGATGATGCGGTTGGATACTTTGCCGAGTAATTCATGGGGCAGATGTGCCCAATGCGCGGTCATGAAATCCTGTGTCTGTACAGCGCGCAGGGCGACCACATATTCATAGGTGCGGCCATCGCCCATCACGCCGACCGATTTGACGGGCAGGAACACGGCG
>OBEQ012691129.1_pt1 | contig 12944 bp, 9 predicted proteins | sample 1670901 | NCBI WGS metagenome assembly OBEQ01 (sample SAMEA104232315, study PRJEB22302) | groundwater metagenome | biome: forest; feature: aquifer; material: groundwater | place: USA | collected 2011-08-07 | depth 5.4 m
AAACAGGGTATAGCATTGAAAAAATAGAACAACTCCCCGACATCTTTACCGTCACGATCGATAACAATAAAGAGAATTACCAGGTGCATCTACTCATGTCTACTTGTAAAATAAAATCAGGTAAATTTAAAACAGCCGATGCGGAAACTTGTGGGCATGGCTGGTTTACATACAAAGAAGCGTTAAAAATGGATATGCTGCCCTTGAACAAAAAAGTTATTCAATCAAAAGCAAACCAAAAAATATTAAAAAAATACATTAACTAGTATGTTAGACATAAAATTTATCCGCGAAAACAAAGAATTGGTTAAAGAAAACTGCAAAAATCGCCAGGTTAATGTGGATATCGATTTACTTTTAAAGTTAGACATCCAAAGACGTGAAACACTAAAAGAGACCGAGGATTTACGGGCGGTGCGTAAAAGCAAATCCAAAGGTAAGCCCAGCGAAGAAGACATTCTTATGCTCCGCAAAATGGGGGATAACATCTCCGTGCTAGAAAAAGAGATGGAGGAAACTGAAAATAAATATCTTGAATTACTGCTTAAAGTTCCCAACCTTACCCATCCGGAAACACCTGTTGGTGGAGAAGGTGATTTTAATGTTATCTACAAAAGTAAAGATCCAAAGCCGTTTAAATTTACCCCCAAAGATCATGAAGAGCTCATGTTGAATCTTGATTTAGTGGATTTTGAAAGGGAAGCCAAAGTGGCTGCAGCAAAGTTTTATTTTTCTAAAAACAATTTGGTCCGTCTTAATCAGGCTTTATTAAATTATGGTATAGATGTGGTAACCAAACACGGCTACACCCTGGTAGAAACTCCGGACGTGGCCAAAAACGAAATCCTTACGGGCGTTGGTTTTAATCCGCGCGGCGAAGAAACACAGGTTTATTCTCTGGAAAACACGGACCTAAGCCTTATTGGTACTGCCGAAATCACAATGGGTGGCTACCACGCGCAAGAAGTACTGGATTTAAGTAAGGGACCAAAAAAATACGTGGCTTTATCTCATTGTTTTAGAACAGAGGCCGGCGCATACGGAAAAACGAACAAGGGAATGTATCGGGTACATCAGTTTACAAAATTAGAAATGTTTATTTGCTGCAAACCGGAAGATAGCGAAAAAATGCATCAGGAATTATTGGGTCTGGAAAAAAAGATTTTAGACGGATTAAAATTACCGTATCAAGTAATCGATGTGGCCAGCGGCGATCTGGGTGGTCCGGCTTACAGAAAATACGATATCGAAGCCTGGATGGTTATGAAAGGGGAAAAGGGTAAACAGGGAGATTATGGCGAAGTAACCAGTACCAGCAATTGCACCGACTACCAAGCGCGGAGATTAAACATAAAATATCGCAAAGAAGATGGTACTACCGAATTTGTCCATACTTTAAATGGTACCGCTATTGTTTTAAGCAGGTTTCCTCTGGCAATAGTAGAGAACTACCAGCAAAAAGATGGCGGCGTTTTAGTGCCAAAAGTTTTACAAAAATATACGGGATTTAAAAAGTTGTAAAGCAAGGTCGCCATCGCTAAGGTTATGACGACCAAGGGAAGGAGAGATAACTCATGTGAAACATTTTCGTTCTGAATACGCTTTTAAAAAACACAAACCTCATGTAAGCTGGCGTAAAAAGTTTTTGCGCTTTTTTCGCAAAAAACAATACACAATCGCATCATCTCAAGACTCATTTCATTATAAATCCAACCCTTTTAAAGTCCACAAAAAACCGAGAAAAAATAGAGTTAAGGTTATACTTTTGGTTGTATTTTTAATAGTCTGGACTGTGTGCTTGGCCTACATTCCTTATTTTAAGGTAAATAAAATTAGCTACTCGGGATTAAACAATACCACCAAAAATGAATTGGATGAATTTATTTATAATAATTTTTTAAACAAAAAAAGCCTTCTGCCGCTAAATAATTACTTTTTTATTAATACCACCAAAATATCCGGGGATCTTTATAAAACTTTTGCTTTTGAAACTGTGGAAGTGATAAAGATTTTTCCTAACCAGTTAAACGTAAATATTAAAGAAAAAATATCATCTGTTATTTATGATAACGGTAAAAAATATTTCTTGCTAGATAGTGGGGGAACGGCTATTAAGTACTTAAAGGATGTTGAGCCATACGAAATCAACCAAAAAACCACTTCCAGCAGTCTCAGTATTCTTACCTTCAACACCAGCTCCACAGTGGCTGTAAACACCTCAACCGTCGAACACACCCCTGACTATAAAAAAATAAATAAATTGTTTGGTAATTACCCTATAATTTATGACCGGCGCGGTTTTGATGTTGAAACTAAACAAGAAGGTATTTTACCGTCCGAACATATCGCGGCTGTCATTGCCTGGTATAAAACCCTTACCGGGCAGGGGATAGACCACCTTAAATTCTTTACTCTGGATAACCTTAATTCCGGAATAGTCGTTGATACCGTAGATTCATGGGATATTCTATTTCAACCAAAAAATAATAATAACACGCAAATAAATACGTTAAAAGAAATCTTGCCCACAATTAAACCGCAACAATATGTTGATCTGCGTTATGGCGAAAAAGTGTACTGGAAGTAATAGGGAAGGGGCGAATTTGACGGGCACAGCGTTGTTTAGTATTATATACTTAACGTCGTATAACATAGATTAAGCGACGTATATACCAAGGAGATATGGAGAAATCTAACAAACCAATCCCCCAACACATCCTAACTTTTTTGGAATACTGTGAGGTAGAAAAGGGTTTAAGTCCTGTATCTACCCGCAACTATGATAACTTCCTCAAGATATTCACTAAATGGCTTAAAGAGTCCAAATTAGAGTCTTTAAAGCCCCACGAACTCACACCAGAGCATATTTGGTCGTATAGGGTCTACTTATCGCGAAAAAAGGACTCCAAGGGGAAATATACCAAAAAAACGACCCAAAACTACTACCTTATTGCCGTCCGTAATCTGCTGAACTATTTTACCGAAAAAGATATAATTTCGTTGCCTTCGGATAAAATAAAATTACCAAAATTAACCGACAAAGATAAGGCTATAAAATTTTTAAAATTTGATCAGGTGGAAAAATTAATGAAAATGCCGGACACATCTATGCCGGAAGGTTTACGTGACCGGGCTATTTTGGAAGTGTTATTCTCTACCGGCGCGCGCGTCTCGGAACTAACGTCGCTTAATATAACACAGTTCAATGTTGAAAATTTAATAAAAGGAAAATTTGAAGATCAGGAATTAAGCATCTCCGGTAAAGGTGGGTCCACCAGAACTGTTTATTTTTCCAACCGAACCCTCAAATGCCTGGCCGATTACCTTAAAATCAGAAAAGATATGCTCTCTCCCCTATTTATTAATCACAAAAAAGATGAATCCGACAAAGATCATCGTTTAACCCAGAGATCTGTAGAAAGATTGGTGCGAAAATACGCCACTATGGCGGGATTACCCGTAGAAGCAACCCCACATACCTTGCGCCACAGCTTTGCCACTGATTTACTACAACAAGGAGCCGATATGCGTTCGGTGCAGGAATTGTTGGGGCACAAAAATATCGTTACCACGCAAATCTACACTCATCTTACCAACCCTCATTTGCGCGATATTCATAAGAAGTTCCACAGCGGGAAGAACTGAAAACTACAGACTGGCTTTGATAATAAGATCTAGCATTTTACTAAAATTAATCCCGGCTTTGGCCGCCGCTTCCGGAAATAAACTGGTAGACGTCATACCGGGAATAGTATTTGTTTCCAAAATATATAATTTCTTGTCATCGGCCACAAATATATCTGTGCGCGACATTCCTCGGCAATCTAAGGCTTTGTGAGCCATAATAGCCAGATTTTGTATCTGTTGATTCACAATATCGCCGAAATCAGCCGGACAAATATGAGTAGAACCGCCGGTAGAATACTTGGATTTATAATCATAAAATTCTCCCAAATTTGGCAAAATATGTGTTGGCGGCAAAGCCATTGCCTGGCCGTCTTTTTCCAGTATCCCACAAGTTGCTTCCTGGCCCTTAATAAACTTTTGCGCCATCAGCCAAGGAAATACTTTTATAGTTTTCTCTATCGTTTTTCTTAATTCTTCATGAGATTTAATTTTACTAACTCCAACGGCAGACCCTTGGTCAACCGGTTTTACAACCATCGGAAAGCCAAGCTTACTTACAATGTCATTAATAATTTTATCCGGGCTTCGTTTCCAGCCATCTTTTTTAAAATGAACAAAATCAGGATGAGGCAAGCCATTGGCCACATAAACCTGCGCGGCAAAAACCTTGTTCATGGCCAAGGCGCTAGAAAGCAAGCCCGGACCGGTGTATTTTACCCCCAATGTTTCCAGCAAGCCTTGTATCCCCCCATCTTCACCAGGCGAACCGTGCATGGCAATAAAAACTACATCAAATTTTGCTTTAGCTAAACCTAAAAAATTAAATTTTGTTCTCCTGTTTTTTTGGATAACAAAAAAATTATTGTCCTTACTCATTTCCACCAACGTGGGCAGGTATTTTTTTCTGTCCAGATTATCAAATACGGCCTTGCCGGTTACCAGCGACACTTCCCTCTCCGATGACGGCCCGCCCATTAGAACAGCGATTTTAAGTTTCATAGAATGTGTTTTTATTGTAAATACCCCATCGGATCCACCGGGATTCCGTTTAAACGTACTTCAAAGTGCAGGTGCGGGCCGGTAACAAATGGTCCGGCGCCTACAGTGCCGGGTTTACCTCCGGAAAGACCGATGATATCTCCTTTATTTACAAACTGATCACTGCCCACGTCAATCCGGCTTAAGTGCCCATACAAAGTAGACAAATTCCCGGTATGCACGATTAAAACATACGCGTAGCAGCTCGCCGTACCACAAACTTTGGCTCTGGCCACATAACCGGCGGCCGCGGCCCTGACCGGAGTGCCTTGAGAAGCGCGAATATCTATAGCGCTGTGCTCAAAAACATTCCTAAACGGATAATCCGGATCGTGAAAAGTGGCGGTAATAGTCCTGCTCGGTAAAGGCCAGGAAAACGACCCAACACTATCGCCTAATTTATTTTGTTGAGCCAGTTTTTTTCTTACTTGATCTTCGTAGGCCCGCTGCTCATTTATAACAGCCTGATATTGTTGCTTTAAACTGGCCAAAAGAGTTCTGTATTTTAACTCCGACGACTTGGTTTCTACCAACAAAATCTCCTTTGCTTTTGATTGATCTTGCAACTTCCCTCGCTTACTCTCCAATTCACTTTTTAAATTTTCGTAGGTTTTCTTTTTGCTGGCAACTTGCGCCTGTTTAGCCTGCAGATCTTCCTTTACCAAACGTAAAACTTTTACCGATTGTCCTAAATCCGTAAAAACATTCATAGTATATTGTAGCTGGTCATAGAACTCGGCAAAGCTATTGTTGGTTAAAAGAACTTCCAGATAATTCTTTCGCTTATCGGCGTTTATATTCTGAATTATCTTGGTAATAATCTTTCTTTGTTTTTCCATTATCGCTTCTTTGTCGGCGATGGTGAGCTGTAAGGCTTCTATCTCCAGCTGAGCCTGTTTTATTTTTTCCTGAGTGAGTTCTATATCTGTTTCCGCTTTGGTAATATGATTATCCAAAATACTAAGTGTATTTTTAAGCGACTTTGCTTCCGTTTGTTTTTTCTCAATATTTTTATTGTACTTGTTTATAGTTTCTTCCAACTCTTTTATTTTATCTTTTTTTTCGGCAATCTGTTTGTTTAACTGGTCAATCTCCGAGGAATTAGCTGTTTGCGCCAACGCAAAAATAGGGCTAGAGACCAGACCCAGAATAATCAAAAATATAACCATGATTTTTTTCATGAGTATATTATAGCACAAAGAAGCACTAACTGTTTAATTTGTTAATAGCCAAATTAATTCGTTCCAAAACAGTCTCTTTTCCCAACACCTCGGCAATTTCAAATGGCCCGGGAGAGTTCTCTTGACCGGACAATGCTGCCCGCATCGGCCACAGCACCGCACCGGTAGAATACCCCGCTTCACTCCCCCACCCCTTTATCTTTTCTTCCAGTTTTTCTTTATTCCAGTTTTGAACACTTATTGTATCCACAAACTCAGCCAGCTTTGGCAATACGTTTTTTACTTCTTCCAAAGTACTTTTTTTCCAAACTAATAAATCCGCCGTATAATCCGGCAGTTCAAAGACAAATTTTATAGCTTCGGGTAATTCGGCTAATGTTGTAATTCTTTCTCTTTCTAAACCAACCGCCCCCTCAATAATTTTACCATCAACATCCACCCCCGCCTCTACGAGCCATGGCGTAGCGGCTTTTACCAAATCTTTATTAGATAAGTTTTTTAAATACTGCTTATTGTACCAATTTAATTTATCTACATTAAATACCGCACCTGTTTTACCGACCTTAGAGAAATCAAAGTCTTCTATCAGTTCATCCAATGTAAACATTTCTTTTTCCGTACCGGGGTTCCAACCCAAAAAGGCCACAAAGTTTACCAACGCTTCCGGCAAGTAGCCCTTTGCGCGGTAATCTTCTACGGCCACATCGCCTTGTCGTTTACTTAGTTTGGATTTATCCGGGTTGAGTAGTAATGGTAAATGGGCCATCTGGGGCACTTCCCAACCAAAGTACTTATATATCTGTAGGTGTTTTGGCACGCTGCTTATCCATTCCTCCCCGCGGATAATATGGGAAATCTCCATTAAATGATCATCTACCACTACCGCAAAATGATAAGTTGGATAGCCATCAGATTTCATAAGCACCTGATCATCTACCAACTCATTCTTAAATCGTACTTCCCCGCGAATCATGTCGGTAAAAATTGTTTCTCCACTTTTCGGCATCTTTAATCTAACCACACATTTTTCTCCGGACTCGGCGCGTTTTTTGGATTCCGAAGCATCCAGAGATAAACAATGACCGTCATAACCGGTTGGCATTTTTTTGGCTGTTTGTTGTTCTCGTAACTGGGTTAATCTTTCTGAGGTACAAAAACAATAGTAAGCCTGGCCGGCCTCTAAAAGCTTCTGGGCATGTTCCTTGTATATAGGAAGGCGTTCGGATTGGGTATATGGTCCGTTTTTGCCGACTTCACCAATCTTACCATTTTCATCTTCAACCACTCCCTCATCTGGCACCAAACCTACCCAGTACAAAGATTTCAATATATTATCTACGGCATCTTCTACATAACGTTCGCGATCTGTATCTTCAATACGCAATAAAAACTTGCCACCATTTTTTTTGGCAAATAAATAAGAATATAGGGCGGTGCGGATAGTGCCGACGTGTAAATAACCGGTAGGACTAGGGGCAATACGAGTACGAATCATAAATTATTTTTTAAATAGAGCCAGCCAAGTAAATCGTACAGTCGCGTTAAATATCCTGCCAATACGACTGGGCTGCTGAATTAATCGGTACAGCCATTCTAACCCAAGTCGGCGCATAAATAAAGGGGCGCGTTTTATCTTTCCGGAAATAAAATCAAATGATCCGCCCACACCCATCGCTATTTTTACCTTTGGCATTTTGGATAAATTTTCCTGAATCCATTTTTCCTGTTTACCCATACCAAAAGCCACAAACAAAATCTGCGCTCCGGACTGATTAATCTGTTCAAAAATGGGGCTATCAAATTTGCAAACCGGATTTTCGCTTATTTCCGGCCCTTTATTATAACCGGAAATCATTAAATTCGGATATTTTTTTTCTAATTGTTCAAACGCTCCGCCCACAACTTCATCCTCCCCAGATCCTAACAGATAAACTCCTACCCCCTGCTCCGCAGCCAGCTTGCACAATTCCATCATAAAATCCACACCTGGCACCCGTTTTATACCCGTAAAAATTTGCAATCCAACACCATCACATAAATTTAAATCCCCGGTATTTAAGACCTGCTTAAAGCCTTCGTCTTTTTGGGCTTTTACTACCATCTCGGGATTAGGGGTAAATATCTTGTGTTGCCCGGACTGAACCTGCCTACCGGCAGGCAGGTTCAAAAACTCAAGCGCCTTTTGTAGGGCTTGTTCTTTGGTAATTTCATCAACTTTAATCCCCAGAAATTGCATAGATTACTTTCCAAACCTTCTCTGTCGTTTATCAAACTCCGCCAACGCTTTATCCAATTCTTTTTCATCAAAATCCGGCCAATAAACTTTAGGGAAATATAATTCACTATACGCGCCCTGCCAAAGCAAAAAACCGGAAGTTCTCTGCTCACCGGAAGTACGAATGATAAAATCCGGATCAGGCAAACCGACGGTATCCAAATTCTCACCAATCATATCTATGGTAATTTCTTCCGCCTTCACTCCCCCGCTCACTATTTTTTGCACAGCCCGTTTTATCTCATCTCTACCGCCATAATTTATCGCCAAACTGGCAATAATACCTTTGTTATTTTTTGTCAGTTCAACCGCGCTTTTAATTTTCTTTTGCAAAGACGCCGGTAACTCTTTGAGCGAACCAATGTGTCTGAATTTTACGCCGTACTTACTGTACTCGCTGATATTTTTGTCTATATAACTTTCAAAAAGTTTCATCAGGTAATCTACCTCTTTTTCCGAACGCGACCAGTTTTCCGTAGAAAAAGCAAACATCGTAATTACTTTTACCCCGGCTTTTTGAGCGTGCAAAATAATTGTTCGGGCATTTTTCAGCCCCTTTTTGTGCCCAAAAAAAGTAGACATGCCGCGCTCTTCCGCCCAACGACGATTACCGTCCAAAACAATAGCTATGTGCTGCGGAACAACTTTTACGTTAGCATTTGCCATATGATTATGTTAAAATATAGAAGATACAATTAAAATAATACCACATCTTGACACTTCTTAACAAGGTGGTATAGTATTATCACTCAACTCATTAGAGTGCTAACTAACTCCTTTCACAAGCCTAGCACTTATAGCTTCTACGCTTATTACTAACAATATGATTCCCCAAAATTTTACCAATAAATCCCAAGAAATCATCCAAAACGCGGCCAAAATAGCCTACGACAACGGCCAAGGCCAAATAGAACCTCCCCACCTATTCTTTGCCTTACTAGAAGACACCGAAGGGGTGGTAGTTTCGGTTTTGCGCAAATTTAATGCCAATGTAATCGCTTTAAAAGCCGGTACGCAGTCTCTGATAGACAAACTACCCAAAGGAATGACTCCAGGCGGCGGTGTTGGCCAAATTTTGCTGGGACAGGCCATGCTATATATCTTTCAAACTGCCGTGGGCGAAGCCAAAAAAATGGGCGATGAATATATTAGTGTGGAGCACTTATTTTTGGCATTTTTGGTTGGGCAAAACCCTATCCATGAACTACTGGCCACAAGCGGAGTTAGCTATGACGAATCCTTAAAGATTTTGGCCGGTATTCGTGGTACCCAAAAAGTAGATAGCCCCGAACCGGAAAGCAAATACAATGTTTTGGAAAAATACGGAAAAAATCTCACAGATTTAGCTTTTAAAGAAAAACTTGACCCCGTTATTGGCCGCGATGACGAAATCCGCCGGGTAATGCAAATCCTTAGCCGCCGCACCAAAAATAATCCGGTACTTATTGGTGAACCAGGTACCGGTAAAACAGCTATTGCCGAAGGTTTAGCCCAAAGAATTGTAAACGGCGATGTACCTGAATCTTTAAAAAATAAACAAGTTATTTCTTTGGATGTGGGCGCTCTGCTTGCCGGCACAAAGTTTCGTGGAGAATTTGAAGATCGCTTAAAAGCGGTGTTAAAAGAAATAGATGAATCGGCCGGAAAAATAATTTTATTTATAGACGAACTACACACAATTGTCGGCGCCGGATCTTCCGAGGGCTCTGTGGACGCCTCCAATATGTTAAAACCCGCCCTCGCCCGTGGCACATTGCACGCCATCGGCGCTACCACATTAAAAGAATATCAAAAATACATAGAAAAAGATGCCGCCCTAGAACGCCGCTTTCAACCGGTGATGGTAAACGAACCTTCTAGAGACGACGCTATCGCCATCTTGCGGGGTATAAAAGAAAAATACGAAGTTCATCATGGTGTACGGATTACCGATTCATCTATTTTGGCAGCCGTGGATCTTTCTATGCGTTATATTTCCGATCGTTTTTTGCCGGACAAAGCAATAGATTTAATAGATGAAGCCACTTCTGCTTTGCGCATGCAGATAGATTCTATGCCGGATGAATTGGATAAAATGAAACGTGCCATGATTAAACTGGAAATAGAAAAGCGGGCGTTAAAAAAAGAAGAAGACACCGAAGCCAAAGAACGTTTGGCAAAACTAGAAAAAGATCTGGCCGAATTAAAAGATAAAAGCACCGAACTGGAAGCTCGCTGGAGAAATGAAAAAGAAATCATCACCGACATTCACAAACACAAAAAAGAAATAGAGCATATCCGCCAAAAAGCGGAAATAGAAGAAAGAAAGGGTGACTTACAAAAAGTAGCCGAGATTAGATATGGAAAAATTCCTAATTTAGAAGCGCAGATACGTCAAAAAGAACAAAAATTATCCGAACTGCAGAAAACCAGCGGCATTTTGAAAGAGGAAGTTACCGAACAAGATATTGCCCGCGTGGTAGCGCGCTGGACCGGTATCCCCGTCTCCAAAATGCTTCAGGGTGAAGTTGATAAGCTAGTGCATATGGAAAATGAACTGGCCAAGCGTGTGGTGGGCCAGGAAGAGGCTGTAAAAGCTGTGGCCAACGCCATACGCCGTTCCCGCGCCGGTATTGCCGAACCCAATCGCCCCATTGGTTCATTTATCTTTTTAGGACCGACCGGTGTGGGCAAGACAGAGCTAGCCAAAGCGTTGGCAGATTTTATGTTTGATACCGAAGATGCTCTGGTACGTGTGGATATGAGCGAATACATGGAAAAACATTCCGCCTCCAAAATCATCGGCTCCCCTCCCGGCTATGTGGGCTACGAAGAAGGCGGGCAGCTTACAGAAATTGTGCGCCGCAAACCATATTCGGTAATCTTGTTTGATGAAATAGAAAAAGCGCATCCCGATATTTTTAATATTTTATTACAAATTCTAGACGACGGACATGTTACCGATGCCAAAGGCCGGACTGTAAACTTCAAAAATACTGTCGTAATTATGACCAGCAACATTGGCAGTAATTTAATTTTGGACTGGAATAAAAAAGGCGAATTTGGTTTTAACGGTTCGCAAAATAAAGGCGGAGAAAAAAGTATGCGTGATAAAATCATGGAAGGTTTGCGCGAGCACTTTAAACCCGAATTCTTAAACCGCATTGATGATATAATTATTTTCCATTCCTTGACCGAAACAGATATTGCCAAAATAGTTGAATTACAATTGGAAGAAGTCCAAACCAGACTGGTGGAACAAAAAATAAACTTGGAAATCACTGACAGTGCCAAAAAATATCTGGCCAAAAAAGGCTATGATGAAAATTATGGCGCTCGGCCACTCAAACGACTGATTCAAACCGAACTGTTAGATGAACTGGCCATGGCTTTGATAGAAAAGAAGTTTAAAGACGGAGATAAAATAAAAGTCACCGCCGCTAAAAATAAAATTGTTCTGGAAAAATATTAAATAAACTCATTTAGAACTTCCTCTATCAACCGGTCCAAAGCAAACTCTTGTCCACCTATCCATTCCGGAGATTTCTTCGAAAATAATTCCCGTACCTTCGTGATAAACTCGCTCTTTTTTGTTGTGTCCAGCAATTCCCGCACGTTTTCATTTGCATCAATCTGATCCGGAATTTCGTTCCACAAATCAAATAAGCGGGTAACATTTTGCGCGTCAAAACGTTGTCCGAGTAATACTTCCGCGTCCTTGTGTTTAAAAAAGCCAAATATTTTACTTTTGATTGTTGCCAATGAACCATTTACAGCCGCCAAATCATTCTCTTCGGAACTTAACTTCTCGCGTGTCGCTGCCAGCATAGACAGGAGCTCGCTTTTTCTCGTTTTAACTCTATCTACCAAACCGGCGAGTTTATCTTTTTCCTTTTTGGATGATGTAACCGCAGAGTTGGCGGAAAAAGAACGAATAATACTTTCATAAAGAAAAAGCTCGTCCGTAATCCTTGCCACAGATTCTTCTCTGCTTTCCACAACTTTTTCTTTTTGCGGGGCTTCTTGTTTTTTTGCGCGTAGCTTCTCCGCCAGCTTACTTATAGCTTCTGTAGCCTTGGATCTTACTGAACCTTGACCCAAAACTTCGCCCAAGGATGTTCCAAAACGGGACTCCTCTTTTTTAGTCATTTTTAAAATTCGCTTTTTGATTGATTCCAAATTTGTCCCGGTTATGTTTTGATAATCCACCCTTACCCGAATTGTTATGGCCACAGGTTTATCCGCCGGTCCTAATTTTGGCAATTCCTCATTTGGCATTTCTGCCAAAGCTCCAATTGATAAATCCAAAAACACCTCCAACCCGTCATGCCAACGTTTGTATTCAAGATTAAACTCCCTTTCCCCTATTTTAATACTGTCCGGATACATTTCTTCGGCTTTACTTTTTTCATCCTCGGAATAAAGTTCGTCGGTAGGATAAATCAACTCCTCGCCCAATTTAACAGCTTCACGCTTGGATGAAATATCTCCTAATTTTTTTGTATACCAAGATTTTAAATCCGGCTCCGGGATTCTTTTACCGCTTTTCAACGCCAGATTTTTTATATCATTAAGAATTCTTAAATTTTCTGTGTGAAAAGATGGTGTTGGCTGAACATCTCCAAGTATCAGCGCCATTATAAAAGCTTTTTTTGCCTCATCCCCCGCCACCTCTTTTTGTGAACTAACTTCCAGATGAGTACCTTTTATTTTAAGCGCCGTTTCTTTATAGCAAAAATCCTGTTGGCTATCATAATAAACATAAGGCCGCTCTATTTCTTCACATAACTGTGGAGCTAATTCAAAAACCCAGGCCGGGTCAACCGTTTGAACGTTTTGAAAAA
>OBEQ011347442.1_pt1 | contig 12943 bp, 12 predicted proteins | sample 1670901 | NCBI WGS metagenome assembly OBEQ01 (sample SAMEA104232315, study PRJEB22302) | groundwater metagenome | biome: forest; feature: aquifer; material: groundwater | place: USA | collected 2011-08-07 | depth 5.4 m
CTTGACGGGTTTTAAGTCCACCAGTGAGGCGGGCAGGAATGCTTCCATTCCGATGTCGACCATAAATCCGCCGCGGACTTTCTTGAAAATGCGGCCTTGAACAACACTTCCCTCGTTCGCATTGGCCAGGAGATCATCCCAGCATTTTTGCCGCTCGGCTTTGCGCTTAGAGAGAACAACCATACCACTTTCATCTTCTAAGGATTCAAATAAGACTTCGATTTCTTCCCCGACCTTGAGCTTTTCAGGATCGTCAAATTCGTCGAGTTGCAGGACGCCTTCTGATTTATAACCGATATCAATAATGGCTTCTCGGCCGTTAACCGAAATAATTTTGCCCTTAACGATTTGTCCTTCCTTGATGTTCTTGAGCGTCGTTTTCTCGTAGAGCTCAGCAAAAGACGAGGATGTAGGTGTTCTTTCTTCAGTTAGCATTTTTTATCTTAATTTCTCCTTTGATCTACTACCGGCCAGCTTAGCTAAGGATCGGCTTTCCCAGCGGGTTAGAATAGGAAAATATTTTACCAAAGAGATGGCGAAAACGAAAGGTGAATTTTAAATCTTTTAATCAAGCGAGTTTAGAGCGTTTGGATGACGCCTTTTGAAGGAATTGAGCGAGGGCCTGTTCCCGGTCGTTTCGAATGAGCCGAGCCAACTTTGTAAGGGTGTCCCCTAAGGTCTTTAAGTTTTTAATCAGATTCTTTTTGTTGGTTAGAAATATAGGCACCCAAAGGTTCAAATCACCCTGTGCCACCCGGGTGGTGTCCAAAAATCCGCTGGCCGCAAAAGGCAGCGAACTTGCCGAAACCGCATTCATCAAAGCTGCCGCAACGGCATGAGGCAGATGGCTGATTTCTGAAACCAGTTGATCGTGGCGTTCGGGCGAAAGTTGATGAACTCGGGTTCCTAATTTCCGCCAAACACCGGAAATCTCGCGCGCTGCCCGGGACGAAGTCTTTTGAGAAGGCGTTACAAATACAACCGCGCGCTCAAATAAATTCGGCTGCGCGTGAGTCACGCCGGTTAAATGAGAACCGGCCAACGGATGAGAGCCGACGAATTTGACGCGCTTTAATTTTTTTCGTCCGATCGAATTCACAATTTGAGATTTCGTACTGCCGACGTCGGTCACAATCGCCCCAACTTTGGCATAACGGTCAATTTCGGAAACCATTCTCGGAATCGTATCAACAGGCGTGCAAACAAAAATAAAATCAGCGGAAGAAACTGCAGCTTTTAATTGTGTAAAACCTTCGTCGATGAATTTTTTCTTCTTGGCGAATTTGATTTTTCGGCCGTGGCGGCTGAACGCAACAACGCGGGCATTCGGAATTCGGCGGGAAATGGCGGCCGCTAATGAACCGCCGATGAGACCTAAGCCGATAATGACATAAGTCTTTTTCATTGCTCCTAGATTTCGCGGCCGATCGCCTTGGCGATCAAGTGAAGCTCTTTCATCATTTTGGTAAAACCTTCCGGATAAAGGGATTGTTCGCCGTCGCTTTTGGCAAGTTCCGGATTGTCATGGACTTCGACCATAATACCGTCCGCTCCGGCGGCAACTGCCGCGCGGGCAATCGGAATCACATAATCACGCTTCCCTGTTCCATGAGAAGGGTCAATCGAAACCGGTAAATGGGACAATTCTTTAAGTGCAGGGATTGCATTAATGTCGATCGTATTTCGAGTCGCGGTTTCAAACGTGCGAATTCCCCGCTCGCACAGCATGACTTTGAAATTACCTTTGGACAGCAAATATTCGGCGGAAAGAAGAAGTTCGCTCACCGTTGAACTCAGTCCGCGTTTGAGGAGAACCGCTTTCTTGGTCATGCCGACTTCTTTTAAGAGATCAAAATTTTGCATGTTGCGCGCGCCGATTTGGAGCATGTCCGCATAACGGCAAACGAGTTCAACTTGCCTCGTATCCATGACTTCGGTAACCACCAAAAGTCCCACTTCATCAGCCACTTCGCGCAAATACTTCAAACCTTCTTCGCCCAGCCCTTGAAAACTGTAAGGTGATGTACGGGGTTTAAACGCTCCGCCGCGCAGGAACGTAGCGCCGGCAGCTTTCACTGCTTTGGCGATATTTCTGAGCCGGTCGAGGCTTTCCACCGAACACGGACCCGCCATGACGACAATTTTTTTCCCGCCGACGATGACGCCGTGATTCATTTCGAATTCAGAATTTTCAGCCTTAAATTCCCGGCTGGCCAATTTGTACGGCTTCATGATCGGCACAACACTGTCAACACCGGGATATACGGAAAGCGGTTCCACGCGAAGTTTAGATTCTTCGCCGATTACACCGATGATGGTACGCTCAATGCCGCGGGAAACTTGCGGCGTCAGACCCAGTTCTTTAACTTTTTCGCAAATGTGGTTGATTTGATCCGGAGTTGCTGTGGTCTTAAGAACAATAATCATTTTCCTACCTCGTGGTTATTGCGAGGGCACGAAGTGCCCGAAGCAATCTCAATTTTCTCAAACAGGTCTTTAAAATTTGGGTTTAATGTTTTGATCAAATTGAGTTTCTTCTTTCGAGAACCTGCTTTAATTTGCTTTTCCCTAGCACTTGCATCTTTAATATTATTGAATTGTTCAAAATAAACTAACTTGTTTAAATTATATCTTTTGCTGAAGCCTTCGATCATTTTTTGCTTATGTTCATATAGCCGCTTAATCAAATTGGTTGTTACTCCAGTATAAATAACCGTATTCCCTTGATTCATAAGCATGTAGACATAACTGTTATCTGTCATTCTGAGATTGCTTCGCCCGCTTCGCGGGCCTCGCAATGTCCGGATTACCGGGGGTCTCCTTTTTTAAGTACTCTTTTGAGCGCATGAACAAAGCGCATCAGCTCAAAACGGGTTCCAATAGTAACACGGATGTAGGTATTAAGGCCATAGCCATTCATGGCCCGGACGATGACGCCTTTTTTGAGCATCGCCTCAGAAACTTTTTTCGAATCCCGGCCGACATTGACCAAAACAAAATTGGCTTCGCTTGCAACATACGGCAGTCCCATCTGCGTAAATTTCCGGTACAGGTAAAGCCGTCCCCTGCTCACTAAACGCTTCGTCCGCCACAAAAAGCGGCGGTCATCGAGTGCGGCCGTTGCGCCGATTTGCGCAAGACGGTTCACATTAAACGGCTGCCTGACCTTATTGAGATACTTGATTATTTCCTGTGAAGCAATGCCGTATCCGATTCGGAGTCCGGCAAGTCCGTAGGATTTAGAAAAAGTCCGGAGCAAAATGACATTGGGTTTATTGGCTTTAACATGAAACAAAAGATACGGAAAATCCTTGGCCTCAACAAAATCAATGTAGGCTTCGTCAAAGCAAACAATCACGTCTTTGGGAACTTTGCTCAAGAAATCTTCGACGGCGTCCGCGCGCACATACGTGCCGGTGGGATTGTTGGGATTTGCGATAAAGATCAGTTTCGTCCGTTCGTCAATTTGATCCAGAATTCCTTTGAGGTCAAAACGGTGGTCTTTCATCGGAACCGAAACGTAAGAAGCGCCGCAAGACTGGGTGATCAGCGGATAAACCAAAAAGGAACATTCAGATGAAATGACGCGGTCGCCTTCGTTTAAAAAACCGCGCGCCAAAAGTTCGATGATTTCGTTGGATCCGTTACCAATAATAAATTGGTCCGCGCCCAAACCGAATTCGCGCGAAAGCCGTTCTCTCAATTCATGGCAAGAGCCGTCCGGATAAAGATGCATCTTCCGAAGTGCCGCGCGCATCGCCCAAAGCGCTTTTCGGGAAGGGCCCAGAGGGTTTTCATTGGAAGCCAGCTTCGTAACGTGGAGAATTCCCAGCTCACGCTCGACTTCTTCAATCGGCTTGCCGGGTTCGTACGGATTAATCTGCTGAATGTAATCTTTAAAGAGTTTTTTCATTGCTGACAGAATGGGCACCTAAGACGCTCGAACGGAAGGATAAGATCCCAACACCTTCAAGAAGCGGACGCGCCCTTCTATGGCAGAAAGTGTTTTTTTAACACCGGGGTCTTCAATGTGTCCTTCCAGATCGATGAAAAAATAATAATCCCATGCTTTTTTCTTTGAGGGACGCGATTCGATTTTGCTCATGTTCACTTTGTTTTTGCGGATTGGGTCAAGCATTTCATACAGCGCACCGACTTTGTCCTTAATAGAAACCAGAATGGACGTCTTGTCCTGTTTGGACTTAGGCGCCATCTGACGACCGATTACGATGAATCGTGTCATGTTGTGCGCGGAATCCTGAATCGCCGGGGCCAAGATGGTCAAATTGTAAATCGTAGCGGCCAGTTTGGACGCAATGGCGGCTGTTCCGTCTTCGCGCTGGGCGCGCTGGGCGGCTTGGCTTGTGCTCGTGGCTTCCAGCAATTCTATTCTAGGCATGTTTTTTTCAAGCCATAAGCGGCACTGGCCAAATACTTGCGGATTGGAATAAATCCGTTTTATGTTTTTTATCTCGCAATTGGCCATCAGATTGTGCGAAATATCAAACAGCACTTCAGAGCAAATTTTGAGGTCCGATTCGATAAACATATCGAGTGAATGATTGACTGCCCCTTCGATTGAATTCTCGACGGGAATCACACCGTAATCAGCGCGTTTGTGTTCCACTTCGGCAAAGACATCGGTAATGGTCGTGCCTGCGACATATCGAACGCTGGAACCGAATTTAGAAATCGAAGCCAAATGCGTGAAGGTGGCTTCCGGCCCGAGATAAGCAACCGTCAGCGGCTTCTCAAGCGCAAGTGAGGCGGACATAATTTCCCGGTAAATGGATTTCAGCGCGTCTTTGGGAAGCGGCCCATTGACGAGTGAATCAATTTTCCGGTAAATTTCGCTTTCGCGCGCAGGCTGGTAGACTTCGGCATCTTTGGCTTGTTTTAATTTTCCGATTTCAAGCGCAAGATGAGTTCGGTCATTTAAGAGCGAGATGATTTTCTCATCCAGCTCGTCAATTTTTTTACGAATAGACTCAAGGTTCATAAATATTATTGGGAGGGTTCTTCGCTCTGGTGATTCTCAGCAGAAAATTCCCCGTTCGTTTCCACAGTTCCGTTTGCGGGCTCATCATTCGGAATGATTTTTTCGGTTTTGAGCAATTCTTCGCGCCTTACCGAATTCTCAATCAGAGTTTTAATTTCACTGATGTCCGGCAAATTCTGAATGGACTTCAGGCCGAAATGTTCTAGAAATTTGTCCGTCGTTCCGTATAAAAACGGATGCCCCGGAACTTCTTTTTTCCCGACGATCTTAATGAGATTCCGTTCCATTAAGGTCGTAATCACGCCTGAGACATCCACGCCGCGAAGATCTTCAATATCAGCCCGGGTTGTCGGCTGTTTATAGGCAACGATGGCCAAAGTTTCGAGTGCAGACTGAGTCGCTTGGCGCGCTCTTTTCTGGAGTTCAAGCTTGAGGATCCACGGCGCAAATTTAGGGTCTGTTGAACATTCGAATCCGCCGGCGATATCCAGGATCCGGAAACTCCGGTTGTCCTGCTCATATTCAGCTTGAAGTTCCCGCACCAATTTTTCAATTTTAGCTTCCGTGTATCCGCTGCCTAGAGATCGTTTCAAGTCACCGGGTAGAACCGGCCGGCCGGAGGTAAATAAAATGGCCTCAATAACGCGTTTGGCTTCCGTGTCATCATGAATGCTCGGAACTTGTTGGCTTGTCATTCCCGCACGCTTTAAGCGGGAATCTGGATCCCCGATTAAAGCATTCGGGGATGACTGAGAAGCTAGCTGGGACGTAATTTCCTGGTGGAGTTCCTCTCTGAGCGCTTTTAAATGCGCGAGTTTTTCTTTTTCCGTTTGTTTGTCTGCAAACTTTGACATGCTAAGCCACCACCCTTTGAATGAGAATATCTCCAAATTGTTTTTCTTGGAGGACCTGCGCAAATTTAGACCGTACAATCTCCAGCAATGCGAGAAACGTCGCGATCAATTCATTTTTGGTAAACCGTTCACCGAACAGTTCCCGGAATTTCACGGAGCCGCGTTCGGTTAACACTTTTTTTACATCCTCGATTTTTTGCTCAATCGAAATGACTTCTTCAAATACTTCATGGATCGCGTCCTTGGCAATTCCGTTGAGCACCGATTGAAATGCGTTCAGCAGATCGAACAAATTCGCGCTGAACGTATCAATTTGAATGTCTTCGGGCGATAAATTGCTCAAATAATAATCAGCGACTTGGCGCGTAAATACCCGGCCGCGTTCGTCTTCAAGAAGTCCCAAATTTTTGGCTGCTTCGCGAAACGCTTGGTATTCCAGGAGTTTACGGACCAATTCCGAGCGCGGGTCTTCGCCTTCTTCGTCATCTTGGTTTTCGGCCAGCGGCAGCAGCATTTTTGATTTGATATAAATCAAGGTCGCCGCCATCACCAAAAATTCACCCGCAATTTCAAGATCGAATTCCTTCATCTGTTTTAAATAATCCAAATATTGTTTCGTGATGACGGAAATTTCGATGTTCAGAATGTCCATTTCATTTTTCTTAATTAAATCGAGCAGGAGATCGAACGGGCCTTCATAGGCAGAAATTTTGACCACCATCGGATCATAAGGTTTTTCGGCCTGCGCTTGATCAAAACCGTTTTCTTGCCCGTTATTTAAATTTTCTTCGCTCATATTCCAATCCCTACCGCATCTTTGGCTTCGGCCAGCGTCTTTTCGGCGACTGCTCTGGCCTTTTTTGATCCTTCAATCAAAATGTCTTTAATCTGAGAACGTTTCGCTTCAATGGATTTGCGGCGTTCGTAAATGGGCTTCGTAAACTCAACCAAATGGCTCGCCATTTCTTTCTTACATTCCACACAGCCGCGGAGCGCTTGGCTGCATTCCCGGTGGACCGTTTCGCGGTTCTCTTTATTGAAGAGCGTATGAAACGTATAGACCGGACAAACTTCCGGATGGCCTTTGTCCTCCCGCCTTTTCCGGGCGGGGTCCGTGACCATCTGCATTACTTTTTTATCGACTTCCCCGGGGGAATCTGAAAGCTCAATCGTATTGCCGTAGCTTTTGCTCATTTTCCGTCCGTCGGTGCCCGGAAGCTTCGGCGTCTTGGTCAAAATGGCTTCGGCCTCTTTAAACACCGGCTTGTACAAATGATTGAACCGCCGCGCAATTTCGCGCGCCAGTTCCAAATGCGGAAGCTGGTCTTCCCCGACCGGTACGGCATCGGCTTTGTAGAGCAAAATGTCTGCAGCTTGAAGCACCGGATAACCCAAAAACCCATGGGTCATTAATTCTTTTTGCTTGTTCTCCTGGACTTGTTCCTTAAAGGTCGGGTTTCGCTCAAGCCAGGAAAGCGGCGTAATCATGGACAGCATGAGCGCCAATTCCGCGTGCTGAGGGACAAGACTCTGGAGAAAAATGGTTGATTTATCGGGGTCCAAACCTGCTGCTAAATAATCGATGACGACTTCGATGACATTACTTTTAATATTAATGTCCGATTTCGCCTCGTATTCGGTCGTCAGCGCATGCCAATCGGCGATCATGAAAAATGATTCAGCGCCTTCCAGTTTTTTCCAATTTTCTAGGGCACCGAGAAGATTCCCCAAATGGAGTTTGCCGGTAGGCCGCATCCCGCTGAGTATTCGTTTAGGCATGTTTTAGGCGTGAGAAGTCGTATCCCCTTGAAATCAAAAGTGTTGTATCTTAACTTAGAAGGCCTGAGGTGTCAATTCGCGCGTGGGGTTCATTCCATTCAAAAAGAAGCTCTTTCGTGAGCGGATTTTGAGAGCGTCGATCGGGATTACCGGTCAACAAAACCTTATAGAAACTAACCGAGTAAGTTCGTTTAAGGTTCGGATCCGTGACGGCAACAAATTTCCAAAGCGCTTTTAAATAAGCGTGCTGTTTTTGGGGATTTTCAATATTAAGCGCATTCTCCAATAGAAAAAACCACCGGGAACTCGTTAACTTTTTCTGCACCAGCTTTGTATTGATCGGAATAGGCGCACCGGATACATCTTTAGCTTCTATAGTAACGCTGCGACGAGTATCGCCAACGATGTTTTCAAATGTCGGATAAATACTAAACGGAAAAGAATGAAGGTCTTTGAATCCAAACCATGAATTGACAATAATCAAAAAGAATCCAACCACCAAAAGAACCGGATTGTTTCCCAGCTTGGGACTTCCCTTCTTTGGCGCGGGAGAAGCAGGTGTCGGAACAGAACAAGTCCTGAAATCTGCAATCCTGCGGTAGATCCAATTTCCGAGAAAAGCCATTGGAAAAAGATAAAGGAACGGCAAAACCGGCCAAAATAAAGGAACCCGCCAGGCGAGCGCCCGGTATGATTCATAACCCTGCCAAACTTTCTTCCCTAAAACAACATGCATGTCTTTTAAAAGTGCGTTTTCATCCATTTCACCCAAACCATGCGCTTTGAGTGAAGCAGAATCAAGCGCATTCACATAATCAATCCGGCCAAAAATATCAAAAACACGAATTGCGGCAATCGTTCGGCGGCATAGTTTGCAATTTCCATCATAAAGCACATACATCGTTTGGCGATAGAACAACCGGCCCAACGTTTTAAAAATTTCATGCCAATTGAAAAATATGATGTAACACATCTGGAGCTGCCAAAACGGAATGCGCATAAAAAATGTGGTTCCGCCGTGAAAAAAAAGACCGGAAAGACCTTGCCATGTTCGAAGCCGAGGGAAAAAAAGGAGAAAGACAAAAGAAAGTTCAAAAATAATGGTCGCCAAAGCAAGCGCTTGAATTAAAAGAAGATTTGAATCAATCCGAAAAAAAGGTACCCAATCCGGATATTCCGACCATTTCCAATAAAGATGGTTTTTTAAGCTGCCACCCAATACCCATTCGCTTCCGGACGTCCAAACTTTCCAAAAACCCGGAAAAAAATAAATAACGCCGATAAGCAGAAGGACAAACGCAACCGGCTGCCCATATCGTTTGGAATATCCGGGCGGATCCATACTGCCCAAATCGGCGCGCCGGAAGGCGGCGGCCACAGCATCGAGAGAAAATACATCCGCTGAAGGACTGCATGCGAGAATGGCAGAAAACCAAAGAAGATGATGTTCATGGTTCAGTTTGGCGTACATTTGCGGCAAACCGATGACAAGAATGCCCAAAAGAGTCACAAAAAAAAGCTGATGTCCTCGAAAAAAATCCAAAAATGGCCGTGACACAGAAAAAGAAATAAAAAAAACACGCGATGCGGAGCCAACCTTGATTGATCGGGGTATGCGCTGAAGTCCAGTTTAAATTTCCAGGCGGATGGTAAAGTTCGCGAGGAAGCTGATTAAACCAAAGCGGATTGAGAAACCAAACGTGAAGAAATAAAACAGAAAATAAAACCATTCGGAATACCGAAAGGTTCAAGGCGTGGGCTTCTTGATTGAAGAACAAAAATAAATGTTTCCGGCCGCGGGATGTCGCTAAGAAAAATAATCCTGCAGCACACACGGCTGATAACAGGAAAATCCGGCTCACGTTATTGAACCCTCAGGAAAAAACCTTTCAGATATTCGCCTTCCGGATGATAAATGTTGATCGGATGATCAAAAGAATGGGACGTTTTTTCGATGATTTGAACGTTCCGGGCCGCATCTTTGGCTGCGCCGAAAACAATTTTTTGAAACAGGTCCGGATCAATATAGGAAGAGCAAGAGGACGTAAATAAAATTCCACCGGATGAAATACGTTTCATCGCATAAAGATTGATGTCTTTATACCCGCGGGCGGCCTGTTGGATTTGATTTTTGTTTTTGCAAAATGCCGGTGGATCTAAAATAATCAGGTCAAAGGTGCGTTTGTCGGTCCTCAAAAAATCAAAAACGTCTTCACAAACAAATTCATACTGGCTGCCAATAAACCCATTTAATTCAAAATTGGTTTTCATGTTGTTCAGCGCGCGTTCCTGGATTTCCACAGAAACCACCGATTTCGCTCCGGCCTTGGCCGCATAGATAGAAAAACCGCCTGTATAGGCGAAGCAGTTCAGGACGCTCTTGCCTTTCGCTTGAGCAGCCACTTTTCTCCGGTTTTCGCGCTGGTCCAGAAAAAATCCGGTTTTCTGGCCCTGCTTAATATCGACAATAAATTTATGCCCGCATTCTTCAATCTCGACAAAATCAGGCGGCTCAGGACCGTACAGCGCATGGGTCGATTCGCTTAATCCTTCCATTTTTCGTGCTTCCGTGTCGTCATGTTCATAAATAGCAGAAGGGTCGAATACGTATTTCAATGCATCCAGAATCACCGGTTTCAAAATGTCCATTCCCGCCGTCAGAAATTGGGCCACCAAATAATCCCCGTATTTATCGACCACGAGGCCGGGCAGAAAATCCCCTTCCGAATGAATAAGCCGGTAGGCGTTCGTATGGGCCGGAATGAATTCCTCCCGGAGCTTTTTTGCGTCTTCCATTTTCCGGATAAAAAATTGAAGGTCAATTTCTTCGTCTTTGAACGTCAGCATCCGGACCGCAATCTGAGACCTGGGATTGAGATACCCGATTCCCAAAAATTCATTCTGCGCCGAATAGACTTTCGTCAAATCGCCAGTTTTGTAATCATCGTCGAGGCGGTCGATGGCGCCTGAGAAAATCCACGGATGAAATCCGCGAATTGGTTTTTCCTTTTCGGGCTTCAGCATTAATTTAATTGTTTTCATGGAATGTTTACCGGGCAAGCCAAAAGCAGACAAGTGCAAGAACAAATGTATAGAGCGCGAAATCGTGGAATTTTCCGCGCGAGACAACCTTAAACAAAAATGCGATTGAGAAATATCCCAAAATGAGGGACGAAATAAATCCGATGATTAAAGGTGGCCACATATCTGCCGCTAAAACCGGAAGCGTGTCCGGAAGTTCCAGCGCCGCGGCGCCCAAAATAGGAATAATTCCGATGAAAAATGAAAACCGCACGGCTTCTTCTGATTTTACCTTGAGCCAAAGCGCGGTCGTGACGGTAGCGCCGCTCCGGGAAACGCCGGGAAGAATGGAAATTCCCTGCGCCACGCCGATCCAAAAGGAATCCAAAAAAGCCGGCTCTTGTTTTAGATTGTTCTTCGGCGCCCATTTGACCGACCACAAAATCGCGGAATTCATGAGCAATGTGATCGCGGTCACGAAGAGTGAATTAAAAGATTCTTCCATCCAATGTTTCATCAACAAACCGATCACGGCCGTGGGAACATTGGCCGCAATAATCAAGACCCACAACCGCCGGCTTAATTTCGGAAGCGGCAGCAGGTCCTTTGCGAAATAAATGAAAAGCGCCAGGAGCGTCCCCAAATGAACAATGACATCAAACGGAAGCAAAATGGGGCCGCTTAAATGGAACAGGTTCTGCGCCAAAATTAAATGGGCCGAGCTTGAGACGGGCAAAAATTCCGTCAGGCCCTGAATAATTCCGAGTACCAGCGCTTGAATGAAGGTCATGTGTATTTCGCTGCTTTCTTCGTCACTTCGCGCATGCTTTCACCGGCGTCTTTACGCCCGACAAATAAAGCCTCAGGCGTATCAATGACGACTAAATCATCAACACCTTGAAGGCAAACCAATTTATTTTTGGCGAATACAATATTGCCCGTGGAATCGAGCGGAATGCAATGGGCGAACACAGAATTTTTGGCTTTGTCCTTGTGCCAGATCTGCTCCATAGCGCTCCAAGTGCCCACATCGCACCAATCAAAACCGCATTCAATCAGAATTGCGTTGTGCGTTCTTTCAAGCACGGCATAATCAAAGGAAATACTGGGAAGTGAGCCAAACACGCGGGGATTTTGGAATGTTCCGTTTCCGACTCTCACCCGCTTGAGCACATGCGCCAATTTCGGCGCGTGACGCGCGAAGGAAGCTAAAATATTGGCGCCGGAAGCCAGGAAAATTCCCGCATGCCAGAGATATTTTCCGGAACGGACGAATTGACGGGCACGACTCACCGGCGGTTTCTCGATAAATTTTTTCAAATCATAAACGGCGCGGGCGTGTTTTTTTCCCTTCAAAATATAACCGTAAGAAGATGACGGGAATTTCGGTTTAATTCCGAAAATGGCAAATTGCTCGTGTTCATCCGAATAATGCGCGGCTTGTTTGATGGCCTTTTGAAAAGCGCCTTTATTGCTGATCCAATGGTCCGCCGGCAAAATCAAAATGAGCGCCTGCGGATCGCGTTTTAAAATTAAGGAAGCGCCGATGAAGACCGTCGGTGCGGTATTTTTTGAAAACGGCTCGCCGATAATTTGACTTTTGGGAACGCCGCGGGTTTTTTTAAGGGCCGGCAAATGTTCGTGGTTTCCGATAATGAAAACTCGCGACGATGGAATGAGCGGTGAAAGCCGTTTTAATGTTTCGTCCAGAAGCGTTCCGCGTCCGGGAACGAGCTTCAGAAGCGGCTTGGGAAGCGTTCGGGTTGACAGCGGCCAGAGCCGAGTTCCCCGACCTCCTGCCATGACTAAGGCCCAAAGCATGTTAAGCGGTCTTTACGTGCTTGGAAAGCTCTGCGATTTTTTGTTCCACGAGTTTCCTGATTTCATTGAGGCGTTTTTCGGAAATAGCTTCAAAACGCGTGACCAGCACCGGCTGCGTGTTCGAGGCGCGCACGAGCCCCCAGCCATCGCCAAAATCAATCCGGACACCATCGATATCAGAAGTCGGATACCGGCTTTTAGAAAACTTGGCGACTTCGGCCACAATTTTGAATTTTTCTTCATCCGGGCAATCCACGCGAATTTCAGGCGTGGCATATGTTTTCGGAATGTCACTTAAGAGTTCGGAAACTTTCTTTCCCGTCTGGTCCAGAATTTCAAGGACTCGGATGCCGGCGTAAATGCCGTCGTCAAAACCAAAATACCGGTCCGCAAAAAACATATGTCCGCTCATTTCCCCGCCCAAAACTGCCTTGGTTTCTCTTAATTTTTGTTTGATCAAGGAATGGCC
>OBEQ010835859.1_pt1 | contig 12942 bp, 15 predicted proteins | sample 1670901 | NCBI WGS metagenome assembly OBEQ01 (sample SAMEA104232315, study PRJEB22302) | groundwater metagenome | biome: forest; feature: aquifer; material: groundwater | place: USA | collected 2011-08-07 | depth 5.4 m
CGGAAAGAATTGGGCGAAGTGAAAGGATTTCCTTATGGAAACCCTTTCGGTCGCCCGAGGGTAGCTCCCTCAGCCCTGACAACCCATTAAATACTATTGAAGTCAGGACAGCCCCGAATGGCGCTGACTTAAGCAGCCAGCGCATAAATTCTTCGCCATTCCGCTCTTGATATTTTTAACATTGGATAATGCTTTTTCTGCCGCTTAATCATCCTCGGTTCTATTCGATTGGTTCGATCCGGTACTTTGGAGTAAGCCACGTGCTCCAGCAACTGGTCATACAAATGAGGAGGCTGCCAACCCGGAGCCGTACTCATCTTTAAGCTATAAGTGGTCGCTAGCCTCAATGTGGCTGAAACACTAATACGCTCTCTATTCTGTCTGTGTTTTCTGGCCGCTTTCAAGATCAACCAATGAACAAGGTTCAAGGCAATCACTCGAGCATAAAGCTCTTTGTAAACACCTTCCACTGATTTGGAACGAAGGATATCTGCGCCCAACCAGATCTTTAACTCCTCGATCAATGTCTCCACCTTCCAACGCTTCTTGTACCACTCCTTGATTTCCTGAGCAGGATACTGGCAAGGATCCAAAAGGGAGGTCACGAGCCAAAAGGTTTCTTTCTTACCTCGTATCTTGGCTTCTGTTTTAGTGATCCGAACACGGATTGATTTTGGCAAGCTCGAATCCTTCCGAAGGTAGTGCGGATCCATCTGCATCTCCACAACAAGATCTCCTTCATCCAGAATCTCCACCACTTTCAATCGTTCTATCTTTAAACATGAATGGGCCCGAGTGATGAATTCAATTCCAGCACGTTGATATTCCCCATAAAGATTAACCCCTGAAAAGTGTCGATCCCCTACAAGGATGTCCCCCCGTTGAAGGCCTGAGAGCAATGACTTCAACAAGCTTGTCTCTCCTACTTTACAAGGTGATGCCTTATAGCCTGTCGTAACCAGTGTCCTTAGATTGAAGATCACAAGAACTCTAGCGATGGGAAAGCGGCTGTAACCACACTTGCTATTCCACCTGCCAAAGTGTTCAACCAACTTGGGCTCATCACTCATTGAAACGCACGTCCCATCCACACCTATCATGCGATGGCCGCGCCAGCGATCTTCATCCGTGGTTTCCTTATCAATCTGGTTTGTCACCCACTCATGCAACCGTTGCCATATACAGAGAGGCAAGCGTTTACGGGCCTTGGCTAACGCCCCGGATTTGCCACTCTCGCCATTCAAATGCCAGGCGCTCTGGAAGCTCCCATCCCGACTCATTGCAGAGCTGATCATGTGAAAGATGGTTACAAGCGGTGTCAACAAGCGTACCCTGAAATAATACTGGCAGTCCTTACAGATTTGGGCGATGATCCGATTTGGAAGCAATTCCCGCAGAGCATTCAATTGACCAGACTCCAATTCCCGTCGTTTCTCCTCAAGTTTTTCTCTTCTCCATTCGATATCTCTACTGTTCATAGAAGACCTCCTGTGTCGGTGAATGAAATCAAATCTCACCATTCACATCGACATATGGAGGTCTTTCTTTTATCACACCTTAAGTCAGCGCCATTCAGGGTAGCCCCTGCCTCCTTGGCACTGCTTGCGAAGCAGCACTGTTTCACCGTGCTCCGCTGTGTGGGGCAAGGGTGGCCCTCGGGTATACTTGGAGAACTCCCCGCCTGAACTTCCCATTATAAATGATGGAGGTTCAGTGCAGCCCCTGTGGGGCCGAGGGCTCAGTTGATTTCTTTCTTATTGGGGTTTTTTATAACTTGGCCATTGACGGAAATATAATTCGGCTCTTCATGCAAGCTCGGTGTTTGGGGAACAGGGTTTACTTGATCTTGAGAATTCGTCGCCACTAGATTCAACTTTTTCGGATTTCTTATAACCTTACCATCGACAGAAATATAATTAGGTTCCTCCAAATTGGAAGCGGCTGGCATGGGCTGTTTCTCCACCGACTCCGCCGTCGTGTCAGACTCGCGCTTCAACTTCTTAGGATTCGGAATAACCTTGCCGTCTTGAAGCATATAATTCGGTTCTTCATTCGCCTTATTATCTTTCTCAACTTTACGAGCAACAAAAGTGTTTTGAGAATCTTCGTCTTTTTGAGTATCGGGCTCGGCAAATAAAAAAGGAGTGATTGAAAAAACCAAAGGAATAATGATCAACCAAACGATGATTCTTTCACCCATCCGCGACATCACTTTGACTCCTTGTTCTCCCGTTCGGATTTTCTCTTCTCGATCTCAGCAAGCCGCGCCTTTGCTAACTCTAACCTACGTTGGGCAAAAGTTACGGCTTGTTCCGCTGATTCAACTTCATGTTTGGAGAATTCCTCCATGAGATTTGTTTTTTGTAATTGAAGGCCCTTGACTCGATCCACAAACTGCTTTTTCGAAGCCTCGTCCTTAGCATTCAATCTTTGCGATCGAAGCTCGGAAATTTGACTTTCCAGTTTAAGAAGTTCAACTTTCTTGGCTTCATTATAGGCGACATCTTTTTCATTGTGAGCCTTAACCTCTTCCCAAAGCGATTTCCCTTGTGCTCCTTGTTCTGCGAGGAGCGTGCTGCTAGAAAAAAGGGCGACGAAAAAACCCGTTAACATCATCCCTACAATACCTCGGTCCATCCTCACTCTCCTTCTTTTAGCAGTCAATTCGCAACGACTGTTTTGAAGTAAGCCTTCCTGTAAAAGCGCAATTCTTCGATGGATTCACTTATATCATCCAACGCGCGGTGTGTTTCTCTTTTTTTGGGAAGGTCTTTATTTTTCCGATACCATCGATTCGTAAGAGCCTTGATGGTACTAACGTCAACGTGACCGTAGTGAAGGTATGCATCTAATTTGGGCATATACTCAATCAAGAATCTCCGATCATGATGAATGGAATTGCCGCATAGAGGTGACTTCTTTGGTAGGCAGTGTTGTTTAACAAATTTCAACGTTTCTCTCTCAGCTTTTTTTAGCGTGACCTTCGATTTCCTAACTTGATCAAGCAATCCCGACTTTTTATGATGCCTTTGGTTCCAATCATCCATTCTCTTGAGAAGCCTTTCGCTTTGATGAATAACCAAATTGGGCCCCTCAGCTAGAATATTGAGGTTCCCGTCGGTAATAATGGTCGCGATCTCGATAATCCCTTCCGTTTCAGGATCCAAGCCTGTCATCTCCAAATCCATCCAAACCATATTATACTTATGTATCATTTGATTCTACAAGTCAGAGTTATCGAACCTAGGATGTGTGTGGGGTGTGGGTAAGTAATCTTCAACGTTTACGAAGAAGCATAATAACGATGGCGGCTATTCCGGAAATGATACTAACCGCGATGATACTTTTCGCCAAGATGTAGATTAACTGAGATGCTTTCATCCCTAAAAGGAGTCCCATCTATGTCAAATGGTTTACCGCCTCCTGAATCAGAGGAAGAAGCGCTTCAATTTCCTCCTTGGTCATTCTTCCAAGCTTCGCAAACTTAAACTCTCCTTCACTGTCTTTATTCTCTCTAGAAATTTGTAGCTTTTTCATTCCTTTGTTATAAGAATGAACGCCCACAACTAATCTTCCCGAATCGTTTTCCCAGGATTTCGAAAACAAACACTCGTCTAAACTCGCATTATATGGCATGGTTCCCTCAATGGTTTAAAATCATTGTTTATTATACACTTTGCTGTCTCAGGCTATCAATTAATATCCTGGCATTCCCTTCTAATTTTGATTGAAAGGATTCTTCTGTAACATCGGCCAAAATGAAAAAACATGAAGATAGAAGGAAACATGAGAAACCATTCGATGGCTCTGTAAACCCAAGGTGTTTGACGAAGCCAACCACGAATCAATTTCTCCCTTAGACTTAGGTTAAAGGACTTTTGAAGATGCCAGCTTTCGATTTTAGACGAAATTGGCCTTACCCATTGAAGGATCTCATTTTCCTCCGGAAAAGGCGTTTTCTCATGAACCCTCAAAATGGCTAGCTCTTCTCCTCTTTCCTTCTCAAAAAGTAAAGAAAGTTCGTGATCCTGCACCCAAGAATCTTTTCCGCAAGGAAAAACGGCTAGGGTACAATCTTGGGAAACTCGAACCATTTCTTCCACAACTTTCCCCCTCCATTCCGGAGAAACATGTTCCAAAAGATCAACTGCAAAAACAAAATCGAAAGAGTTGTTTTCGAAGGGAATTGTTGTTGCATCAGCCGCTATTGGAAAAGAAGAACCCCGCGAAGGGCGATTGAATTTGAGATCCAACTTTACCACAGGATATTTAAGATAAGTCGAAAGCCCAAAATCCCCAGAACCAATTTCCAAAACTTTTAAAGGCTTGTGTCGTTTGATCCATCGGATGACGGGGAGGTACCTCAAAAAAGCATCCGGTTCAATCCAAATGGTAGAAAAACGGCGAGCAGTCCTAACGATTCCTTTGCCAGTTGCTGGTGATCTGTTTTGAAAAAGTATATTTTGCATTAGGATTCGCTCTCTGGAGAAAGGCCGCCATTTTTTCCCCATCGTCAGTTACTTTTTGTCCAAGGGCTCTCCAACTCTGCCCGGCTCTCTCAACCTCGTACTGAATATCGCCAATATAAACCACGGAGCCGGTTTCTACTTTGATATCGGGAGTGAATTTTTTCAAAACGATATCGCGCCAGCTATTGGTAAAACCTGCATGAGAAATCCGATAAGTTCCCGGCCGAAGCATCCAAGCAAAAAATCCGTCCGCATTGGTGACGCTAGCTTCGTAGACTTTCTTGTCCTCAAGTCGAGTAAGGTAAGCATAAAAGTTAGTGCCTAGTAAGCCGCCGAGTACGTTGACCCGGGAACGATCACTCAGCGATATTTTGCCTACGATCAAGCCCTGATTTTTAAAATCAGCGGAAGAAAGGGAGGTGGGCTCTTCATTTTTAATCGCCGTCGCGCAGCCACTCAAAACAAGGGCGAGAAAAAAAGTGAAAACCTTATTTCTTTTCACCATGACGAAGCTCCTCTTCAAACTTCTCCACACCAACCTTCCAAAGCTTTCCCAAGAACGGACCGAAGAGGAAGCCCAAAGAGGCTACGACAGAACCCATGGATATAAAAGCCATGATGGAAATAAATACTTTGCCTCCCGTAGTTATGGGCATGATGTTAGGTCCCTGGCCGGTTGCTATCATGCTCATAAAATAAAATGAGTCGAGATAAGAGAGCTTCTCAAAGAAGTGAATCCCAAGAGTTCCCGTGGCTAAAACGAAAACAACCAACGTAAGGGAATAGAATCCTCTTTTCCAAGGCGAGTGATAATGATGCTTAGCATGTTGACGTTCAGGCATCACAAGGAAGGGCTGGTCAAAGCGGGTTTTCTTTTTTTAACCAAATTTGTAATGATCGTCCATTCGTCTTTCGTAACAGGCTGGACCGAAAGACGGCTCAGATGAAAAAGAGTCATTTTCGGAAGACCTTTCACCTCACGCAAGACTTCCAAGGTAAGCAGCTCATCAAACTTCTCCACAAATTTAACATCGACAACGTACCATGTAGGTTTGTCGCGCTTGCTTTTGGGATCGTAGTGATTGTCCTTCGGATCAAAAGCGCTGGGGTCAGGATAGCCCTCGCGGACAACTCGAGCGATTCCAGCAATTCCAGAAGGCTCGGCGTTGCTGTGATAGAAAAAAACCAGATCATCCACTTTCATCTTATCCCGCATGAAATTGCGGGCCTGGTAATTCCGAACGCCATCCCAATAGGTTTTCTTGTCTCGAGCCAAATCATCTATTGAATAAACGCTTGGCTCACTTTTCATTAACCAATGATTTCTTGTGCCCATTTAGGGTATTTCACGGCGATGTTTCGCAGCGCTGCGAGCTGGATCCGTGTTTTTATCATAAATTTCTGCAAACTCATGCGCGTGTTTTTTGAAAATCTCAAGAAGATTGGGATCAAAATGCTGCGGCAGAACTCGCCCATCGCCTTCCGTCATGATTTTGAAAGCTTTTTCATGTTCCATGGGCGGCTTATACGGCCTATGTCCCCTCAAAGCATCGTACACATCAACGAGCGCAACAATACGACCTTCAATCGGGATTTCTTCTCCCTTCAAACCCTTAGGGTATCCTGATCCGTCCCAGCGTTCATGATGACTAAGGGCAATAGTCTCGCCTGTTTTTAAAATGGGTGCTTTGGAACCACTCAATATTTTGCCGCCAATGATGGGATGAGTCTTCATGATTTGCCATTCATCTTTGTCGAGTGGCCCAGGCTTCAACAAAATTCCATCAGGACTCCCAATCTTACCGATGTCATGCATAGGGCTGGCATAAAGAATGAGTTCCACCTTTTCTTCGCTGAGACCGGCAGCTTTAGCCAATGCGGCCGAGTAAAGGCTCAATCGTTTCACGTGTTCAGCTGTCTCTTCATCTTTGTATTCTGCCGCCAGCGTTAGGCGGTAAATGGTTTCGATGTAAGCCTCTTTCACCCGAGCATGCTCACTTTCGAGATCCGCTAACGCGTCTCTGAGTTGAATCGTGCGCTCCAGCACGGCGTCTTCGAGAAGAGCCTTTTTATCCTTAAGGTCTTTGTGCAAGTGGCGGATTTCGAGGAGATTCTTGATGCGGGCAAGGGTTTCCACCACATTCATCGGCTTATTGAGAAAGTCGGTGGCTCCCAATTTTAAAGCCTTGAGGCAAGTGTCTTGATCGGTTTCGGCGGTAAGAACCAAGATTGGCAAAAAAGATCCTTTTTCAACCTCTCTGAAGAGTTCCATCACTTGGAAACCGCTCAAATGCGGCATTTTGATATCGAGCATAACAAGGTCGGGCTGGAACTCACGGTAAGCACTTAATGCCTGCCTAGAATCCGAAATGAAACGAACGTTGGTGTAGCCCTCCGCCTGCAAAATTTCCTGGACCATCACACCCATTTGTTCGTTATCGTCAACGGCAAGGATTTTGGAGTTGAAAATCCGTTTCTCAAGTTCCATCAGTCACTCTCGTGAGGAAAGCAAACTTATATTAGGGCGCATTACCCAAGCTGTCAAGAGCAGCGCTCAAGCTCATCTCTTCCGAAGGATTGACAGCTTCCGTACATTGATCGACCAAATAGGCAATAGATTGATAGGAAATGCCGCTGTGAAGCGAGAGGCCGATTTCGCATGTTCTGGAAGTCGAATAACCCTTCTCGCAACCAGACGGGAGAAATTCTTTCAAATGACCGAGGGCTGATGCCGCAAGTTCCGGTGTCGTCAATCCGACATCACCCGCAAAACCGCAGCAACCAATGTCAGCAACGATCACCTTCTCAGCGCAAAGCTCGGCTAGCTCTTTCAATTTCTCATCGAGACCCATTTTCTTGATGCTGCAAGTTGCATGGATAGCGACCATTTCCGATAGCCGATTGAATTTCAACTTACCTAACAGAAACTTTTGGATAAACTCAACCGGTTCAAAAAGTCGAAGACCGTTTCCAAAAGCCATCTCTCTCATCTGGTAAAGACAAGGGCTTGTGTCAAAAAGAATGGGATATTGACCTTCCTTTGTAGCCTCCCGTAGACTTTTTTCGAGTTCCCTCACTTTTATATCCGCCTGAGCAGAAAAACCCTTGCTCGCGAAAGCCAAACCGCAGCAAAGTTCCGAAAGACAGGAAGGATAAATCACCTCAAAACCAGCCTTACGAAGCAAAGATTCCACTTTCGCGGTCTGAGATCCGTTATCGAAGGCCCCTCGGGACATACCCATTGTTCTTGCAACGCAGCTCGGAAAATAAACCGCCTTCAAAGGATTCTCTTCGTTGACAAAGCTGGGTATAATAGGTTTTGCACTCTTGGGTAAATAAGAGTTCCATTGGGGAATCCGATAACCAGATGCTTTGCGGATCAAGGATGAAAAGTGAGTCATTTGATCGGTACCTAAAGTGCGGTGGATTCCCTCAACTAAATCGAGAAGGATTCGGATAAGCTTCAAAGTCTTTCCCGTGTTCTTCGCAATCCAAGTTGCGATTCCATTCGTAAGAGGTGCGTGCCGTTCGAACCGGATGGCTTTGATTAATCTTCCCGTATCAATTCCAACGGGACAGCTCATGGCGCAAAGACCGTCAGTGGCACAAGTGCGATTGCCTTGATACTCAAACTTCTTTTTCAGGCGAGCCGCTCTGCGTAAATCTTCTCCCGCTTCCACAAGCCGCGTTACTTCTCTAAAAATCACGATTCTCTGACGCGGCGTCAGCGTTAATTCCCTCGACGGGCAGTTCACTTCACAAAATCCACACTCAATGCACTTATCGATTATGGGATGAGCTTTAGGCAAAGGTTTTAGATTCTTCAGATGAATTTTTGGATCGTTATTTAAAATCACTCCAGGATTGATCAAATTTTCGGGATCAAAGATCTCCTTAATTTCTCTCATCAGTTCGTAAGCTTCCAGACCCCACTCCATCTCCACAAAAGGTGCCATATTTCTGCCTGTCCCATGTTCCGCTTTCAAAGAGCCGTCATAACCGCGGACAACGAGTTGTGTCAGATCGTCGATAAAATTTTGATACCGAAGAATTTCCTGAGGTCGATTGAAATCTTGCTGGAAAACGAAATGGAGATTACCTTGTAAAGCATGCCCAAAGAGAATCGCATCGTGGTAGCCGTGCTTTTTAAAAAGGTTTTGAAGACCGATAACAGCTCCCGCGAGTTGATTCACAGGAAAAGCAACGTCTTCAATGACTACTGACGTCCCCGCCTCTCTCATAGCTCCGACGGAGGGAAAAAGACCTTTGCGAACGTTCCAAAGCTTGGCGTGCTCACTTTTATCCGACGTGAAACGAAGAGGCTCTGACTTAGGAAAAGGCGCTACCGCTTGACTCACTTCGTCAATTTTGCGTTGGAGATCGGCTTCGTGTTCTCGTCTCACCTCAACTAATAAGGAAGCGGCGTCCTCTTCCAGATTTTTCAGGTATTCAGGCACGCCTGCTTTGCTCTCAACAGAACGCAAACTAGCTCGATCCATCAATTCGACCGCTGAGACTTCCATTCCGGCAAGCGTAGCGACAGCGTGACATGCCGTTTCAACATTGGGGAAAACAACCAAGGCGGTCGCCTTGAAAGGAAAATCGAGAATGGTGCGGTAAGTAATCTCCGCTATGAAACCAAGCGTCCCTTCAGATCCGATCATCAGATGCTGGATGATGTCAATGGGATCGTCAAAATCGATGAGGGCATTCAAGCTGTAACCTGTTGTATTTTTCATCTTGTACTTTCGCCGGATTCGCGCGGCTAAAGCTTGATTGCTTTTGGTTCTCTCAGCAAGTTCTCCAACTCGAGAGATCATCAATGGGTGATTCTCGATAAATTGTTTCCTGCTTTCTGAGGAAGCGGTGTTCAAAATAGAGCCGTCGCTAAAAATGATCTTCATCGAGGCAAGAGTGTGATAACTGTTTTGCTCAATGCCGCAACACATCCCGCTCGCGTTGTTCGCGGCTATTCCACCGATCATTGCAGAATTGATGGAGGCTGGATCAGGTCCAATTTTCCTTTGAAAAGGTGCTAAGGCACGATTGGCATGAGCGCCAATAACACCGGGCTGCAAGGTGATCTTTGAAGCATCATCGCTCGTTCTTATTTTGTTCCAAGAAAATCCTAGGATAACAAGGACGGAATCGGTAATGGATTGACCAGATAAACTTGTCCCAGCGGCTCGAAAGGTAATAGGAGTCTTGTATCTGCGGCAACTGGAGAGGACTTTAATAACTTCTTCTTCCGACTCAACCCTAACAACTAACTTGGGAATAAGCCGGTAGAAACTCGCGTCTGTGCCATAGGCGAGAGTTCCTAATTCGTCTGAGATGAGTCTTTTTTCTGGAATGAAACTTGATAAATCTCGGTAGAGTTTCCGGTAATTACCGACAAGCACCAGCGGTACCTACATTCATAGAAGCTAAATTTTCTCGAAGAACATCAAAATCCCTATAGTTATAAACAGCATGGCACCGGCGTATCTTAAATATTCAGGCTTCAGGTGTTTGCCGATAGCTGCCCCTAGAAGAACAGAAACAGCCGTGATAATGATGTAGGCGGCAACCGAACCTATAAAGACAGACAAAGGTTTGGCAGATTTTGAGGCCATTCCAATACCAACTAACTGAGTTTTATCCGCAACCTCGGCAAAGAAAACAGCAGCAAATGTTGTTAGAATGATTTTCAAATCCATGCTCTTACCTCCTTATGCGGCGGCCTTCCTACCAGATTGAGTATCTTGCGTGTAAGCCTCATCGAGATCCTTCAATTCCTGTAGAAGAATCCTGCGAGCTAAACGAGTAATGCCGCCTTGGAATTTAAAGAGAATCGGCTTGTTTTGAAACAGGGAAGTGGTGCCGTAATGTGTGACCCATTTTGTCGCCTTGTCATTGTCATAAAACCTAACGAGAAACTCCCGGCATACCTTGGCGGCAAAAGAAGCATCATAATACGCACCGTCATAGAGAACTTTAATATCAGTGTTTTTGAACCGGTCGATCAAGTAAATCAGCTTGGACAATTCAGAGTAGGAGCGTTTTTTGAACTCCTTATAGGCTTGCGATCCGCGAATTGGGGGGAAAAGCGATTCGGATGCCAGAACGTTGTTTCCAATACAAAGAAAACTCGTGGTTAAGATTAAAAATAAACAAAATCGCTTGGATAGAGAATTCATTTGCGTAATTATGCCTTCATTCATTTCAAAAATCAACAAAAGTTAAACACCTACAAGAGGGCGCATCCCACTCTATACAGTTGCTGAGATAAACTTTCCTCACTCTTCCTCTCTATCGCCTGGGGCTTCCTCTCTGCGGACGCAACTCGAAAGAAGACGATGACGCGGCAGGCGGCAGTGCTTCTTTTGCCCCGAAGCGATTGGCTTCGGGGCCTGCTCAGCAATCGCTCCAGCCGAGCGACTGTCTGGCAAGGCTGAATCAACGCCGCCTCGAGGAACCCCAGCGCTGACTCTCCTATTGAAATTATATCGGAAGTCAGCACAGCCCTTGAGAACCCCTTCTTATCCGATGAGAAACTCAAGGGCAGGCTCCAGAGTTCCCGAAGGCAAGCTTAAAGCCGGCGCCTACACGCGACGGATAGCGGCGCGTGAGAACGCCGCTCCGAAGCGATTGGCTTCGGAGCGAAAGAAGCTGCGTCCTCGGTCAGGCCGCAGTCTTCTTTCGACAATCCCAGAGGGAGGAGACCGAGCGGTTGACGGAGGGAAGCTCTGGAGACTGGGAAGGTAAGCGGGGGAACTGTATCAAATGGGATGCATCCGTTACAAGACATCTTGCAAATTTTAATCTATACTGATTCTATGCTAAGAAAGCAAGCTGTTCAGAAAAGGGTTTTCGATCTCCCTTCTCATTTCGAACTTTACCTTCCCCAAGAACCAGGCCCCTCTCCTCTCATTTGTATCACGCCCATACTCGGACGGCTTGTTCTATTCCAAGATTTATTCCTCGAGAGGCGTTTCGCCTGCTTCTTTGCAAATCATGGCTTTGCAGCGGTTCTAATCGATAGACCCATTTTTGGATTCAACTCCAATCTTGGTCTTGGACAAATCCACGATTATCTCGAAGAATCCGTTATGCGAAACAAGGCTGTTCTTGACTATCTCCTCACGCAAAAAGAAATTGACCCGACGAAAATAGCAACCTTTGGAATGAGTTTCGGAGCTGTGGTCAACTCTCTTTGGGCCGCGTCTGATACACGTCCCAAAGCTCATGTATTTGCGTTGGCAGGAGGAAATCTTCCGGAAATCTTCTTGAGCTCGCGCGATCCCTTGATGCGTAGCTTCTTCCGTGCGGCGCTTGCAAGTGTGGGGTTCGATAAAAAAGTTTTGATGGCTTCTCTTGAAAAAATTTTCCAGACAGACCCTTTGACAGCGGCCCCTTTCATCACCAAGGAAAATGTCCTGCTTTGTCTGGCCCTCTTCGATCGGGTCGTCCCTCTTCGCTATGGGCTGGCTTTCCGGCGCGTACTCGGCACGCCCAAGACGATATTCATCCCCCTCGGCCACTATCTTTCGGTCTTGGCTGTCCCCCTTCTTAAGTGGAATGTCCTAGCCTTTTTCAAAAAGAAACTGGCCGACCCATAACCTCATCTTTGCAATTTACGCCGATCTTCCTCGAGATAAAGATCCAATCTCCTCAGCTCATTCAGAAAAATATCTAATACGGGATAAACTTTTCCATCGGGGGTTTTCATAAGATACAGCTTACCGCTCAGGGAAGAACTAGACGCAACATAGGTAACAAAGAAATTGGCACTCTTAACAGAATCGTAAGCCACAAGATATTTATGAAACAAATGCGCGGCTGCCTTCTGAGGTGTATGAAGCTCCCCGTTGCGGATAAACACATTCGAGGACTGTCTAACCCGGTCAATCAAATAGCTAATCTTCGCACGCTCGAAAGCAGCGGCATCACCTGAATGATTCGGCATCCCTTGATAAAGGGAGCTTTGGCGAACGTCGTCTGAAGTACTGAAAAAAAGATCCGACGGAGTTTCTGATTTGATTTTGAAAAGCGCTGTATTGATTACCCAGATAGCGAGGAAGAAAAAAATGAGGGGTACAAACTTCTTCATGCCCTTAAATTGCAAGCTGTTTGGAGAATTGACTCCCTTCACTTCTCACGACTGGCAAATACATTTTCTCAATGTATTCCGATAGCATCCTATTGGTATTGAACTTGGCTGCAATCGAATGAATCGAATCTTTCATCATAGCTACCCAGCGGGGCGAAAAAGAAGGGTTGGAGTCGTTTCTGTCAAAGTAAATAGGAAGAATAGTCGCCTCTAGCAGAGAGAACAATTCATCTCGATCCTCATGGGTTGAGGCACTTTCGCCTTTTCCAAAAAGCCACCCATTTTTACCGTGAATGATCCCTTCCGGTACCGATCCATCAGGGATGGAAACGTTCAGGACGCCATTCATGCCTGCCTTCATACCGCTTGTCCCACTTGCTC
>OBEQ012585394.1_pt1 | contig 12940 bp, 12 predicted proteins | sample 1670901 | NCBI WGS metagenome assembly OBEQ01 (sample SAMEA104232315, study PRJEB22302) | groundwater metagenome | biome: forest; feature: aquifer; material: groundwater | place: USA | collected 2011-08-07 | depth 5.4 m
TTAACTGTTGAGACATACCGGTCAATTGCGGCATTTTCGGAATCACAAAATGTTCTTACACAGCTTGATGCAGTATTAAAATCAACTGGTGGCGCAGCCGGAATTACTGCTGATGAAGCAATAAAACTTGCTAGGTCACTTGAAGCTGTTACGACATTTTCCGATGAGGCAATTTTATCAAGTCAAACGATTCTTCTTCAATTTACAAAACTTGGAAAAGATGTATTTCCGCAGGTCGAAAAAACCGCACTTGATGTAGCAACAAGACTTGGAAAAGACTTAACTACTGTTTCACTTCAGCTTGGTAAAGCATTAAACGATCCGGCAGAAGGTATGACAAATTTAGTACGGCTCGGGGTGAGATTTACCCAGCAGCAGCAGGATCAGGTTGATGCAATGGTAAAAGCCGGCAAAACAGCAGAGGCGCAAACGTTTATTCTTGATGCATTGCAAAAAGGATACGGTGGTGCAGCCGAAGCAGCGGGATCAACCTTTGCCGGTTCATTGGCAAAGCTAAAGAATCAGATCAACAACATAGAAGAAGCGATCGGAAAAACAATTGCAACGGCACTATCTCCCTATATCGGTAAACTGGTTGAGGTTGCAGCAGTAGTGGCACAGGTTGCAAACGGAACGAAATCGCTAACTGATCTTCAAAAGACTTTAACCGTTCAGTTTGGAACAATCGGTACAGTTCTTGGCAATATTATTTCTTTCTTTGCAGAGCATAGAAATGCATTGATAGCGCTTGCGGGAGCAATTGGTGGATTTCTTGCAATTTCCATTATCGCAGCAACGGTTGCAATGGCAGGATTTATCGGTGTCTCGTTACCGGTCATTCTCATCTTTGCGGCAATTGGCGCAGCGGTTGCCTTGCTTATCGCCAATTGGGGTACAATAGTTAATTTCTTTACCGGTATAAAAGCAGCAGCTGAGGAATTTATTACCAATGTCAGGTCGGCAATAGACCAATTTATTGCAACGCTTCAGGGAGTATTGCCGGTAATTCTCGCAGTTCTTTTTCCGATACCGGCGCTGATGATTTTTATTGCACAAACTATCATTACAAACTGGGATGCAATAACTGCAGCTATCGGAACTGCAATCACAAATGTTATTGCTTTTCTTCAGCAATTGCCAATTGCTGTTGGTACATTCTTTGTAAATCTCTTTACTATTGATATGCCGTTTGCTGTCGGATTTTTAATCGGATATTTATTTACTGCAATTCCTGATTTGATCAATAATCTCATTATCTGGTTTACGCAACTGCCCGAGAATGTATCGTTGCTTCTCCAGCAGACTTGGTTTTGGGTGCAGACAATATTTACCCAAATTCAGACATTTTTATTCGAAATTGTGCCTGCAACGATTACAGGTATTATCGCATTTTTATGGCAATTACCACCAATAGTATTGGCAATCTTTACACAGGTCTACAATTTTATATTTCAGCAAATAACACTTATAGTTACCTTTTTGCTTAATCAATTATCAGTTCTTCCCGTAAAAATACAGGGGTGGATTGCATCAATCCCTTCCATTGTTGGGTCTATTTTTGAGAATGCAAAAAATTCAGTCATTACGCAAATGATGCAAATGTTTCAAGGCGTTAATGATTGGTGGGAAAAGATTAAAGGGGTATTGGAAGGAATCAAAGGAGCGGCGGAAGCGGCAATTGATGCAGTGCGGCGTGGTCTTGAAGCTGGGAAAAATGTTGCGCAGGGAAAGAAATTTCAAGAAGGAGGGTTTGTTCTATCAACCGGTCCCGCAACACTTCATGCGGGCGAGTTTGTTTTGTCAAAAGACATGCTGGAAGGAAGTAGGGATGTTCCGGCAGAAGTAAAGAATACTTTTAATCAGCCGATTAACATTCAGGCAACGCTTGGCACAGAAATGGACTTTGACTTGCTGGGTTACAGACTCGCTTGGGTATTGAGGAACGCACGATGATAGAAGCAATTATTTTAGGAACAACACAACTTGATAATACGAAGAGATTTGTGACGGGAATCAGAAATCCTACTTTTCCTAACATTTCTTATACGTCTGCACGAAAAGGAGGCTTTGCCGGTCAAAGCGTTTCTATTGGAAATTTTCAGTCGTATCAGCTTATCATGGAATGGCAGATCGTCGGAAACACACTTTCTGAGCTGGCAGATCAAAGAGATGCTTTCGCAAAGACACTTGGGGAGATTATCAGACAGGGAATTCAAACATTAAAAATAGATCGAGCCAACGGTACTGATCTTCAGATTGATGTCAATGCAGTCAAAATCACAGGGGATATTCAATCAACAGATGTTACGTCATCAAAACTGTTGGTTGAGTTTGCGACAGAATACCCCTTTCTTCAGAGCCAAACAGAGAAAACAGATGATGTGCATATTTTCACTGGAGGTGGCATGAGTATTCCAATGCCTATTCCTATGGATATGGCAGTCGGCGGATCAAATGACGTGATTATTGCAAATGACGGAACATATTCGGCATTTCCTGTATTTGAATTCTTCGGACCTTTGCAAAATCCCTCTCTTGCCAACATCACAACAGGGGAGACCTTTAATTTGAATTTGAGCTTGCCTACTTCTTCCGATTCTGTGGTCGTTGATACCTTCTTACGAACGGTCATTCTTAATCCGGGGGGAACAAATGCGAGGCAATATGCATCAGGAGAATTTTTTACCCTTGAGCCGGGGAATAATCTTTTGCATCTAGGTGCAGGAATTTTCAATGCGCAGGGAAAAATAGCGGTGAAATTTAGAGATCATTATCTTGGATTATAAATATGCCAAAACCAGTTTATCAGGTATTCATACGAAACATCGTAACAAACGATATTTTTGAGCTTCCTTTTATCTCGTTGGCCTTTACAGAGGAATTAAATAAAGGAAGAGATGCGCGTGTCTCGATGGATTTTCGATCAGCAAAAGCAATTGCCGATGTGTACAACACGGACATTCTCTTTCTTTTCACTTCCGGACTTCGTGAGCTTTGGATTCAAAAACATGAAGTAAAAGTCTACATCGGTGTTATTTCAGATTTAGCTATTCAAAAAGATGATAAAGGATTCTTGCGTGTTGATATTGCATCGGTTGGGTATCTTACTCTTTTTTCCAAAAGAAGAACGTCGAATAAACGAGTGTTTACGAATACTGATGCAGGACAGATTGCAAAAACGCTCATTGATGAATCACAGCAATCTGATCTTCCATATTCTGATTTAGGCATTACCTTTGGCGCAATCGCTTCTTCAGTTAGCAGGGACAGAACATATCGCTTCGATAACATTAAGGATGCAATCATTAAACTTTCAAATGAGAATTTAAACAACGGCTTTGACTTTGATATTGATAACAATAAAATTTTCAATGTGTACTATCCGACAAAGGGAGTTTTAAAGCCCAACATTTTCTTCGATGAAGTGAACATAATCAACTACCGCTTTAGAAAACCCCTCGTACTTTCTTTGACAAATCAAGTCTATGTTATTGGAGAAGGATTTAATGATGCCGTGCTGTTTGCGAAGCGAACAAGCCCAATTGACTACAGAGCAGTGTTTGCTCTCTTGGAAGATGTACTTGCTGATCGTGATGTGAAAGAGATTACGACATTAGTGGATCATGGCGATAAATTCCTGCTTGATAATCAGTCGCCGAGAATCGGTCTTGAGATAAACCACATTGACGGCAATCCGGATATTAATGATTACGAGTTAGGCGATACGTTCAAGATTAAGATTCCGGAGCTTTCTATTTTTAATGAAATAAAAAGGGTGTATAAAAGAGCATTTTCTATTGACACAAACTCTTTGGCAACAGTGACGATTACTGTTCGATAATTATGGATGAACTTATTGCAATATTTGAGAAGTTGGAAGAAAGAATTGAGCTTTTGGAGCGTTTGATTTCACTGTCAAAAATAGTGATTCCCCCAGAAGGAAAGCTTATTGTCGATTTTCAATCTTCCGATCCTCCTCCTGAAAACGGAAGAATGTATTACAACACAACGCTTCATAAATACAGAGTTTGTGAGAACGGAACTTGGAAAACAGTAATGACAACATGATTTTGTATAAGAAAAAGAAAAGTTGTCAGTAAAATTAATCAGCTATGGCACTCTATACATTACGAACAGGCGCAACTGCGCATCCGGAAGATTCAGTTTTACAGCATCTTACAGACCAGATTAACAGTTCTGGGGTTTTTGACTTTGCCGGAAATGATTTTAAGGTTCAAGCGCAGGGCACTCCTGATCTAACGATTAAAGTTATAAAAGGAAGAGCATATATAAAGGCAGTCAGCGGTAACTCATATCCGATCAGGGCTGATGCGGATTCTAATGTTTCAATCGGCTCAAATTCTTCCGGCAATCCAAGAATTGATGCATTAGTTTTATTTATTGATTTATCGGCAGCTCCCAACAGCGATGCTTCAAATGTCGCAAAACTACAGGTAGTGCAGGGAACGCCAGCCCCTTCTCCTATTGCCCCAACTGATGCAGCTATTCAGACAGAAATCGGCGCATCAAATCCTTTTATACGGCTTGCCAATATCTCCGTTGCTTCCGGCGCAACATCAATACTCAATGCAAACATAACCGATACGAGGGTCGTTGTAGGATTCAAAGTTGGAAAAGTTGAATTGACCGAAGGCAGGGTTTCTTTACTTGAGCAATCTACACCTGGAATTCCGGTGAGTGGAAAAATGCTCATCTATCCCAAGAGCGATAACAAGCTGTACAAACTTGATGATGCTGGTGTTGAAACAGAGGTAGGTGCGGGAGGTGCAGGATTTATGCCTAACATTTTGGAAAATGGGAACTTCCATAATGTTTCAGCTGGCGGGTATGGCTCTAGCAATGCGGAAGACTGGAATAATACTTCTGCAAATCCAATACAGGGTGGTTATCCTGAATTGACAAAACAACAACTCATAGATATTTTGGGAATAACAGATGGGGATGTTGAGGGTTTATGGAACTTGAACGGAAATTTTACTGACCTTTCAAGTAATGGGTATAATCTTACGGCAGTAAATGCTCCTACGGATTACAGCAGTAGTTTGATGGCATTGGCAAAACATTTTACAGCTTCGTCATCACAATATGCGACAAATACAACTGTGCCTAATTTGAGAATGGCAGGTAGTCAAACATGGTTTTGTTTATTTAGAACAAATGGGCTTTCAACTCAAAGAATTTTGGGAGTCAGTGACTCGACACCTACAAACTTTGTTAGTATAGATATTTTTCCGAATGGACGAATGGAGTTCAACATGAATGGACTTTCCGGTACTCCATTTCAGACAAGAATAAGGGTTGAAGCAAATGCGTGGAATTTAATTGTTTGCTCATACAATGCTCCTAGTAATTATGTAGCTGTATTTATAAATGGATTACAAACTGAATTCGGGACTTCTGGCTCACATCCAGCGGGGTCAGGTGGATTTTCAATCGGTAGACGAGGCGATTATAATGCTGACTTTTTCAATGGAGCAGTGCAATCGGCCGGAGTTCTTTCGGTACCAGTCGATAATAATCAAATGAAAAGATTATGGGAGCATTTTACACACAGCAAAAATAAGATAAGGCGAAGCGGAACGGATGGTTACATTTCACAATCCTTATCAATGGTAGATGTTGTGAAATATAGAGGTAAAACCTTAACATTGGGTGCGGAATTTTATCAGGATACTGCTTCGATTGAAAGTATATCTATAGTCGATAGTTCAGGGAGTAATACGAGCACGCCTGTTGCAACTACTGGCTCTTGGCTTGAGGATAGTGTCAGTAGAGTGATTAGTCCAACAGCAACATTTATTAATGTTAGGTTGAAAGTATCAACAACTAACGGGAATGTTTGGTATAGAAAAGTAAGGCTAACCGAAAGCAGCGCCATTATTCCTTATTCTCTTTCCGAAAGTGATTGGGCAAGATTGGGTCAACTCATCAATGGTTATCCACCGAGAGATGGACAAGGTGCATATCATTATGAATTGAACAGAGATTATCCTTTTACGGTATCGCCTGCTGATGTTTCATGGAGCAATCCTTCAACAACATACACAAGCCTTAGTGATTATGGCTCTAGCTACAGATTTATTTCAAGAAATCAAATCCAATGGAAACCGAGAGTATTATTTCAAGGATTTAATTCTGCTTTGAGTTATCTATTATTTATTGATAATTGGGTGGGTGGCAACTTAGTTGAGTCGGGTATACCCGCACCTGGAGTTGTACATTTTTACGGGACACCTGGGCCGGGGCCTGGATCGTATCATCTTGGGATGGCGACCATAGGAGATTACAGGCATGAAATACAAAAGTATGATGGTGGCAACATTACTGCCAATGGTGGATTTTTCTATGCTGGGGCAAATTGGATATATACCATAAGCAATTTATAATATGAATTACGAACTAAAACAATTTATAAAAACTTATAACGAGCTCAATGAATTGGTGGTAGGCCACATTATGATCGAGATTACCGAGGGTGTTAAGTTTTGGACTCATGGTTATGACCTTAACAATGATGAACTCGCTCTAGTTGCAGCCGATATTGATAATCTCACTCCTATTGTTGAGTATCAATGTGCGGTTGGCAGAAAAGCGTTTGAGGAATTTTTAGCCACCATAGTTGAGCAAACTCCGCCTCCTCAAACACCTGGAGATGATGTGAGCGTTATAGTAATTGACCCCGCGAATGTACAAGAAAACTATGACGACCTGCCATGAATGAAGTTCAATTTTTGATACAAGGCGGCGCAGTGGGGATTGCAATTGCTCTCATTTTGCTTGTTTGGAAAATTAGCCAAGAATGCTCAAGAAATGCACGGAGCATTATGAGTGTCGTTGAACAGAATGCGAAAGCGTTGCAAGGATTGACTGATTCTATTGATGAAAATACCAAGGTAACAGAACAAACACGGGATATGCTCAAATCTGTTACCAAAATGAATAAGGCCATAATGCAAGAGCATAACGGAAATATCCGCTAATTGCCAAAAATGTATAAGTAATTCCCCTATCCTTTGTATCATTAGGTAACTATGCCAGTATCGCTTGCTATTTCAGCACTTGGAGACAAGTTTCAGGATTACCGGGATCCGATACCCGGAGATTCCTATAACTGGGGACCGGTTATCAACGCAAATGATATTAAATACTTCGCAGTTCACCATAGCGTAACTTCTCAAACCGCAAAAAAAGACGGCAATTGGAAAGCCGAATGCGATAAAATCGCTCAACTTCATCTTAATCGAGGATGGGCAGGGGTTGGATACAGATTTATTATCTGTTCGGATGGTACAGTCGCATATGTTGGTGATCTCTCTCATGGAGGATCAGCAGTAGGGAATAATAACCACATTATTTTTTCCGCATGTCTTGTTGGAGATTTTACAAAGGAATTGCCGACTGCCCAACAGGTTCATTCAGCACATCTTTTAGCAAAACATTTTCTTTTGAATATGCCTCAATACCCAAATCTTAACAGCTGGGATGATGTCATTGGTCATCAAGATGCAGCAAATATTCTGAAGTTACAGGGAGCAGAACCTACTGCATGTCCGGGATCGAATTGGAGAGACCCAAATGACAGTTTACGAGACAGAATTCTCAACGATCATTGGCAGGGATACCCTGATCCCCAGCCTGTTGTTACTCAACCGCAACCAACGCCACAGCCTACTCCAGCTCCTGCCGTGGACTATAAACAGAAGCTTGTTGATATAAAACAAATTGCTTATGGGAAGGGATTCCTTTACCAAAAGCTGGCGGGGATTAAAGCTATCCTTGCCAAATCAGGTATCTAAAGTTCTTGAGATACTCAAGATAGAAAAAGAAGATAAGCTCGTTCATGAGATAAGTAAAATTACCCTTCTTATCTGCGCAACGCTTCTTCTTATGGCACTGATAATAAGCAATAGGAAATGTTTTTGAGGAGGTGAAAATATGCAAGATTTTGTTGGTTTTATTTTACCGCCATTTATAGATTTAATTAATAGGCACATTGCAAATTCAACTGCAAAGTTTTGGATTTCAATGCTCGCATGTGTAGCAGTAGCTGTTGTTTTTAATCTGGATAAGCTCAACAGTTTCGATGAGCTTCTGGGTAAAGCTTCTCTTATTTTCGCTCAGGCGCAGATTGTTTATAAAACATATTGGGAAAAATCTAGGATGCGAGAAAAAATGGTTGGAGATGTCTAGATTATTTAAAGATAAAGTAAGCAATTAGAGAGACGACAATTAATACAATCGTTCCTATTATCCACTTTGTAGAATTTGAATTTTCTCTATGTTCCGTAATTGCTCCATAGGTAAAAGGTCTTTTTTCTGCTCCATTGAAAAACTTAGGCATATTTTCTATTAGTATAACAAAAATTTGCCTATCTTAAAGATCCTGTTCAACTTCATCCATTTGCGCTATAATACGGTTAATAAGAATATATGGGAAACACTTATGAAAGTAGCCCCTTTTACCGCCTCTTTAATGTAATCTTATTTCTCCTTTATGCATTTGTTATTTTAATCACAGCTGGCGCAGGTTATCTTGCGTATACAAGTAGAACTGTAACTAACGCAACGGTTCAATGTAAAGACGGAACTTCTTGGGATGCTTTTAAACCAAAAAATATATATAACGACAGCGATGCCTTGTGTGGATTGTGTACAAAGCGAGATAAAGGTGGTACATATAATTATTGTACTTATCAGGACTATGATTATTCATCATACGACATTTCGAATAAGCAATACGCTTGGTCTTGGTGGGTAATCTTTGCTCCATTAATTGTTTTCATTCTTGGTTTTGGAATTGCAGACTTTTTGAGATTAATAGTTGTGTATATCCTTTCTGGAAAGATTGCTCTAGAAAAAAGCTTACTTCTCAGACTTCTAGTAGCTATGTTCTCTTCAGATAATAAAAATAAGGAGGTGATGTAAAACGGAAAATAAAAATAAAAAGCATTTTATTCCTAGAAGTATCAAGATAAACCTATTGTTACTAATTGGTGGTGGACTAATCCTATTTTCTGGAGTATTTGCTCAACAAGGTTACTCTTTTTATGGAATATTTACTACATTGAATTTTGCGGCAGACATTTGTTTTATAGTTGGAATTATTGGTGTAATAAGGTGGATTATTCTTGGTAGAAGAGGACGCTAATCATTAAAATAATTTTTGCATTTCTTTTTCAGGTTTTATTAAATCTTCAGAATCGAATTTAGGATTATTTACATATGTAGATACCCGATCTACTTTCATTTCTGCGTTTGGATACGGTTTGAGTAAAGGCAACAATCTTTCCGGTTCTATCACATCGGGATCAAGCCAAAAATCTTCGTCTTCTCTTTTTAGAATAAGGGGCATTCTGTGATGAATAAGGGAAACAACATCATTCGGTTCCGTTGTAATAATTGTGTAGCTATAAATTTCTTTTCCATCTGCTGGGTCTTTCCATGTATCATATAAACCGGCAAACGCAAATAAAGACTCATCTTTCAATTGAAAGTAGTAAGGAACAGCCGGTTTTGTTTTTGTCCATTCGTAAAATCCAGTTGCCGGTATTAAGCAGCGCTGAAAGCGGAATGGTTTTCTATATGTGGGTTTATTTTCTATTCCTTCAGCCCGAGCGTTGATTGTTTTGTAGCTTATGCTGGTATCTTGTGCCCAACGAGGAATTAATCCCCAAAACATTCGTTGAATTGAGTTTGGACTGTGACGAGTAATTACTGGCTGCATTGTTCCGGGAGCTATGTTGTAATGTGATTTTAAATCTGGCAGTTGATTTTCAACATCAAACCGTTCATAGACTTCTTTTGCATTTTTGACTGAAAATCCATACCTTCCGCACATGCTCTTATTATACTCTATGTTATTTAGCTTCGAAACCTGCGCCCTCTTTACTCGATTAATAACGGTCTATCCTATTATGCTTGAGTTATTGTATAATTGCTTATATAAATATGGCTAATAAAAAAGTAGATGCCTATACTCATAAGGACGAAAAAAGGTTAAATAATCCACAGGTTGGGCTAGTGTCAAGTCAAACAGATAAGCTTGATGGTAGAACAAAATACGAGCATGATCCGCACATAGATCCCCAACTTAGTTGGGCGGGGAAAAAAGAAGGAACAAGTTTTGAAGTACCAAATGTGAGTTTGCATATTCATGAACGTATCGACCCCAAAAGGATCGTTAAAGCGTTCTTAAAATCTGAATCTTCATCACCCAAGCAAATATCATTATTTGAAGAACCGGATAATGAGCCACCATTAAATAAGGCAATTGATTTTTACTCTCATGATCAAGATTGGACAAATCGTCTTGTTGCTGGAGACTCCCTTTTGGTTATGAATAGCTTGCTTACTAAAGAAGGAATGGCTGGAAAAGTTCAGATGGTTTATATAGATCCACCTTACGGAATTAGATATAACTCTAATTTCCAGCCTTTTACAAATAAACGGGATGTTAAGGATAATAATGATGCAGATATTCCTGCAGAACCCGAAATGATTAAAGCATTTAGAGATACGTGGGAATTAGGAGTACATAGTTATTTAACTAACCTTTATGATCGTTTATTGCTGGCTAAAGAGTTATTAAATGATACTGGGTCTTGTTTTGTTCAGATAAGTGATGAAAATATCCATCATGTTAAAGAATTAATGGCAGAAGTTTTTGGAATAGAAAATTTTATAAATATAATAACTTTTAGAACTACTAGTGGCTTAGGTAGTAATTTCCTTTCTACCAATGGAGATTATTTAATATGGTTTGGAAAGGATAAAAAGCAAACAAAATATCATCAGCTTTTCACCCAGAAGGAATTTGGTACAGGTACGATGTATAAGTATATCGAAGAACAGAATAACAATAGGCGCCCAATGAATGAGCTTGAACTTTCTGGAAAAATAACTCAAGGATTCAAGCCTTACCGTCTTTCCGATTTAGTAAGTTCTGGTAGAACGGAAAGTTGTGTTTTTCCATTTGAGTATAACGGTAAAACGTTTGAGCCTGGAAGAAATAGAAGTTGGAAAACAAATCTTGAAGGAATGAAAAAGCTGGCAGAATCAAAACGTTTGGATGCTCCTGGTAGGACACTTCAATATGTGAATTATTTCCATGATTTTCCTATTAGTAGCCTGACAAACTTTTGGACTGATACTGTAGGAGAACTTCAAAAAGATTACGTTGTGCAAACATCTACGATTATTCTCCAAAGATGTATCCTTATGACTACAGACCCAGGAGACCTTGTTTTAGATCCAACGTGTGGATCCGGAACTACCGCTTATGTTGCTGAGCAATGGGGGAGGAGATGGATTACCTGTGATACTTCCAGGGTTGCAGTTACATTAGCAAAACAACGTTTAATGACAGCAAGGTTTGATTACTATGAATTAGCACATTCCGAAGAAGGTATTGGAAGTGGATTTAAGTATAAAACTGCATCTCATATTACTCTTGGTGCAGTTGCAAATAGTGAACCCTCACAAGCAGAAGTTCTTTATGATCAACCATTGATTGATTCATCAAAGGTTCGTGTAACTGGTCCTTTTACTGTTGAAGCAGTTCCAAGTCTACGAACAAAGCCTTTCGATGGTCAAGAACCACACATTTTAGCTAATGGAAAACAATTAGCACGAACAGGAGAAACGAATAATCAAATTCAATGGATTGATGAACTGAAAACAACTGGAATAAGAGCAACAAATAATAAGCTTATTACTTTTTCTATAGTAGAACCAATGGTTGGCACTCGCTATTTACATGCGAAAGGAGAAATTATGACAGGAGCAGCATCATCTCAACCATCTGGAATGCATGGTGGTACTGATGTATATCCTGTGTATGAAAAGGCATATGTCAGTTTTGGTCCCGATTATGGACCGCTTGAACAAAGGCAGGTAGAAGAGGCAGTAAAAGAAGCACGAGAATTAAAAGATAAACCTAATTTTGTAATATTTGCTGCATTTCACTTTGATCCGGAAGCAGCAAAAGATATTGATCATATAAAATGGCCAGGCGTGACTATTCTTAAAGCACAAATGAGCGTTGATCTTCTTACTTCTGATCTTCGTAAGAAACGTTCATCAAACCAAAGCTACTGGCTTATTGGTCAACCTGATGTGGATGTAGTCAAAAGCGGCGACGGAACATATAAAGTAAAAGTGAACGGATTTGATTACTACAATCCAGTAACGGGAGAAATCGACTCTGGATCAACTAATAGGATCGCTATGTGGTTTTTGGATACTGACTACGATGAAAGAAGTTTATTTCCCGCTCAAGTTTTTTTCCCAGCAAGTGATAGCAAGAGAGATTGGACAAAATTAGCAAAAGCGTTAAATGGTGAAGTTAATCAAGATTTACTCGATACATTCGTAGGAACTGAATCGCTTCCGTTCCAAGCAGGTACTAATAGGAAAATTGCTGTGAAGATTATTGATGATCGTGGCATTGAGTCATTTGTTGTAAAAACATTATGAGCAAAGTAATAGATCAGTTAATTATCAATAGTCCTTTTAAAGAGCCAGGGGAATACTGGGCGTATGTTCGTGAATCTCAGGAATTCGAACGTCGAGAAGGGAGACGAAAATCTGGATATTGGAAAGCAACAAGCACAACGAAAGCAAGTAGTGACGATCCGGGAGAGTTTATTGAGATTGAACTAGTAAATAAGATCCGGCCTCGAATCAAAGAATGGAGAGAGAAAGAGTATCCGAATATTACCGGAGTTACTAAGAAGCTTTTAGATTTTTGGCATGACAAAGAGCAACGGCAACTACAACCGTTTTGGTGTCAGTTTGAAGCAATTGAAACTGCTATTTGGTTATCTGAGGCGACACCAGCAGAGAAGCAAGGAATTGAGATTCCTAAGGATGGTGGTAATTGGGAGAGACAATGTTTAAAGTTGGCAACCGGAACAGGAAA
>OBEQ010174800.1_pt1 | contig 12939 bp, 9 predicted proteins | sample 1670901 | NCBI WGS metagenome assembly OBEQ01 (sample SAMEA104232315, study PRJEB22302) | groundwater metagenome | biome: forest; feature: aquifer; material: groundwater | place: USA | collected 2011-08-07 | depth 5.4 m
ACCGCGATCGTATGTGTTCCAGTTGGCACAGACGCACTAATGGTGTAGCGCTTTACCGAAGCGTTTGTTGGGTCAGGCGTAATCGTCACAGCACTCGCTGGGACTTGGTTACTTTGACTGTCAACAAACGCCGTCAGTGTCAGATTACTCGTGGACCGCATAATCCGCCCTGACACCTGAATCGTCGCGGCAAACACTGGAGTGGCGAACAGCCCCACCATCGCTGCGACGACTCCCCACATCAGTTGCTTCTTCATACTTCTCCCCTCCTTTCCTCATAGGTTGTGCTGAGATTACGTTCACGATTCCCTTGACGATGATAAAAACGTCCGAAGTGTGCTCACCTCCTTCACCTGTATTCTCAGACGATCCTGAGTTCCTAGAGAACCCTTCCCGTATGAACAACCGCGACGCCTAACACCCCGGCGTGATCCCCGGGATCCCACCGATCGGACAACTACCAGAACCGGGGCCTGGACCTGGACCCGCACCAGGCCCGATACACGTCCCATCACTCTGACACGTCGCTCCATCAACCGGCGAATCGATCGTCAGTGTCAGACCACCCGTGACCGTCACTGTTGCCGTCTCGCTATCACTGAGGAACCCATCGCTGACGGTAAAGGTCACCGCAAAGTTGCCGAGCTGACTCGCGCTCGGGGTCCACTGGAAGCGACCACTGGTCGGATCAAAGGTGGTACCACTCGGCAGACCGGTGACGCTGTAGGAAAGCAAGGTACCATCTGGATCGCTACCAGACAGCGTCAAGGTGACCGGAGTCCCTACGCGAGCCGCAAGCACGATTTCCCGATGCAAGAACAACGCATCCATGGCAAAACTACCGGTCACATTGGACAGTCCTGGAGCCGCGAAGAACAAGACGTTGGCAATGGCGGCTTTGTTGATGGGGGCGTTGCGCAGATCAATGCTGACGGCCTGCCAGTCGGTCGAGGAGGTCGTTCGCACCTGTTGTTGATACGTCGCCCCGGCGCTATCTTCGAGTTTCACGAGCAGGTCCACCTGCCCACGGAGCCAGAAGCGTAACTCATTGACCCCCGTCCAGTCATTGGCGATGCCATCCTGGCGCGGCTGGGCGGCAAAGAACGACCAGGGCAGGTTCCCTTTATCGAAGCTGACCTGCATCGCGTTGATTCCGTCGGCTGAGGGTGGACCAAAGGAACGCTGATAGACCGTCGTTCCATCGCGATCCCACCAACTCGCCACGAGACTCGCCCCATCGAAGTCGTCCAAGATCCGGCGCCCCTGGAGCAACTCCGAGGTGGTGATCATGGGGGGATGATTGAGATTCGGAAAGGGATTAGGCTCAGTATTCAGCGCTTTCGCCGCGTTGACTCGCCCAAAGCCAGTTTTGGTATCAAAGCCTGGACTCTCGACATCGTCTGCAGAAGCCCGCAAGATCTGGCGGACATCTTCATTGGTCAGATCAGGTCGATGCGCGAGCACCAATGCCGCAACGCCTGACACATGCGGCGCGGCCATCGAGGTACCCGCAAGACGCAGGTAGTCATCTCCCACTATCAGGCTCTGGTCGCAAGCCGGCCGCTGTTCCGTTGTGACAGGAAACGGAGAGCAGAGAAACCCATCCACAGCCGGATCGCAGGACACGCACGTCGCTGGGAACGTCGGATCATCCAGCCGGCAGAACGTCGGCGCTTGGCAGTTATCAATATGAGCCCTGAGCGATAAGATGTTCGGAATTAAATCAATCGAGGGGAGGCACAACGTGCCATTAGGGTTCGGAGCGTTCGGATCGCACGGTTGGCACACATCGGTGTTAGGAGACTGCAGATCAACCAGGCAGGACAGGGCTCGCTCGGAGCCGCCTCCTGGAGCGGCCACATCGATCTTGTTTCCAAAGTTTGAAAAGCTGGTCATGTGGTCGTTCTCATCTGTTGCAGACACCGCAATCACCTCCGGGAGGCTGGCTGGCATCGTCTCTTCACAGGATGGATCAGGGCCACCATTCACATCGCACGACGCATTACCGGCGGCCGCAACGACCACCACGCCTGCAGCATGTGCGTTCTGAATCGCGTCACGAATGACATTCGACGGCGGTGTGCCCCAACTGGCATTGATGATGTCAGCGCCGTTTCGGATCGCATAATCGATGGCGGCTACGATATCAGCGTTGTCTCCACCACCATCCGCGTTGAGTCCTTTAATCGCCATGATCTTGGCTTTTGGTGCAACCCCGATAATCCCGAGACCGTTATTGCCTGTCGCTGCAATCGTTCCCGCCACATGCGTCCCATGGCCGTTGTCATCTTTCGGATCGTTCCCACGGTTTTTTGGGGTCATACAGTGAAAGCTCTCGTCAAACTTTGCGCAAGAAGTAAAGTCCCACCCCCGCGCGTCGTCCACAAAGCCGTTTCCATCATCATCGACGCGTGCGACACCAAAAGCCTCTTGAGGATTCATCCAGATATTGTTGGCGATGTCTGGGTGGGAGTAGTCCACTCCCGAGTCGATCACGGCCACCACGATCGGCTGCCCATCCGGCTTCAGTCCTTGCGTGACGTCCCACGCTTGCTCCGTCTGGAGTTTCTGCAATCCCCACAGATCGGGCTCGGGTTGTCCCCATGAACCCGGCTGCCCCGTGTTGTCGTATGGATCATTCGGATGGAAGTGGACCCGTGCGACATAATTGGGTTCAGCATATTCAACGTGGGGGTCAGCCTGAAGGAGCCGACAGAACGCCTGTACATCTTCGGCAGGATCGACCGTCTGAAGAAGGTACGTATGACTGAGATCAGATATCACAGCCCCTGGAGGAATGCGGCGTGTGCGTCGTTGTCGCACGGTCCGCATTCGGCTCATGCGATTGTTCCAGGTTTGCTGTAGGACTCCAAGCTGAAGTGGTCCTCGTACTCGTAGCGCGGATACTAAATTTTGCTCTTCGGCTTCGGTGCGGAATATGGGCGTTATTTTATGTATGTGAGGAGTGAGAAGATCAAGAGAGTTGGAATGGTCCGCGGTTGCAGCTTGGAACGACACCCCCCCACGAAATACGCAGTGGGCACAGTAGGTCACTGCATGGGCTCCAGCACTGCGGTACTTAACAATGATTTGGCCTGGAACAATGGTTACGAGTTTAGTTGAGGCTCGAGGCGACTGTGTCGATGGCGTTCGTTGAAGAATCTGAACGGAGGAGGGTTGTGAGAGTTTGCTTTGCGTGAGGGTGAGCGGCCGTCGAGCCCGTTTCTGAAACAAGGCCTCCGAATCACCTTGGCCGAGCAGGACAATACCAACGATCCAACATATTGCCAGGCCGGTTCGGCAGGCTACCCGCTCCCACCTCAACCGCTTTTTACCGACTCGATCAGATCGATGTCGCATGACGCTCCATAAGGTCAACAAAAAATAAGAACCGGCTCACCAATCAACTTGGCAACCCGGCTGCCCTCAGTTCGGTTCGTCCGATGTGCGCGCCCCATTCTCACTGTAGGGCGTCTTCAAGGGCCCGTGGCTTTGCGACCCTGCCTTGCGGCAGGTGTGCCCCCGCAGAACAATGCGCATATCTGCTGCGGGCCCATCCCAACATCGGGATGGGTTTCTCACTCACGAGTAGGAGTTGGTATCAGAGAACGGCTCAGAGGTCTCGATATCCATTGAGAGAATGTGCCGATAGCCAATACAAAAAACGGTGGTCCCCCACACGACATACATATGCCCCAAGACCTTGTACACGACTTGCTCTTCCCCAGTCTCCGGGTTGAGGTCTTTGGTAACAAACACTTGCCGCGGGGGTTGGGGATCCAGACGCTGTGCCCAGCTCACGGAGTCTTCCATGCACGGCAACGCGGTCTGCGATTCGACGCGATAGGTGCAACGCCGCATGACCTTGGTGGCGAACTCGCCCTGGCGCATCAATTCGCTGACAATACAGTCACGCGTCAACCAGTCGGAAGACGTGAGATTACGAACGAGGATTTCTCGCATCGTTACAGGGGCTGCGGCCCATGGGAGGTGTCTTGAAACGTCAAATCGCAGAGGAACTGATGATCAAGTCGATGAAGCTCAAACGCCAGCATGACCACCCGCAACTTCAATCGCTCCTCATGCGTCTGTTTCCACGCAGAGTAGAGGTCGAGGAATGCATCTAGTGTTCGCTCGTAGGTCAGCTTGCGCTCATAACCATCCAATTCCTTCAAAAACCGCCTAAATCGCGCCTCGAACACTTCTGGGGCAGTGGGAATCAGTTTTGTATGTGACGATGGTCGCTGATACATCTTTCGCTCCACTACTCTCTCCTCGTTAAAACACCGAGCCACCTTGGTAGCTCGGCGATCCTTCTTCGGGCTGAGGGACCCGCAGCTTTTACGACCCCACTCACGTGAGGTGCACCATCTAATAACTAAGTTAATTTATTAATGATTTACTATCAGTTTAACTAAACCCTATTTATATGTGTTTCGTCAAGGGTCCCGAGCTTTTTTCTAAAGCTCCCTGCCCTATCTAGAGAACACGTTGATGCGGTGAGGGATTTATGGGTGGGATTGAAAAGCGAAGGGGCAGATCGATTGGAACGCACACCAACGACACGCGTGTTCTTGGGGTGTTGCGTGAAACAATCTCGCGCGCATTCCTTCTGCTGCCTTTTGTAGCGATGTCTTGGTACGCTCCAAATCAGCTTCGGTGACGATAGCCTGACCGACGACATCAGTCTCGAGAAACCTGAGTTCGACTCGTGTTGGCAACTGACCGTGAAGTGTGCGCCAAGCCAGCGCGTAGATGAGCATTTGGAGTGAGTTGTGAGCCCGGCGATCCGCCTCTGCGGACTCGCGGACATCGGATGATTTGTAGTCGATAATGACCACCTCATCGTCATGCCGATCCACACGATCCCACCGCCCTACAACCAACAGGTCCCCGAGAGCAAACTTGAACTTCTCTTCAATGAGGCTTGGTCGCTCGGGATGGCGTTGTTGTTGCGCATAGAACCGTTTCAGCGTCTCCCGGCCTTGGGCCAACCGAAGCTCTTCATGTTCGCGCGTCAAAAATCCTTCCGAGCCCCAGGAGCGCTCGAACGTCTCGAGTAGTTGCGACTCAGTCAACTCGACCCCACGCAGCCGGTGCTTGAAAAACTCTTCGACCGCCTTGTGCAAGGCAGCTCCGTAGACAACGAGATGGTGTCGCATGACGGGGATCTTCAACACGTGGCTGTAACGGTACTTCAACGGACACGTCAGATAATCATCGACCCCGTGGGGGTCCAGACGCAGGGTCTCTCGTCGTCCTGCCACTGAAACTAAGGCAAGGGGCTCTCGGACCTCTGAGCGTTCGAGCAACTCTCGAGCACTGGCTGTTTTGGCAGGTGGGGTCGGGCTCGCTAACGCCAGCGCCTCGATGGCAAACTGGCTGACTTTCCGAATAGACTTTCCCCCGTAGTCATACGCTGAAGTCAAATGCAGCTCTTGCTTGGCGCGCGTCATGCCGACATAGAACAAGCGTCGTTCTTCCTGGAGGTGGTAATCCCCCGTTGGAAGGATATCCTTAATGAGCGCTTCGGGTAGCTCAAGCGCCTCACGGCGCCTGGGGGTGGGGAACCGGCCCTGGACCAACCCCACCAGAAAGACCACCGGAAACTCTAATCCTTTCGCCTTATGGATCGTGAGGACATTCACACGATCCGACCACGCATCGTCGTCTTCGAACGGCTCGTTCCCCATTGCCTGGAACAGCTCCAGATGCTGCATGAGCGACGGAAGTTGCGGACCCACCAATTCTTCCACCCGACGCAGTTCATTGAAAAATCGGGCGACGGTCTGCAACTGCATTGAATCTTCCAGACACTCATCTCGGCTCAGCTGCAAGAGCCATCCTCGATCTTTCAGCCATCGGTACAAGAGTTGACCTCCGGAGAGCGTTCGCGACAGCTCGAGCAGCCGCGTCACGTCGGTCAGCAGTTGGCGTAACCGCTCTTGGCCGACGGTCGTCAAGGAGGCGCTCAACGTTGGGTCTTCGCAGATCCTCGCCGCCACGAGCCGAAAACTGTGGTGCCGTTTGTTCGCCTGTGACAGCACCACGGCGAGATCAGACATGGGACACGCATACAGCGGCGAACTGGCGACATGGTACCAGCTCAAACTATCCTCCGGATCGGCGAGCGTCTTCAGGCATGATACGAGCATCTTTGTCTCTTCACGGGCAAACAGTCCGCTCGCCCCGCTGAAACGCCAGGGCACACCGGCGACGTTGAGGGCGCGAAGGAAGAGATCGGCCTCGCGGTTTGAGCGGACCAGAATCGCCACATCATTGGGACGCCTCACCCCGGACTCCACGGCTTGACGAATCGTCTTGGCCACCCAATCCGCTTCGCTCGAGGCCGTATCAAACACGCGCAGGTGGGGCTCTTCATTGCGCAGGTGAGCCCTCGCCACAAGCTTCTTGTTGATCCCCTGACGAACTTCGAGACGATCCGGGTCATTGAACCGGATGAGCCGATACGCACAATCGAGGATCGCCTGAGTTGAGCGGAAGTTTTCGGTCAGCACCACCGTCCGCACCGCCGTGTAGTATTCAAGAAATTTCACCACGTTACTGATCGCGGCCCCGCGCCATTTGTAGATGCCCTGATCGTCATCCGCGACGACCGTCACATTCGCGTCAGACGTAGCGAGGAGCTGCAGAAGACGAAACTGCGCATAGTTGGTATCCTGGAACTCATCGACCAGGATGTACTGGTACCGCTGCGTCAGTTCACCCAACACCTCAGGATGGCGTTCCAACAGCTGCACGGCGAGCGAGACTTGGTCGCCAAAATCAACGGCATCGGCATCTCGCAACAGCTGCTGGTAGGCGATAAGACCCTGCGCAATCTCAGATGTTCGGCGTGCCTGCGCAACCCCTGCCTCATCCTGTGGAGTCTCGGCCGCTTGGCGTTGGAGCGCTTGTGCATACGCGAGAAATTCCGCGGCGCTTACCGCTTCATCATTCGATCGGGCAAACACGGCTAAGAGGGCTTGCAGAAAGCGCGTGGGATCATGCAGCGGCCGAAACTCCTGCAGTGGAAGATCAAAGACGTGCTGACGCAAAAATACCAGCTGCTCAGCTTTCGAGAACACGCGAAACTGCGGGGTGAGTCCGATCTTGAGTGCCTGTTCGCGCAGGAGCTGATCGCCAAACGCGTGAAACGTCCGGATCGAAACGTCCAGGTAGCCATAGGGCACGAGTAGGTCCACGCGCTCTTCCATTTCAGCGGCGGCTTTGTCTGTGAACGTCAAGGCGAGGATGTGCTCTGGCCGGGCTCGCTTGGTCGTCAGTAACCAGGCGATGCGACGAGTAATCACGGTGGTTTTGCCGGTGCCCGCACCGGCGATGATGAGGAGCGGACCGCGCTCATGAAGGACGGCGTCCCGCTGAGCCGTCGTCAAATCATCAAGGAGGGGATCCTTGATGTCGGCAGTAGTGGAGGTGAGCGCGGTGGATAGCATGAAGATTGAACGTCACCAGACGTCTCTAGGGAGAGTCACAGACTCACGCAAACCCTAGCACCCGCCACAGTGGAGACGGTGCGTCTAGGGGCTCACCACATCAAAATCAAAGGTAAAGTCCAGGGACGTTTTCGGCACATCGTTCGCATCAAAATCAGTTTTAATACCAGTGGTGAGGAGGTGAACCTTCTTCGTATCAGTCCGCGGATTCCAGAAGGAAATGAGTCCATCGTAGACAGTCCCGGGGAACAAGGGCCCGGTTTTTAGCGCGGATTGGACCAGCAGAGCAAAATCCCCTTGCGGTTTGGCCGCGAAGATTTTGCCCACGGGAAGGCTGAGCCCGAAGTACCCAGGACGGGCCTCTTCTAACACGCCACGGGTCATGGTCGCGAGGGGCTGACGGGATTCCGCAAAGGCGGTAATGTAGTCCTGCCCCAGCACGTGGTACTGATTATTGTGATCGTCCGTGATCACGAAGACCACCGGGTTAATGAAAATTTTCTTGGTGGAATGGTTGGCCACCTTCATATAGAACACGAGGTGCTCAGGGAAGTACGGATTGTGACCGGCGAACGTCCCAAAGGTCGCCTGGTTGCTGAAAAAATTCTGAAGATAGGCTTTCGAGGCGAAGTTGACATTGACCTCAATGCCCTGCTCGGCTTTGGTCTGTGTGATGGGGTCGAGATGCCAGGGGACCGCTCGTCCGACGAGCGCTTCCTCGGTGAGGGAGCCGCGCACTCGTCGCTCTAAGAGGAGCGAGCTCGTATGTTGAAACCGCGCGCACCCGGTCACCAGCACGATCACTGACACCGCCGCACACATCGTTCGCATGGCGCTTCCCTCCTATGCTCCGTGGCTCACTGCGCTCGATCCACAATCACCCATCTTCAACCTTGCCCCTCAGACGCGCTCAAACGGATCAAAGAGCTTCTTGTATTCCTCCAAACAATAGCGGTCCGTCATCCCCGCGATATAATCGCACACCACGCGATAGGGATCTTCCTTCTGGCTGATGCGCACGCGCGTGGAATGCGGCAGTTGTTCTGGTTTCTCCAAATAGAGATGAAACAGCTCCGCAATGAACCGCTTGGCTTTGTCGGACATGCGCACGACGCGGTGGTGGTGGTAGAACTGCTTCCACAAGCATTGTTTCAGCGGAATACGCCGCTTGGCCATCTCGTCACTAAACCCCACGAGCCGCTTCGCGCACGCACGAACCGCCTGCACGGAATCGATGTGGTGTTGCTGCACCCGCACGCTGGTGGCGGTGATCAGATCGGTCACTTGGCTGTTGATCAACGCACGGATGATCTGATGTTCTCGAACCTCCGGCGCCATCGTGGTGCTCTGTGCTTCCACCATCTCTTGCGCGCGCCGCCAGAGCTCGATCCCCGCAAGGTCTTCCTCCTTCAAGATACCGGACGCGAGTCCATCGTCGAGGTCGTGGTTATCGTAGGCAATCTCATCGGCGATGTCCGCGATCTGGCTCTCAAGCAACGGTGCGACCGTCGGGTCGAGCGCGACCTGCATCCCGGGATGGTCATAGGGCGCGCGGTGCTTGTTGATACTCTCGCGCACCTCCCACGTGAGGTTCAGCCCTGGGAAGTTCGGATAGCGGGTCTCGAGCAGATCGACGATTCGCAGCCCTTGAATGTTGTGCTCAAATCCCCCATGCCCCTCCATCAACTCTCGCAGGACATCCTCTCCGGCGTGTCCGAACGGCGGGTGGCCGATATCATGGGCCAACGAGACCACTTCAACCAGATCTTCATTCAGCCGCAGCGCCCGCGCGACGGACACGGCGATCTGCGCCACCTCAATCGTGTGCGTCAAACGGGTTCGGTAGTGGTCCCCTTCATGATTGACAAACACCTGCGTTTTGTACTCTAAGCGGCGGAATGCGGTCGTATGGATAATGCGATCTCGGTCCCGACGATACACGCTCCGGTAGGCATCCTCCGGCTCTGGATGTTGACGCCCTTTGGTGTCCCGGCTCTTCATAGCATAAGGCGCCAGCCAGCGCTCTTCTCTAGCCTCCAGCTCTTCTCTCGTCATAATCGGACTCATCGACTCAGTTTGCAGCGTCATGGTCGGCCGCCCCTGGGGCTCGTCGTCAACAGCGTATAGAGCGTATCGAGTGACTGTGAGATGACCTTCGTCTGCGCAACGACCGGCATAAAATTCGTGTCCCCGTTCCATCGAGGCACCAGATGTAGATGCAGATGCCCCGGAAATCCCGCGCCGCCGACCTTCCCAAGATTCAGTCCCATATTAAACCCCTGCGGGCGCAGCGTCACACGCAGTCGACGCGTCAACCACTGGCTCAGGCGCAACATCCCCGCCCACTCGGCAGCGGTGAGCCGCTCCAACGTCCCGACATGCCGGTACGGAGCGACCATCAGATGCCCAGTGTTGTAGGGATAGAGGTTGAGCAGCGCAAACACCCCGTCATCCCGCGCAATGACGTAATGCTGACGATCAACCCTCGCACGCTTGGCGAGACAAAAGATGCACCGACGCCGGCCACGCTGAGACAAAAACGTGTTGCGCCACGGAGCCCACAGCCGATCCATCTCCAATGATGTCCCTTGAGGAGTACTGCGGGATCGTCCGCCATGCCGTGAACGTCTCATCCCGCGTGTCCGTAGAGTTCCATGAGCACGTTCACCGCATCAGGCTCCCAGACCCACATGTTGACCGTTTTAGCAAACAGACGAGCGTTGTCGTCCATGCCAGCCTTGGCGATGACGACTTTGCGGCCCGGCCTTGGTGACTGCCCGCGACAGAACGCGTCAAACAGTGCGATCGCATTTTCATCGATGCGCTCCTCCTGAACCGAGGCGCACCACCGCTTGCCCTCCCCATCGGCCACGAGGTAAACCCCTCCGCTGCTTGGCATCTGGGGTCGATGCGGCTGAATAGTGTGAAAGTGCGGGAGCCGTCCCGTCTTGGAATCTAACGACACGGTATCATCGCGGAATTTGCTGAACAGCTCCGCAATCTGATCCGAAAACGAGAGCTCATGGGCCTGAAGCCACTGGGTCCACACGGATCGGATGTAGCGGTCAAACCGGTCCCTGCGCTCCGCACCATCCAGCCGCGCGTCAGCGCGCTGGGCATGCACCACGGTCGAGAGCCAGCAGCGCAGGATCGGATCGGCCACGATCCAACACATCCCATTGCGTTGCGCCAAATCGTGTTCGACCAACAGCTGCAACGCGGCCGTGAGTCCGCCGCGTCCGATCCGCTTCCCAATCTCCGTCGTGGTCCTGGCTCCATCCGCGATCTGGATCAACGCCTCCATCGCTCGACTTCCTACTCGAGCATGCGCCAGCCCGTCCGTCCGAGAGACGCACCACTGATGAAGTGCTCCTTCCTGGCTGCCTAAGAGATCCCATAACGTTTGAACAAACAGTGGCTCCGACAGCTGCGGGGCTCGCGCGATCGTCGCAAGCTCCTTCAAGCGTTTGAGCACTAGTGTCAGGTACCAGGGCGAGGCCCCCAACCAGCGGATCAAAAATGGACTCACGGTGTTAGTCCCACGCAGCCCCTTCAACTCTTGGCGGATCCAAGCCGCCGTACTGTCTCGATTGAGTGTGTCCAAAGAGAGGAGCTCAAATTGACCGAACAGCAGTTGGAGTCGTTCACGAAGGATAGTGCGCGCGCGAAATGGAGCGGAACTGGTCAGGATAAACAAGGTCGAGCTCCAGGTCATCACGCGCTTGCCCAGCTCATGGAAGGCATGGACGAAGCCGAGGTCCTCGAGGAACAGAAACTCATCCAACATCAGCACGCACGGCTGTTGCCGCTCTTCGCTCAGGATGGGGAGCGTATCTAAGGCACGGTTGTAGGCGTCGCTGTAGAGACGCCTCGTCAGCAGCGGTTCGATGGCGCGGATGGCTGCCGCCGTCTTGGGAAGCTGTGCCTCGGCGCGAGTAAGGAGTGCTTGATACGTGTGGCTGGGCGCATCCGCGCGGCTCGTCTCCTTCGATCCCTCGGCAGGAACCAGGCCCGCCTCAAGGACGGCGCAAAGAAAACGGGTCAAAAAGCTCCGACACGGTTCTCGATACAAGGGACAGTAAATGAGGAGGAGCGCTGAGGAGTGTTGCCCCAGCAATTGCCGTAATTGGAAGGTCTTGCCGCTGCCGGGCGGCCCGATCAGGGCCAAGTTATGACGAAATCCGTCTCTCAGCGCCTGGACGCGCTGCTGCAGATGGTGCGCTAGCTCGGGGCGCAATTGTATGACACTCATTCGGGAGGAAGTAAGGCGACGGCGCTTTTCGAAATGGCCCCGTAGCGGATTTCAAAATGGAGCGCACGAACTCCAAGGCTACCAAGCGGGGTCCCCTGCCTGACCGTCGCGCCAGGGCTCACTAAAATCTGGTCCAGCCCAGCATAGAGCGTCAGATAGCCGTCTAAATGGTCCATGACGATCGTCTTACCCCAGCCAGCAAGTTGATGCGTGGCGACGGCGATCCGACCGCCCCGTGACGCCCGCACGAGACTCCCCGTCTGCGTCCTGATCTCAACACTCCCGGCGGTGTGTGATGGGTAGGTCGCACCGCGCACCGGCCACACGAATTGAGTCGTCTCTCGCGGAAGAGGGATGAAGAGCCGTTGACCCGCCCTGAGCTGGCTGGTGCTGGGCAATCGATTGACGGAGGCGAGTGCCGCGGCATCGATCCCATAGGAGCGGGCGATGCGCCACAGTGTCTCTCCTGCCGTGACAGCGTAATAGGATCCTTGCAGCGTGGGGATCGCCCGGGCGGAAGAGGGGGCTTGGGACACGACGCTGGTGGCGCAGCCACAGAGTACCAGCACGAGCGAGAGTCCTGTGAGCGAAACCTGACTCCTCATGAAGATCCGCGCGTTCCTCTTGGTCTCAGGTCACACGATACACCCAACACGCAGGATGCGAACACATGCTTCGCTTCCCACAAGAAACGCCCTCACCCTGAGGTACGTGTAGCGTCGAAGCGGGTAGCGGGAATCGAACCCGCGTAACTAGCTTGGGAAGCTAGCGCACTACCACTGTGCTATACCCGCGTGAGGTCACTCGCTCCAGACACCCGGAGACAAGAAGCGTCCCGTCGTCTTTGCGTTGAAGGTCCCTATTATAGCGTGGCATCAGCGCTTGCGCGACCAGATTGTGTCAGTCGCGTTTTCAATCGTCTGGCTGCAGCTTCCGGATCCCTGACGCCGCAGACCGCTCGCACGACCGCCACACATCGAGCGCCCGCACGGAGCACCTCGTCCAGCACCGATTCTTCGATGCCCCCGATGCAGACGATTGGCACACGCACCGCAGTCCTCACCACCCCAATCAGTGCGGTCCCTACGCTCCCGTAGCCTGGTTTCGTCGGGGTGGGAAAATTGGGGCCAAGACCAATGTAGTCTGCGCCCTCGTTCTGCGCCGCAAGCGCTTGGTCCAGGCTGTGGGTTGAGCGGCCGATCAACTGATCCGGACCCACAATATCCCGCG
>OBEQ011216423.1_pt1 | contig 12938 bp, 10 predicted proteins | sample 1670901 | NCBI WGS metagenome assembly OBEQ01 (sample SAMEA104232315, study PRJEB22302) | groundwater metagenome | biome: forest; feature: aquifer; material: groundwater | place: USA | collected 2011-08-07 | depth 5.4 m
AAATGGAAAATCTTCTTGCCAAAACCGAAGCGGATCTGGGCAAAGCAATTAACTACACCATTATGGAAACCGAAGAGTTCCGTTACCGGAGAGATATGTATGACCGGTTTTTACGGGATATCTTTGAATATCCCCATGAAAAATTGATCAATAAACTTGATATATAAAAACTCCGTACTATGCGGAGTTTTATATCTTAATCCCCCGCTTATTGATTTCAAAGTTTAGTCCCCTACAATCAAAATGTGTTATGGGCGGTTAGTTTAGTGGTAAAACGCTGCATTCACATTGCAGAGACCATAGGTTCGATCCCTATACCGCCCATTTGTGTTTAATTTAATAGATTTTGAAATAAAAAGTCGTCTCGTTTGAGAACGGCCTAAAATAAATTTACGCAGAATTACTACGCAACATTACAAATGCTTCTTCGTCTTTTTGCAATCTGCGTTCCCACGCTCTACCATCTAAACCCTCTTCATAGTGGAAAACCACTCTTCGTATTTCGTCTAAAAGTTGTCCTCCCCCTTTTTGATGATTTAGAGCGTCATCCAGACAAACTCGGTGAGCAAAATGATGTTCATCCTTACCGCGGGTATGAGTAGACATACCAGTAAAGATAGCAACGATGTCAGTGTTGGGACCTGATTTCTCACAAATTTTGCAAAGATCCTTACCCATAAAAAAATAAGAAACACCGATGGATGACCATCGGTGTTTTTATAACCTTAATACCATGTGAATCCCGGAGGTCGCCATCCCGTATCATAACAGTCGCTACAGGTGGGAAATATCGTTTTCTTTCCTTCTTTCTCCCCTATCAAACCTCGTATCTCATATTCTTTTTCGGGAATATAATGTCCGGTTTCTGTACAAATACTTTTTTCGCAGTTCGCGCACTTGGTACGCAATGTAGGATTTAACTCCGCTCGTATTGTACATCCTTTGGGCATATATTTATTACTCCTTTTCTTATAGACTACGATTTTATGAACCGAAATAACCATAACACATCATATTATAAAAGCAAGGAGAGCTTTTTGTCTTTGTTATTATTTTTTAAATTGATTACTATTAGTAAGAAACTCATACAAAAAAATATTATTGTGATGACCTATTGGTTTCTACCGAAAACGGAAGGGTTATAGGACAAAAATTAGGGGCTAAATTTGTCCTTAAAAAACATAAAGGACATTTTTCTCGCAATGATAATATTTTTAAGCTTCCTATCGTCTTAAAGGAACTGATTCTTTTAAATCAAAAAAATAAGGAAAATGTTTCACGTGAAACATAGAGAAGCAATCTTTCAATTTTAAAAATGAACCTCCGACCAGCAAGCTGGTCAGAATTAGCAAATTAAAGTTAAGATGTTTCACGTGAAACCCCTATGGCAACAGTAAAGAAAGAAATCGGAGACTTTGGCGAGAATATCGCTGTTGAGTACTTATTGAAGAAAGGATACCATATTGTTGCTAAAAATTATCGATTTAAAAACTTCGGTGAGATAGATTTGGTAACAAAGAAAGACGGAGTGTTAGTATTTTTTGAAGTAAAAACAAGAAATAAGTTTTATGCCTTAAATTATCCTACTTGGACGAGTATTAATATAAGGAAACAGAGAAGTTTACGAAGGATTTGTGGCATCTTTATTCAAAATAATAAGGAATATACTGGTAAGGATTGGCGTGTTGATGGCTTATTTATCAATTTAGACGGAAGAAACGTCGTTGATATAGAGCATCTTGAGAATATTCTGTGGGGAAGTTACTATTAGTTATGTGCGTTTCGCATTTTTCTAGAAATTAAATCGGGCTGTAGTATACCGGTAGTACGCCTGCTTTGGGAGCAGGTAGACTGGGTTCGATTCCCAGCAGCCCGACCTTTCGGTAAGCTCAATGACTCATTTTAGAATCACCACACGTGACAAACGCTCGCGTGCTCGACTTGGCCTGATCGAGACGCCACACGGCCTCATTCATACGCCAAATTTTGTGCCAGTCGCAACTAAAGCCGCTCTCCGCGGCCTCAGTCTTGCGGCGGCTCAGAGTTACGGTGCTGAAATCTTCATGATGAATACCTTCCACCTCTTCTGTAATGATCAGTACCGAATCATTGGCAAATTGGGTGGCCTTCACCGCTTTGCCGGTACCTCGGTTCCGATCATGACCGATAGCGGCGGCTTCCAGATCCTCAGCCTCGGCTTCGGGCGGGAGTTCAAGGCTGGCAAAACCGTCAGTTCAGCGCAACTCCAACGGCTCGAGGCGCTCGACGAGGAACGAAAAACGATCGGGCATACTAAGGCCGGCAAAAATCTTGTAAAGATCAGTGAAGATGGAGTCAGCTTCACCTCACCCTACGACGGCCAGCGGCTCTACCTGACGCCCGAACGTTCGATGGAAATCCAAAAAATTCTCGGCGCTGACATCTGTTTTGCCTTTGATCAGTGTACCTCGCCGCTTCACTCACGGGCCTATCTGAAAGAAGCGATGGACCGAACGCACCGCTGGGCCGAACGCTCGCTCGCTGCATTTATAAAACCAAAAACACGCGGATCAAAATTCCCGACCAGCGGGCAAATGCTCTTTGGCATCATCCAGGGTGGCGAGCATCGCGAGCTCCGTCTCGCCTCGGCTCGCTTTATTGCCGCCCTGCCCTTTGCTGGTTTTGGAATTGGCGGTTCGTTCGGTAATGCCTTCGGCGACAGCAAACGCAATATGCACCGCGTCCTCGACTGGGTTATTCCCGAACTACCCGAGGACAAGCCGCGCCATCTACTCGGCATCGGCGAGATCGATGATCTGTTCGAGGGTGTTGCTCGTGGAGTTGATCTATTTGATTGTGTCATCCCGACCCGCTTCGCCCGTTATGGCACCGCTCTGACCAGCCAAGGTAAATTAAATCTTCGCTCGCCCCAGTATCGCCGTGACCCAAAACCGCTCGATCCGAGTTGTCACTGCACGACCTGCCAGCAACACAGCCGCGCCTATATCTGCCACCTCATGCGCGAAAAAGAACTGGCCGGCGTTATGCTCATGACCGAACACAATCTTGCCTGGGTGCTCGATTTAATGAGCCGTATCCGCAGCTCAATTCAAGGCAACACCTTCGCCAAGCTCAAGGCACGCACCCTTAGGCACTACCGCCTCAATTGAATATAATTACCTTTAGCAGTCTTACTTGAGAGTAGGTGATACAGTGGCAAAAGATCCGTTGCGAAGAGCAAACCAACCCTTTTCTATCTGGTGCCAACATGAAGAGTGTCGCGACAAACGTATTAGTGCCGTCGGATACAAGATGAAGCAAGGGGGTCGCTTCATCTACGTTTGCCAAAACTGCTGTACTTGTTATAACCAGGAGCAAAGGGAAATTTCGTTGGCTACGGCAGTTGAGCTCATTCAGGATCCACCCGATTGGATGCTTACGCTCGCTGCCGCAAGAATTGCAATGTAGCGACGCTTTGTCGCACTACGAAGGAGGACATCCCACGTGCGGTGTCCTTTTTTTCTTCTTCATGCGGATGCGCGCTCTTCAATATCTGAGCGAGGACAGACTTGACCGCCGGTCTTCGCGGAGCCCGAGCGGGCACGGTGCTGAGCGTTAGCGAAGCGAGCGAGGGCGAGCGAGAGGTCCGAGCGGCGCGCTGGGACGCGAGAGCCGTGCCGGCGGGCAAGCTGGCCGAGCGAGCTACTTCACATAAAACTCATCCTTCAATTGTTCGTCCATCTCCGCCTCGATTGCATCTTTCTTTTCCTCGGCACCGAGGGCTAATTTTTGTAACTCCTCGTCAGCGAGCTGACCGAGCTCAGCCGCGCGCTGTTTTAGGTACTCGGGCTTATTTCGTTTCGGATCATCAAGCACCTCCTCGAGTAATGCCTTTAATACCCAGCCAACACGCGGGCTAGGCGGAATATTCAGAATTTTCATAACCTCATCGCCACGGAGCTGGACCATCGTCGGTTTAATCGGCTCAACGCTGACTTTCTTGATCAGATATTTTAGATAGCGAAGCCGGTACGGCACCGCTTTTGGTACGCCTGAACCAATCCGATCGGCTTCACGGAGCTTGAACAAATCTTCGAGGTACTCCTCGCCGACCCGACGAGCGAACCGCCGAACTGCCGCCGGCGTCACCGCCTCTAACTCGAAGTAGAACATGTGGTAGCGGACGAGGTGAGTCACCGTTCGAATTGTCTCGTTCGAGAAGCGGAGTCGGGTCAGCATATGTCGAGCGAGCTTGGCGCCAATGATTTCATGGTTATAGAAGGTGCAGTCCGGTCCGTCACCCTGCTTTGTCAAGGGTTTACCGATATCATGGAGAAGCGCCGCTAAACGAAGTTCGAGTGGAAATTTTTTGGCGGCGGCATACTCGAGCGCTCGGAGCGAGTGCTCATAGACGTCGTAGCGATGGTGTTTGTTCTGCCCGACCCCATAACCCTGCAATAATTCGGGCATCATCTCGATCAAAAGATTAGCAGTGCGGAGAAGTTCGAGGCCACGAACCGCCTCGGCTTGCATCAGGATGCGTGTTAGCTCGTCGCGAATTCGTTCGCGCGAAACGTGTTGGACCAGATCAGCCTGCGCCTGAATCGCCGCAGAGGTGTCGGGCTCAATCGTGCAACCGAGCTCAACCGCCAGTCGAATCGCCCGAATCATCCGCAAGGCATCCTCACGAAAACGATCCTCGGGACGACCAACCGTCCGAATCAGCTTTGCCTTGAGGTCGGCCTGACCATCAAACTGATCAACCAACTCACCCTCCCAGCCAAGCGCCATCGCATTAATCGTGAAGTCTCGTCGCTTGACGTCCTCCTCGATCGTGTCGGAAAACAACACCTCATCCGGTCGGCGACGATCCGAGTACTTACTGTCAATCCGAAAGGTCGTCACCTCAATCACGCGAAGGGTTTGATCGTCGGAGCCAGTTTTGACCCCAACCGTACCAAAGGCATTTTCATAGAAGGCGGCGTCTTGAAAGAGGCCAAGAATTTCTTCTGGTTTGGCGTTGGTGGCAATATCCCAGTCCTTCGGTGTTTTGCCGAGCAGTAGATCACGCACGCAGCCACCGATCAGATAGGCACGGTGACCAGCATCAACTAGCCGCTGCCAAACAGCGATGACTTCCGGCGGAACCTTGGTTTTTAGTTGATGTTGCAGGTGTGGGGGGTCTTTACGGATCCGGTCGAACTTATTTCAACAAAAACTATTGAACAAAAAAGAAACTAAAACAAAACGGCTTCGTTTTTTAAATTCATGATGCTACAGAAGCCTTCTCCTCGTAATGTACTATCTTTTTTGAGGCTATTCCTAAAATAGGAAGATAGAAAGTTTTATTACCGTAGGCTTTCGCGGCGAAGATGAATGGCCATACGAAAAAAACTACGCCTAAGTAAGCAAAAATTAAAATCCCTCCGATTCCACCCAAATCAAGCCCAACCGTTTTCGAAAGAACCCATAAAAACGGCCAAATAGATAAGATGCTTAAAATCCAATACAGTAAAGATTGGAGAGCGTGAAATTTAATAAACCGATCCTTACTAAAAAGAGCTCCTAATGAACAAAAAAACTGCAACCCACCAGAGGGCAGATATCCAAATGAGGCAGCTATGTTTCCTGGCTCATATTTCATTGCGATTCTCATTATAATGCGTCTTAAATATTAGAGCGGGATGCGGGAGTCGAACCCGCCTTTCCACCTTGGGAAGGTGACGTTAAACCGCTTAACTAATCCCGCTTAGTTAATAACTATCCTATTGTAGCGAAGACTATGAAATCTTCTGGAGTTTCCGCTCGACTGAGATAACGCGCTTTTCAAGTACTTTAAACTCATCGCGGCTCACTTTTTCTTTCAAATCACTTCGAATTATGCCTGCTTCCATTTTAATCACCCCGAGGTCTTCGGTGTTCTGCGTTGACAGGTCTTTTAGTTCTTGAAGCTGTTCCTTAACATCGCTCAATATTTCTGCCACCATTTTCACCTGTAAGGCGAATTCTTCAGCGGTAGCGCCAAGGTACCGCTGATATTCCTCCCGTTGCTTCCGCAGAATCTGCGTAATTTTCTTCTCGTTGAGTTCCATTAGATTACATTATAGCCAATTAATATTCCGTTCTTATCCGCGGCTCAAATCCGTGTAGTTGGTGTCCCCAGAAGGAATTGAACCTTCGTCTCAGCCTTCGCAGGGCTGCACTCTTCCGTTGAGCTATGGGGACGGTAATTAGCTTTTTAGCTAATTAGCTTCTTTAGCTTCTTTAGCTAAAAATTCATTATACCTAAGCAGCTAACTAGCTAACGAAGCTGCTGAAGCTATTACAAATATCCCAACTCCTCCAGCTCCTTCCGACAGTCCCACTCCCACACCCCCTTGCAGTGGAGGAAGCCCTTGAAATCGATCTCGTTGTTACTGAACTCCTTGAGCTCCCAATCAGCCATTAGCGGCCCCCAGCTATGAACACAGCCATTTTTATTTTTCCCATTAATGATCTTGTCACCCATCTCGCGAACCCGCTGCAAAGCGCCGCACTGATCGCAACGCCGCACTTGATTTAAACGCAGGACATAGCGCTTCTCCACCGCCTTCGGCAGAATTGTTCGCTTCCCCTTGTCATCGGTTAGCCATGGTTCATCGTTCAGGGCGTAGAGGTAGGCCGAGGTCTGGAGAGCGTAGTCGGGCCAAATACCGGAGGAGGTCTTGATATCAACGAGCGAAAAAACGCCATCGACTTCGGCTAGCAGATCAAAAGTGCCACTATAGCGATGAGTCGGATGCTTGACTCGACGCTCGATCCACTCCCGCCGGGCGTGAAAGCTGTGCTGGCCAAGAAATTCCCGGAAGGCCTCGCGAAAACCGAGCTGGTGCTCGGCCACAGTCGGCTCCTCGCCGCGAATAATTGCTTCAATCATCGCGTGGATGACCTTGCCCTCGCTCGCGGCCAGATCCTTTTTACGATTAGCGTCGGCATAGCTCTCAGCCGCCGCATAAAAATAAGTCAAAGCCGGCTTATGTTTGATTCCACAGATTGAGGTAACACGCGGATACCAGACGTCGTCAATCGTATACCCATTCTGATCTTTAAAAGTTTCGAGATTCATTAGTAACGTTGATTATACGCGGATTAGTGGACGAAAATTCGCGAGTCAACTCTGTGTTTCGTTCGCGAACAATAGAACGCGATTATACTCAGCCTTATGAAAATTTAGTCCCGGTCGAATGGCCGTGGCTCGCTCACTTAGTCCGCGCATGGCTCCATTTAGAGCGCAGAGTGGATCGCCGTGCGAAATGAGAAGAATCTGACGCCCTCGTTCAGTCCGCTCGAGGTGAAAGATGACACTCAGCATCCGTTCCTTCACCTGCCGCAGTGACTCGCCGCCAGGGCAACGCCGACCATACTTCTGCGCCTGACTACCCATGGCACTAATATAGCGACTAATCGGTCGGCCGTTGGCAGTACCAAAATCAATTTCACGCAGCCGGTGATCAAAACGCAACGTAATCGTTCCCTTACGACGCTGTTGACGAACCCCCTTAGCAATGATTCGTGCAGTTTCGGCGGCTCGACGAAGCGGCGAGGTCACAATCAGGTCAATGCCACAACGATCCAAGTTTGGCACGAGGTGCTGTACTCGCTGGGCACCGTTCGGCGTCAGGGGATTCAAAAACGGTTCGGGATAGGATGAGGCGATTTCCTTAATATTCGAACAAGCCTCGCCGTGACGCATCAAGTAGTACGTATTGGCGCTCTCGAATGGACGGATGACCTCGAGATCAAAGGCGGCGGTCAGGCGAACAAGCGCCGACGCGCCCCCGAGCTGTGGTCCGGCGTCAAGGTAGCGCACCGCCTCACCAAAGACCTGCTGCGCCTCGCGAATTGTTTTCGCCGGCGGCTTGCCCTCAAGATTAGCCGAGGGAGCAATCAACGGACCCGTCTTCGCTAAAAGACCGAGCAACCAAGGATCATTAGGGATTCTAAATGCCAGGGAACGCTTTCCGCGATGGAGGTAACGGCGACGCGCTGATGGACACGGCAGTGCAACTGAGATCCGATTTGGCCAGAGTGACTGAAGGAAATGACGTTGAGCCGCCGAGACAGCAACGCCGAAACGACGAAGCTCAGTCGTATTTCTAATTAAGATAATAACCGGCTTGCGCGGATCGCGCTGGCGCAGCCGGTAGACACGCTCAACCGCAACCGAATTCAAGGCCGACGCACAGAGACCGTAGAGGGTATCGGTCGGTATAACCACCGGCTCACCGCGGTCGAGCACTCGAGCAACGCGACCGCGATCAGACGGCGTAAAAACTTCCAGTTTCGGCATCAGGCGATAAGATCAAATTCAATCGTACACTCAACGCCACCGAGCGAGATTGGTGTTACCGCAGGCGGCAATTCAGCAACAATCACAAGCGATGATGCTAATGTCTTCGCCACAAGTTGCTGGCGGTTCGTCTCAAGGGCAGCGCGGAAATCTCCATCGGCACAGGCCAGCCGAAGGGCAATCCGATCACGAACGGTTAAACCGCGTTGTCGTCGCTGATCGTTTACATAACGAATAAACTCGCGCACTGTTTGCTCACGACGAAGTTCGTCGCCGACCTCAGTCACGAGCGCAACTTCAATTGCTCCTTCGGCCACACGAACCTCCGATCGTTTTATTTTTGGCGAGACGTCGGCAAACACTTCCTTGACGTTGAGCGTTTCGGCAACAATGAGGTGAAGTGATGAAGCGATCGGTTGATTGGTCCAGGCGTAGTACAAGGGTAATCGCAGTGGCAAGTTTTGTTCTTTCCGAATACGCCAGCCCAGCGAAACCACCTCGCGCGCTTTCGTCATTTCCTCAACAAGACGAACATCGGAACGACGACCAGCTGGTTGCGAGTCAAGGAAAACCGATGCCTTAAATGCAGACTGCGGCTGAGGTGATGCCAGCTTGAGATGTTTATAGCTGTGTTCAGCGACGAAAGGTAGGAGTGGAGCGATTAGGCGACAGACGGTGACGAGCGTTTCGCCCAATACGACTGGGGCCTCCTCTAGCTTCAATCGATCGCGCGAGAGCTTAATGTACCAATTATTGAGATCATCATCAACGAAACGGGTGATGGCCTGGAGCGCCCGACGGAGATCATAGGCCTCCATCGCCGCTCGAACCTCGGTGGCGAGACCATCGGTAACAGTCTGAAGCCAGTGATCAAGGACGTGATCAGCTTGTCCCGGTGGCGCGACCATTGCCATTGCTGTCTCGTAAAAATTAACGGCGTTCAAGAAAGGAAAAATGAGTTCGCGCTGGCTTTCAGTTAAGGATCGCTCATCGAAACGGCAGATTTCGCCGGGTATGGTCCGACTCAGGAGGAAATAACGTAATGTATCAGCACCGTAGCGGTCGAAGACCTCTCTTGGATCAGGATAGTTCTGAAGTTTCTTTGAAAGTTTTCGCCCTTGCGCATCAAGGATAAGACCGTTCACAATAACATGACGAAATGCTGGTTTGCCGAAGAGTGCGGTGCTGAGAACGTTCAGGGTGTAGAACCAGCCGCGCGTCTGATCGAGCCCCTCGGAGATGAAGTCGGCCGGGAACGATCGCTTAAACTTCGCCTGGTTGGCAAAGGGGTAATGGTACTGGGCATAAGACATTGAGCCAGATTCGTACCAACAATCAAATACCTCTTCGACTCGATGCATCTCCTGCTCGCATTGATCACAGCGAAACATAACCGCATCAATCTGCGGTCGATGGAGGTCAGCCGGTACGGTCGCACCGCGCTTCATCAGCTCCGCTCGTGAGCCAATGACGACCTGGTGACCGTTGGGACACTGCCAAACTGGAATTGGTGCACCCCAAAAACGATTTCGTGAGACAATCCAGTCGCGGGCGTGTTCGAGCCAACTGCCAAAGCGGCCGTCGCGCATGTGGTCTGGCACCCAGTCGATGGCTTTATTGTTTCGAATAAGTTTATCTTTGATCGCCGTTACCTTAACCAGAAATGAACCGATCGGATAGTAGATCAGATCTTGGTCACACCGCCAGCACTTCGGTTCCTGATGAGCAATCTCTTCGGCCCGGAGTAATTCCCCGCTCGTTTGGAGCGCCTCAATAATTTTTGGATTTGCTGCCTGACGATCAAGGCCGCGAAGGAACGCCGGCTGCTCGGAAAAGATGCCATCGCGATCAAGCGGTACCGCATAGTTAATGCCGTGCTGTTTCACTAAAACAAAATCATCAGCGCCGTAAGGCGCCAAATGGACAATGCCAGTACCTTCATCGGCTGCAACAAACGGCGCCGTATAGATTTGAAACGAACCCTGCCCCACCTTAGTCGGGTCAATAACCGTTACTGAAAGCGGTTCGTAGCGAAGACCGACTAAGCCTTGACCAGTTAGCCGCTCGCGAACAACCGCGTTGGGGTGCAGCTGCCTAAAACGCCCGAGAAAATGTTCAGCGAAAATGTAGTTCTGTCCATTTACTTCGACATGGACATATGTAAGGTCGGGATTGACGGCCAGACCAAAATTTGCCGGCAAGGTCCAAGGGGTTGTTGTCCAGGCGACAAAATCTACCGGTTCGTTATTCCGACTACCCTTGAACTGTATAAATACCGACGGAGCCTTAACCTCGTGATAGCCACCGAGGTCAACCTCAAAATTCGCCAGCGGCGTACCGCAACGGAGACAGTACGGCATGACTCGATCCTCCTGGAACGCCAACTTCTTCCGCCACAACTCAGCAAACGACCACCAGACGCTCTCGATATAGTCATCGTCCATGGTCGCGTAGGCGTGCTGGTAGTCACCCCAGCGACCGATCCGACGAAACATAGCGAGCCATTCATCAATGAGATCAAACACCGACGTCCGACAGGCTTCGTTAAATTTATCAATTCCTAGAGTAACAATATCGCGCTTTTTTTTGATGCCGAGCTTCTTCTCGACATAAATTTCAACTGGCAACCCGTGGCAATCCCAGCCAAAATTACGCTCAACCTGACAACCACGCATGCTCCAGTAGCGGGTGACTGCGTCCTTGACGAAACTATTGAGTAGGTGGCCAAAGTGCGGCGAACCCGAGGCAAAGGGCGGGCCATCGTAGAAGGAAAAGGCCTTGCCACGACGATTCTGCTCGAGCGTCTGTTCGTAGATCCGCTCCCGTTCCCAGAATTCGATAACGCCTCGCTCAATTTCAGGTAACGACGATGATCGTTCAACCATCACGTACGTATTCTACCACTGCAGCAGGGCGGAACGTTGATCGTTCCGCCCTGCTCACGCGACAATTCTTAAGAACTACTGACCGAGAAGCTCGTTGAGTTTAGCGCTCGTCTTCGGACCGACGAAACCAAAGGCACGTTCACCTTTATTCGCCAGACCAAATTTAAGCTGGAAGGCTTGAACGGCTTTCTGCGTTGATGGACCAAAGCGCCCCGTTACCTCAGCCTGAAGGAAACCCTGCGCCTTCAAGAAGGTTTGGAGCACAGTGACGTCAGCACCGCGAGCGCCAAGGTCAAGCGAATGAGTGATCTTCCCTTTCGCCGTTCCCTGCACGACTGGCTTAATAGTCGTTTCTGTCATCGGTATAGCCACTGGAATCATATCAGTTATTTTTTTACGAGTAGCGGCATCAAGCTGACCAGTCTGCCGAAGCCCCAGCTTCTTCTGGTAACGCTTTAGCGCATTTCCGGTCGTTACGCCGAAGTAGCCCTTAGCCACACCCTTCGGTAACTTCAGGTAACCTTCATGCTCAAGGATATCCTGAATAACCTTAACGTCGTCGCCGCGAGCGCCGATCTTGAGCGTCCGGGCGAAGACTGGTTTCACTGACGCACCAGCCGCTGGTGCGGTCTTAACCTGAGCCAAGAGTGTCGCCAGATCAATCTTACCTTGCTGGTACTGCTCAACCAAGTTAGTAGTCGCCGCTGGCGTTGTTGGCTGATTGACGATCGTTGGCGTTGCCTGAATGACGCCGCCACCACCTCCTCCCCCGCCGCCACTGCTTGAGCTACCACCACCGCTAGAACCCGAAGCAGTTATACCAACTGAGGAGGATGATTGCGCTGACTCGTTACCGCTAGTATCGCGGGCAGTCACCTGATAGAAGTAACTCGTTGCGGCTGTAACCGACGAATCAGTGTAGCTAGTCGAAGAACCAGCAACAGTCGTGACGACACTGAAGTCGTTCCCGTTGGTGGTGCTTCGCCAGACTCGATAGTCGGACAGGTCGGTCAGTGTCGTCGCATCGGCACTGGTTGTCGGTGCCGTCCAGGTTACGGCGATAGCGGCACCGGACAGCACCGCTGTAACAGCAGTTGGCGCCGATGGGGCGACTGAATCGCTCGGACCGGACGGACCACCACCGGAGAAGTGAGAAGTCGGAGCCCGGAAGCGGACGGTGGTGACATTACTCAGGTTCGCTGTTGGCGACGCGACCGGATTCCCGCTCGCGTCGAGGAAGTCAACCGTGGTCGGGAGCGTATCCCAACCTAACGTCTCGGAGCGAAGACTGATAAAGGTCTTCAAGGCGGCTGCCGGTGTCGTGATGCCGCCGGCGCTCAACGCCGCTGGCGTGTAGCTGAACTGGAGGGTCAACGGTGAGTTGAAAGTACTGATCGTTACCTGGTTGCTATCAACGAAGCTGAAGTCAAAACCAGTCGCCGTCAGCGTCTTCACGCCGCTCGTCTGCTGAAGCGCATTAGTTTGTTTAATTGTCAGTGAGCCAGGGTTGGTGTCAGTACCAAGTGCGCTCGGCGGCACAATCACCCGAATGCCGTTCGTGTCATCAACGCACTCGCCGCCATTGGCTGGCGTGATCGAACAGATCGTCGGAGCAGCCAGGGCAACCTGACTGGTGAGATTGATATCAGCCCCGGTCACCGAGGCAGTCGTGACGGTTACAGTTGAGCCCTGTGTCTCAGCATAGCCATCAGCAACCGCGAAAATACTCCAGGTTCCGGCCCCGA
>OBEQ012738086.1_pt1 | contig 12938 bp, 12 predicted proteins | sample 1670901 | NCBI WGS metagenome assembly OBEQ01 (sample SAMEA104232315, study PRJEB22302) | groundwater metagenome | biome: forest; feature: aquifer; material: groundwater | place: USA | collected 2011-08-07 | depth 5.4 m
CCGTTCATCCATAGTAATCGCTGCTCGTCAAAGCGGGCGCCGCCTTTTTGAACTCGGCCCAAATCAAACTTCTTAACTAACTCCTCGACCGTGAATATTTCCTGCTCGGTGCCGTCGTTCCAGCCCAAGGAGGCCATAAAATTGATCAGCGCCCCGGGCAAGTAGCCTTCGCGCTGGTAATCCAAAATGTCCCTGGCGCCGTCGCGCTTCGACAGCTTTTTGTTGCCAGATGACCCTAGCACGTATGGCAGCGTCGCCAGTTTAGGCCGCTCGATTTCCAGAGCCTCGTAGAGGTTCAAAAACTTTGGCACCGACGGCAAAAACTCCTGGCTGCGGATGACGTGGCTGATTTTCATCTCGTGGTCGTCGATGATGTGGGCAAAGTTGTAGGTTGGAAAACCATCAGATTTGATAATTATAAAGTCGTCGATGACTTCCGGGCCAGTCGATAACTCGCCCATCACCTCGTCGCGCCATTTAGAAGCCTTCGGGCCAGATTTAAACAGCAGCGGTTGGCTGCCGTCCCAGTCTGGTGGTTTAGTTGGCCGATGATCGCGGAACAAAAACGGTTTCTTGGCGGCCACGGCTTTTTGGCGCAGCTCTTCCAGCTGCTTTTCGCTGTAAGGATCGGCGTAAGCTCGGCCGACGTCAACTAGTTTTTGGGCCCATTTTTTATAAATATCAAGGCGCTGGCTTTGGCGGATCGGCTCATCGTCCCAATCTAGCCCGAGCCATTTTAGAGAATCGATGATGTGTTGCTCGGCTGCCTCGACGTGGCGCGAGCGGTCAGTATCCTCGATACGCAGCAAGAATTGGCCTTTGGCCTGACGCGCTACCAGCCAGGCGAACAGCGCTGTGCGGACGCCGCCGACATGCAAATAGCCTGTGGGGCTGGGGGCAAACCGAGTGCGAACAGTTTCAGCCATGAGCTTAGTATACAAGCCACTAAGGCTGGCCTAAAGGGAGTTGGCGATTTTGCCGACTTCGTCGGCGTTCAGCTCGGCGCCGTTTTGAATAACGTACCAGATGTGATTATCGACCCAGGTGGCGTTGGTGGTCCCGTAGGTGAAGACCGTTTTGCCGCTAGTTTGCGAGACTTGATATTGTTCGCCAGTGGTGCGGACGTAGTTTTCCAAAAGCGACTGGCTGTCCCAGTTAGACGGCCGCTCGCTAATGCTAAAGCGCCGGGCGCTGTCGGTCGATTTATAATTCAGGCTGATCACGCCCTTAGAATAAGCCGGTGGACTGATGACCTTAAAGCCGGCCGGGCTATAGGCCGGCATCGTGCCCTGGACGCCGGAGCGAATTTTGGCCACCTGCATGCCGACGGTCATAACCTTCTCGTAGGCCACAAAGCCGGCCGCCAGTAGGACAACCAGGCTGATGAGGCTAAGGCTCAACCATTTGGGCCAGCCCAGACGGTTCCACAGCCGGCGGTGGGCGTGGGTCGATTGGTGCAGGGCCTGCTTGTGGGCGTCGGCGTTGACCAGCGCCCAGTCGAGCATCCGCTCCAGGCGGTGGTGTGAAGCGCTGGTGACTAAGCTGGGCAATGGCTTGGCGTTCAGATGGGTGGCGCCGGCTAATCTGGGAGTAACTAAAACGGGTTGAACGGCCACCGCCCGGCTGGTTTTAGCCGAGCTGGTCGGCGCTGGTTTGGAATGAGAGTCGCCTGACGGCAGTGGTCGGCCAAAGCGCAAGACCCGCGAGTGGCGCAGCGTGGTCTTGGCGCGTTCCAGCCTCTCCAGGCTTGGTCCCGGCACCAGAGTCGGCGCCTTAACCGAAGCGGCTACCAGCTTCGGCAGCTGCCTGGTCTTGAGCTTGACTTCTTTGACGGCCGCCGAGCTAAGCTTGGCCGATTTGCCGCCGGGATTGCGAACCACGCTGCGCATTAAAGCGTGAGAACGCTGCAGCTTGTGGTGAACGGCCGAGGCGGCTTGGCGCCCGGGCTTGGTCAGTGACGAAAAAGCTTTACCGCCCGGGCGGCGGATGAAGCCATCTAGAGTTTTACGATCAGAAGTTGGCGTACCTGGATTCAAACTATTTCCACCATTTAAATCTTCGTTTTCAGTGTCGGCCGATCCTCGGATTGGAATGGCTCTGGAGCCGTTCGACACTTAGTCAGCTTGCCTCATGGATACGGACCCCATTCTACGCCTTTTGAAAATGAGGCGCAACCCAGCTTCCCGTGCTTGACCCAGCACCTAGCGCCGGGTGCTTTAGCAGTATTCACCAGAGGCGAATAGTCCCGGCGCCAGGTGCTGGGTTGAGTTAAGCTCACCTTTATGCGACAATTTGAGCGCCATTTTCTCTTTATTTTAGCCCTTTCGCCTCCTTAACCGTTTATGGATTTTTTAGATCCCTCCAAAAAAGGCATGCGGCGGCTGCGCCTGCTGATTAGCTACGCCGTGATGCTAAGCGTCGTGACCGTCGGCACCATCGTGTTGGTTTACGCCGCTTATGGTTACGGCATCAATACCAAAACCGGCGACGTTGTCAAAAACGGCCTGCTGTTCGTCGACTCGCAACCGGGCGGAGCCGAGATTTTTTTAAACGGCAACGACACCAAAAGCAGTACCTCGGCCCGAATGGTGTTGCCGGCCGGCGGCTACGACCTGCTGCTCAAGCGCGACGGCTATCGCCCCTGGCAGCGCCAGCTCGATCTCAAACAACACAGCATCGAGCGCTTTGTCTATCCATTTTTGTGGCCCAGCCAGCTAGCGCCCCAGACCGTTCAAGCTTACCCCTCGAACCCGCACTTAATCACCCAAAGCCCCGACCGCCGTTGGCTGCTGGTCGAAAACACCAACCCCGACCCAACCATCTTGAGTTTTGACCAATTCGACACTTCCCGGCCAGAGGTACCCAAGCAAACCGTCAACTTCCCGGCCGCCTTGTTCACCAGCTACAACCACGCCACCAGCGCTTTTGCCGAAATCGCGTGGGCCTCCGACAACCGGCACCTGCTAATCGCCCACACCTTCCCTGGCGGCCGGGAGTTCGTCATCCTGGATCGCACCTCGCCCGGCAGCTCGGTCAACATCAATGTCTATGCCAATATCAGCCCGGCTCAAGTCGGCCTGCGCAATAAAAAGAGCGACCAATTTTACACCCTTGACCAAGCTGGCGGCTCGCTGCAGCAGCTCAACCTGGCGACCAAGGCCCTGACACCCATCTTGAGCGGTGTGCTGGCCTATAAAAGCCTGGGCGACGACTTAATTATTTACGCCACCGCTACTAACCAACCGGCCGGCCAGGTGTCGATCAATATCTGGGACCGATCTAATGGCTACCGTCTGCAGGCTGTGCCGGCGAGCGAGCGCTATCTGATTGACGCCGTCCAGTTTCAGGGGCACTGGTACTACGCCGCCGGCGCGGCCGGCGCCGACAGGCTCAATATTTATCGCGACCCGCTCGACACCTTGCGCGACCCGGCCAAAAAGTCGGCCCTCGTTACGGCCAGCCTAGACTTGGCGAACGCTCAAAACGTGTCCTTTTCTAATAACGCCCGCTTTATTGGTGTCCAGGCCGGCCAGCTGTTTAATTCCTACGATCTGGAAGCCACCACCAAGTACGTCTACACCGTTGATAAGCCGCTGGTCGGGCCGATGAAGTGGATGGATGGCCACCGCTGGATCGGCCAGACTCAAGGCAACGCCGTGGTGATCGATTACGACGGCACCAATCAGCAGCTGCTGGTGCCCTCAATTCTACCCGCCGGGGGCTTTTTTGATCGCGACTACAAGCAAATGCTGCTGCTAAGCGGCACTAACGATGGACCAGTTGTCTCGCTACAAAAAGTTCCCCTCCGAGCCGGCGCCGACCTCCCCAAGCCGTAGGCTTAGATTTAGCATTTCACAATTCACATTCCACGTTGATTTAACGGGTAACATTTAACAATTGTAGCCGCAATGAAAAATGATAAATGGAAAATCAATGATAAATGGAAAATGTTAAATGAGAACTGGCGCGGTGGGCTTATCTGGTGATCCAGCCAGTTAGACGGTGCCAAAGGCTGGGCGCATTGCCAGGGATAATCCTAGCCTGCGCGGCCAGCTGGTTAGTAGTTCGCTGGGCGGTGTTGCCGGTTGGCGCTGGCGAAATCTGCTCGCCGATTATCACCAGTCGGTTGATCGACGTACCCGGAGGGTCGCAGGTGACCAAAGCCGCCGTGGCGACCTTGGTGCCAGGGCTCAAGACCGCTAAATCGGTCGGCTTAACGACCGCTTTTTTAAACACCTGATAGACGTAGCGCTTGCCGTCGCGGGTCAGCGTAAAGGTATCGCCGTTTTCCAGGCGGTTTAAGAGCACGAAGGCAAACTTGTACCTGCCCTTGTTGAAGATATTGTTGGATGAATGCCCGACAATCACGATGTTGCCGTTTTCGCCGGGCAAGGCCGTGTCGGCGTAGTGTAACACGCCGTTTTGGAGGGCGTCTTGCATGACGTCCTCTTCGATCGAGGACACGCCGTAAACCACTGGTATCTCGACGTTGATTTTAGGAATGATGATTTCCGGGTTACCCGAGCCGGCCGAATTGTCGTTGATGATCGGCGCGTTGGTAGCCACTCGACTGGGCTGGATAAACGGCGCGATAAAGCGCTCGTTGAAGAAGCTGAATAAAAACAAGATTAAAACGGCGCCGCCGATAGCCAGGCCGAAGACCAGCGACTTAGCCCTCTGGCGACCGCTCAAGGCGGCGCTGGCCTTCAGCGTCGAACGGGCGCTGCCGGCCGCTTTGGCCAGCGTCTGTCGCCAGGCCGGCTGGCGGCTGGCCAGGCTGCTTTTGGTGATAACTGGGGGGCTGGGCTCGATTTCCAACCCGCCATCGGGCGCGGCGGCCTTGGCGTAACGCGAAGCTTTGGCGTGGGCTTCGTAAAACTCCTGCCAGATTTGGTGCTTTTGCTCATCTGGTAGCGCGGCGTAGTACTCGTGCCAGGCGGCCTGAATTTTGGGCAGCGACTTGCCAGAGGCGATCAGCTCCTGGATGAAGAGTTGATGGCGGCTGATCTGCGCCGAGCCGCCAAAGCCCATGCTATCCAAGGCTTCGGTGACGGCGTCCGGCTCTTGATCATAAATGGCGTCGATTTTATGCCGAATCAAATTAGCCGCCGCCTTGGCTTGGGCTTCCAGCTCATAATCTTTGTCTAATTTGTTGTCAGGCTGCGCCATTCTTAAGCTTTATTGTACAATAACATCTGTTGTTAAGTATCTGGCGCGGTGGTGAAACTGGTATACACGCGGGACTCAAAATCCCGTGGGGGCAACCCCGTGAGAGTTCGATTCTCTCCCGCGCCACCACGCAAAAGGCTTTAGGGTTTTAGTGTAAACTCATGGGGTGATCGACAGACTTCTGTCCTATGATGCCATAACGCAGCTAATAGGTTTCGTAGCAATTGGTTTCGGCGTCGCCGTCTTTCAGTTAAATCGTCGGCACCTAATGTTGATTTTACAGATGCTAGCCAGGCTCCTTTGGGCAGTCCACTTTTTCTTATTAGGAGCCTTTACAGGTTCGGCCATGGGCCTGCTGGGAGCACTTCAGAGCTATGGATATTACAAAGTAGGTAAAAAGCGTGATGTCCGTATACCAATTTTGGTGGCGGTCTGTTTTGCGATCGCCGTAGTTTTCACCTGGCAAGGTCCTCGTAGCCTCTTGCCTCTCGCCGGCTCGCTATTTGGAACTCTGGCCTTTTGGCAAGTCAACCCTCGCCATATCCGACTTCTGGCCCTACCCGGCTCCGGCTGCTGGTTTATTTACAGCGTGCCTTCAGGTTCTTACGCCGGGATGACAGCCGATGTTCTAGTCCTGTCATCAACTCTAGTTGGCATATATCGCTTTGATTTCAAATTAGGCCGGCGCCCTAAAAACAAAAGACGCTATTCTAGGAAGCAACAGAAGCTAGCTTGAGGTACTCGAACACCGCTGTCGTGACGGCTTCGAAGGTTTTGTTCGTCTGCTGCAGCCACCAGACGCTGGCGTAGGCGGCTATGGCCGGCCAATCGGGCTCGGCTGCCGGCGTAGTGCTGACTTGGCCGGCTCTGGCGACCACAATTTGCCCGGCGTGCTGGGTTAGCAAATTCAGCTGGCGGTTTTCATTAGTCCAGCCATGCAGGATCTCGACCAGGCTCTGCAGGCTGGCCGACTGCTTGATGGCCGGGTTCGGCCGGTTGGCAGCCGCCAGTTTTTGCAACTGTCCCAAATTGATTACCAGCAGAGTTTTAGGTCGAGCCAAGGCGGCGCTGCCGCCGTCCAAAAAATAATCGAGGCCGTCGCCGACTAGCGTCAATTGGCCTTTATATTTCTCAACAAATTTTTCGAGCAGGATAGCTGTTTCGGAGTTGCGGCCAAAGTCGCCGGCCAGCAGCACGGCATCGGCCCACTCGGCTTGTTCTAAAGAGGTCGCCAGGGCGTTTTGGGCGAAACTGCCGCTCGGCGTGCTGGGCGCAAATCCAGCTTCCAGGCTGCTGCCTAGTATCTTTTTGGTCGAGTCCGGCAAGACTACCCGGGCTGTGCCAATGCCGGCTCGGGTAGCGGCCGCGTAAGCCTTGCCAACGGCCGCAAAGCCGTGCGAGCTGCCGCCGATAATCAACAGTTTGCCGGCCTGGCGCTTATTCTCCGGCCGGCTCCACAGCAGATCCGGATAGAGTGGCTTAAGGAGCGTCTGTTTTTGCCAAAACGTATCGGCCACGACTTTTCTCCAACTCGTAAATCATATTTTTGCGCTCGACGACGATCCGCCAGCCTTTTGCCGGGCGCGAGTAAAAAGCTTTTGGTCGGGGTTAAAGGCAATTGCTGTTTCGACCAGCTCCAGCATTGAGGTGTCGCTGGCGCTGTCGCCGACGCCGATGCTGCCCTTCAAGCCGGTTTGGTGGCGCTTGATCAGCTTTTTAAGCACGGCGTCTTTTTTGCCGAGGTGATGTATGAGCTCGCCGGTGAAAAACTTGCCGCTACGCTCGTAAGTGGTGCCAATATAGTCATCAAAACCATAATAATCGGCGATTTTGGCGACGATTTCGGTCTGCGAGCCCGACAGTGCGAACAGCAAGTAATTATTTTGCTTTAAGTCTTTGATGAGGTTGCGCGAGTAGACGTAAACTTGATCTTTGTATTCCTCAAAAACGGCGTCGGCGGCGGTCATAAAATTAGCGACGCTCAAATTCTCAAGCAGCTGGTTATAGAAGCGCACCAGGTGCTGCTCGTAGGTTTTAAAGGCCTCGCTGTCGGTCCGGCGCTTCCAGGTCATCCGGGCGTCGCGGACGGCTTGATAGGCTTTGGGATTAACGTGACCATGCTTGGCTAGGCGGTCGGCGATGGCGTGATAGAGCTGCCATCTGATCAAGGTGCCGTCTATATCAAATACCGCGAAGGGTCTCTCTTTGGCCATAGCTCTAGTTTACGCTGCTTAAACGTCTAAAGTAATGCTGATCGGGGCGTGGTCGGAGCCCATGACGTCGGCATGGATGGTGGCAGCTTTGATTTTGGGTTTGAGCTTAGCCGAGACCATCATGTAGTCGATCCGCCAGCCGACGTTACGGGCCCGGGCGTTGGCCCAGTGCGTCCACCAGGTGTAGTGGCCGTTGCCTTGGGTGAATAGTCTGAAGGTGTCGATAAAGCCAGCCTCGAGCATTTTAGCGAAGCCTTCGCGCTCCTCGTCAGTAAAACCTTTCTTGCCCTTGTTTTCTTTGGGTCGAGCCAGGTCGTCTTCGGTGTGAGCAACATTCAAATCACCTGCGAAGATCACCGGCTTGGTTTTTTCGAGCTCCTTAACGTAGGCCAAAAAGGCCGGGTCCCAGTGCTCGTATTTGAGCTGCAAGCGGCTAAGATCGTCCTTGGCGTTGATAGTGTAAACGCTAACGAACCAAAACTTGTCAAACTCGGCCGCAATCACCCGGCCCTCGTTGGCCGAGTCGCGAGTTTTGTCGTCGATGAAGTTGTACTTTTTGGCAAAACTATCCGGAAAGCCATTAACGTCTTTGAGCGGTTTGATCTTAGTAAAAATAGCCGTTCCCGAATAGCCGAGCTTGTGGGCCGAGTTCCAATATTCTTCGTAGCCTCTAAAATCGATCTCGGCTTGGCCGGGCTGGGCTTTGGTCTCTTGGAGGCCGACGATGTCCGGCTTGTGCTTGGCCATAAACTCCTGCAGAGCGCCTTTTCTAATTACGGCGCGGATGCCATTAACATTCCACGAATAAATTTTCATCATAAAGTAATTTTAACTTATATTGAGCGAGAGCCTCGCGCTAAGCCGGGTCAAGCGTAGCACAGCCGGAGTCGACTGACCTGGGGGCGGGAGTCGACCCCGCGCGAAGCGCACGGCTTAGCGCGAGGCACGAGCGATGTCGCGCTCTTGCTGGCGGCGCTTCAGCGTCTCGCGCTTGTCCCAGCGTTTTTTGCCGCGGCCAACAGCAATCCGCAGCTTTATATAACGTCCGGTCGTTAACAGCTCGGTCGGCACAATCGTTTGTCCCTGCTGTTTGGCGGCAATCAACTGCTCGATTTCGCGGCGCTTGGCCAGCAGCTTGCGGCTGCGAGATTGGTCGGTCTCGCTAATCGGTATACCCGGCAAGCTGTCGACGTGGGCGCCGATCAGCCATAGCTCGCCATCTTTGACTGTTACGTAAGCCCCCTGCAGCTGGCCACGGCCGTGACGCAGGGCCTTGGTCTCGGCCCCAGACAGAGCCAGGCCCACGACGAAATCGTCGCCCAGCGCGTAATCATGTCGCGCCCGGCGGTTAACAATCCGCTTGCCTCGCGGCTTGGAGCTCTTTTTAGCCATAGCTTTATTGTACCGCTTAGGGGTGAGTTGCCTGAACTCGGCGTAGTTCATCTTTGATGACGTTCCAGAGGCTGGGGTCGTGTTTAACTTCTTTACGCCAATACCACCATTCGGCTCCCCAAAAGTCGATGTCCCGAAAACCGGTGTCGATGGCGTACTGGACCCGGGCCTTGAGGCGCGGCGCGTCCATCGACTTATTTTGCTCGGCGATCGAGGCGTCTTTTAGGCCCACCCCTTTGGGCGGCCACGGCTCGGCCTGCAGTTCGTGCAGCATCGAGCTTTTGCCGGTGAACATTTCGGTCAAGCCGGCTCGCCAGGCGTAGTAGCGCGGGCTGAAAGGATATTCAAAGTAGCGGTGCGTGACCGTTTGATCCCAGACACGCTTATAGACCGAGACGCCGAACTGGTCGGCCCGCGGCTGGCCGGTCGGGATGCCGAAGTAGTTGTTGGCCAGGCTCATGATAATCGGGCGCTTGGGGTCGAGGCTTTTAACGAGTTTGAACTCGCTGATCAGCTGCTGGCGCTCGGGGTATGGGCAGATCCCAAAAACCGACAGGAAGTACTCGTTTTCGAGCTGATAATCTTTGAGGCCAGCCCGACTTTTGACGTGATTAACGACGGCTCGCAAAAAATTGTTGACGCTGTCGTTGCGCTGCTGGACCGACAAATCAACGGCCCAATCGGGCTGGTGGCACTCCGGCCAACGCGGCTGGCGCAGACCAATCGACAGCGACATTTGACCGCCGACAGCTTGGACGGCATCCATTTCCCAGTCGAGTTCGCTAAAGTCGTACTGGCCGGGATGCGGCTCGATCTCGTTCCAAAAGCTAACCAGCCGGAAGCGCTTGATGCCCATGTCGTCGCGGAAGGCCAGCAGCGTTTGGTGCGAATCGAGCCCAAAATAGCGAACGTATTCCGGGATAAAGGTAACGCCAAAAGTCAGCGGCTCCTTGTGGTGCTTATTGATATACCAGTTGGAGACCAACCAAACCTGGGCGTAAAAAACCAACCAGACAGCCAGGCCGATCAGGAAAATCTTGCGCAGGCGGTAGCGGTGCGTCCAAAACCAGTCCTTGGTGCCTCGCAGTTTGCGGGCGGCCCACCCCTGTTGTTTGCTTGACTTCTTTGTTTTCATTAGGCTTATGATTGCTTACGTGCATTATACTAGAGGCTAATGAAGCCGGCCAGGCGAACAATCAGCGTCGTTATCCCCTGCTATAACGAAGAGGGCCTGATTGGTCAGTGCCTCGAGGCCCTAGCTGCCCAAAGCCGCCGGCCGCTCGAAATTATCGTCGTCGACAATAACTGCACCGACCAAACCGTCGCCATCGCCAGGTGTTATCCGAATGTTAGGATCGTCAAAGAAAAGACCCAAGGCCTGATGGCCGCGCGCAGCACAGGTATGGATGTCGCCCGCGGCGACATCATCGCCCGCCTCGACGCCGACAGCCGCCCGGCTACCGATTGGCTGACCAAGCTCGCACGAATTTTCGAAGACCAAAAAGTCCAGGCAGTCACCGGCACCGGCTACTTTTACGACTTTCCGTTTAAGCGGGCTTCGAGGGGCTTTCGTAACGTCTTTGCCGTTAGCCTGAACCGCTTGATGCTCGGCCACGAAATGCTGTGGGGTTCCAACATGGCACTTCGGGCTAGTGCCTGGCGCCTGCTCCGCCATGACTTCTGCGACGGCCCGAACATTATGGAAGACCTCGATGTCGCGATGCATATAGCCGATGAATTTGGTCGCGACAGCCTGGTCTATGACGAAGATTTGCGAGTCGATATTTCGGTTCGCCGCGGGGCGACTGGGCTTGTCCAAAACTTTCTGTACTTAAAAATGTGGCCTGCCACTTTAAAGCCGCACCGACCGTTTCGTTCCCTGTTCTCGTGGCCGGCCATTGGCTTTTTGCTAGCCACAGCCGGGCCCTTCGTCGGCACAGTTACCCGTTTTTATGATGGCCAAAATAAAAAATGGACGATCAGCCGCCGCCAGTGGCGGGCTCAAGCCGGCCCAAAACGCGGCAATCCCTAGGGCAGAGCATTAGTGTGGCTGGCGCCGCTAGAGTCGGTCGTCACCTGGCAGGCGCTCCATAAGCCTTTGTGCGCCGCTTGGGCTTGGTCCTGATAAGTCTGGAACTCGGCCTTTTTCTCAAACGGAAAAAGCGTGTAGGCAAAGCCGTAGCCTTCGGTGATCAACTTGGTCTCCAGCAAGCTGCCGTCGGGTAGGAAGACATAGCGCAGCAGCCGGTCGTAGCGGTCGCGGTTGGTGTCCAGCGGGTCGGCCTCCAGGCGAACGCTGCCTCGGCCGATGACCTTCTTGGTATAATCGGCGGCCTCGGGTCCGTAGCACTGCACCGGCGTGTTGGGTCGGTGCGTTTCGGGCGTGTCGACGCCGATCATGCGCACGGTTTCGACGGCGCCATTCATCTTGACGGCGATCGTGTCGCCGTCGACAAAGTGATCGATGCGATAAAGCCCCGGCTGGTTGGCCTGCCCGCTTCGCTGCGCCGACTGGCCAAACCAGCCGGCCTGGAGGCCGTAAAGCGCGATCAGCAAAATCAAGCTCAAGACGAAGCTGATCAATTTGATACGCCGCTGGTTAATGCTCATTGGCTTTTAGTCTACCGCAAATCAGCCCGGCTCTTAATTGCCTAAGCTTGACACTAAGGATTATAATGGTGGTAATTCTCGGCAACCTGTCGAGGACGAACATCTCTATCGAGGAGGTGGTGTCGGTAAGACAAAAACTTGAAAGTCTTTCGCAAACTTTCAACCTAGCTTCGGAAGGGGTAATCGCTGTGTCCACAGAGGAGGCAGAAGCCAAACTGAAGCAGCTAGAAGACGCTGCATGGCAGGAATATCTCGGAGCCACGCGTGGGCAGCCGCAGACGGTCTACGATACCGTCGAAGCCTGGGCCGGCAGTCGCCTGGACGAGCGCCTGGCGAAGATCGAAGCTAGGCGCAGAAGGCTGCATCTCGTGGCCGCCTGAAGTGCCTACAGTCCGGACGGACAACCTTCTCGAAAACAATTAAGAAGCAGAACCTGATTTCTAAGGAAAGAGGTCTTATGGATCTTCGAATCCGGTTCGTCAGTGGACTTCCATTTCTCTTTCTTGGTGGCCTTGTTGCCTGGGCAACCTATGACAGGGGCTGGTGGTTGATCCTTGGAGGTTGGGCATTTTGCGGTTTGGGCTTCATTGCTGGCCAGATGCTCAACGAACGTTTCCCTACTGCAAGACCCATCCGTTGCCTAAGAGGCGCTGTCTTTGCTCTAGTACTTGGACCATTTTGCGGCTTCTTCCCTGACAAGATCTTCAGACTAATGAAGTTCGAGCAGTTCGGACGACGAAGTGAAGCCGATTAGACGTTCAGCCTCTTTTGACCGGCGAGTGAGTCGAGCAAGCTCCTCCTCGCCGGTCGCCCTCGGGTTCTGCTTCCCTAAAAAAATTATTATTCTTTATCGGTGCTTCATTATACCTACCCGGCACTCGAGCAAACCGAGGAAGCGAGGTAGTTTGGCAAAGGCTTTGAATCGAGGATTGTTTGAGTCCGCCGTAGGCGGACGAGTTCCGCAGATTCACCTTTGTCAAACTAGCGAGCGACCATCGTGTTTGCGAATGTGCCGGGCAGACTTTTGCCTACTTTTGGTCTCTTCAAAAGTAGGACTAAGTTTGGTTCTTGGCTAAAGAACGATTTTTCTTAGCTACTTTTGCGATCAAAAGTCTATGCCTCTGTTCGCAAGGAATTTATCATCAAAGTGATGTTTCAGTTTGCTCATGTTGGTGGCGATGTCGGCCTCACCCAGATATTCGCGCGGGAAGTTCCGACCAGTCAGACATAAGCTGGTTTTGGGCGAGCGCTTAGCAATCAGGCGCTTCAAAAAAGTCTTGGGTAGCAGGCCCTCAAAGGTGGCGTTGTTGATCTCATCGCAAATGACAAGGTCGAACTTGCCGCTGGCGGCAGCCGCCATCGCCTTATCAAAAGTCGCCCGGGCGGCTTGCTTATGCTGCTGGTTGGTGACACGAGCAGCGCTCAAAGAGCCGGCGTTATAAAAGCCCTTGCCTCCCTTATAAAACATCAGCCGGTGTTTAAAGACCGGCTTGACCAGCTCGATAAAATCGTGCTCGCCGACCCGCCCGTGCTTGTTAAAATGAATAAAAACCC
>OBEQ013047094.1_pt1 | contig 12938 bp, 2 predicted proteins | sample 1670901 | NCBI WGS metagenome assembly OBEQ01 (sample SAMEA104232315, study PRJEB22302) | groundwater metagenome | biome: forest; feature: aquifer; material: groundwater | place: USA | collected 2011-08-07 | depth 5.4 m
CAATCAGGCATATTTTAATACATGAAGAAAGTATGAAACCCATCACAAAAAAGAAGAGTTTTATTTCGATTTCCAGGAAAGGAATCGCTTTTATTTTGGCGATCTGTCTAATCCTTTCAGGCAATCCGGGCCACGTCCAGGCTTCTCCGGTCGCGCCTCCCATTTTGCCGGAGAAAACGCTCAACCCTTTAGAAGTTTCCATCCCGGAAGATATCGCCAGCATCAAAGAAACGTTCAAGGGAAGAAACGAAAAAATCGTTTTTATCATTCAAGACGCCCACTCTGTTCCGGATGCCCAGCGGAATATACAAAGGCTGCTGGATTTGGTACAAAAAAAATATGGCGTCCGGCTGGTCGCGTTAGAAGGCGCTTCTTCTGTTTTGGATCCTCATATCTTTCAAAGCTTTCCCGATCGAGCCCTTTTACAAAAAGTACTGGATCAATATTTCCAGGAAGGCGAACTTGCCGGAGGCACTGCCGCAGCCATTTTAAATGAAACGCCGGCCATTTACGAAGGCGTCGAGGACTGGGAATCTTACGAAGAAGGCTTGAAATATTTTATCGCTGCCATGCGCCTGGAAAACAGGCTCACAAATAAATTAAATGGTTTGTTTGAAGAATTAAACTCAAAAAAACGGACCTCCTATTCTAAAGATTTGTGGGAAGTCGATCAGGCGCTTCAAACTTTCCGCAAAAACTCCTCGGATTTCATGGTCGTGCTCGAAAAATTAGCCGCCGTGCATTCTCCTGACAAGGGATCTGAACTAGCGCTGCTCATCGAAAAAAAACAGGCCTCCGGCCAGGGCACGGCATCCTTTGAAACGGAAGTGAAAAAAATTTTCAAGACAGTCAGAAATTTTCTTGAAAAGAATCCTGCGGATGCAAAACAAGACCTCCTCGAGCTCAGCAAAAGATATCAGGAATTTCAGACTTCGGAAATACCGCCTGAGGCTTTCGCGCTCTTTTTGAAAGAGCTGTCGATCAAACATAAAATTCCGGTGCACGCCTCGAAACTGCTTCATCAATCGGTGAACGATCAAAGACGAATGAAAGACATCCAGGGGACAAAACTCTTCGATGATTTCGAAAAATATTCACAATCCGTCAAAGACTCTCTCTTCCGGAATGGGGAAGAAAAAAACTTCGATACCTATGGCCGTCAGCTTGAAATGATGGAACGCCTTGCAAAACTTGAAATTAACAGACCCGACTGGGACAACATCAAAACACTTCTCAATAAAATCCAATACTGGAATGTAACAAAAGACGGGGTAACGAGCATAGGAAGTGTCTACAAACTTTTAAAGAATATGCGTCCGCACCTGGATTTTTATCGAAACGCCGAAAAACGCGACCAGATTTTTATCAAACAAATCGATTCTCTTTTCAAAAAACACGGGACGAATTCCGCGGCCTTTGTGGCGGGTGGATTTCATGCGGAAGGCATTACGTATCAGCTCAAGGCAAGAGGCATATCTTATATCCTGGCCATGCCTAAGATCGGGCGGATTCCCGAGGACATGCATTATCACGACCAGATGCAGGGCAAGGTTTCATGGAGCGATCATTTTGAAATAAAAAACGGAACGGTCAATTTATACAATGGTTTTGTCCGCGGAACCCGTGATTTGCTTTTAAAATTATCAGGCGATGCTCCGGCCAAAATCCTCAAATCCTGGCGCGACGAAATCATTCGCGGACTTGCCAAACAGGGGCGGGTTGCAGACTCAAACCAATATACCCGTTTTACGGACGAAGTTTTCCAGGGGGATCAAAAAAGAAGCGCGGCAGCTGACCCATGGGACTCCAATGTAAAAAAATTCATGGACGGCCTGCGCTTGCTAAAAAAAGAAAACGGAATCAGCGAAGAAAACATATTAAAACTATTTGCGCAAGGCTCCATCCCTCCGGCAGTAACGGCCCCCGCCGGGCTTGCAACCCGAAGCGAACTTCGAGCAGACCTGATTCCGGAACTGCAGCCCGGCAATCTCGACCAGAAAATTCCCAGACAAAGCAAAATTGCCGCCCCGGAAATTCGTGGGGCCATTGGTATGCCTCTGTCCGAGGCTTCGGCACCATCCAAAAACGGTGAAAAGGATTTGACGCGGATACGGCAAAATACCAAAAATAACTCCGCAGTTTTGACGATTGGGCCGTATCAAATTTTTATCGATCGCGATCTTTTATCGCAATATAAAAATTTTGCTTTTAAAGCAGAAACTGATTTCAAAAATTATCTAACCAACTATTTCAAAGAACAATTATCCCTTTACCAGCCACCACGAAATGAGTTGGTTGTCACGGTATTGGACAAATCCGAAAATCTTTTTGGCAGCCATGTCAGCGATGGCATCATCACCATTCACCGTTCGCTTTTTGAAAAATTGAAGGAATTTCCAAAAACCGCAAAAAAAATGCTCCGGATCGGGCTTTCGCATGAACTTTTCCATGAATCTTTGTTTATGGAAAAACGCGTGCTGATCGACCATTTCGAAAAACAAGGGATGAGTTTCCAGGAAGCCGTCACAACCACGCAAACTTTTATTGATCAAAATAGCTTGGATTTGAAAAAAGGGCTGGAAAAACTGGGACTCTGGGACGAAGTCGAATCCAGGATGCTGGACCGCGACCTGGCGCTGGCCGAGCAGCTCTCATTGGATGTCAATCAACTTGTCGCGACCGGCCTGCTACCTGACTCAGCTCCTTTCGTCAGTCGTTATCTTAATGAAGAACGCTCCGCCTTCAGCAGTTACATGAAAGACCATCTTGATGTTCTGGATGTAAAACACGGGCTTGTTCCGGAGGACGCCCCTGTTTATCAAGAAATCAACGCGATCTTCGGAAAAATTATCAAAGCCGCCGGAATCGAAGAAGAAAAAATCAAACTTCATGTCATTAACACGGATGAAGTCACAGCTTACTGGGCGACTGACAGCGGCAATTTTTTCATCGGCCTGGGATTAATCAAAACGCTTCAACGTTATTTAAATGAAAACGGAAAAGAACTGACCCAAGACATGATCGCCTGGGTTCTTGCGCATGAAATGCGGCATCTTGTGCAGCACATGGAAAGCAAAGACAAAATCGCTCAAGTCGAAACCAAAAGCCGCAAAACAGTCTCGCAACAGAGAGAATACGACGCCGACGTGGGCGGACTTTTTTTAGCAGCCTTTGCCGGATACAATCCTACGGCAGCCATTGAGGTCATACGGTTTTTGGATGCCCTTGGCGACATTCCCTTTATGGTTGATCATCCCAAATCCGACAACCGCCTCGGCGAAGTGCAAAAAGTCCTTCAAAGTCCCGATCAATTTTTACCCAATATGGGCAAATCTCAAATCCCCTTTTCCGAAGGATTTCTGCAAGACCCATTTATCAGCGGAGAAACGCGGGCAGCTGAAAAATACGGAAAAATACTAGCAGCCAAAAATCTTGATGAACTTGCCGCTCAAATCGAATCTATCGACGACCCCGTCTTTTTTGAAGAATGGATGATGTATTACTTTCTTTCTTTTAATTACGCGCTTTCTTTCGGCCTGGCCCAAGACCCTGATTTCCAGAATTATATGTCCTTTCTTTTGAGGGCTAACAATATCATGGCCCTTTTAGGAAGCTCTTCAAGGCAACCGGGACGTGTCAGCTATCAAAATGATTGGAAAGTCCCGGTAGAGATTGAAAAACTTTTTCGATTTTTCGGCCAAACTCAGGACGCATCTTCTTCGGCACCGCTTTCTATTTTAGGAAAAGAACCTCATCTCAGCCGGGATGAAATTTTGGATAAAATAGGCAAAAAACTAGAAGAAGATATCGCTATTTATGAAAACTCCGTTGACGATGAAGGAACCCGAAAACTAAAAATCTTCAAAATGGCCCAAAAACAATTTAGAAAATTTTTGGCACAACCCGGAACACCGGGAACCGCAATTCTTACCAAAAGCAAGTCCATGGAACAGGTCTTCATGAAGAGAAAAGCTTTTGCTTCGCGGGAAGAAGCGGAAAAAACTCTCGGAGAATGGATTTGGGATGTTGGATCGCGCAGAGGAGACGGCTCTGTTTTCGTGTGGTATATCGATGAACAGGCGCTCAATGAGAATTTCGAGCATTTCTGGGAATATTTTGAAGACGCTTATGACGCTGAAACCGTAGAACAGTGGCGGGAACGCGGTGAGGCCGTCCAAAAGCCCGGCATCTTAGACCTTAAGGAATGGTTCCGCAAAAGTTACGGCTCTTTAGAAATGCCGGAGATGCTGTTTAATCTCGAAACAGACAAAATGGGTAATTTCAAAAACGAGAGACGTGAAGAAGTAGAAAAAGGCAGAAATGAATTTCTAACGCTTTATTTTCAGTCCCTGGCTTTTCATTTTTTAACGAATAAAATCGGCGCGTTCGGGAAAGCAGAGGTAAAAACAGGGCCGGCGGTTCCGCATTTAAAAGAAATCCAAACCAAGCTGTCAAAATTAACGCGAGAAAAAAATGCGGCCGGACTGCCCGCCAATGTGCTCGACTTTTTGACACAAATCAAATCCACAGCCATGTTTCGCGGGCATATCGAAGGCTTCGATGCTGATCTCGATAAAAAAATTGCTGCGTTAACCGCAGAAGAATTAAACCAGTCCCTCGACGCTCTCCTGTCTTCACCACCCTATTATTTGTCGACCCTGCCAGGAGCTGTGGCAAACATGACCGGCTATTCTTCTTTTGTCAGGACTTATCAGGAAAGATTTGCGGGTTTTTATTTCGAAACCATTCAAAAAATTCTCGGCAGGAAAGCGGCGGCAACCGGATTAAATCTTCAAGATTTACAAAATGTTATTTTCTTGCAGATAAAACTTGAAAATCGGCTTGAAAAAGATATCGGCAGCCAGGAATTTAAAGACCTGCTGTCGTTCGTCATCTCCGAATTACTGAAGGGCAAAAATGACGCGACGCTGGATTTAATGATCAGTGAAATCGGCTCAACGGGCAGCGAAGCTCTGAAAGAAACATTGCTCAAATATTTGTCTGAAAGTTATTTTGATAAATTTGATTATCCCTCCAAACTGGCGGTTTTCACCCGTCTTTTTCCCGGCCGCAATAAACACGGAAACGAACAACTCGGAATTATTTTTTCCACGGTAGATTATGATGCTATGAATCCTGCTACCCGGAAGGCCTTCCTGGAAAACTTTCTACCGCTGTTCGAAACAAAGACCGACAAACTTCAGGGCATATCCGGGGACGCAAAAAATCTTCACCAGAAGCTGTCTTACGATTACATGATGATTCTCAAAAATGAGCGTATGGGACTTCTAAGGCTTCTCGCAAAAATGGACAGCATGAATGCCGTGGTCACCCAATTCGATCTTATTGTCACCAATCAAAAAGAATTAAAAGCGCTTTCCTTTCAAAATGCGAGAGACCTCATCGCTTTAATCAAAAAATCCAAATCCGGCTATCAAACTTATCAGGAAGCCCTGGGGGCCATTGCGCTTAGCAAAATCAAACCTAACTTACCGTTTGCAAGGACGAGAACAACGAATACCACGGGCCGCCAGAAACAGCCCAACGGCAAAGTGGAGGACATTAATTATTATCAGATTGAGATGGAGAATCCGGAAGACTACAAGCCTTACATGCAGTGGCAGGTTACCGCAAAAGGCCAGGACTGGATTTTCTCGGATTTGTCATTTGAAAAAAGTGTGGAATTAGTTTTAGAGCTGTTTCCGGTATCAAAGGAACGAGATGAAATACTTTTAGACCTTTATAACCGGAATCCCGCTGTAGGTTCTTCCTCTGAGGCCAAGGCTTTGGCTGAAGGTTTTTCTCCTTTGGAGGATAAAGGGGAATTACCCAAGCTTGCCGACAGGGACATTACAAACGATGAAGCCATCTATGCTTATGCAGATTACACAGCTTTTAATGTGCTTGATAATGCTGACATTGTTGATGTTGATGCAATTGTCAGTAAACTCCAATCACGCATCCCAGACCATTTAAAATCCAGGCCCGATATTCAAAAGGGACTCGTCGACCTGAAAAATGAACTCTCCAAAAATAAAGAATCATTAAGAAAGGCCATTGAAACCGACAAAGTAAAGAGCCAAGTCGGACAATTCACTATGGGCGGCACAGAAAGACTGGGCTGGTCCAATTCAATCAACAGCAGCGTCCGGAAATTTGTTATCAATCACCTCATCGCGGACAACCCGCATTTCGACTATTTCAATTTAAGGAATTTCGGCTATCAATACGATAAAAGCATCGAAATTCAGTGGCAAGTTTACGCAAGCCGGCAGAACTATTATCTTGATCCTTCCATATCCCTGGATGAACGGTTGAAGGAACTCTTCCGCCTTTTCCCGAACCCGATTCCTTTGCGCGACAATTTGATCGCCAACATGATCGCGCTTGAAGAAAACAAGCTCGGCGGATTTACCCTGCAAACCTTGGCGCAAAAAGTAAATATGATCGGTATTAAATTTTACGACTTTGAAATCATAAGCGCGGCCTTCGAGCCGGGGATTTTAAATATTGAGCAAACCAAAAGGCTTATCGAACTTTACAAAAAAACCCTTCCCCTCATGACTGAGGGCACGCGTCAAATTGTTCTTGGAAGAAAAATTTTCGATCTTCAAAAGAAATTTTTTCCTGAAATATTCCAGGATTTTGATACAGGCCTTGGTGAAATTCTGTCGAATTTCCCAAAATACAGCATTGCACGGGACAGCCTACTCAATGAATTTACGAATATGGGAAGCGTGCGCAATTTTCAGCAATTGCAGCAAGTGCGCGGGCTTATTTTAGAAGAGCAAAAACTCACGACTGAGGCCGACATCGTCCAAGACGCGCAGCGGAATGAATTCTGGAATACAATGAACAAGCTTCCGTCAAGAAAGGAAAAGGCGGATTTGATTTTGTGGCTGCTTTCCCCGTCCCGTCCGTTACCTGAATCTTTGAGCAAGCTATCCAGAATGCATTCCATTAACTTTGATTCCCTACCCAATCTCGTTTTTTCCATGACACGCGGTGAGCGGGAAAAGTTTTTCTACGATTCTCTCAGGGGCTATAACGGCCTTTTCGACCTCGATCAAGCTAAAAGCCCACAGGAAGCACGCGAGGTTTTCGAGAAATTCACGGGTGAACTTTTCGATTCATTTTTTACGCCTGACGAGTTGGGAAGCGCTACGCCCATGATGCGTGATATTTTTCAATCTATCTTTGCGAATTACTCCACCGAAAGGCGTATCCTTCTCTTTAATTCTCTGCTAAATGCCTTTATCGAATCCCGTAACCAGCGCCAGGGGCGCGCGCAAAAAATCAGGACACTGCTTGAGCAAATGGGCGTCATCGGCGTCAAGGTCGCGCAATATTTGAGCGAACAACCCAATCTTTTTAAGGATGCCCCCGATATCCCGGAGGAACTCAAGGCCCTCAAAAAAGACGCGGCCCCTTTTCATTTGCGGGCCATTTTCCAGCTTCTTCTTGAAGCCGGTCTGCTTGATGAAGTATCCCTTCAAAAACGGCTGGGGTCCGCATCCATCAAACAAGTCTATGAAGTCTTGCTGAAGGACGGGCGAAGCGCTGCCGCAAAATTCTTGCGTCCCGCGGCCGAAAAATTTTTGCAGGATGATATCGCAGTGCTTGAAACCACCCTGCGCATGGTGAATTCAAAATACCCCGAGATTGGGTTGCCCGAAAGCATGGTGGATGAGATACGCGAAATGATTTTGGAAGAATTAAGTTTTGAAAGAGAGGCTGAGAACGCCAAGCAATTTGCAAAAAACCTGGTGGCGCGGCCATCTCAAAAACAGGGGGATTTTACGATCAAAGTCCCTGAAATTTATAAAGACTCCCCGTATGTGATTCTCGAAGAAATCGTGCGAGGGATCACAATCGAGGACCTGACCCTGCTTCAAGCCCCGGAGGAAACGCTCTCGGACAAGCAAAAAGAAAAAAAGCAAAAACTCGAGGCCTCCTTATCCCCTGCTGATTTGGAAATTTACCGCCAATATTCCATGCCAGAAATCCAGAAAGTTCTGATCAGCGAATTTTTCCAGCAAACATTCGGGGAAGGCTTTTTCCATGCCGATCTTCATTACGGAAATGCAATGATCACGCCCAATCGTGAAGTTTATATGATTGATCTTGGCGCTACCGGAAAAATGGCTCCAAACCAAACCCAATCACTTTTAAAGCTCTTTGCCGCCATGGAGCTTGGCCGCTCTAAAATGGCCATTGCCATTCTTGATGGTTTTCTCAAAAACCCTATCTCTTCAAACGCACAAGCCAAACAAGCGCTGACGGATCTTTTAAGTTCCAAATTACCGCTCGATGACAAATTTAAAAAACTCATTACCCTGATCGAAAAAAATGGGCTTGGCGCCAACAAAGAATTGGCTGTTTATTTAAAAGGACTGGCATCGATCGCCCCGGCCTTTTCAAGTTTAAGTAAAAAAGAAAAAAGAAAACTCGTGAGCTCTTATCTGACTCTTTCTTCAAAAATAAACGTCGGTGCCGCATGGGTACTATCGAAACTTGGAAATATCCTGGGAAACCGCTCCGAACTGCGCGTCGAATCTTTGGGAAAAATGTATTTTGCCGCAGAAAATACTTTAAATAGTTTAAAACCCGGTTCCGAAGGAATACCAAATCGTGCTGAACTCCGGCAAATTTATGAAGTCTCGCAACTCGACACTGACCTGTTTATTCAAGTGCTGAACGCCATGGCTACCGAACGCATTCAGGGCCGTAAAGAACTTCGCTTGGAAGCAGGAAGCAATGCCCTTTCAACGGCTGCAATGGCCCAAAGCGAACGATTAATGGATTGGCTTAAAAACAGAAAATGGCCGCAAGCGGAAATGACGCTCGCCGTTCAATTTGAAGACGCAACAAAACACGAATCTTTTCTGACCCAGCTTTTGAAAGAGCTCTATCAAAATGGACAGAAAAGCAGGCTTTTTACGGACAAAAAATCTGAACCTTTTGTGGTTAAGCAAATTAAAAAAGAGGCCTTATTGGGACTGGTATCTTCCACAACGCTTCGCTCTTCCGATTTGGCCTCCGGAATCAAGGATTTCTACAAAAATAATCAGGCGGATGTTCCTATCGCCCTTTTCGAAAAAGCAAAAGATATTTCAGAATCCATGAATGAAAGTTTTATCGGGCTTGGGTTAAGCAACGGCAATCAAACAAATCAGGATGTCATTTTCCACAACGAATTGCTTTTCACCACGATACTGTTGCTTATCCCCGAGATTGTCCGAAGTGATGATTACAAAAATGGGGTCCAAGAAAAAATAAACGCGCTTTCACCGGATGAAAGAACAAAACCTGAAAAGATCAAACAAATCAAAGCGGAATATCTAAAAGCCGCCCTTATTGGGAAATTGACGGAACTTGGCTATTCTTCGAATATCTTTTCCTCACGTGACCGGCAATTCCTGAATCTTGACGGTGATGTCATAGCCAACCTTCTCACCGAGATCAAGGCTGGCATCGCGGTCAGCAAGGCCGCATAACGCTTTTTCGCCGGGCCTCGCTCAATTCTTCCAAGAGGTGGGTCAGTTTGACCTGTCTATCTGTCATCCTGACGGTTTCAACGAAGTAGCCCTTTTGGGGTAATCAAGGATCCAGTCTTTTTTTGTCATCCTCGCGAAAGCGAGGATCCAGAGTCAAAGCTTTTGGTTCTGGATTCCCGCCTTCGCCCGCCAAAAAAACTTGGCGAGGCAAGCGGGAATGACAAACTATAAAATGGACCCGTTACCTTCCCCCGAGACATCTTGCGAAGAAATAACGAAAATGCTATTCTGCGTGCGTGAAAAAAGTCGATTACTCCAAGCTCCCGACTGAACAGCCCAATCCCCGCTCAAAAAACATCCACCGAGTTCCCGTTGAAAAAATTCTTGAGATTATCAATTTTGAAGACCGTTCGGTGCCTGTCGCCGTAGGAAAAGTCAAAAAAGAAATCGCGCATGGCGTCAAAATCATCACGGCATCGATTCAAAATCGCGGGCGCATCTTTTTTGCCGGTGCTGGAACAAGCGGAAGGCTTGGCGTTCTTGAAGCTGCGGAATGCCCGCCCACTTTCAATACTCCGCCGTCTCTTATCCAGGCCGTAATGGCCGGTGGGAAAAAAGCCGTGTTCCGCTCACAAGAGGGCGCCGAAGACAGACATGACATCGGGCTCGAAATATTCAAAAAAAAAATCAAACCGCATGATGTTGTGATCGGTATCGCAGCAAGCGGCGTAACCCCTTTTGTTGCAGGCGCACTTCAAGCTGCGCGGGAGAAAAAAGCCAAAACCATTCTCATCGCATGCAACAATGCCTCACCATTCAAAAAACTGACGGACTGTTTAATTTCTCCCAAAATCGGCCCCGAAGTCATCACAGGTTCCACGCGCCTCAAGGCCGGGACCGCCACCAAGCTTATTTTGAATATGTTGACCGTGGCTTCCATGGTCAGGCTCGGCAAGGTTTATCAAAATTGGATGGTCGATCTTCAGCCCAAATCCAAAAAACTGACGGCCCGAGCATTGCGCCTCATCTGTCGGCTTGGCAGCGTGGAGCATTCAGAAGCTGAAAAATATTTCGAAGAGGCCGGAAAAAATGCCAAAGTTGCGATTCTAATGGCGCAAAAAAAATGGGGTCGTCAAAAAGCGGAGAAACGCCTTCAGGAAACTTCAGGTTTTTTGGAAATGGCCCTTCAATGAAACTTGCGCTCGGCATGATGTCCGGCACTTCCGCGGACGGCATTTCCGTCGCCCTTTGTTCTTTCGAAGAAAAAAATTTAAAGATTCTCGCGCACCAAACGTTCCCATATTCTTTCAAGCTTTCGCAAACACTTATCTGTGGGCCTCTTCTCACGGCCCCTGAGATTTCGAGACTCAATGTCCAATTAGGCAAACTTTTCGCTGACGCTATTCTGAAATTTCTCAAAAAATCAAATTATGTGCCCGAAGACATTTCCGTGATTGGTTCGCACGGCCACACGATTTATCATGGCCCGAATGATCAACCGCGCAACACCCTTCAAATCGGCGAGTCCAGCATGATCGCTGAAAGGACAGGCATCCCTGTCGTTGCGGATTTCAGGATGCGCGATATTGCCGCGGGTGGAAGCGGTGCGCCGCTCATCCCTTTTTTCGACAAGTTCTTTTTTGGGCAGAGCAGGACTACAGCACTGCAAAATATCGGCGGGATTGCAAATGTGACAATCGTGGGAAAGAATTTACCCACTTTTGCTTTTGATAATGGCCCGGGAAATTGTCTGATCGATTGGGCGGTACAAAAAATGACGCACGGCCGTTCGAGTTTTGATCGGGATGGAAAAATTGCTGCAACCGGAAAGATTGATATGGCGGCCGTCAAAAAAATGGCATCGCATCCCTATTTCAAAAAAAGACCGCCCAAATCAACAGGCCGCGAGCTTTTTAATCCGGATTTTATTCCGCATTTCATTAAATCGGGGCTTAAAAAAAATTCCCGGGACCTTATTTCAACGCTGACTTATTTTACGGCCTACACGATTCACCAAAGCTATCAGCGTTTCGCGCCGCCTGTTTCAGAAATCATCGCAAGCGGCGGCGGAACTTACAATCAAACGCTCATGACTCATTTGAAAAATCTTTTTTCACCGGTACCCGTGAAATCACTGGACGAGCTGGGTATTCCGACGCAAGCTAAAGAACCTGCAGCTTTTGCTTTTTTTGCGTTGCGTGCGATTGAAGGCAAAATCAATCATCTCCCCGAAGGCACGGGTGCCACGAAAGCTTGCATTCTTGGAAAAATAATTCCTTCATCTTACAAATTTTCGGATGGCTCTGCCGGCATTGCGAAAAGACCCAAAGGGTCGACGAAGCAATCTGATTTTAAAGACCAGATTGCTTCGGGCAAAAACCACCCTCGCAATGACAGAAATGAAAATGGCGGGAAAGGAATCATTAAATATGCAACTCATTGATTGGATCATCGTAGGACTTTTTTCGCTTGCAAGCCTTTGGGTTGGCGTCGCGTTCACCAAAAAAGCGTCTGCCGGCATTGAATCCTATTTCGCCTCAGAACGCAGCCTCTCTTGGTGGCTGGCCGGGACTTCCATGGCTGCCACGGCATTTTCTTCCGATACTCCTCTTCTTGTCACCGGCATCGTGCGCCGCAAAGGGATTTGGGGAAACTGGGAAATCTGGGCGCTTGCCATTTCCACCATGTTTGCTGTTTTCTTTTTTTCTAAATTATGGAAACGCGCGGGCGTGCTGACCGAAGTTGAATTTGTAGAACTCCGTTACACTGGAAAATCCGCGGCCTTTTTGCGCGGCTTCAAAGCTCTTTATTGGGGCATTCTTTATAACGCCTTCATCATGGGAGCATGGCCCATGACCGGCCTTGCCAAAGTCATGCAGGAAACAACCAGCTGGTCAAAAGCGCAGGCTCTTTTCTTTTGCATGGCACTCACCACCACTTATGCCTGCCTCTCCGGATATTGGGGCGTAATTCTGACTGATTTTTTTCAATTTTTCATTGCCATGGGCGGAGCAATCATGCTGGCGGTTTATTCCGTAAAGGCCTGCGGTGGAATTCCGGCAATTGTGGCCAAACTTTCAACCACGGACAAGCTTCATTTTATTCCGCCCATGACAGGCCATACGCCCACTGAAATTCTGGCCTCGCCTTTCGGATGGTTTCTTGGGCTTATTTGTATTCAATGGTGGGCGTGGAAAAATACCGACGGCGGCGGTGTGATTGTTCAGCGCATTGCTTCGTGCAAAAACGAACGCCAGGCGATTTATGCAACGTTATGGTTCAATATCGCGCAATACGCGCTTCGTTCCTGTCCCTGGATTCTGACGGCCCTTGCGTCTCTTGTTCTTCTTGTAGGCGCTCCCTTGGCACTCTTATTCTTTTTATTTTTGCGGCCTGTCCTCGCGCCGCTTGTGCTTTTGCTACATACTGTTGTTCGATGGC
>OBEQ010041112.1_pt1 | contig 12934 bp, 14 predicted proteins | sample 1670901 | NCBI WGS metagenome assembly OBEQ01 (sample SAMEA104232315, study PRJEB22302) | groundwater metagenome | biome: forest; feature: aquifer; material: groundwater | place: USA | collected 2011-08-07 | depth 5.4 m
GGAGTACCTGTCGGCAAAATGAGTTCCAGCTGTCGTCTCATGCTCATGATATCCCGTTTGTTCGTCGGTCAGAATAAGAATACGGCCAGAGGCCGTATCAGAGGTGAACCGTCAATTTTGCGTCACAGAAAGATCAGTTGTTCCCGTTACGAGCGGTCAGGATGAGCCATGAGAAACTGATCCACGAGATCCTCAGACCGTTCTATGTCCTCCAGGGGGTAACGCAAACGCAGTGGGCCCCTGGCGACGACGGTCGCTGGATCCGGGGCCTGCTCCCGATGCTCAGGGAACAGATCAGTAAAGTTTTCGTAGAAGCTCTGGCGCGCGAGGAGCTTCACACTGTCGGACTCGTTGGCGATCAGCGCCTCAAACTCCTCATTCAACTGGCCATCCTGCGAACGTTCCATCTCGACCCTTTGAACGCCTGGGGAGGATGGCTCATTCCGAACAGCGTTGACGCCGACGAAACGACCATTGTCCAGGTGTTCACGCGGCACATCACCGCTCAATCGGGTCGCATGTGACGTGCCGATCGGTCGTGAAGTGCCGGGTGACACCTCGACAGGAGGCGGGCCAGCCAATTGCGCCGCTCTAGTCGGTACCAAGAACATTCTTTTCTTCAGCTCGTTCTCAAGGGACGTTGTCGATTTACGTACCGATTGAACGTGTTGGTTAGCCGCAATGATGAGACGCGAGTCCGCACGCGCCAGCTCATGCATTCTGGACACAAGCTGCCCGCCTCGTGCTTCATCGACGCTTGCGGCGTCATCCTGGCGGAGCGCGTCCGCGGAATTCGCCGACGGCACTATGGTTGGAACGAGAAATTGCCCCTTCTCGGTGTCGCTTGCTAATAGCCGTAGTTGGGGTGCGTCTCTGGCGCAGCCGTCCACGGTCCGCAGCCATTCGTTGGCCTCAGAAGCCTTTGCGGGAAGCCAGATGCTGTCGGAGTCATAGCGCTTACGAAAGAAGGCGCTACACGGTCCGCCAGACTCGGCTACAAAAATAACCATATCATCCAAGACATATGGTAGGCAAGCGAAATCCTCTGCCGAAAGAACGCGCACATCCAAGCGCGCATCAGCTTCCTCGCCAAGCTTCTTGCGTATCTCGATCTTTAGCCTTCCGCCTAGCGCAACGACACTCTCAACGTCGGGCAGCAGATATGTATAACTTACCCCGCCAACTAGATTCCGCTCGAGCGCGTCTCTAAACGTTGCGTCCTCAATGTCGGGGTCGCGAGTCGCCACGCAAACGCGAGTTTCGCCTCTAGTCAGGACCGATGCCTCATGTTCCACGAGATGACGAGTGAGCCAGATTTCATTCGAATGGGGCTCGCGGTCGTCGCGTAGTGCGAACCGTGTGATAAGACCCAGCCATACGCGGTATGAGTCTTGCTTCGGACCCGATCCGCAAGCGCTGACGCCATGCCGCGCGCAAAGAAGCGACCGGCCAGCGAGCAGTGGATCGGCAGACTCGTCATGCAGGGCCGCCGCAGCGCGCATTTTCCGCTCCCGCAGTGACGAAACCATTTCGCGCCGGGAGGGTCAAGGGCGGCGCGCCGGATGGGAGCATGACCGGGGTGGCGGTGGAAGTCGCCATGATGCTGCGGTCCCGTGCCCGACGCCGTGCGAATGCCTGAGCGCGCATTTCGGACTGCGCGCCGATTCGGTCGATTCCGTGACGGGCGCAATGCAACGGCTGTGTTTACGGGCCGCGCGAGATCTCACCCGTAGCGTCGTCCAAGTCGCCGTGGACGAGGCGCGAGCCAGCGCGAGCACATCCGAATCCGAGTCGCGAGGCGTTCCGATACGGCGTGTTGCCGCGTCTGGGCGTCGCCTCGCCCGCAAACAACTTGCTCGTGTTGCCTCTGGCAACACACTGGCAACGCAAGGCGCCCTTGCGTCGTTGCCGATCGGACTTAAGCTCGGCCTGTGACCGAAGCGACCGCAGCAGCCACGCCGTTCGGAACCCGGCTCCGGCAACTCCTCGAAGCCCTCGATCCGCCCCAGACCCGGGCCGAGCTTCTTTCCGTCGCTCGCCCGGCATCCGGCCTCACGTTCACGTTCGATGGAAGCTTGATCACCTACCGCGCGGCGCAGCATCACCTGCAGGCACTCGCACGCACCGCCGGGCTCCCTCCCTTCGGCTGGCACACCCTCCGTCACACGTTCGCCAGTCAGCTCGCCAGACGCGGCGCGACGATCCAGGGTATTCAGACCCTGCTCGGCCACACCACGATCAACATGTCCTTGCGCTACGCGCACCTCTCGCCCGACTTCCTCCACGCTACCATCGCGCTCCTGAACGCAGCCAATATGCGCGAACCCGCTCAAGTTGGGCAGCCGGTGGGCAGCGCCGGATCGGTCGACACCGCGCACGCCGCAGTCCTCCACGCGTGACGCGCCGTATTCTCCGCGCAACCACGCAAAAAACCGCGCGTGTGGCGGCTTCATGGCGCTGGTGGACGTTGCAGGATTCGATCCTGCGACCTCGCTGATGTGAACGGCGCGCTCTAACCAACTGAGCTAAACGTCCTCAAATTTTTGTGTCGGCATCATACAAAAGAGCCAGGAGAATAGCAAGGCGGTTGAGCGTTCGTCGGACGTTTGTTATAGTCTCTTTATTGTATGCAAGGATTCATCACCATCGGGATCGCCGTATTTATTTTGATCCTTGCCGGCGTCATGCGCGTGATCACCAAAACCGCCGAAGAGAACACGGTTTTCTGGGTGTGTGTCGGGGTTTTTCTTGTCGTCTACGTCATTGCGGTGATCATCCTCTCCTCCATCAACCAACCTCTTCCGCCCGCCAACGTCTCCTCGTTCTTTCAAGAAAATCTTTTCCTCGTTACGCCCTAAGATCAGACGATGAGAGGAAGCTCTGCGAGCGGCACGCGTTCCCCGGTCATCAAACTCTCGATGCGATAGGCGCCATGCGTCGGCGCTTCGATGTAGCCATTCCACGCAAAGCGCGCGAGACCTCCGGAATCAATCCAATCAAACAACCATTCGTTGGTGTAACGCGGATCCTGTTGCGTGATGCCGGCATTTACCGTCTTAAGCCAGACGCGATTGAATTTTTCTTGGGAACCGATGGACGGCGCCATGATGATCGGCAAGCCGAGTCCGGCATAGAAGGAGAGCTCGCTTGGTTTGGTCCAGAGGATATCGGTAGAACGCAGGGTATGCGCAAAATCGTGGAAGTAGTGGGCGCGATCTTCAGAGCAATGGATAAAGAGTGAGGTGTCGAGCGCGCGCTGCAGTCCCAAGTGTTTGGCGCCGTCGCGAAAATAATGCGCTACGACTTTGCGCGTTCCAGCTTCGAGATTGATGCGGAGGGTTTTCCGCAGGAGATGCGTGCGCAAACTTTCGATGATCTGCAAACCAAGTTGTTTTTGCGCGCCTGCGCCACCGACCGTAAAGGTCAACGTGAGGGGACGCGAGGAACGTGAGCGTTTGAGATGTGGACCAAGCTCGCGTTCCAAGGTTTGCGCGTATTTGGAAGTGAAAATGCCGTGCGGATCCAGATGGCGGATCCGTTCGGCGAGATCGCGTTTGGCAATGGATGCGTCGGGGCCGCCGATGTTGGATTTGGGCAGGGGGAAGCCGGTCAAAAAAATTCGCTCTTCGGCCACGCCATAAAGTTTGAGGCGTTCCACCACGCGGCCGTTGGGCGCAAAATAGCGGATGCGACTTTTTTTTGGATCCAGCGGAACCCAGGCGCGGCTGACGTCCGCATCGCAGATCACGCAAAAAATTTCTCCGGGATAGCCGTGGACTTCGGCCGCGAATGCGGGGAGAAAAAACGTGGAGATCAACGGCAAGCGCGGTTGCTTTTTGGAGAGCTGTTCAATCAAGTGCCGACCCAGCCCGTTTTTTTGAATGAGGCGGTACGTCTCTTTCACCTGTAGGGTCGGGGCGCTGAGATCGCGACGGGGATAGAACGGCGGGATCTCCTGAAAGGCGTCCATGATTTCAAAAAGAGCCGAGCCCACAAAGGGCAAACGCTGTAAACGCGAGATCGTTTCGTAGACGCGGCGTGTGCGCGACCAAAGCACACGATCGTGGTGCGGGATGCCCGGGTAATCGTTGGCCGTGATGATACCGCCGCGCGCCAAATCCTCAAGACCGAACGCCGCACGTTCGTGTCCGTACCCCATGTTCACGGAAACAATCCACGCATTCGCATGCTTGTGAGAGACCATGATTCATAGTGTACCACACCCGCATTATTTTTTTGGTTGGCGTGCGCGTTTTTTTTCTTGAACGGTCGTTTCATCGTGCATGTCCACCTCGGCAAGATAGGTTTCAAAACCATCTTCATAGCGTTTTTGAATCAGCGCATCCAGGTGGTGCTGGTCCGTACGTTTGGTTTCGGCGCCAAGTTCTTTTGTCACGTCTTGATGCGCGCGGTACCAGGCCCACTCATCCGTGAAGGTGCACCAACTATATTCCCACAGTTCATCTTCCACCGCATGAAAAAGTTGATGCGCCTCTTCTTCCTTCAATTGCAACAGCGCTTCCAAACGATCCAAGAGCGGCGGAGGCATGACGGGTTCTAAGCCTCGTTCTTGGCGCAGCGTGCACTCCAGAATCCATTGCCGCAACAAGGAGAAGTACATCTCCTTGAGATCGTCATGTGAGAGTTGGAGGAACGCGAATTGATGGTTCATATGTTAAAATTTTCCCATGGGATTTTTTGCGTTCAGGATGGAAGGACGGAAACAGGTGAGACCGACTCCATGATTCCAGAATCCAGATGCGGCGGGTCCGTCAAAGACGGGGTGTGGGGGATTTGTCTCGGCAAGTGTAGCGGTTTGAAAGGTGGCGCACAATTCATACGTCGAGCTCGTTTGTGGCTGATAGCGGTAAAGCTCGTTGCTTTCCGGATCACGCACACCTTCTGGCCCGGCGAAAAAGCTCCGTGAGGTTTGGAGTTCTTCCAGATTCGCAGGCAAGCGTTGGTTTTGTTGCCAGAAGGCATCCACGCCGTTTGCGATCTGTTGTAGCTGTTGCAATCGTTGAGCGTCTGCGCGACGGAATCGTTCTTGTTGCGGGGAGCCTGCGAGCCAAAAACCGCCCACCAGCGTGGCGAGCACCGCGAGAATTACGATCCAGGAAAAGAGGCGGAATCCAGAAGGAGAGGGCATAGAAAGATTAGGCTTCACGTTCATCTTGACGCAGATCCCACAAATACGAACCGAAAATCGTTCCAGCGATGGCCAGGATCACGATGACCTTCAAAACAAAACGTAGGGTCAGCTCGCCGGAGAGAACGTTGGTCACGAGGGTGATGAGGTCGCCGATGATCACGCTCGCGGCGATAAAGAGCGTGATATACGTCAGCCATTTGCGCACCTTGGAACCGCGCTTGTCCGGATCGCGCGTCATGATTCCATGGATCAGCCAGGACATGAACAGAAAAATGGGAAAGGTGATGATGAGTGAGGCCGTAGCGGTGCGTGCGGTCGCGGCGATGCTTTCAAAGTAGTAGGCGTTTTGCAAAGGATCCGGGAACCAGCGGTTGATGAGTTGGAACAGGATCGTGCCGACGCTGATGGAGCTGACGTAGAGCGTGAGAAACAAGACGAGATAAAAAAAGGCTTCCCGCGCGGAGAGATACGGCTGGCGTTTAGGCACGGGCACGGGAAAGTCGAGATCCGCATATGCCGCGAGCGCATGACGCACTTCATCCAGGGGCCAGCCCGCTTTTTGAAGCGCTTCTTGGATGGCGGCACGGGTCGCGCCACTCGCCAAAGCTTTGCGCACAAACGGCTGCAGTTCAGCTTGCATACGTCTTTCAGACTAGCGGGTTTGGGAATGCTTGTCTACTTTGCTACACTATGGGCCTACGTCTGGGTCCTGCCCCTCCTTCGGGAAAAAAGAAACGAATAGAGAATCATGATTCATCTCGAACGCGTGACTAAGTTGTATCCGCCTGATGTGGTGGCGCTTCAGGATATTTCGTTATCTGTGGAGCCCGGTGAGTTGTTATCCATCGTGGGACAGAGCGGCGCGGGTAAAACGACGCTCGCTAAACTGTTGATGGCAGAAGAGCGTCCCACGCACGGTCGCGTGGTGATCGGCGGTTGGGACATCACGCACATTCGTTCGTATGAGATTCCGGTGTTGCGTCGGCAGATCGGTGTGGTGTTTCAAGATTATAAACTCCTCTCAAAGAAAACCGTGTACGAAAATGTTTCATTTGCGTTGGAAGTGGCGGGCGCGCCGTCCCCGCGCATCCGCGAGATCGTACCGCAAGTGTTGCGCATCGTGGGTCTGGAAAAAAAAGCCGAACGTTTTCCCGCGCAGATTTCCGGCGGCGAACAGCAACGCGTGGTCATTGCGCGCGCCCTCGTGCATCGTCCCAAAATGCTCTTGGCCGATGAGCCCACGGGCAACCTCGATACGTTGAACACCACCGAGATCATGGAGCTCTTGCTCAAGATCAACGCTCTGGGCACGACCGTGATTCTCGTGACGCACAATCGGGAGATGGTCAACGCGTTGCGACGGCGCGTGATCACGCTGCATGGCGGACGCATCGTCTCAGATCATGCGCAGGGAAAATATCTGTTGAATGTATGAGCACACCTCTGCGCATCATCGGCTATTCGTGGAAGAATTTTTTTCGTAATGCGTGGATCGGGGCCGCTACGATTTTTGCGTTCACGATGGCGCTCGTCTCGGTGGACGTCCTCCTGGGGTTCCAAGCGCTCTTGGATCGCGCCGCGACTTCCTTGGAAGATCGCGTGGACGTGACGGTCTCGTTCAAAACGGCGGCGCCGGAAGCCACATTGAGTCAGATGCGTTTTTATTTGTTGTCGCTTCCGCAAGTCAAGACCGCGCAACTCATCTCGGCCGAGGAATCCTTGGCGGCTTTTCGGCGTCGTCATGCGCAGGATCCAAAAATTTTAGCGGCCTTGAGCGAGGTCGGTGGCAATCCTCTCGGCGCCCAACTGATCGTCAAGGCGCAGCATACCGAGGACTATCCTTTTATTCTTCAAGCCATTCAAGGGCCGCAGTACGCTCCGTACATCCAAAAGCAAACGTACGACGATCATCGTCTCGCCATCGCGCGCATTCAAACGATTACGCGTGAGGCGCGGATTTTGGGCGCGGCCTTGGTGGCGGTGTTTGCGCTGTTTGGATTGCTCATCATTTTCAACGCCGTGCGCGTGGGGGTGTATACGCAACGCGAGGAGATCGCCATCATGCGCTTGGTAGGCGCGTCTTCCACCTTCATACGCGCACCGTTTATTTTGGAAGGCGTCTGGTTTGGGATCATCTCTTTAGTGTTGGCGTCCGCCGGAGCTTTTGGCGCTCTTCTGTGGTTGGATCCGCTTTTGCGCCCGGTGATGGATGGGGACACGGGGTTGCGTCATTTTTTTGTGACGCAAGGTCCATGGATCGTGCTCGTGCAGGCCCTGAGCTTGATTGCTTTGACAGCGATGGTTTCTTGGGCTGCGGTGGGGAGATACATTAAGAGATAATTCTTTTCGCCTCCTCCACCAACTCTTGAATCAATGCGAGTCCTCCTTCCCAAAATTTCCGATCGCGAAGGTTGATCCCAAAAGATCGGAGAAGTTCATCCGGAGATTGCGAACCGCCCGCCGTGAGAAAAGCGAGATAGCGTTCCACAAAAGCCGGGCCGCGTTTTTTGTATTCGGCGAAGAGGGACAGCGTCAGCAGCTCGCCAAAGGCATAGGCGTACACATAAAACGGCGTGTGCACAAAGTGCGAGATGTACATCCACCAGAGATCATAATCCGGCGTGAGCGTCACGGAACGGCCAAACATTTCGTGTTGGCGTGCGCGCCAGAGCTGGCTGATTTTTTCTTGAGGGAGTTCGCCTTCTACGCGCGCCGCGGCATGCAGATCCTGTTCAAACTTGTACATGGACACCTGGCGGAAGACCGTCGCAAACACGCTTTCGATTTTGTGGACGTAGAGCGCGAATCGTTCTTGCGGATCCTGGATCTGCTGCCGGAGCGCGTCAAACACGATCATCTCCGCAAACACGCTCGCCGTTTCCGCCAACGTGAGAGGCATGTCAAAATGGAGCAGCGTTTGTTTCCGCGCCAAAGAGGCGTGCACGCCATGGCCGAGTTCATGCGCGAGCGTTAACACCTGTTTGAGATTTCCCGTGAAGTTGAGAAACACATAGGGGTGCAGATCCGGCGTCACGAACATGCAGAAGGCTCCGCCGCGTTTGCCGATTCCCGGCGGCGCATCAATCCAGCGCTGATCAAAAAAATGCTGCGTCAACTCACCGAACTTTGGTGAGAAATGATGGAAGGAGGAGAGCACCAGCTCGCGCGCCTCCGCAAAAGAATAGCGTTGCTCTGTCTTCGTGATCGGCGCATAGCGGTCGTAGTCAAAGAGTTCGGGAACGCGGAGACGCTTGCGTTTGAACCGATAAAAATCTTGCACCATGCCATAGGCGTCTGTCACGGCTCCGGTCATGGCGTCCACCGTGGCCTGATCGATTTCATTTTCCAGATGGCGGCTCTCTTCGGGTCGCGCAAATTTTCGATAGCGATCGTCTACGTGTTTGTCTTGCAAGAGCGTGTTCATCACAAACGTCACGCGTCGCGCCTCCTCTTTGAGTCCAAGCGTGAATGCCGCTGCGGCGCGTTTGCGTTCTGCACGTCGCGGATGATGCAAGCGATCCAAAACCTCTTCTTCAGTCAAGCGCCGTGTTTTCCCCTTCTGCTTCAACGTAAACATCTTGTGCGCAAACTCCTCATCAAACAGTCGAACAAACGCCGAGCGCCCGGTGAGGGACTTGTCATTCAAAATTTTTTCTTCCGTTTCACTCAAGCGATGCGGTTTCCAGCTCAGCTGCTTTTCGAGATAATGGCGGTAAGGCGCGAGCCGTGAATCGCCCATCAAACGACGAAGGGTTTTTTCTTCCAGCGTCATCAGTTCGAGTTCAAAAAAAAGCAGATGCTGCGCGATCGCTAGTCCACGCGTTTTTGTTTTTTGGAGGAGGGCGCCGTGCGTAGGCGGGCTACTATCCGCGGTATTCACAAGCGTGGCGTAGATTTCCGGCTTCCACGTTTCTTGCAGGATGGATTCGTAGGCGCGCAACGCCATCAATAGTTGTGCAGCTGAGCGCGTGCGGATCTTCCCTCGATACGTTTTCGCGAATCGTTCCGCGCGGCGTTCTTGCGTGAGCAAGCAGCGGTCGATGGCCGGATCCGTGATGCTCGCGTAGAGATCCGAGAGATTCCAACGGGGAAGAGAAGAAGAGGGCATAGGAAGAAAAAAGGGATTGCTTGACTCGATGTTTCATGCTATTCATGAAGCATGGATCGTCCTGATCATGAACTCATTGCCGAGGCGTTGCAAGGATCAGCATCTGCGCTGGAACGGCTCGTCGCGCGCTATCTCACATTGGTGTATCGCGTGGTTTTGTCTTACGTGAAACAGACCGAAGAAGCGGAAGATCTCACGCAAGAGGTGTTTGTGAAAGTGATGCGCGTCTTGCCACGCTTTGATCTTACGCGACCGTTCAAGCCTTGGCTCGTTCAGATCGCCAAACATCAAGCGCTGGATCTGTTGAAGAAAAAGAAAGCGATCGTTTTTTCTCAGCTTGAGACAGAAGATCAAGCAGAAGCGTGGGAAGATACGATTCCAGATCCTGGTCCGTGGTCGGATGCGATCGTGAGCGATCGGGAAGCGGCTGCGGCGTTGGCTACAGCGGTGCGTGATCTTCCGCCTCAAGATCAGCGTTTGCTCTCGCTTCATTACATTCATGGATGGGCGTTGCGCGAGATTGCGGAAGAGTGGCGCGAGGCGGTGAATACGATCAAAAGCCGTCATCGGCGTTTGTTATTAAGGTTACGAAAGAGATTGATTGAATAGGAATGCACCCAAACGGTTCGCTCGCTCGTAATAGAGGGCGAGGCTATGAAGACAGAAGAACCGCCAGATCATCTTCTACGCACGGTTATTTTGCGTTTGCGTCTCGAAGAGTCGTTGATCAAGGCGCGTCGAGCGTTCGCGGGGTTTTGTGGTTCTTTGTTGGCCTCTGCTGTCGCGATTTTTTTTGTCGGAAAGCTGTGCGTGCAAGGCTTGATCCATTCCGGTTTTCTGCCGTTCGTCACCCTGATCTTTTCCGATAGCGGTTTGATTGCGCAGAACTGGCAGGCGTATGGCTATGCTCTTTTGGAAGCCTTGCCTGTGACGTTACTGCTGTTGTTGCTGAGCGTTCTTCTTCTCTTTGTTTATTCTTTGGCTCACCTCTCTACCGAGGCCAAACGCGTTTTATGAATATTCTAAAAGGAATCAGCCCGCAGGCGTGGCGTTCCGTGCTTTGGACCCTTGCGGTCGGGATCGTTTTGTTGGGCGTGTTCCAAATGGGCGTGTTCGTGGGATACCATCGTGCCAGCTTTTCGTATCGTTGGGGCGAGAACTATCATCGCATGTTCGGCGGGCCGCGGATGTTCGGCGATGCGCGTCGCGGATTCTTTCGTGAATTTGATCAACGCGACTACACCGATGCGCATGGAATTTTTGGTACGCTTCTCAAGATCGAAGGCAATACGCTCATCATGAAAGATAAGGATGACACGGAGAAGACGATCGTGTTCACGACGAGCACGGTCGTGCGCGCCGGACGAGACACGATTCAACCTTCTGCGCTTTCGATCAATCAAAACATCGTGGTGATTGGGACGCCGAATGACAAAGGACAGGTGGAGGCAAAATTGATTCGCGTGTTTCCTCAGCGTTGATCTCTATGATGTTTGAAGGAATGAAAAAAGTATTGAAGAGCAAGCGATGGATGGCGGGCGGCGGTCTTGCGCTGATTATCGTCGGGACGATCGCGTATCGTTCTTATGCCCGCCCAAAAGCCGAAACGCTCTATGCCATGGCGTCGGCGCATCGCGGGTTGTTGATCGTGTCGTTGACTGGGACCGGACAGGTGAGCGGAGAACATCAGATCGATGTGAAACCCAAAGTATCGAGCGAAGTCGTCATCCTTCTTGCCAAGCCAGGACAAAGCATTAAAAAGGATGAGGTGATCGCCATGTTGAATCCGCGCAATGCCTTGAAGACCGTGCGCGATGCGGCACAGTCTGTGCATGATGCGGAGGTGAGTTTGTCGTCGGCAAAATTGTCGTTCGAAAAATTGAAGCAGCCGCCGACAGCCACGAATCTTCTGTTGGCGGAAAATGCCGCGCGTCAGGCCCGTCGGGATCTCGAAAAATTGTTGGCTCCGCCGAATGCGTATGATGTCCAGCAAGCAGAGGCGCAAGTCACGAGCGCCGAGCAGAATACCAAAATTTCTGCAGATGGAAAAACACCGCAAGGGATTCGCAACGCGTATGACACGAGTATCGCAACGTTGAAGACGTCGATGCAAGCTCTTCAAAAGTCTTTGGTGGATGCCGATGGCGTGGTTGCGGTTGACAATCTGAACGCCAATGCGAGCTTTGCGAGATTGATTTTGGATCAAAATAAACTCATGTTGGCAACCCATCAATACGCGCTCGCAAAAACTTCCATTGCGCAGGCCAAGATCGCGGTGGATCTCTTGGCGGATGAAAACGAAGATCCGACCAAGATCGATGCGGCGATGCTCTTGGTCAAAGACGCGTTGAACACCATGAGCACGTTGCTTGCCACAACTTACGATGTGTTGCTTTCCACACTAACCTCCTCGTCCTTTTCTGCTTCTTCTCTCGATGCGCTCAAGTCCACGGTGCAGGGGGATCGTACGGACACGACGAGTAAAATTTCTTCGCTGACTTCTCAAGGGCAGGCTATCGTGCAGGCGAGAACCTCCTATGATTCCGCGCAGCTTTCGTTGCAACAGGCGCAGATCTCTCTTGAAAAACTTCGACAAGGTCCGGCGCAGCGCGATGTGGATGCAGCACAGGAAAAAGTGAAGGAGAAGGAACAAGCGCTCGCGGATGTGAAGGCTGGGCCTACGGCGATGGATCTCGCGTTGGCGCAGAATAATGTGGATCAACGTGCGGTTGCGCTCGCCGCGGTCAGAAGTAAATGGACCGATGCGCGGGAAGCGCTGGGCGATTACACGGTGCGCGCGCCGTTCGATGGGATTGTCGCAAAAGTTTCCGTGCAGAACACGGACGCCGTTTCTGCTGCAACGCCCATCGTGACCTTGATCGCGCGACAAAAAGTTGCGGAGATCACCTTGAATGAAGTGGACGCTGCCAAGGTGAAGGTTGGACAAAAAGTCACATTGACGTTTGATGCGGTAGATGGTTTGAGCATTTCCGGAGAGGTGGTAGAAGTCGGAACGCTCGGCACGGTTACGCAAGGCGTGGTGAATTACACGGCCAAGATCGGATTTGATACGCAGGATGAGCGTGTGAAGCCGGGCATGAGCGTGCGCGCCGCGATTATTCTGGAGACCAAGAGCGATGTGGTGCTCGTGCCGAATGCGGCCGTAAAAGCGAGCGGCAATCGTCGCTACGTCGAGACGTTGCAGGGCGCGGCTTCTTCCAGCGCAGCCACGGCTCAAGCCGGGGGACTCATCACCGGCGCACCGCAACCGCAGACCGTTGAGGTTGGTGCAGCCAATGATAGCGAGACAGAGATCACGAGCGGTTTGAACGGAACCGAATCCGTGGTGGTACAAACGATTCTTCCGGCAAGCGCTACCAAGGCTGCGAGTTCTGGATCGAGTGGTGTCCGTCTTCCGGGATTGGGCGGCGGGGGAGGTGGCGGCGGAGCATTTCGCGGTGGGGGCGGTCGCTAACGTATGAATAGTGAGCACGTCGAACTATGATCGCAGTGCAGAATATCACGAAGCGATATGTAAACGGCAGCATCAACTTTTTGGCGCTGGACGATATTTCGTTCACCATTCAAAAAGGCGAGTTCGTGGCGATCATGGGGCCTTCAGGATCGGGAAAATCTACTCTGATGCATTTACTCGGCGCGCTCGATGTGCCCAC
>OBEQ010248881.1_pt1 | contig 12934 bp, 11 predicted proteins | sample 1670901 | NCBI WGS metagenome assembly OBEQ01 (sample SAMEA104232315, study PRJEB22302) | groundwater metagenome | biome: forest; feature: aquifer; material: groundwater | place: USA | collected 2011-08-07 | depth 5.4 m
GCACCCGAAAACGTTCTTTTTCCCTTGTGCCATATGGATATTGTAGTACCATATGGTTACGAAACGCCCTAATTACCTATCTTTATATGATCCACTATAAATCAACAGCAATTATTCAAAAAGAAGGAAAATGGTTTGTCGCGCGATCTCTTGAGTTGGGAGTGACTACACAGGGGAGAACCATTGAAAAAGCAAAAGACAATCTTCAGGAAGCAATAGAGTTGTATCTTGAAGATATGCCTGCGAATAAAAAGACGCTCTCGAAAGAAATTCCGCTTATAACTTCTATCGAAGTATCGGCCCGTGGCTAAAACTTTTTCCGGAAAAGAAGTTATCAAAATTCTCATACGAGAGTTTTATTTTGTTGTCGTGTCTCAAAAAGGCAGTCATATAAAGTTAAGAAGAAAAGTGGCAGAAAGAATAATAACCACTATCGTTCCGCTCCACAAAGAACTTACGCGGGGGACGTTGTTAGGAGTCTTGGAGCTCGCCGAGGTTAGCGAAGAAGATTTTAAAAAAGCTGCGTGAAGAAAGGAAGAAAGCTTGTATAATCTTGCTCTTGACCGAAGAACTGCCGATTGCTATTATGTATATTAATTAAAGAGTCACCAAACATTTATTCCTAAAGAATTCAAGAAGTACTCGCGAATAATGCGAATATAGGCGAAATAATGCGAATAAGCCGCATTATCTTCGAGGATAAATTCGCGTTGTTTGCTAAAATTAGCATTATTAGCGATTACTCAATCATTATGAAGAATTTAGGGAAAAAACACTATGACAAGTTCCATTCCGGCCCTGATCAGCGGTCTGGTTTTGGGTTTGATTCTGGGTGGTTGGGCGTGGCGCTTGTGGGCGGCCCGGCAGGCAGAATCAGCTGAACACAAGGGCAGGCACAAACTCGACGAAGCCGAGATCAAGGCAAAAGAAGTTGTTCGAAGCGCGGAAGAAAAGGCAGCTTCTTTTTTGGCTGAAGCCAGACAAGAAGAAAAAAAGCGACAGCAGGAGATTCGCCAGATCGAGCAGCGTCTGTTGCAGCGCGAGGAAATTATTGACAAAAAGTTTTCGTCGCTGGACGACAAAGAAGACGTTCTGAAAAAGAAGGAGGAAGGTTTCAAAGAGCGCGAAACCGAAGTCGCCGAACTCAAAAATAAAGTTCAGGGCGAGTTTGAAAAATTGAGCGGGCTTTCGCGCGAGCAGGCCCGGCAGGAACTGTTTCAGCGAGTCAAAGACGAGCATCGCCAGGAATTGGCCGAAGCGCTGCAAAAGCTGGATCGCGAGCGCTTGGCTGAAATTGAAAAGAAATCCCTTGATATTTTGACCACAGCTCTCCAGCGCTATGCGCGCTCCCATGTTGCCGAGCTGACCACCACGTTTTTCCCTTTGGCCGACGAAGAGCTCAAGGGTAAAATCATCGGCCGCGAAGGCCGCAATATCCGCGCGCTTGAACGGGCGACCGGCGTTGAACTGATGATTGACGAGACGCCGGACAGTATCGTCATTTCTTCATTCGATCCGTTCCGCCGCGAGGTCGCGCGTCTGGCGTTGGCCAAGCTCGTTAAAGACGGCCGGATCCAGCCGGCTAAAATCGAGGAAAAAGTCGAGGAAGCCAAAGAAGAGCTGCAAAAACGGGTGCTCGAAATCGGCGAAGAAGCGGCGACTGAAGTCGGCGTCTATGATTTGCCGAAGGAAGTGCTGCAGCTTTTGGGACGGCTCCATTTCAGGGCGAGTTTCGGCCAGAATGTGTTGATGCACTCGATTGAAATGGCCCACCTCGCGAGCATGATCGCGGCTGATTTAGGATTGAATGTCGCGGTGGCGAAGAAAGGAGCGTTGTTGCACGACATCGGTAAAGCCATCGATCACGAGGTCGAAGGCACGCACGTGGAACTCGGCAGAAAGATTTTGAAAAAATACGGCATTGACGAGCGGGTGATCGAAGCCATGCAGTCGCACCACGACGAATATCCCTACGCGATTCCGGAAGCATATGTCGTGACGGCGGTTGATGTGTTATCCGCGGCCCGGCCCGGCGCCAGGCGCGGCACTCTCGAAAACTATATCAAACGGCTTGCCGATCTCGAGAAGATCGCCGGCGAGTTTCCGGGCGTAAAAAACTCGTATGCCATTTCCGCCGGCCGCGAACTGCGGGTATTTGTCATTCCGGAAAAAATAGACGATTTCGCCGCTCTGGAGCTAGCCCGGCAGATTGCCAATCGCATCCAATCCGAGTTAAAATATCCGGGCGAGATCAAGGTGAATGTGATACGGGAAATGAGAGCGGTGGAATACGCGAAATAGGTTACGAATGTACTAATATTTACGAATATACGAATTCGTATATTCGTACTGATTCGTAATTTCGTAACCCTACACCATGTTGTTAAAACTTTCAAAATTTTTCCTTTACGCTTCCGTTTTCAGCGTTCTGGTGGTGATGAATCAGACTTTTTTTCCGTTCATCGGGGGCAAGGATTATTTTTTCAGAACGGCGATCGAACTCTCGCTAATCTTTTTTCTTTTGTGGTGGGCGTCTGGAGCGCCGGCCGGCGAGGTTTCCGCGAGATTAAAAAATTTATTCAGCCAACCGCTGTTTTTGGCGGTTTCTCTCTTTGCCCTGATGTTTACCCTGGCAACCATATTCGCTTATGATCCGCATGCGGCTTTTTGGTCCAACTATGAACGCGGCGAAGGGGGTTTTCAAGTTCTCCACTATTATGCTTTTTTCTTTCTCTCGGTCTATCTTTTTCGGGAAAAGAAAGATTGGACGCGTCTGTTTTGGGTTTCGATCGCGGCCGCGGTCGGCATGATTCTGTATGGCGCAGGGGCTGCCGTATTTAATGTTGATCCTGCGACCGGCGCGCTTTCAAATCCGTTCGGATTTATCGGTCCCTACGCTGAAGGAGGAAAACTTATTAGTCCGACATTTTTAGGCCGTGTTTTCTCCAATGGGGCGAGGTTTCAGGGTTCTCTCGGCAACCCAGCCTATGTCGCCCCGTATTTGATGTTTTCTCTGTTTTACCTCATTTGGCTTTGGGTTTCAGAAAATAAACGTACGCTCCTTATAAATATTTCTTACGGTGTTCTTGGCGTTTTCCTCGTGATATTCTTTCTTGCCTCTCAAACGCGCGGCGCATTCGTGGGTTTGGTTGCGGCACTGTTCGTATTCCTCGCCGTATTGGTGCTGAAAAATCGAGTATGGAGAAAGCGGCTGATAGTTCTTCTTGCGGTTCTTGCGGTGTTACTTGGAACACTCATGTACTATGGGCGGAGAGACTTCGTGAAAAAGCTTCCGGCCGGCCGGCTGTTCGACATTGGATTCTCCGACAGAACATTCCAGACCCGGCTCTGGACCTGGAATTCCGCCTGGCAGGGATTCAAAGAACGGCCGCTGCTTGGCTGGGGACCCGAGAATTTCTCACCGGTCTTTGACAAATATTTTGATCCCCGGCACTTCATTCCGGGGCAGCCGTCCGAGACTTGGTTTGATTACGCGCACAGCATTATCTTTGATTATCTGGTGGAGATTGGCATTCTGGGATTTTTGAGCTATCTTTTGATATTCGCGCTTTTTTTCCGGGAATTGGTGAAAAAATTCGAAGCCCGAAGCAATGTTTTCCTGACGGCGCTCTTGGCCGCGCTGCCCATCGGCTATCTGATCCAGGGTCTGGCGCTTTTCAATATTCTGGCGATCTATATAAATATATTTTTGTTTCTGGCGTTTGCCTGTTATCAATTTTATCCGCCTTCGTCAGATACTCCGCGACTCGGCTTATGGCGGCGCGTCTTTACAAAGAAATGAATCCCCACACCTATAAGAGATAGAGTTTACGATTATCTATGTATAAATATTTGCAACACAATTGTACAATGGTCGCTCAATATGTAGGGTTCGCGCCTGTTCGAGGCGCAAATCTCTTATAGGTGTGGGGATGAATCCACTCATTAAAAAAGCCATCGCCGTGTCAGCTGTTGTGTTTCTGGTATTCATCGCGTATTACGGTTCGTATCTGCCGATGAGAAAATCAGTCATTTTTATTGGTACGATTCAGAATACTTCCGCTATCAAAACGATTGCTGATTTTGAGCAGGCGTTTTCGGTGCCTCTTGACTACTCATCTCCCATTGGTCAGGAGGAATTGGTGCGAAACAGCGCCAATACCATTGTCAGCAGTCTCCAGAATATCCCCGAGGCCAGGGGCATTGATGAGATGCTCGGTTACATAGACAAATATTACGAGCCGATTGTAGCTCGCGGGAAAGGGATGAGCTTTGGTCAGGACATTTATATCTTGGGAGCATTGCACGAGCTCGCTTTTATAAAGACGCACCAGACGGGCTATTTGGATATCGCTCAAAAATATTTCGAGGAAGGATTGCGGTTGGGGCCCAAGCGTCCCCAGGCGCTCTATGGCCTGCTTGATGTCTATCGGTTGCGGGGGAATATTGCAAGCTCTACCGTGATTGCCCGGCAAATCCTTAATCAGTGGCCGACCGACACTAAGGCCAGAGACGTCTTTAAACAATTATTGACCGCCGGGGCTTCTTCAAGTACCAAAAAATAACCATACTTTTTTCATATTTACATACGATGGAAGACTCGGACAAAAAAAGAAAAGTGGCATTGATCACCGGCATCACCGGTCAGGACGGCAGTTACTTGGCGGAACTGCTTTTGGAAAAAGGATACGAGGTTCACGGGATTATCCGGCGGGCGTCCACATTTAACACTCTCCGCATCGATCATCTGTTTCAGGATCCTCACGAAAAAGAACTCCGTTTGGTCCTTCACTACGGGGATTTGGCCGATGCCAGCACGATCCGCAAGCTTATTTATAAAGTGAAGCCCGATGAAATATTCAACCTCGCGGCGCAATCGCATGTCCGGGTCAGCTTCGATATTCCGGAGTACACCGCCAACATTACTGGCGTCGGAGTTTTGAGGATGCTGGAAGCAATCAAGGACTATGAAGAACATACCGGAAAGAAAGTAAAATTTTACCAGGCGTCTTCAATTACGTTCGATACGCCGGTGCTCATTAAAAAAGACGGCGTGATTAAGCGGACTGTTTTTGGCGAGACGCTGGAGTTGAAAAACTTCGAAGTTTTAAGCGTTGACAAAGAAACTAAAAAAGTAAAATTTTTACCTGTAAAAAGGGTTATGAACCATGGGATGAAAGATGTATTTGAGGTGAAGGGACGAACCGGACTGGCAATTCGACTCACCGCAGACCATTCTCTCATGGTGTTTAACCAAGAAGGCAATATCATTGAGAAAAAAACTAGCGAGCTTCAAGAAGGAGACCATCTGATTACTTTTTTAGGAAACATATTGAGGAACGATAATCCGGCGAGAATCAAATTGGAATATCATCTGGATCACAATCTTCCAAGCCGCTGGGGCTATCCCAACAAAACTGACTCCCGGCTGGTCAGCTGCGATTTAGAGCTTGGCAGCGACTTTATGCGCGTAGCCGGTTACTACTTGGCAGAAGGATGCTCAGGCATCCAAAAGAAGAGTAAGACCGGCGGAGTGAATTACAGAACCTCATTTTGTTTTGGCAGTCATGAACCGGAGAGGGTAACCGATACCATAGCGACCATCAAGAACGTATTTGAAGTCGAGCCGGCATCCATTCAGCGGAGAGAAAGTTCGGTTAATATTACGTACTCATCCAAACACCTCTATACTTTTTTGTCACGTTTTGGGCATACCGCAAAAGAAAAACGACTACCGGATTTCATCTGGACGTTGCCCCGGGATGCCACGAGAGAATTTTTGTACGGTTATGCTGGAGACGCACACTTCAAAAGCGGCGGCCAAATTCGCTATACCACCATCAATAAAGAACTTGCCATTGATGTTATATATCTTATGCGGCTCCACGATATCAGCACATACTATATCGAGAGATACAATCGGGAACATTTATCTCCGCAAAGGACAATCATCAAAGCCGCATTTTGCTACGATATAGAAGTTCCTGCTACAAGCAACTTTGTTGTAACTCTACCCGAGCCGACGGTTGCCAAGTTTAAGTCGCCATCAGCCGAGTGTTTGCCGGCCGCACTCTTTCGGGGAGAACGTCTCTATGGAGCGATCCACGGTAAACAACTTGTCAGCAAAGGAAGACTCCAAAGACTGATTGCCTTGTATGGTTTGCAAAATGGAAATCTTCTCCGGCTTGTCGAATCCAACCTGGGCGTTATTCAGATAAAAACCGTTAACTACAAAGGCAAAGAGAACGTCGGTGATTACGAAGTTCCCGGTTCCGAATGTTTCTTCTGTGGGAACCAACCTGTTCTAGCCCATAATTCCTCGGAGATGTTCGGCGCGTCGCCGCCGCCGCAAAATGAATTGACGCCGTTTCAGCCGCGCAGCCCGTACGGCATCGCCAAACTTTTCGCGTACCATACTACTAAAAACTATCGCGAGGCCTACGGGATTTTTGGGGTGAACGGGGTGCTCTATAATCACGAATCGCCGCGGCGGGGCGAGACTTTTGTAACCCGCAAAATCACTCGCGGGATCGCGCGAATCCTCGCCGGTCTTGATAAAAAAATCTATCTCGGCAATCTCGAGGCAAAACGGGACTGGGGCCATGCGCCGGAGTATATGGAAGCGGCCTGGTTGATGATGCAGCAGCCGGAATCGGACGATTATGTGGTGGGAACCGGAGAAAGCCATTCGGTGCGGGAGTTCGTCGAGGGTGCGTTTCGGCACGCGGGAATCAACGATTGGGAATCGTATGTTGAGATCGACCCGCGGTATTTCCGGCCGACCGAGGTCGAGCACTTGGTTGCCGATAGCCGTAAAGTCAAAGAAAAGCTCGGCTGGGAAGCGAAAACAAAATTCGCCGATCTGATAAAAATTATGGTGGACGCCGAATTGAAACAGCATGGCGTCAAAAAGAATGATACGACTCGTTAAGTCAACTTTTTATAGGGAGGAGGAAACAAAGAAAAAACTGGCGCGGTTTATTGGGACTGCCGAACGCTTAAGTTTCGGCAAAGAGTGCAAAGATTTCGAGACGCTGTTCGCGCGCTACCAGGGCAGAAAGCATTGCGCTTTTTTGAACAGCGGCAGTTCGGCCAATTTTGCCCTTGTCCAAGCGCTATTGAATCTGAAACGGATCAAAAAAGGGGACAAGGTCGGTTTTTCGGCGGTAACATGGTCAACCAATGTGATGCCTTTGATCGAATTGGGCCTGGTGCCGATACCGGTGGATGTCGAGATTGAAACGGTGAATGTATCCAGCCGGACATTAAGTGATGCTTTGCGGAAGCATAATTTGGCGGCATTTTTTATTACGAATCTACTGGGATTTTCAGATGACATTGACGCAATCAGAAATGTTTGCCGCACAAAAAACATACTGCTCATAGAAGATAACTGTGAATCATTAGGCAGCAGATATAAAGGAAAAAAGCTCGGGAACTTCGGGCTGGCGAGCACGTTTTCTTTTTATGTCGGGCATCATATGTCTACCATCGAAGGCGGAGCTGTATGCACGGATGATGCCGAACTGGCGGTTATGCTCGCCTTGGCTAGAGCGCACGGCTGGGACAGGAATTTGCCGCCGGCAGAACAAAAAGCGATGCGGGAACGTTTTGGAGGCAACTCCGACTTTTATGCCCAATATATGTTTTACGATTTGGGCTATAATTTCCGACCCACTGAAGTGCAGGGATTTTTGGGCAAACTCCAGCTCAAGTTTTTGCCTGAAATTATCCGCAAGCGCAGCGAGAATTTCAGAATACTCACTGGCGCCATCCATGCGCGTTTTGATCTGTATTATCCGATTCGGTTCGAGCATATGGATTTTGTTTCCAATTTTGCCGTGCCGATCGTCTGCCGCTCGAAAAAAATACGGGATAGGTTGGTGAACATATGCCGCAACAAAGTTGAAATCCGGCCGATTGTCGGCGGCAATATCGCCCGGCAGCCGTTTTTTCTGAAATATTTTAGGCAGAGACATTCCTTGCCGGAGGCCAATATCGTTCATGAGCAAGGACTGTACTTTGGCAACAATCCCGAACTTACGCCAACGGAGATACACCGGATAATTAATTTGTTTACTTCTCTTTGAAGGTTCGGTGGGGGGGGTTGGTGTCTGGGAATGCAAAATAGTTTAGAATCTAGTCAATGGACCTCGCAAAGAAAAAAATTCTGGTTACCGGCGGCGCTGGCTTTTTGGGATCAAAGGTGGTGAAAAAACTTATCGAGCGCGGCGTGCCTGAACGAAACGTCATTGTTCCGCGGAAAGAAGAAACCGATTTTCGCGAACGGAAGGCCTGCGATGATGTGCTGCGGGGCGTTGAGGCGGTCATTCATATTGCCGGCACCGTCGGCGGCATCGGTTTTAACAAAGCTCATCCGGCCGAGGCGTTTTACGATAACGCCGCTATGGCGGTTAATCTCATTGATGCCTCCTATCGCGCCGGAGTCGAGAAATTCGTCGGTATCGGAACGGTCTGCGAGTATCCCAAGTTTTCACCGGTGCCGTTCCGCGAAGACGATCTGTGGAACGGGTATCCCGAAGAGACCAACGCGCCGTACGGCCTTGCCAAAAAGATGATGCTGGTGCAGACCCAGGCCTATCGCCAGCAATACGGATTCAACGGCGTTCATCTGTTGATGATCAATCTGTACGGTCCCGGAGAGAGTTTTGATCCGGAAAATTCGCATGTGATCGGGGCATTGATAAAGAAATTTTGCGATGCCCTGCGCACGGGCGAAGAGCGCGTTGAAGTCTGGGGAACCGGCAAAGCCACCCGCGAATTTTTGTACGCCGAGGACGCGGCCGAGGGGATTGTGCTGGCTGCCGAAAACTATGACAAGCCCGAGCCGGTGAATCTGGGTTCGGGGATGGAGATCTCGATCAAAGATCTCGCCGAATTGATTCAACGACTGACCGGATTCAGGGGCGAGTTGCGCTGGGACGCGTCAAAACCCGACGGCCAGCCGCGCCGGATGCTCGATGTGTCGCGCGCCGAACAGGAATTCGGTTTCCGCGCCAAAATCGATTTTGAAACAGGCCTTAAGAAAACCATTCTCTGGTATCAGGAAAATTGGAGTAAGTTTTAATATGCCAAGGTATCCGCTTGTCCACAAGAAAATTCCCGAGAAAATCTATAAAGAAATTCACCGGTCGTTGCCACTTGTCTGCGTGGATATTGCGGTAACGGACGGCAGCGGCAGATTTTTATTGGTCAAGCGGACAAACGACCCCGAAGCGGGCCAATGGTGGTTTCCGGGCGGGAGAATTCTCAAGAATGAATTATTGAGAGAAGCTGCGTTGAGATTTCTGGAACGGGAAACCGGTCTGCGAGGGAGCGTCAGCGCATTGCTCGGATTCCATGAATATTTCGCGGCCCCGGGTTATTTTCCGGGGATGAATGCGCATACGATCGCGTTTGTTTTTACCGTGAACGTCAAAAGAAACTCGACGTTTCGGTTGGACAGCCAGAGTTCGGATGCACAATGGTTTTCAAAAATAAATCCGGTTTGGGATCCTTATGTCAGGAGATTTTTGAAAGAAGCGGGATTCAAGTAGAACATTCCGTGCGGAAAATAATCTGAAGATCAATCCGGCATCCCGAATGTCGTCATGCGTTCGAGTACTAAAATGCCGATACAACAGATTTGGTTTACTAACATTATATCCCAATTGGGATATAATGTTAGTAAAAGATTTCGAGAAAGGTGAAAGAATCCGAAAGAATTTCAGACCCCGTAGAACTCTTTTATTTTGGAGATCACGTAATCTTTTTCTTCCGACGACAAATGAGACGATGACGGCAGATAAAATCCCTGCTCGCCGAACCGGTCAGAATTCGGAAACGATTGTTTCGCAATATTCGGTAAATGCTGATGCACCGGCTGCTGGTGCATCGGAATGAAAAACGTTCTGGTTTCAATGCCGTTTTCGGCGAGGAATTTCATCAGCTCGTCCCGGCGTGGCGCCAGAATCCCAAACATCCAGAAGACGGAAAAGGTATTGGGCAACTCGGGAAAGAAAGTAAGTCCGGGTACGTCTTTCAATCGCTCCACATAATAGAAAGCGTTTTTTCTTCTTTTTTCCACAAGTTCGTCCAGCCGTTCGAGTTGGGCGAGGCCGAGTGCCGCACAGAGCGCCGGCATCCGCAGGTTCCAGGCGGTTGTTTTGTGCCAGAAATGTTTTTCGTCGTCAAAATCATAGCCGCGGATGTGCCGCAATGTGTTCGCGAGCATTTCGTCATCGGTCACGATCATTCCGCCTTCGCCGGTGGTGATGATTTTATTGGCATAAAAAGAGAAACAATTCGCTACGCCGAATGTGCCCGCCAATTTGCCTTTATATTTGCCGCCGTGAACTTCGGCGGCATCTTCAATCACCAAAAGATGGTGTTTTTCGGCGATCCGCATGATTTCATCCATATCGCATACTTGTCCGTAGATATGCACCGGCATAATGGCTTTGGTTCGCGGCGTGATTTTTTCTTCGATTTTCGAAACATCCATATTTAGGTCATTTTCTTTCGAATCAACGAACACCGGCGTTCCGCCGCAATGCGTGACCGCGGCCGGCGTGGCTATCATCGTGAAATCCGGCATAATCACTTCATCGCCTTCTGTGATGCCGAGCGCTGTGGCCGCGAGGAAGAGCGCCGAGCCGCCGGAGTTCACGGCAATTCCGTGCTTCATTCCGAACTTCGCGGCAAACGCTTCTTCGAATTTTTTGACCGGCGGAGCAATTGAAGACAGTTGGTTATTCCTGACCGCTTCGGTGACATAGGAAATTTCTTTTTCCGTGATATCCGGTTCGCAAACCCGGATTTTGATCGGTTGCGTCATATTTTTATTGTAATATAGATTTTTATGTTTGTATGCGGATTCAAGAATTGATATGAACGAGATTGAAAGTATTGTTATTCTGCTGATTTTTTGAGTGCCAGTTCTTTTTTTGCTTCTTCAACATCGTTTTGGACCATCAGGTTGATGAGTTCTTTGAATTTTATCTTGGGTTCGAACCCGAATGCGTTTCGCGCCTTGGAGATGTCTCCGATTAAAACGGTATTGGATGCCGGCCGCAGGAATTTCGGATTAATCTTCACATATTGTTTCGGATCGAGATTAAGCTGGCGGAAGGTTTCATCAAGGAATTCCTGCACCGAGTGCGCTTCGCCGGTGCAGATAATATAGTCGTCGGCTTGCGCCTGCTGCATGATGCTCCAGGCGGCCTCCATGTATTCTTCCGAGCAGCCCCAGTCGATCTGGGCCGATAAATCGCCTAATTCGAGAACATCCTGAAGCCCGAGCGAAATGCGCGCCGCGGCTTTGGTTATTTTTCTCGTGACATATTCGTCGGGCCGGCGCGGCGATTCGTGATTGTAGAAAATCGCGGTGGCCACGAACATACCGTACGTTTCGCGGTAAAACTTGCTGATCACATACGCGAGCACCTTGGCGCAGGCATAGGGACTCTGGGGCCGGAAGGGCGTCTGTTCGTTTTGCGGATTCTCGGTTGCCTTGCCGAATACATTCGAGGTGATCGGCTGGAAGAATTTTATTTTGGGATTAAGCTGTTTGACGATTTCAAGAATCGTGCCGACGGCAACGCCGGGGATATTGTATTGATACTCCACGATGCCGAAACTCCAGCCCGCATGATCCTGGTCGGCTTCGTTGTACAGTTCGTCCGGATTTACTTCTTTGATGACATTATACAGTGAGACCGTGTCAAGGAGGTCGCCGCGGTGCAGAATCAAAGAATCTTTTATGTGTTCGATGTTTTTGGTGTTGCCGGTCGAGGTGCGCCGGATCAGGCCGTGCACTTCATAGCCCTTTTTCAAAAGGATCTCGGCGAGATACGATCCGTCCTGTCCGGTGATGCCTAAAATGAGCGCCTTTTTCATAATAAAACTATCTCTCTATTTTATATAAGGTCGTATAAAAATGGAAGAGGGGAACGCGGCGTTGCATTGCTGCTGCGTTCCCCTCTGGTACTGCCTCGTGCGTTCTCCTTGGCGCACGGGGGGTGGTGTTATAGTCCCCGCAAAACAAAACTGCCGGTTTTGATACAATAAATGGGTGAGAAATATTGAGATTTCAGACGATGAACGGCTTCTGTTGCGCCAGTATGTGCGAACATCGCCCGTGGCGCTCATCAGGCTCAAGGCCCAGGCGGTACTCATGCGGCAAAATGGCATGAAGCTGGCCGGTATCTCCGATGTCGTCTCCCGTGGCGAACGCGCCGTGCGTGGCTGGCTCACCGATTGGGACGAACAGAGAATAGCCAGTATCTTTTCAGGCCATGTCGGCAACGAAAATGCCGCAAAACTCAGCAAAGAAAAGAAAGAAGAAATCAAAGAAGCTTTGGGCAAGCCCCCATCCGAACGGGGTCTGCCCAAAGCCTTTTGGGATGTGCCGACGCTCAAGACATATACGCAAGCGACATTCGGCGTTGTCTATGAATCCGAGCGGTCATATCATTTTCTCCTGCGGTTCAGCAATCTCTCGTTCAAATATCCGCAGGCGTGCGACTATCGCCGCGACGAGGCGAAGGCGGTCTTCTTGAACGCGTTCACCTTATCGCTATGCCGCCCTATGCGCCCGACGAGAACCCGATCGAAAAAGTATGGAAAGATACGAAACGCGTAATCGCGAATGTGCAACACGACACGCTTCTCAAGGTCGTGGAGCTGTTCGAGCATCACACACGGAGCCAAATTGTATGTTGCGAGTTTATTGCCTCGGCGCTTCGCGCCTCGGCAGGCAGATTGTATAGTATTTGCCAAGATTTTTTGGGTTCAATCGCCACCTTTTGCGAAAGCAAAACGCGGTTCGAGCCAATCCTTTTGAGAAAATCCCGTCCCGCGACGGGATTTTCTTGCAAAGCGATAATTTTGGCTTGTTGAGCCGTTAAAATGAATTGTCTTGCCGGTTCGAGCC